>ENA-UEYI01000622-UEYI01000622.1-human-gut-metagenome-genome-assembly--contig:-NODE-622-length-34571-cov-6.867513_pt1 | contig 34571 bp, 34 predicted proteins | sample MGYA00242900_ERZ507916 | MGnify/ENA primary metagenome ERZ507916 (study PRJEB26167, sample SAMN06115521) | human gut metagenome | host: Homo sapiens | place: China:Chongqing | collected 2015-09-02...
GATTTTGCTGATCAGCGTCATTCTGATTGTCATCTGCATGATGCAGGAACAGAAGCCGCAGAATGCAACTGCTGCATGTTGTGGGTGACGATGACGACGGTGTAGTTCTTTTTCAGCTCACTCATCAGCTCTTCCACCTTCATGGTGGAGCCGGGGTCAAGGGCGCTGGTGGGCTCGTCCATCAGCAGGACTTCAGGCTTGACAGACAGAGCCCGGGCGATGCACAGGCGCTGCTGCTGGCCGCCGGAGAGGCCCAGCGCGCTCTTTTTCAGGCGGTCTTTCACCTCGTCCCAGAGGGCAGCACCCCGCAGGGAGCTTTCCACCAGCTCATCCAGCTCCGCCTTATTGCGGACACCGTGGAGCTTGGGGCCGTAAGTAATATTGTCGTAGATGCTCATGGGGAAGGGGTTCGCCTTCTGGAAGACCATGCCCACGCGGCGGCGCAGGTCGGTCAGCTGCATCTCCTTTGAGAAAATATCCTCGCCCCGGAGCCGGACGTCGCCCTCGATGCGGACGTTCGGCACAAGGTCGTTCATCCGGTTCAGGGTCTTGAGGAAGGTGGATTTGCCGCAGCCCGAGGGGCCGATGAGGGCAGTGATCTCCTGTTCGCCCACGTCCAGCGAGATGCCCTTGAGGGCCTTGAAGTCGCCGTACCAGAGGTTCAGGTCATGCGCAGATAAGATAGCTGGCATATTTCGTTCCTTTCTCCTATTATGTCAAAAATCTGCCGCCATGGCAAGAGCGGCGGAGGATGTTTCTAAATTTATGGCACGTTACAACGCCTTTTTCTTCTGGAAGTGCCGGGCAACAAACTCGGCGGCGAGGTTGATGGCGAGCGTCAGCAGCATCAGAATGGCCGCGATGGCGAAGGCTACCTCGAACTCGCCCTCTTCTTTTGCGTAGACATAGAGGGCGACGGTGAGCGTTGCGCCGGGACTCGATAAGCCGTCGAAAATTCCGTGCAGCGCGTGGGCAAAGCCGGCAGTGAACAAAAGCGCGGCGGATTCTCCTAAAATGCGGCCGACGCTCAGGATGCAGCCTGTGATCACGCCGTCGATGCAGCCGGGGAGCACCACCGTGCGCACCACGCGCCACTTGCCGGCGCCAAGTCCGAACGCGCCCTCGCGGTAGCTCTGGGGAACGGTCTTGAGGCTCTCCTGCGTTGTGCGCAGAATTGTCGGCAGGTTCATGACGGCAAGCGTCAGAGCGCCCGCGAGAAGAGATGTTCCCATGCCGAGTACCTCGCAGAAGATCAGCATACCGGCAAGGCCGTAGATGATTGAGGGAATGCCGGAGAGCGTTTCGGCGGCATATTCGATGACGGCGACGAGCTTTTTGTTTTTTGCGTACTCCGTGAGATAAATGGCCGCGCCAACGCCCAGAGGAAGAACGATGATGATCGTCGCGAGCACAATATAAATGGTATTCATGAGATCCGGCAGAATGCCGATGCGCTCCGTCAGATAGCTCGGCGACGTGGACAGAAGCTCCCATGTGATGTTGGGAAGACCCTTTACGAGCACGTAGCCGACCAGAAACAAAACCAGTGCGCCCGTCAGTCCCGCACAGAGGTACATGAGCGCCTTCATGCAGCCGACATAGGCCTTTCGGGAGGAAGAGAGCGTTTTGTTTTTCATCTTATGCCTCCTTGCCGCGCTTTAAGAAGAAGTTGAGCGTCGCGTTGATCAACAGAATGAACAGGAACAGCACCAGCGCGATGGAGAACAGCGCCTGCTGCTGAAGGCCCGAGGAGTAGGACATTTCGCTTGCAACGGCGGTGGTCAAAAAGCGTACGCTTTCAAAAATCGATGTGGGAAGATTCGGCGCATTGCCCGAGACCATCATGACGGCCATGGCCTCACCGATGGCTCTGCCGACGCCGAGAACGACCGCCGCCGCAATGCCGCTTCTGGCTGCCGGGACCGAGACGCGCAGATACGTTTCGACCGGCGTTGCCCCGAGCGCCAAAGACACGTCCTCATACTCTCTGGGCACTGCCTCGAGCGCGGTGACGGAAACTTTGATGATGGACGGCAGGATCATAATGGCAAGCACGATGATGGCCGCAAGCAGGCTCGCGCCGTCCGGGATCTGAAAGAGCTTGCGGATACCGGGAACCAAAACCAGCATGCCGACCAGACCATAGACGACCGAGGGAATGCCGGAAAGTAAGCTCACAGCCGACGACAGGATGCTCTTGAGCCGCGGCGGGGCAAGCTTTGCAAGATAAATAGCGGTAAAAAAACCGATCGGAACGCCCAGCACGATCGCGCCCGCCGTGCCGTAGACACTCGTCAGAATGAACGGCAGAATGCCGTATTGCGGGTTCGTTTTCGAGGTGGAAGCCCAGACCTTTCCGAACAGGAAGGGGACAAGGCCGATTTTCCGGATGGCGGGAATGCCGGAGACAATCAGATAGATCGTGATGAGCAGCACGCAGCCAACGGTCACAAGCCCCAGCAGCAGAAACACGCCGTGGATGACACGCTCGAGCGCCTGCTTTTTTTGATATTGTTTCATAAATTACTTGTCCTCTTTTAAACCGGCAAAGAAGCGGCCAGTTTCCCGGCCGCCTGTTTGCGTTTGTCTTAGTTCGCCGCGACAGCACCGGCAGCCGCGATGATGGGAGCGGCCTCGCTCGAGAGCGCGTAGTCGAAGAACTTCTGGGCCGCCTCGGAGAGCTTCGTGTCGTCCTTGGTAACCAGGACGAACGGTCTCTGGATGACATAGCTGCCGTCCTTTACGGTGTCCTCGGTAGGAGCAACGCCGCCGACCGTGACAGCCTTAACCGTGTCTTTGACAGAGGAGAGGGAAGCGTAGCCGATCGCGTCGGGGTTCTGGGAGACGGTGGTGATGACGTCGCCGGTGGAGGTCAGCTCCTGACGGTACTGGCAGGCGTCGGTTGTGCCGGTAATGGACTCAAAGCCGTCTCTTGTGCCGGAACCGGCCTCGCGGCCGATCAGGACGATTTCTGCGTCGTTGCCGCCGACATCCTTCCAGTTGGTGATCTCGCCGGTGTAGATCGAAGCGATCTGCTCAACAGACAAATCGGAAACGAGGTTCTCGGGGTTTACGATGATGGCGATGCCGTCGAGCGCGACGGTCGTTCCGACGAGGCCGGAGGACTTTTCCTCATCCTTCAGCGCGCGGCTGGATAAACCGATGTCGCAGCGGCCTTCCTGCACGGCCTTGATACCCGAGCCGGAGCCGGTGGGGTTGTAGGTGAAGGTAACGCCGGAGTTTGCGGACATAAACGACTCGCCGAGCGCGCCGATGACCTTTTCCATCGAGGTCGAGCCGTCGGTCGCGACCTGACCGGAAACCTGCTTGGCGCAGCCGGTGAACATGGCCGCGACGCACAATACTGCAAGTGCAATGCTGATCAACTTTTTCATGATTTGAAATCTCCTTACATTTCATGTTTTTATTTCTTTGGATATCTTGTCCTTACGCCAAACAGGATACCGCCCGCGCGTAAAATAGAAAAGCGAGGTTTTGTAAAATCACTGTAAAATGGGCAGAAAAAATGCCGGACACAGGGAGCCCAGCATCCGGCGCTTGCAAAAAACGTTTTTACTTTTTAAAAATGGAGAACAGCCCGCCCTTTTTTTCATACGGCTCGCAAGCGTATCCGAGCAGCTTATAGCCCGTGGGGTCGAGCGCGGCTTTGAGCTCTGCCTCTGAAAGCTCCGTCTCGCTTACGATGACGGCCTCGCCCTTCGCGTGCGACGCGGAGACCTTTATGACCTTGAATTGGTTGCGGATGGTGTCGCAGACATGGCTTTCACACATGGAGCAGGCCATGCCGTCAATTTTAAGTGTGAGCTGATACATATAATAACCTCCTGTGCGTTCGCGGCGGCCTTGCGGTTAGATAAGGCTAACCACCTGAGCAAAAAACAAACCCGCCGGGACTTTCTCTGCCGATATCATACCGCGAGGGTAGGCAGAAGTCAAGAGGAGAAGCAGTATGGAAAAAACGAGGAAAAAAGAACGGAAAAAGGACTTGACAACAGGGGTTAGAGATGCTAAACTATGGGCTGGTTAGGGGAGCTTAACCTGTGGCTTGCCATGGGCAGAGACCCGGATCGTTTTTTAGAACAGCGGTTAGTTGTGGCTAACCGGGACAGCGAGGTGTTGGATATGCTGCCGTTGACACTGGCAAATATCGGAGAAGAACAGATGATTCACAAGGTCGGAGGCTCGCCGGAGGTGAAAAAGCACCTCGAGGATTTGGGCTTTGTGGCCGGCGGCACGGTCACTGTCGTCTCCTCCCTGAATGGCAACGTCATCGTCAAGGTCAAAGAGGCGCGCGTCGCGATCAGCGAGGAAATGGCGCGCAAGATCATGGTTTAATCGATCAAGCGCCCACACGGGCGTTAGAAAAGGAGACAGAGGTATGAAAACATTGAAAGACGCCAAAATCGGCGAAACCGTCAAGGTTGTGAAGCTGACGGGCGAAGGTCCTGTCAAGCGCCGCATCATGGACATGGGCATCACGAAGGGCACGGAAGTGTTCGTCCGTAAGGTCGCGCCTCTCGGAGACCCCATGGAGGTCACCGTCCGCGGCTACGAGCTGAGCCTGCGCAAGGCCGATACCGAAATGATCGTGGTCGAGTGAATTTTTGGCGGCAATGCCCAAGCCTCTGCGCGCTGCCTGCTTGCAGCTTTTCCGCCATGCTGCGTAAAAATCCTCGCCAATCCGAAAGGATTGCCTGCGGCTTTTACTTGCCTGACGAAAAATCTGACGGCACATGCAACACACAGATTCTTGTGCAATCCCGCCGGTTTTGTGAAATCAAAATTTTTTGAATGCTTGTTTGACGACTCTAATTTTAATTAGAGCCCTGAAACAAGGAGGAGAAGTGACATGGAAAAGCAAATTAAAATTGCCCTTGCGGGCAACCCGAACTGCGGTAAAACAACGCTGTTCAACGCGCTGACGGGTTCGAACCAGTTCGTCGGCAACTGGCCGGGCGTCACGGTCGAGAAGAAGGAAGGCAAGCTCAAGAAGCATGACGACGTCGTCATCATGGACCTTCCCGGTATCTACTCCCTTTCCCCGTACACCCTCGAGGAAGTCGTCGCCCGTAACTATCTGATCACCGAGCGCCCCGACGCCATCCTCAACATCATCGACGGCACGAACCTTGAGCGTAACCTGTACTTAACGACTCAGCTGACCGAGCTTGGCATCCCGGTTGTCATCGCCATCAACATGATGGACGTCGTCCGCAAGAACGGCGACAAGATCAACACCGCAGAGCTCAGCCGTGAGCTTGGCTGCGAGATCATTGAGATCTCCGCCCTGAAGGGCACGGGCATCATGGAAGCGGCTGAGGCCGCCGTCAAGGCTGCCAAGAGCACCAAGACTGTCCCGATGCACACCTTCTCCGGCCCCGTGGAGCACGCGATTGCCCACATCGAAGAGGCCGTTGTCCACGACAAGCCCGAAGAGCAGCAGCGCTGGTTCGCCATCAAGGTCTTCGAGCGCGACGACAAGGTGCTTGAGCAGCTGAAGATTCCGGCTGACGTGATGGCCCATGTCGAGCAGGACATCAAGGCAGCCGAAAAAGAGCTCGACGACGACGCCGAGTCCATCATCACCAACGAGCGCTACGTCTACATCGCAGAGCTCATCAAGAACTGCTACAAGAAAAAGAATGTGGGCGGCCTGTCCACCTCTGATAAGATCGATAAGGTCGTCACCAACCGCTGGCTGGGTCTTCCGATCTTCGCGGTCGTCATGTTCCTGGTTTACTACATCTCCATGGTTACCGTTGGCTCGGCCGCAACCGACTGGGCAAACGACGGCCTGTTCGGCGACGGCTGGCACCTGCTCGGCATCGGCTCTTCCGCTTATGCAGACGCATCCGATGAATATGCAGCAGCAAGCGATGCTGTCAGCGGCTACTATGAGCTCGACACCGAAGCCGAAGACTTCGACGCTGACGCAGCTCTGGCCGACATGAAGGCGGTTACGCCCGATTCTGAGACCGCAACCATCGAGGTTGAAGACGAGGAAACCCTCGCCATCAGCGATATGACGGTCTACTACTCCGAAGTTCCCGCAAGCGAAGAAGAAAACGAAGACGTTGTGCAGATGTCCTATCTCGACGCTGTGAGCTACTTCGAAGAAAACGGCTTTGACGAGCCCGACCCCGCTGATTATGGCGTTTGGGTCCCCGGCGTTCCGGTTCTCATTGGCAATGCCCTCGAAGCTGCCGGCGCGGCGGACTGGCTGAGCGGCCTGATCCTTGACGGTATCGTGGCCGGTGTCGGCGCGGTGCTCGGCTTCGTGCCGCAGATGCTCGTTCTGTTCCTGCTTCTCGCGTTCCTCGAGGCCTGCGGCTACATGGCCCGTATCGCCTTCGTGCTCGACCGTATCTTCCGCAAGTTCGGCCTTTCCGGTAAGTCCTTCATCCCCATGCTCATCGGTGTGGGCTGCGGCGTTCCGGGCATCATGGCCTCCCGTACCATCGAAAACGAGCGTGACCGCCGTATGACGATCATGACCACCACGTTCATCCCCTGCGGCGCCAAGGTTCCGTTCATCGGCATGATCGCCGGCGCCCTCTTCGGCGGCAGTGCCTGGGTCTCCACCTCCGCTTACTTCATCGGTATGGCAGCCATCATCATCTCCGGTATCATGCTGAAGAAGACCAAGATGTTCTCCGGTGATCCCGCTCCGTTCGTCATGGAGCTGCCTGCCTACCACTGGCCGACCCTCGGCAACGTGCTGCGCAGCATGTGGGAGCGCGGCTGGTCGTTCATCAAAAAGGCCGGTACCATCATCCTGCTTTCCACTATCTTCGTGTGGTTCACCACCTACTTTGGCTGGGTCGACGGCACGTTCCAGATGCTCTCTGAGGATCAGATCGACTCCTCTATCCTTGCCAAGATCGGCAACCTGATCGCCTGGATCTTCATCCCGCTCGGCTGGGGTAACTGGCAGGCGACCGTCGCCTCCATCACTGGCCTTGTCGCCAAGGAGAACATCGTCGGTACGCTCGGCATCCTCTACGGCGGCGGTGAGCTGACCGTTTACCAGAATATCGCGGCGGCCTTCACCGGCATCACCGGTTATTCCTTCCTGGTGTTCAACCTGCTGTGCGCTCCGTGCTTCGCGGCCATCGGCGCGATCAAGCGCGAGATGAACAACGCGAAGTGGACATGGTTCGCCATCGGCTATCAGTGCGGCTTTGCTTACCTCATTGCCCTGATGATCAACCAGTTCGGCAACGCCTTCACCGGCAGCCTGAACGTCATCGGACTGATCGCGGCCATCGCGGCGCTCGCCCTGATCATCTACATGCTCTTCAAGCCCTATAAGGAAGCTACCAAGCTGAGCGACAAGCACTGATCCCTTAACCCCGATACCCTGCGAAAGGAGTGATTTCCGTGTTGAACTGGGTTACCGCAAACCTGTCGACGATCGTCGTCTCTGCTATCCTGCTTGCCATAATCATTGCTATCTCCACCTATCTTATCCGGCAGAGAAAGAGGGGAAGAAACTCCTGTGGCTGTAACTGTGCACACTGCGCTATGCACGGCACTTGTCACAGTAAGCAGCATTAAATAGCACAGGAGACGCGGGACTTATCCACCCGCGTCTCCTGCGCCGTATGAAAGGAAATGATCTTAACATGTACGAAACCAAAGTGAAGATCGACGGCATGATGTGCGGCATGTGCGAATCGCACATCAACGACGCCATCCGCAACGCGTTCTCCGTGAAGAAAGTCTCTGCCTCCCACTCCAAGGGCGAAGCGGACATCATCAGCGAAGAGCCCATCGACGAGGCGAAGCTGCGCGAGGCCATCACCAAGACCGGCTACGACTTCGTCTCCATGACGAGCAAGCCGTATGAAAAGCACGGCCTGTTCGGCTTTTTGAAGAAGTAAAAGACAAAATGAAAGGCACGGCTTTTGCCGTGCCTTTTTTTGACTTAGTTCTGGGCTTCGGCGCGCTTCCTGCGGTGCGGGCTTTTCAAAAAGTCGACGAGCTTTTGCTCCATGCGGGAGAGCTGCTGCGATTTGAGCGTGATGAGATAGATCGTGCGCTTGAGCGCGCTTTTGTCCATCTCGAAGGCGAGCAGCGTGCCGTTTTGGACCTCCTGCTCCACGGCGAGCGCCGAGAGCACGGCAACGCCCACGCCGCCGGAGACCATCTGCTTGATGGCCTCGGGATCGTCCACGCGCGCCACGACATGCAGCATATCGTGGGAGAGGCCGACCGTGCGCAGATAGTTTTGCAGGCTCGTGTCCGTGCCAGAGCCCTCTTCGCGCGAGACGAACGGCTCTTCGAGCAGCAGCTCGCGGCCGTAGACGCCGCGCTCTCTGAACGCGCGGTAGTGCTCGTTGTTCGGCGCGGCGATCACGAGCCTGTCGTCGTAGAGGGGGAAGTAGTCGAGATTTTCGGGTGCGCTGACTGCGCCGACAAAGCCGACGGCGATCTGGCCGGATTTAAGCATCCGGTGCACCTGCTCGCTGTCGCCGCGGCGCAGAGAGTAGCGGAACTCCGGCTCGCGCTTCAAAAACGCAGCGAGGTAGCCCGGCACCAGATACTGCCCCGGCACGGTGGACGCGCCGAGCGCGACCACGGGGGCGCTGTCCGCGTCGGAAAACAGCGTGCGCAGCGCGGCGCAGTCATTCAGAATGCGCCTTGCGATGGGGTAGACCTGTTCGCCCTCCTTCGTCAAGCGAACATGGCGGCGGTTGGAGCGCACGAACAGCTCCTTGCCGAGCGCCTGCTCCAAAAGCGAAATGTGCGCGCTCACGGTGGACTGGTTGAAGAACAGCTCCTCCGCCGCACGGGTGAAGCCGCCGTATTCCACAACGGCGACAAAAATTTCAAGCTGCTTGAGGCTGATATCATTCATAAGACGGGTTTCCTCCGGAATGTCGTTCTACTTTGAAAAGAATAATATGAGAGGACGAAAAAAGCAAGGCGTTTCATCGCTTTTTTCAATGATAAACTGTATTTTATGAAATACAGGCGATGGATCGCGCGCTCTTGCAATTTGCGGGGGAGTTTGGTATCATGGCAGGCAGATCAAAAGAAAAACGGCGGTGATGATAAGATGAAAACAGCGCTTGTGACGGACGGAAAATACCGCTCGTCCATCGCGGCGGTGCGCGCGCTGCACCGCGCGGGCTACCGCGTGGTTGTGACGCAGACAAGGGCGGACGTCAAGAGCGCACCCGCAGTGTCGGTGTCGAAGTCCTGCGATGATTTCCGCTGGATCGACGGCGCGTGCGCGGATGCGGATTACGCCGAAAAGCTGCTGAGCGTACTCAAAGAGTATGAGCATCCGGTGCTATTTTGCGTCGGCGCGGTGACGCTCAACACCGTCGCCGCCCGTCGGGAGGAGTTTGCCGCGCTGGCGAACTTCCTCATCGCGCCGAAGGAGACGCTCGACGCGCTCAACGACAAGGAGAGCGTGCATCAGCGCGCGCTGGAGCTTGGCATTCCTGTGCCGCGCGAGTACGACGGCACGCCGGAGAGCTATCCCGTCGTCGTCAAGCCGCACTGCGGAGAAAAGTTCGGTCTCAAGGCTGCCGACCGCTACGCCGTGGCGAACAACGAGGCGGAATTCGACGCCATCATGGAAAAGATGCAGCGCTACGACCCGAGCCCCATCGTGCAGCAGAAGATCACGGGCGCGGGCGCGGGCGTGAGCCTGTTGCTCGGCCGCGAGAGCAAGCTGCTCGGCGCGCTGTGCCACCGCCGCGTGCGCGAGTATCCGATCACAGGTGGGCCGTCGACCTGCTGCGAGAGCTTTTATGATGAAAAGATGATCGACGCGGCTTACGAACTGCTCAAGTCGTTTCACTTTACAGGCCTTGCCATGGTTGAGTTCAAAGGGGATTGCATTTTGGAAGTCAACCCCCGCGTGTGGGGCAGTTTCCCGATGACGGAGGCGGCGCAGAGTCCCATCGTCGCGCACTACGCGCAGGCCGCGCAGGGCGGGCAAGTCACCTACATGGCGAAGGACTACCGGACGGGTGTAAAAATGCGCTTTTTCCTCAACGACACGGTCGCTGCACTGAGCTATCTGAAGGCGGGCCGCGTCAAGGAGGGCCTGCGCGGTCTCGGCGATTTCTTCACGGCGAAAGAGGCCTTGAGCGCCAAGGGCGATGGCAAGGTCATGCGCGCATACCTTAAAAAGAGCCTGTTTGAGCGCTGAGAAGGGGGAGAGGATCATGGAGCTGCGGCTCGATCTGCACATTCATTCCGAGCGGTCGTTCGACGGCTGCATGAGCCTGAGCGAGATCGTTGCGCTTGCGCGCGAGCGCGGGCTGAACGGTGTCGCCATCTGCGACCACGACCGCGTGCTGGACGAGGTTCCGGAATTCGACGATTTTCTCGTCATCCCCGCGACCGAGGTTTCGACCGAGCGCGGGCATCTGCTGGGTCTCTTTGTGAGAGAACCCATCGAAACGAGGAAGTTTTCCGAGTCGGTCACGGCCATTCACGCACAGGGCGGGCTGGCGGTCATCGCGCATCCCTTTGAGCACAGCACAGACGCGAACCGGCTCGACGATGTGATGAGCCGGCTTGACGGCGTCGAGATCTGGAACAGCCGTGCCGACCGCAAGAACAAAAGCGCCAACGCCATGGCGCGCGAGCTGGCGCAAAAATGGAAAAAGCCCGTCACTGCGGGCAGCGACGCACATGTGCCAGAAGAGGTCGGCGGCGGCGTGACGGTGCTGGAAGCGGACGAGCTGTCGCTTTCCGCCGTCAAGGCAGCGCTCCTGCGGGGCGCGAAGCAGGTCGAAGGCCGCCGTGGCCGTGCAATGTGCGTAGCGAGAAGCCAGAAGACCAAAAGAGAGAAGACAAACGCAGGCGTAAAAAGGCGAGTAAATGGAATGCTCTTTACCGTAAAATGCGCCTTGCAGGACTTTACCACCAGGGAGGATGGATGGCATGTCATGGATCGTTAAACTCGGCAAAAAGGGAAAGAAGATCGTCAAGAAGATCATCACGCCCGCGGAAAAGCACTACGTCGGCTACACGCGCCGCATCGAGCGCGTGAAGACGGGCGAGCGCATCTGCGCGATGACGTTTGACGACGGCCCGATGGGCCTTCCTGCATCGCCCGACCGATTTGAGGGCAAAACGCTGACGGATGTGCTGCTCGACACGCTCGCGCAGTACGGCGCAAAGGGCAGCTTCGACGTCATCGGCGACACGAGCGAGAACTACCCCGACGAGGCGGGCAAGCTCGGCAGCGCGGCGTGGGGCGGCGTCAAATTCGACCACTACCCCGATATCCACTGCGACGACAAGGGCGGAGCCGTGCATAACGACCGCCTGATCCGCCGCATGCTCGACGAGGGCCATCAGATCACAAACCACGGCTACCGCCACATCATCTTCGGCAAAAAGCCGTTTGTCTACGGCGCGCGCGAGTACCTGCCTGGCTTTGACGCCGCGGTCGCGGACCTGACGCGCCTCGACACGCTGATGCGTGAGTGCTACGGCTATACGCTCACGCTCGCGCGCCCGCCGCACTATGTCGACAAGATGGCGGGCGGCTTCACGAGTTACGACGTCTACGAGCGCATGGGGTACCAGTATATGGCCGCGTCGTTCGACGGCGCGGGCTGGCTGCCCTCGACGCACGAGGACCCTGAGGCGGCGCTTCAGGCGGAGATCGACGCGATGGTCGAGCCGATGCGCAAGGCGCTCGAAAAGGACCCGGACTTCTTCTGCGGACAGATCATCTTCCAGAAGGACGGCTACAACATGGCCAAGCGCACGCCGGTCGCGTTCGCGCTGGGCAAGCAGCTCGCGCTTCTTAAGGAGTACGGCTACCGCGTTGTCAGCGTGGGCGAGCTGATGGAGGAGAGTCCGTTTACGGATGTCGGTCGCGACGATCCGCTGTTTGAAAAGCTCGTCGCGCTTGCAAAGACGCGAGCCATCGTCTTCACGGACAACAAGCTGCGCCTCGACGATAAAATGACCGTCGGCGAGCTCGCGATGCTGCTCGCGCCGCGCGACGAGGCCCTCTCCCGCCGTGTCGCCCAGCTGCGAAAGACCGGCAAGGCCGGTCCCTACGACGGCGCAATGTCCTACTGCCGCGAAAACGGTCTCATCGACGCGAGCACCAAGGCCGAGGACACCGTCACAAAACTGCCGGACGTCATGTTCGACAAGGCAACTGACTTTACAAGAAGAAACGTCTACGCGGCATATAAAATGGAAGAATAAAATGGCCTCAAGTACCTCCGCTACATGGCGGAGGTATTTTTTTCTCCTCGTCCACATAGGCTATGGCAGAAATGGACGGGAGGCGGGCGGCATGAAGAAGCGGCGGCAGTGGACAACATACAGCGGGAGCGGGAAGCGCGTTGCGCCGCGAACGCGCACATCGCGCGTGTCTCGCGGCAAGGAGATGGGAGTGCCGCGGCTTTGGGTGCAGCTCATCGTCTGCGGGGCGCTGTTTGTGGCGCTCATTGGCCTCAAGCTGCTGATGCCGGGGAACTTAAGCGCGCTGCGCGGGACGCTGGGGCAGTGGCTGGTGCGCGACGCGGACTTCATCTCGGCGTTTTCCGCGGTCGGGCGTGCGGCATCCGGCGAGCAGGACTGGGGCGATTCGCTGTCGGAGGCCTATGTCGCGGTGTTTGGCGGCGAGAGCAAGGCGCAGGAGGTCTCGGGCAATCTGATCGGCATGACGGTCTCGGAGCAGGACGTCTCCGACCTCACGAGCGCGCGGGAGCTGCCCGCACTCGCCGTGGGCGAGCAGCGCATTTTAGGCTTTTCGTACACGACGCCGCTGTCCGGCACGGTGACATCGCCGTTCGGCTGGCGCGACGACCCGAACGGCGCGGGCGAGTGCTTCCATTACGGCATGGACATCGCGGGCGAGGAGGGCGCCTCTGTCGCCTGCTTTGCCGACGGCACCGTCGGCACGGTGGGGGAGAGCAATATCCTCGGCAACTATGTGACGGTCAACCACGAGGGCGGATTTTCAACGCTCTACGCCCATTGTAGCGCCATCACCGCGAGCGCGGGACAGAGTGTCAAAAAGGGCGATGCGATCGCTAAAGTTGGCTCGACCGGCAACGCCACGGGCTCGCACCTCCACTTTGAGGTGCACGACGGAGAAGAGTATCTGAACCCTGTTTACTATGCGGTTCCCTGAACGCGGGCTCCACGTTTCGTGGAGCTTCTGGCTGCTCATTCTGCTCGCGGCCATCGTGAGCCCGCTGATGATCGTGCTCTCGATTTTGCTGGCCGCCGCGCTGCACGAGTGCGGGCATCTTCTGGCGCTGCGGGCATTCCACGTGCCCATCGAGGGGGTGCGTCTCAGCGCGTTTGGCGCGGTGCTGCACGCGCGCGGAGCGCAAAGGCTCTCTTACGGGCGTGAGCTTGTCGTCACGCTCGCGGGCTGCGGCATGAACCTCGTCTGCGGTGTTCTGACGGCGTGGTTTTCGCTGCACTATGTGTGGGTGGAGGGCTTCGTCTTCGCTGGCGCGCACATTCTGCTCTGCGCGTTCAACCTGCTGCCTATCCCGCCGCTCGACGGCTCGCACGCGCTGAATCTTGCGGTCTCGGCGTTGTTTGGCCCGCTCGTGGGCGACACGGTCGCGGCGCTTGCGGGCGTTCTCTGTTCACTCGCGCTGCTGGGCGGGGTAGTGTATCTCTATGTGCAGACGCGCGGCGGCGCGCTCATTATTTTTGCCGCACTGGCACTGCTTTTAAGCGCGCTCAAAGAACTGAGACTTGCGCGTCGCGCAATAAAAGTGTAGAATAGCCGAAAATGGATGTTTGTGCCCATTTTCGGCTTTTTATTTTTGCTTACTTCAGAGGAGAACTTTTGTGGATAAGAGATTGGAACGCATTTTGCCCCGCGTGCAGAAGCCCGCACGCTATGTCGGCGGGGAATTCAACGCGATCATGAAGGACAAGAGCAAGGTCGACACGCGCGTCGCCTTCTGCTTTCCCGACACGTATGAGATCGGCATGTCGAACCTCGGCATGCGCATTCTGTACGGTGTGATGAACAATATTGAGGGCGTGTGGTGCGAGCGCTGCTTCGCCCCCTGGGGCGACATGGAGCAGGAGATGCGAAATGCGAACATCCCGCTCTACGCGCTCGAATCGTTTGACCCGATCAAGGATTTTGACATCATCGCCTTTTCCATTGGCTATGAGATGGCGTTCCCCGCGATGGTCGACATGCTGGACTTAGCAGGCGTGCCGCTGCACGCGAGCGAACGCACGGCGCTCACACCGCTCGTTGTCGCGGGCGGTACGGCGATGTACAACTGCGAACCCATCGCGGATTTTATCGATCTTGCTCTTATCGGCGAGGGCGAGGAGATGGATGTCGAGCTCATCGAGCTGCACCGTCAGGCGCGGCGAGAGGGCTGGAGCAAGTACGAGTTTCTCGTGTGCGCCGCGCAGATCCCGGGCGTCTATGTGCCGAGCCTTTACGATGTAGCCTACAACGACGACGGCACGGTCAAGTCCATCACGGCAAACGAGGGTGCGCCCAAGGTCGTCCTAAAGCGCATCATGCGGGACATGGACAAGGCCTACTATCCGACCAAGACCATCGTTCCCTCGACCGAGATCGTGCAGGACCGTGTGTCGCTTGAACTGTTTCGCGGCTGCATCCGCGGCTGCCGCTTCTGTCAGGCGGGGTATGTCTACCGTCCCGTGCGCAACCGCTCGGAGGAGCTGCTGCGCGGCTACGCCGTTGAAGCCGTCGAGGACTCGGGCTATCAGGATATGACGCTCTCGTCGCTCTCGACGTCCGACTATCCGCACCTTGTCGAGCTGTGCGACGACTTAGAGGACTTCTGTGCCCAGCGGCATGTGACGCTCGCGCTGCCGTCGCTGCGTGCGGATAACTTCTCCATGGCGCTGATGGAGCGGCTGCAAAAGGGCAGAAAGACCGGCCTCACGTTTGCACCCGAAGCGGGCACGCAGAGACTGCGCGACGCCATCAACAAGAATCTGACGGAGGAAGATCTGCTCGAATCCTGCCGCCGCGCGTTTGCGGGCGGATACAGCGCGGTCAAGCTCTACTTTATGCTCGGCCTTCCGACCGAGACGGACGAGGACGTGCTCGGCATTGCCGACATCGCGGCCCATGTCATGCACGCCTGGCGCGAAAGCGCACTCAACAAGACGCGCGGCGTGCGCATCACGGTGTCGACCTCGTGGTTTGTGCCAAAGCCGCACACGGCGTTCCAGTGGGAGCCGCAGATCCCCATTGAAGAGTACGAGCGCCGCGTCAAGCTCCTGCGCGAGGCGATGAACACCAAGTCCGTCACGTACAACTGGCACCCCTCGCCCACGAGCTTTATGGAGGCGGTCATCTCCTGCGGCGACCGCCGGCTCGGCAAGGTCATCGAGACCGCGTGGCGCAAGGGCGAAACGCTCAGCGCGTGGGAGGACTATTTTGATCTGAACCGCTGGATGGAGGCCTTTGAGGAGTGCGGCCTTGACCCGCACTTTTACGCCAACCGCCGCCGCAGCGAGGATGAAATTCTGCCGTGGAGCATGATCTCCTGCGGCGTTGCACCGGGGTATTTGAAGCGTGAGCACGCGCTGAGCTATGAGGGCGTGACGACGCCGGATTGCCGCACGCACTGCAACGCCTGCGGCGCAAACTGCCTGGTGGGAGGGAAATGCGATGTCTAAATTGCGGCTGGTTTTTGTCAAGGAGCATCAGGCGTCCTACATTTCGCATCTTGACGTGATGCGCACGTTCCAGCGTGTGTTCCCGCGCGCGGGCCTTTCTATCAAGCACTCCAACGGCTTCCACCCGCACCCCATTTTGTCCATCGTGCTGCCCCTGCCCGTGGGGCAGTCGAGCGACTGCGAGATCCTCGATTTTGAAAGCGTGGAAGACAGCACGGGCGAGGGCGTGGCCGAGGCGCTGAACACCGGCATGCCCGCGGGCCTTCGCGTGCTGGACTGCTATTGCGTGACGCGCCCCGTGCGAGAGATGGTCAACCTGCGCGCACAGCTCGAAATGGAATACGACAACGGCGTGCCCGAGGGTGCGTGCGAGCGCATCCGCGAGTTTTTTACGCAGGAGGAGATCTTTGTCGAAAAGCGCACGAAGCACAAGGGCATGACCGAGCTCAACATTGCGCCGCTCATCCGCTCGCTCACGCTGACGGAGGGGGAGGGCGTGATCCTCGCCGATGCGGTCGTCGCCGCGCAGGACCCGGGCCTCAACCCCGCGCTGATCGGCGCGGCGGTCGCGCGGCACCTGCCGGAGATCGCGCCGGACTTTGTTCGCGTGCGCCGAAAAGAGGTCTACGACGCGGAAATGAACGTTTTCCGCTGATTTCTGCCGTGCTTTTGCAAATAATGCTTGCATTCCCGTTGGGGATGTGATATGCTACCATAGCTTGAAAAGGGCGGTCCTCTGCCGTGCGCGGGTGAAAGAGTCCCGACAGCGCCGAAGAAAAGCGGTCAAGAACGCCTATAAATAGGAGGAAAATATCCATGGATCTCATCAAAGAGCTCGAATCCCAGCAGCTGAAAAAGGAAATGCCCGTCATCAACGTCGGCGACACCGTCCGCGTTCATGTCAAGATCAAGGAAGGCTCCCGCGAGCGTATCCAGGTCTTCGAGGGCATCGTCATCGCGAAGAAGCACGGCGGTCTTGAGGAGACCTTCACCGTTCGTCGTCTTGCCTACGGCGTCGGCGTCGAGAAGGTGTTCCCCATCCACTCCCCCCTCATCGAGAAGGTCGAGACCGTGCGCAGCGGTTATGTTCGCCGCGCCAAGCTGTATTACCTGCGCGGCCGCGTCGGTAAGGCTGCCAAGATCCGCGAGAAGCTGTAAGGCGGATTCTTTGAGAACAAAAAAGCATGGCGTTTCCGCCATGCTTTTTTTGTTGCCTTTTTCAAAAAGCGTGCTACAATAATACATTAGAAAATCAGGCGCATTTTGCCGCAGAGGGAGACTGTTAGTCCGCCGCTGCGCGGCGCTGGGTTTAGGAGACCGAAATGGACGAATTTGATCAGAAAATGGAGATCAGCGAGCAGCCGCAGGAGGAGATCGTGGAAAAGATCCCCGGACGCGACGTGTATGAGACGGTCTCGTCTCTCGTCTCGGCGCTGCTGGTCGTTGTGCTGGTGTTTACGTTTCTTGTGCGGCTGATGGGCGTTTCCGGCCCGTCAATGATCCCGACGCTGCAGGACGGCGACCGGCTTCTCGTCGTCAACTCGCTGCTCTGCGGCGACTATCAGGTCGGCGATATCGTCATCGCGCGCAAGGAGACCTTTGACTCGAAGCCCATCGTCAAGCGCGTCATTGCCACCGCGGGCCAGACCGTGGACATCGACTTTAACTTGGGTCAGGTCTATGTGGACGGCGAGCTTCTGGACGAGGACTACATCAACGACTACACCTATCGCGAAGAGGGCACCGTGTTCCCGCTTACCGTGCCGGAGGGCGAAGTCTTCCTCATGGGTGACAACCGCAACCATTCGAACGACAGCCGCGATTCCTCGCTCGGCACGGTGGACACGCGCCTTCTGATCGGCAAGGCGGTGTTCCTCGTCTTCCCGGGACGCGACTATCTGACCGAGCAGCGCGAGTTTGGCCGCATCGGCCTTTTGCAGTAAAGGGGGACGAGCAAATGCAGTTGGATTCTCTGAGCTGGTTCCCGGGGCACATGACCAAGACCCGCCGCATGATCACGGCGGAGCTCGGCAACGTGGACGCCGTGTGCGAAATTCTGGACGCGCGCATCCCGATGAGCAGCCGCAACCCCGATGTGGACGAACTGACGGCGGGCAAGCCCCGTTTGATCGTTTTGAACCGCGTCGATCAGGCCGACCCTGAGATGACGAAAAAGTGGGCGGCGTATTTCCGCTCGCTCGGCTGCGCCGTCATCGAAACGGATGCGAAGCAGGGCGGGGGCGTGAAGCAGTTTTCTTCCGCCGTGCGCACGCTGCTGCACGATAAGATCGCCTCTTACGAGGCCAAGGGCCAGATTGGCCGCGTGCTGCGCGTGATGGTACTCGGCATCCCGAACGTTGGCAAGTCGACGTTTATCAACAAGGTCTCCGGCCGCAAGAGCGCCAAGGCGGAGGACCGCCCCGGCGTCACGCGCACGAAGCAGTGGGTGCCGGTCGACAAGACGCTCGAGCTCCTTGATACGCCAGGCATCCTGTGGCCGAAATTTGAGGACAGTAGCGTCGGCGTGCGTTTAGCCTTCACCGGCGCGATCCGCGACGAGGTCATCGACATCGAAGAGCTCGCCATGCGCCTGATGGATTACCTCGGCAAAAATTATCCCAAGGCCATCGAGGAGCGCTACAAGCTCACCGTTTTGGAAGAGGACGACGGCTATGCACTGCTCGAAAAGGCGGGGCGCAAGCGCGGCTTTCTGATCTCCGGCGGCGAGGTCGACACCGAGCGCATGAGCCGTATCCTGCTCGACGAGTTCCGCGGCGGCAAGCTCGGCCGCTTTACGCTCGAATTCCCGCCGGAGGGCGAGCGCACATGAGCGTCAACCTACACTACGAGGACAAAGCCCGCTCCGCGGGCTTTTCATCCGTCTGCGGCGTGGACGAGGCGGGCGCGGGGCCGCTGATGGGCCCTGTGTACGCCGCCGCCGTCATCCTGCCGGAGGGCTGTGAGATCGAGGGGCTGAATGACTCCAAGAAGATGACGGAGAAAAAGCGCGAGGCGCTGTTTCCCGTCATCTGTGAAAAAGCCGTCGCCTACGCCATCGCGTCCGTCGACGAGAAGGAGATCGACGCAACGGATATTTTGAGCGCACGCATGAAGGCGATGCAGCTCGCCATCGATGCGCTGCAAATCCCAGCGGACTATGCGCTCATCGACGGCAACCGCGACCACGGCGCGTCGGCAGAGATCACCACGCCGCACGAGACCATCGTCGGCGGGGATGGCGCGAGCTTATCCATCGCCGCGGCGAGCGTGCTGGCAAAGGTCAGCCGTGACCATTATGTGGTCGAAGTGCTCGACCCGATGTATCCCGAGTATCAGTTCGCCAGGCACAAGGGCTACGGCACAAAGCTCCACTACCAGATGCTCGATCAGTACGGCCCGAGCCCCGTGCACCGCATGACGTTCCTCAAAAAGTGGGAGGCGCGGCGATGAGCACGAAGCAGGACGGCGACTGGGGCGAGGCGCTGGTCGAAAAGTATCTGAGCGAGCGCGGCTGCCGCATCGTGGAACGAGAGTGGCGCTGCCGCTTCGGCGAGATCGACCTCATCGCCGAGAAGGACGGCGTGCTGATGTTCGTCGAGGTGAAGCTGCGCACAAATTTGCAGTACGGTGCGCCGCGCGAGTACGTCACGGTGAAAAAGCAGGAAAAGCTGCGTGCCGCGGCGCTTTTGTACTTGAGCGAGCGCGAGCTGGATGTGCCCGCCCGCTTCGACGTGGCGGAGGTCTACACCGATGTGCACCGCAGCGCGGGCAAAACGCGCATCCGCTACATCGCAAACGCATTTTGATCTGACTTTGGAAGGGAGGCACGCGATGGCATTATACGCGATCGGCGACCTGCACTTATCGCTCGGCACGAACAAGCCCATGGACGTGTTCGGCCCCAAGTGGGCAAACTATGTCGAGCGCATTCGGGAAAATTTCTCGAAGCTCAACGATGACGACGTCATCGTCATCGCGGGGGATATCTCGTGGGGGATGTCGCTCGAGCAGTCGCTGCCGGATTTTCAGTTTATTGACGCGCTGCCGGGGAGGAAAATCCTCTTAAAGGGCAACCACGACTACTGGTGGGGCACGGCGTCGAAGATGAAAAAGTTTTTTGCCGAGCACGACATCACAACGCTCGATATCCTCTACAACAACGCCTTTTTCTACGGAGGCCACGCCATCTGCGGCACGCGCGGCTGGTTTTATGAAGAGGACGCCGCGGGCACGCACACGGGCAAGATGCTCGCACGCGAGGCGCTGCGGCTTGAAGCGTCGCTCAAGGCGGCGGAGGAGAAGCCCATCTACTGCTTTCTGCACTATCCGCCCATCTATCAGGGCTACAAGTGTCCCGAGATGCTCGAGCTTCTCGACAAATACGAGGTCGAGCGCTGCTATTACGGGCATCTGCACGGCTACACGCACCGCCGCGCGTTCGAGGGGATGCGCGAAAAAACCGAATATGCGCTGATCGCGGCGGATTATGTCGCCTTTCAGCCTGTAAAAATTTGCAATTAAGACATAAATTGATGCAAAAAAGGGTGGAAATTTTGAGGAAGCTATGGTATAATTCCACTTTGCAAAAGCATCATTATCTGATGTTAAACGGAGGAAAAAGAAATCATGACTGTCAAAAATGTTGAAAAGCTGGAAAAGAGCAGAGTCGCGGTGACCGTCGAGGTCGGCGCGGAGGAATTTGAAGCCGCCGTTGCCAAGGCCTACGCCAAGGCCCGCGGCAAGCTCAGCATTCCCGGCTTCCGCCCCGGCAAGGCCCCCCGCAAGATGATCGAAAAGCTCTACGGCGCGGGCGTTTTCTACAGCGATGCCGTTGACATCGCCCTGCCCGAGGCATATACGCAGGCCATCGGCCAGAGCGGCCTCGATGTTGTCGGCTATCCCGAGATCGAGATCGTGGACGACAAGATCGACGAGAACGGCTTCACCTTCAAGGCGACCGTTGCCGTGTATCCCGAGGTCAAGCTCGGCGAGTACAAGGGCCTGACGGCTGAGAAGGAAGAGATCAAGGTCAGCGCCGACGATGTCAAGGAGCGCCTCAATGAGATGGCCGAGCGCAACGCCCGCCTCGTCTCCGTCGACCGCAAGGCCAAGAAGGGCGACATCGCCGTCATCGACTTCGAGGGCTTCGACAACGGCGAAGCGTTCGAGGGCGGTAAGGGCGAGAATTACGAGCTCGAGCTCGGCTCCGGCAGCTTCGTCCCCGGCTTTGAGGATCAGGTCATCGGCATGAAGGCCGGCGAAGAGAAGGATCTCGACATCACCTTCCCCGAGGATTATCACAAGGACCTCGCCGGCAAGAAGGTCGTCTTCCACGTCAAGGCCAAGGAGATCAAGTGCAAGGAGCTTCCCAAGCTTGATGACGACTTCGCCAAGGACGTGTCCGAGTACGACACGCTCAAGGAGCTCAAGGACAGCATCAAGCGCGAGATCACCGAGCAGCGCGAGCAGTCCGCCAAGTATGCCGTCGAGAACGAGTTGATGGAGAAGGTTGCCGCGAACATCGAGTGCGACATCCCCGATGCGCTCATCGATGAGCAGTGCGCCCGCTTCCTCGAGGAGTTCAAGCAGCGCTTACAGTCTCAGGGCATCCCCTATGACCAGTACTGCAAGATGACCAACATGGATGAAGCCAAGTTCCTGGAGGAGGGCAAGGAGCCCGCGACCCGTCAGGTGCGCATGGACCTCGCCGTGAACGCCATCATCAAGGAAGAGAAGCTCGAGGCCACCGACGAGGAGGTCGAAAAGCAGTACAACGACCTTGCTGAGAAGTACAGCATGGACGTGGGCGAGCTGAAGAAGTATCTTGACGCCATGTCCGTCCGCACGCAGATCATCCGCGACAAGGCCATCAGCGTCGTCGTGGACAGCGCGAAGATCGAAAAGAAGAAGGCTCCCAAGAAGGAAGCCGAGGGCGAAGCCGCTGAAGGCGAGGAAAAGCCCGCCAAGAAGACCGCTGCCAAAAAGTCCGCCAAGAAGGAAGAGGAAAAGGCTGAATAATCGGCAAAGCGGCCATAATAGATAGAAACGACGATCAACCACAAATGCCTGCCATTTGTGGTTGATTGTGTACATACCAATTTTTTGAACAGGGTATGAACAAGGAGGTTACCAAGATGAGTTTAGTCCCTTACGTCATTGAACAGACCAACCGCGGCGAGCGCTCTTACGATATTTTCTCCCGCCTTCTGGAAGACCGCATCATTTTCCTCGGCGAAGAGGTCAACGATGCGACCGCGAGCCTGATCGTTTCGCAGCTTTTATTCCTCGAGGCCAAGGACCCCGACAAGGACATCCAGCTCTATATCAACTCCCCCGGCGGCAGTGTGACGGCCGGCATGGCGATCTACGACACGATGCAGTATATCAAGTGCGACGTGTCCACCATCTGCGTCGGCCTCGCCGCCAGCATGGGCGCGTTCCTGCTTTCGTCCGGCGCCAAGGGCAAGCGCATTGCGCTGCCGAACGCGGAGATTATGATCCACCAGCCCTCCGCCGGTACGCAGGGCAAGGTCACGGATATGGAGAGCGACGTGGAGCACTTCCTGCGCATCAAGCAGCGCTTGAATAAGATCCTGGCCGAGAACACCGGCAAGACGCCCGAGCAGGTCAAGCTCGACTCCGAGCGCGACCACTGGATGACGGCGGATGAGGCGCAGGCCTACGGCCTTGTGGACAAGGTCATTTACAAGAGATAAGGACAGTTTGACTTATGAGTGAAGATAGGAAAAAAGAGCTTCGCTGCTCGTTCTGCGGCAAGAGCGAGCACGAAGTGCACCGCATGATCCAGGGGCCTGGCGTGCGCATCTGCGATGAGTGCGTCCGCCTGTGCATGGACGTGCTGGAGGACGGCTATGAGCCGCACGACGAGCTGGAAGCGCCCGACTCCATCCCCACGCCGCGCGAAATTCGCGAGGTGCTCGACCAGTATATCATCGGGCAGGAGGCGGCCAAGGTCGCGCTGTCCGTGTCCGTCTACAACCACTATAAACGCATCTTCTTCGGCGGCGACGACGAGGTGGAGCTGCAAAAGAGCAACATCCTGCTCCTCGGCCCCACTGGCAGCGGCAAGACGCTCTTTGCCCAGACGCTCGCCCGCATTCTGAAGGTGCCGTTCGCCATCGCGGACGCGACGACCCTCACCGAGGCGGGCTACGTCGGCGACGATGTGGAAAACATTCTGCTCCGCTTGCTTCAGGCGGCGGATTACGACGTGGAGCTCGCCGAGCGCGGAATCATCTATGTCGACGAGATCGACAAGATCGCCCGCAAGAGCGAGAACACCTCCATCACGCGCGACGTCTCCGGCGAGGGTGTGCAGCAGGCATTGCTGAAAATCGTCGAGGGCACGGTTGCCAACGTCCCGCCGCAGGGCGGCCGCAAGCACCCGCATCAGGAGTTCATCCAGATCGACACGCACAACATCCTCTTCATCTGCGGCGGTGCGTTCGAGGGCATCGAGAAGATCATCGAGAGCCGTCTCGACCGCAAGTCGATGGGCTTCGGCGCGGAGCTCAAGAGCAAAAACGACGTGGATGAAAGCAAGATTTTACGCGAGGTGCAGCCGCACGATATCTTGAAGTTCGGCATCATCCCCGAGCTGGTCGGCAGACTGCCGGTCATCACGGCGCTCGACGCGCTGACGCGCGACGACCTTGTCAAGATCCTGACCCAGCCGAAAAACGCGCTCGTCAAGCAGTATCAAAAGCTGTTTTCTTACGACGACGCTGAGCTCACGTTCGAGCCCAAGGCGCTCGAAGCGATTGCCGACAAGGCCATCGAGCGCAAGATCGGCGCGCGCGGCCTGCGCGCGGTAATGGAGGGTCTGCTGATGAACGTGATGTACGACATCCCGTCCGACCGCACGATCGACCGCGTGACCATCACGCCGGGCTGCGTGCAGGGGACGGAACAGCCGAAAATTTCCCACCGCACAGAGAAAGAAGGGGAGGCGCCGCAGCCGTCGCTGCCGGCAGACTCCGCTTCATAAGGAGAAACCCCATGGAACCTGTAACAAAAAATCTTCCGGTCATCGCCATGCGCGGGCTCAATGTGTTCCCGCGCATGAACACGAGCTTTGACCTTGAGCGTCCGATCTCCGTGCACGCGCTTGAGCGCGCCATGGAAAACGGGGAGGAGATTTTTCTCGTCACCCAGCGTGAGATCGGCGTGGAGCAGCCGGAGGAAAAAGACCTGTACGAGATCGGCACGGTCGCGCGCGTGACGCAGATTTTGCGCGTGTCCGACCGCGTGCTGCGCGTGATGATGGAGGGCGCGTGCCGCGCCCGCCTCAAGCGGCTGTGGCAGCGCGAGCCGTTTTTGCAGGCGCAGGTCGAGCTCATCGATGAGCCGGCCACCTCGCGCCATAGCAAGCGGACGGAAGCGATGCTGCGCCAGACCTACGCCAGCGTGACGGAATATGCCGAGCTCGCGCAGAAATTGCCGGACGATGTCTACGCCGCCATTTTATCGACGAACGATCCCGGCTATCTCGCTGACTTTATCGCCCAGCAGCTCAACCTGCGCTATCAGGACAAACAGGATATCCTCGACGAGCTGCGCCCGCTGCCGAGATTGCAGCGCATGAACGAGATTCTGCGCCGCGAGATCGAAGTTACCGCCATGGAGCAGGACATTGAAAGCAAGGTCCGCTCCCGCGTCGGAAAAATTCAGAAGGATTTTGTCCTGCGCGAGCAGATCAAGGTCTTACAGAACGAGATCGGTGAGGGCGGGGAGGACGAAGAACTCGACGAGTACCGCGAGAAGATCAGCAAGGCGCACCTGAGCGAAGAAGTGGAGCGCAAGCTGCTGAAAGATGTGGACAAGCTCGCCAAGCAGCCGTTCGGCAGCGCCGAGGCGAGTGTGCTGCGCAACTATCTCGACACCTGCATGGAAATGCCCTGGGGCGAGGAGACGAAGGAGCGCGCCAGCGTAGACGCCGCGCGCAAGATTCTTGACCGCGACCACTACGGCTTGCAGAAGGTCAAGGAGCGCATTTTAGAGTTCATCGCCGTGCGCCAGCTCAACCCCGAGGCGAAGGGGCAGATTTTATGTCTCGTCGGCCCTCCGGGCGTCGGCAAGACGTCGATCGCGCTGTCGGTCGCCAAGGCGATGAACCGCAAGGTCGCGCGGCTGTCGCTCGGCGGCGTGCGCGACGAGGCGGACATCCGCGGCCATCGCAAGACCTACATCGGCGCGATGCCCGGCCGCATCATCGAGGCTATCTCCCGCAGCGGCTCGATGAATCCGCTGCTCGTGCTCGACGAGGTCGACAAGATGGGAAGCGACGGGCGCGGCGACCCCGCGAGCGCACTTCTCGAAGTGCTCGACAGCGAGCAGAACTACGCCTTCCGCGACCATTATCTTGAAATTCCCGTCGATCTGAGCCGCGTGATGTTCATCATGACGGCCAACACGCTCGACACCATTCCGCGCCCGCTGCTCGACCGCATGGAGATCATTGAAATCCCCAGCTACACGGACGAGGAGAAGGTGCAGATCGCGCAGCGGCACCTGCTGCCCAAGGAGCGTCAGGCCCACGGGCTGACGGCCTCGAGCCTGCGCGTGGACGAGAGCGCCATCCGCGCGGCCATCGCGCTCTACACGCGCGAGAGCGGCGTGCGCTCGCTTGAGCGTCAGCTCGGCAAGATCTGCCGCAAGGCGGCAATGCAGCTTGCCACAAGCGATGTAAAGCGAGTCACCGTGACAGAGAAGAACATCAAGGACTTCCTCGGTGCGCCGCGTGCTGCACAGGAGAAGATTCCCGAAAAGGACCTTGTCGGCGTGGTGAACGGCCTTGCGTGGACCGAGGTGGGCGGCGAAATTCTGCCCGTCGAGGTCGGCGTGATGGATGGCAGCGGCAAGGTCGAGCTCACGGGCAACCTGGGCGACGTGATGCAGGAGAGCTGCCGCGCGGCACTCTCGTGCCTGCGCCAGCGGGCGCAGGAGCTCGGCATCGCGCCGGACTTCTACAAGACGAAGGACATCCATATCCACTTCCCTGAGGGGGCCATCCCCAAGGACGGACCCAGCGCCGGTATCGCCATCGCGACAGCGGTGCTCTCCGCGCTGACGGGGCAGGCGGTACACCGCGATGTCGCCATGACGGGCGAGATCACGCTGCGCGGCCGTGTGCTCGCCATCGGGGGCTTGCGCGAAAAGACAATGGGCGCGCTGCGCGCGGGCGTACATACGGTCATTCTCCCGAAGGAGAATGAAAAGGACCTCGACGAGATCGACCCGCTGGTGCGCGAAAAGCTGCGCTTTGTGCCGGTCGAGACGGTGGACGCCGTCTTTGCCGAGGCGCTCGTGCTGCCCGAAAAATGCACCGCTGCCGCGCACGAGAGCTATCTTCCTCCCGTGCAGGAGAGCGCGCATGGCGCGCTGCGTGCGGGCGAAATGAGCTGAAAGGAAACGAAAACCATGGCGATCAACTTCAACAAGGTCGAATTCATCCTCTCGGCGGCGTCGGAAAAGCAGTTCGTGCGCGACGGAATGCCGCAGCTCGCGTTTGCGGGGCGGTCGAACGTCGGCAAATCGTCCGTCATCAACCGGCTCGTCAACCGCAAGAACTTTGCCCGCGTGGGTGCGTCCCCGGGCAAGACCTCGCAGATCAACTACTTTAAGATCGACGGCAAGCTCTACCTCGTCGACCTGCCGGGCTACGGCTACGCCAAGGTCTCCAAGACCGAGCGCGACCGCTGGGGCAAGCTGATGGAGAGCTATTTCCAGTCTGCGGGGCTCATTCACCTCGGTGTGCAGATCGTCGACGCGCGGCACAAGCCGACGGCGGACGACGTGACGATGCACGACTACTTCGTGCAGACGGGCTGTCCCGTCGTGATCGTGGCGAACAAGCTCGACAAGCTCAAAGCGCGCGAGATCGAGCCGAATCTTGCCCAAATTCGCGAGACGCTGAGTTTGCGCGACGATGAGCTCGTCATTCCGTTCTCTGCCGAAAAGGGCACGGGCAAGGAGCAACTGATCGCGGCGATCCTCGACCATTTGAACGACTGAAAAGGAATAATGCTTCACAGAAAAGCCTCTGTATGGGTTGACCATACAGAGGCTTTTTATCGTATTTCCCGGGGAATCAGCGGCGCAGCGTCAAAAGCGCGGTGCAGTGGGAGAAGGATTCAAACGTCAGCGTGGGGAAGTGGGGACGGAGTTCGCCGTAGACGAAGTAAATTTCATCTGAGTCCCAATCCTCGCATGCCGCAGTTCGACACGCTTCGAGCTCTTCGCGCGTGCGGAAGGCGACGTCGCCGATGAAAAGACAGCCGTCCTGCTTCAAAAGCGGCAGGAGTGTGCGCAGAAAGCCGATTTTCTGCGTGTCCGTCAGGTGGTGGAGCGAGTAGGTCGCGACGATGGCGTCGTACTGCTGTGCGCAAAGCTCGGGCACAAGGCCTTTGGAAAAATCGCCCTGATAGAGCCGCGCGTCCGGCATTTTTGCCTGCGCCAGTTCGATCATGCGCGCGGAAAAGTCCTGCCCATAGATTTGGCAGCCCTGCTCGTAGAGCCGCGAGGTCAAAACGCCTGTGCCGAAGCCGATATCCAGCACATCACGCCCGCTCTGCGCGTGCACGCGCTGATAGAGCGCGTTCATCATGGCGCGGTAGCCCGCAAAGGGGTAGCGGTCGTTCTCGTCGGAGAGGCCGACGCTCTTGTCATAGCCGTCGGCCCAGAGGTCGAAGCCGGTATTGTTCAGCATGTCAGTCCTCCTTTTCGTTCAGCGGGGGAAGTCCCAGCTCATAGAACGCCACGGCGCTCGCTGCGGCGACATTGAGCGAGTCGACGCCGTGGTACATCGGGATCCTGACCGTGTAGTCGCAGCTCGCGATGGTCGAGGACGCGAGCCCGTCACCCTCCGTGCCCATGACGATGGCAAGCTTTTCTTCGGCGGCAAGGCGCGGATCGTCGAGCCGTACGGAGTCGTTGCGCAGTGCCATCGCGACGGTGCGGAAGCCGAGATCGCGCAGCAGCTGCGTCCAGTCGCCGCTTTCGGGCAGGTAGGTCCACGGGATGAGGAACACATTTCCCATGCTGACGCGCGAGGCGCGGCGATAGAGCGGATCGCTGCCCGCGGTCGTGAGCAGCACCGCGTCCATGCCGAGCGCGGCGGCGGAGCGGAAGATCGCGCCGATGTTCGTCGGATTCATCACGTTTTCGAGCACGACGACGCGCCGCGCATCGCGGCAGACGTCCTCGACGCTTTGGAGCTTCGGCCGCCGCATGGCGCAGAGCATGCCGCGCGTCAGGTGAAAGCCGGTGAGCTGTGTCAGCACGGATTCATCAGCGGTGTAAACCGGAATATCTTGACAGCAGCGGGCGAGAATTTCGCGCCCCTTGCCCTGAGTATGCTGCCGCTCCATCAGAAACGACACCGGCTCACAGCCCGCATCAAGCGCACGGCCGATGACGAGCGGACTTTCCGCGACGAAGAGCGCGTTGTCGGGGTCCGCGCGATTGAGCAGTTGGTTTTCGGTCAGGCGCGCGTAGACGTCGAGCGCGGGATCGGAAAAATCGTGGATTTCGATGATGTTTGCCATAGCTTGTCCTTTTTAAGATTCTAAGATGTTCAGCAGTGCAGCGACGTCCGGCAGAACGAACGTCGGCTGCGGGTCAGCGGTGGGGAGGTCTTCTTCCTTCGTCTCGCCAGAGAGGACGAGCAGCGTGTCGATGCCCGCGTTCGCGCCGCTGGCGATATCCGTGTAGATGCGGTCGCCCACGAGCAGTGTTTCCTGCGCGGAAACGCTCGCCTCAAGCATTGCGAGCTGCGGCATCAGCGGTTCGGGCTTGCCGATGACGATGGGGCGGCGGGAGGTCGCGCGCCAGAGCATTTCGCACACGCTCCCGCAGTCGGGCACGAAGCCGCAGGCCGTGGGGCAGACCCAGTCGGGATTGGTCGCAAGGTAGGGGATGCCTTGTCCGAGCAGGATGCAGGCGTCCTCCAGCTTTTGAAATGTCAGCTCGGTGTCGAAGCCCATCAGGAGCGCGTTCGCGTCCTCACGCCGTTCTGCGACGGTAAAGCCAGCCGCGCGGAGCTGTGATTTCATCGACTCCGTACCGCAGACGTAATAGCGTCGGTCTTCTCCGCCGTGCTCGCGGAGATAGTGAATCAGCGCGTCGACCGAGGTGAGAAAATCGGCCGCCTCCGTCGCGACGCCGAGGCGCGTGAGTTTTTTGACGTAGGCCGCTACGCTGCGCGAGGAGTTGTTTGTCAGAAAGCGGTACTGCCCGCCGCGTGCGCGGATGGCAGAGAGCAGCTCGCGGACGCCTTCAAAGAGCCGGTCGCCCAAGTACAGCGTGCCGTCGAGGTCGAAAAGAAAGAGCTTTTTGCGCTGAAGAAGATTATGGTCAACCATCAGTCACGCCTTCTTTTTGCTGTCGATCGCAATGAAGAAGAATGAGCTCACCGCCAGAAGATAGGGGTAGAAGAGGTTTGGGATGATGTCGAACGCCGAGATGGCGTAGCCCAGCTCGTGCGCCGCGGAGATCGCGACGAGCATCTGTGCGCCGTAGGGGATGATGCCCTGAAAGATGCAGGAGAACGTGTCGAGGATCGACGCGGCCTTGCGCGGGGTGATGCCGTACTCCTCGCTCATCTCCTTGGCGATGGGGTTCGCCATAACGATGGCGACGGTGTTGTTCGCGGTGGCAATGTCCATCGCGCCGACGAGAAGGCCCATGCCGATCTGGCCGCCGCGCTTGCCGCGAAACGCCTTTCTGATCCAGCCGAGCAGCGCTTCAAAGCCGCCGTACTCACGGATCAGCGCACAGATGGCGGAAACCAAAATTGCGACCATCGACGTTTCAAACATGCCGGCCGCGCCGCTGCCCATGTTCTCGAGCAGCGCCTTGACTGCGAGGATGCCGGTCTGCCCCGTCGCGCCGGTCGCGAGCGCGATGACCGCGCCGGATACGATACCGATGAGCAGCACGACAAAGACGTTGATACCGATGATGCCGCCGATGAGCACGAGCACATAGGGGATGATCTGAATGAGATTGTAGGCAGGGATGGGCGCGGGGTGCACGTCCGCATTCAGCGTCAGCACGAGGATGAGTGCGAGCGACGCGAGCGCGGCGGGGAAGGCGATGTGGAAATTTTCGCGGAATTTGTCCTTCATCGCGCAGCCCTGCCCGTTGCAGGCGGCGATGGTTGTGTCGGAAATGAAGCTCAGATTGTCACCGAACATTGCCCCGCCCATGACGGACGCGACACACAGAGGCAGGGAATAGCCGCTTGCCGCGGCGATGGGGATGGCGATGGGGACGATGAGCGTGATGGTGCCGACGCTCGTGCCCATCGCGGTGGAGACAAAGCAGCTTACGACGAACAGCACCGCCACGGCGAATTTCGACGGGATGATCGAGAGCATGAAGTACGCAACGCTCTCCGCACTCGAGCGGCCCACGACGCCGACGAACATACCCGCGGCTAAGAAGATGAGCAGCATCGTGATGATGTTCTTATCACCCACGCCACGGCCCATCAGCGTGAGCTTTTCGTCGAACGACAGCGCGCGGTTCTGGCAGCAGGCTACGAGCAGCGCGATGAGAAAGATGACGACGATGGGGATGGAATAAAATCCCATCGGGATTTTGAGCACGTACTCAAAGATCAGGCCGAGGCCCAGATACAGGACAAGGAACACTAAGATCGGCAGCAGCGCTGCGGGATTGGCTTTTTTTGACATGGGATGACACTCTCTTTCTCCAAACATAAAAAAAACTCCTGCGCGGAGCTTTTTGTGCGTTATGAATTATTATAAGGAGCGTGGAGGACCTTGTCAAGTGAGATTTGCCCAAAATTGAGCGCAAAAGGGCTTGACAGAAGGACTCTAATCTGTTAGTGTACAGATAAACTCTAACGGATTAGAGAGGAAACAAGATGGAAACGCCGAAAATTTTTGAGAGCGAATACCGCTTTTGCCAAATCCTGTGGGCACACGAGCCGGTCAGGAGCCGTGAATTGGTCGCGCTCTGCGCCGAGCACCTGGGCTGGAAGCCGACGACGACCTACACGGTCATCAAACGGCTCTCTGAGCGCGGGGTGCTGAAAAACGAGAATACTGTCGTCACGTCGCTCATCTCACAGGACGAAGCGCAGACCGCCGAGATCGACGAGCTGCTCGACAAGCGCTTCGACGGCTCGCTGCCCGCGTTCGTCGCCGCGTTTACAAAGTCGAGCCACGTGAGCGACAAGGAGCTTGACGAGGTGCAGAAAATGATCGACCTTTATCGAAAGGAGAATCATCATGGATGACGTCTTTTTGAAGCTCGTGAACCTCAGCATCAGCGCAAGCTGGCTCATTCTGGCGGTGCTCGTGCTGCGGTTTGTCCTCAAAAAAGCGCCGAAGTGGGTCATGCCGCTTCTCTGGGGTGTGGTCGCACTGCGGCTTGTCTGCCTGTTTTCGATTGAAAGCGCGCTCTCGCTCATCCCGAGCGCCGAGACCATCCCAAGCGAGATCGTGACCGAAACGCGCGAGCCGGTGCTCTACGAGCAGGCGACGCTTGACATCGTCACGAATCCGACGCTGCCTTCGGCGGCGGAGGTCCCCGTCGGCGTGAGCCGCCAGCAGGCGCAGGTCGATTTCAACATCTACAGCGTCCTCTGGCTCGCCGGCATGGCGGCGCTGCTCGTCCACGCGCTCGTGAGCGCGGGAAAGCTGAAAAGAAAGCTCGCAACGGCGATTTTGCTGCGAGATAACATCTACGAGAGCGAATTTGTCGATTCGCCGTTCGTCTTCGGCGTGGTGAAGCCGAACATTTATCTTCCCATGCACATGGACGAGGGGACGGCGGCGTATGTCATTGCGCACGAGCGCGCGCACCTCGCCCGCCGCGACCACTGGTGGAAGGTGCTCGGCTACCTCGTGCTTGCGCTGCACTGGTTCAATCCGCTGGTGTGGGTCGCCTACATCCTCTTCTGCCGCGATATCGAGCTCGCGTGCGATGAAAAAGTCGTCAAGGGGCTGGACGGTGCGGCGCGCGCGGACTATTCACAGGCGCTGTTGTCCTGCGCCGCGCCGAAAAGAGCCGTCGCGGCCTGCCCGCTGGCATTCGGCGAGGGGAACATCAAAACGCGCGTGAAAAGCGCGCTGCACTACAAAAAGCCCGCGTTTTGGGTCGCCGCCGCGGCGGTGCTCGCGGTCGTGATCGTGGCCGTGTGCTTTTTGACGAATCCGAAGTCGGAGCGCGGCAGCCTTGTCTGGGCGCAGAAGCTGAATGCGGCGGACGTTGCGTCGATCGAGCTCTACGTTCCGGCGGAAGGGAAGGCGCGGCAGTATAAAAAACTCGATACGGAAGAAATGGCACAGGCAGTCGAACTGATCAACAGCAGCCGCGGCACATATATCGAAAAACCGGAGACGGTTTACGCCGGCTTGCCGGTGTGGTTCCTTCTCACGATGGACGACGGCACGGTGCATGCTGTCGGCAGCGTAGTGGGCCATTATCTGATCATCGACGGCGATACTTTTGATGCGGACGTCGAGAATCAGGCGGAATGGGAAAACTATGTGCTAAAGGGCGATTCGGCAAGTCCGATCGACATGGCAGACCGGCTGTCGTATGCACTCTATGGGATGACAACGGGGGTGTATACGCTCGGCGAGGCCGTTTTCGAGGATTCCGTCTGGGAAACCAGCTATGAGGAGACCTTTGCCAATACGAAGTCCACGCCCGAGCTGTGGCTTTCCTCCGCACTTGGCACGGACATGACCGGTATTCTGTACGGTACAGTGACGGCGGCGAGAGGATACAGCTACCGCTTTTCGGAGTGGGAGGAGATCGACCTGACCGTGAGCAACTTCGACTGGCTGTTCCGCAGCGGAAGCGGCGAAGATTGGGACGGTACGAGCGCCGCGAAGCTGCGCCGCGAAAACGCCCATGCCTGGCGCGGCACGAGAACGGGCGAGGACGTCAATGCGACAGCGTCAAGACGGCGCTGCTGCGCTACGAGCCGACGATCTATCAGGGCGAGGCATCGTATTCCTACGAGCTCTTTCTGCTCAGTGAAAACGGGACGACCACGCTGGCGGAGAATTCGGTGAGCTTCAGCATAAATCCCGATTCCAAAGACCCATGGCCCGCCGAGGCACAGAAATTCGCGGACGAGGTCAACAGGCTTTTAGACAAGAGCGAGCTGCTGTTCTCCACGCTGAACGCCGAGCTGCATTCCTACGGCGACGGCACGGTCATCCGCTGCACAGAGCCGTCGGAGAGCGACGGAAGCAGGGCGCTGGCGTCCGCCGACCTCGACAACGACGGCAGGGCAGAGCAGATCATCTGCGAGAAAGTGTTCGGCGGCTATGAGCTGTGCGTCGTCGACGACAACGGCGAGGAGCTGATGCGCCAGCGTATGCACGAGGGCGACACCTACTTCCTCTGCCGCGAAAACGGACGCGACATGCTGCTGCAATACAGCTTAAACGAGGGCAAAAATCGAGACGCGATCAGCTATTGTGACTACTACTATGGCCTTCACGCCTTTGACGGCGGCAAACTGAACATCGTGGAAAACAACAACACGAGCATTTATCTGAACTGGGACGGAACGCAGAAGGGCGATTGGGGCGAATCGCAGCAGGCATTCGCAGCGCGCGTCAATGAGCTGATCGACCAGAGCGGATTTCTCATTGCCCAACAGGACGGCGAGCTCATTTTGACGAGCGAGGTGCAGCGCTGGTACTGCGTATCGCCGAAAACGATCAGAGTGGCAATGGATGACACAACGATCTATATCGACAGAAAAAGCTGGGACTTTGCCGAACAGTACCCGTCGCTCAAAGGGTTTGAGGACATTGGGACCGCAGGCAACTACTTTGTGGCGTTCGGTAGCCTGGGGGAGAAAAACGACCTCTACGTGGTGTTCAATTTCGTGGCCGGCACGCTGCTCAAGACCTTCCCCGGCAACAACCTTATCTGGCAAGGAGATGACCTTTCTACCGCGGTCTACTCCTACTGGTCGGACATCTACGCGCTCAACGGGACGAAGCTCGCCGCGCTCGAACTCGCGAGCGGCGAGGAGATCAGCGGCCTTGCCTTTGCGCCCGACGGCGTGTCGATCATTGCGACGGTCTCCGGCAAGAGCGGCGAGCGTAAGGTGACGGTCACGCGCGAGGGCAGCGCGTAGCAGACCTCGCTCACCGACTGGACGGAGGGCGACGGCGCGGAGCGCACGTACTTCGCCCCTGTCGGGATCGAGGGGAACGAGACATTTCTGGCGACGGTCGGCGTGAGCTACCGGCTGGAACAGCAGTCGGACGGCACATCCCGCATCGCGGAGATCACAGGCGCGCAGGGGCTCACACTGCCGCGCTATCGCCGCGGCTGGGTCAGCGTGGACGAAAAGGCAGGCGTCCTGGACGCCGTGATCGCGGACGACGGCAAGAGCGCCGACGTGACGGTGCAGTATTACGCGAGCCTTGGGTCGGGGTATCAGACGTACACGGCGGGGGTTCATATTGTCGCACCGTAGGGTGCGAGGGGGATTCCTGCATCGTGCAGGAGTGCGCTAAAGGGGGATACTCTCTTTCTTGAAAGAGAGTATCCCCCTTTATAACCCCCGAGAGAAAGGACGAGGGGCCTTCCCCCTCGACCCCGCACATTGTGAGTTTGCAGCTTGAATGACTGCACGCGCTGCGCAGTGTGGGTGCGGTGTACATGGCTTCGCCATGAATCCCTGCGAGTCGTGATCTGACAGCAACCGCGCCTTACTGTCGTGAGGCGCGAGTGACGTTTGTCTGGCGGCAGACTGCCTGCCGAATGCGGCATTGCTGGCGCTCGCCGCATTGATTAGCACTCTGGTAGACGGGAATTAGTTTGCACTTCTACAAGATGGGCAGAGCGGCACCCGCAAGGGGTGTACCGCATCCGTAAGGCGGCAG
>ENA-UEYI01000632-UEYI01000632.1-human-gut-metagenome-genome-assembly--contig:-NODE-632-length-34367-cov-9.853718_pt1 | contig 34367 bp, 29 predicted proteins | sample MGYA00242900_ERZ507916 | MGnify/ENA primary metagenome ERZ507916 (study PRJEB26167, sample SAMN06115521) | human gut metagenome | host: Homo sapiens | place: China:Chongqing | collected 2015-09-02...
TATGAGTTTTCTATATGGTTTTATTACTTATATTGTCCATATTTTACATTTTTGTCATTATTTAATCTTATTATATGACTTTATTCTCCCGTCATCCCGGCTACCACCGTCACAGATTCCTTCCCATAGTACTCTGCACAGGCACTGTTCACCCACACATACCCGTTCTCGGGCTGTAGATCTGTGTACATGAGCAGTTCCACATAATTCAACGGATGAAACACCGGATTTTTTACGGACTCATCCTTCAGTACTGCGATTCTCTCCTCCCAGCCCTTGCCGTACGCCTGGGCCCAGCCGTTTCTCCACATGCGGTAGGCACGGTAGATCGTAGCCGTAGCCTGTGAGGAATATACCACAAAGGAAAGTGCGGTAAACAGGCCGGGAAGGCGGGAAGAATACTTTTTCCGGTTTTCATCGTTTCTGACGGTTTCATAAACCGTCTTAAGGAATTGAAAAACACCTTCATGATTCTGGATCGCCCGATAAGTATTAACGCCATACGACCAGTCATCCGCCGAAGGATAATTATATTTCGAGATGACCAGCAGTGGCCATAATATCACTGCCAGGGCCAGTACGCAGACAATATTGATCAGGATCATTTTCTTTCGTTCTGTCAGTTCATTGGTATTCGAAGATCCTTTCTTCTTATGGTATTCTTAATATGTAAATATCTATCGCATGCGCAGGACTACAACAGATCCGGTGTCCACTCCATATCCACGTCACTTCCGCCGCTGCTGCCGCTGTCTCCTCCTGTGCTGCCGGAGTCACTGCCTCCCGAACTTCCGCTGTCGGAGCCGCTTCCTCCCGAACTGCTGCCGCCGGAATCGCTGCCTCCCGAACTTCCGCTATCAGAGCCGCCGGAATCACTACTTCCGCCGGAGCTGCTGTTGTCATTGCTCTGCGCAGGTGCCGGGGTTGCCGCAGGTGCCGGAGTTGCCGTGGGCGCCGGAGTTGCAGAAGGTTTGGTGGTACCGGGTTTTGTGGCAGACGGCTTTGTCGTAGGCTTCGGGGTTGCCGCAGGTTTCTGAATCGTTCCGGAATTTTTGTTGCCGCCAGCTGTTCCGGTGGTATTGCCTCCGGTAATGCTCTGCCCGGCATTTCCGTCTGTGGTATTACCTCCGGTAATGCTCTGTCCGGCATTTCCGTCTGTGGTATTGCCTCCGGTAGTTCCCGCTGTGTCTCCGGGTGCTGCCGTGTCATGGTTCTCTTCGTATGCTGCAAAAGGATCCTGTTTTGCCATCTCTTTCACATTACCTGCGCTGACCCAGTATTTTCCGTCGAACCACTGGATTTCTCCGTCAAAGATGCGGATCTGGGGTTTTTCAGTGCCTGTCTCTCCTGTGCTTCCTGTTCCGTCGTCATCCGTTGCCATAGTCTCCGGCACCTCATAGGAGGTATATTCCGGCCGGGTCTCCAATCCGATCAGCTCCCCGCCAAATCGATAATCCGCCACGGAAGTCTCCGCACCGGTTCCCTGCCAAAGGCAGTTCTCGCCGGTCGCATCATAAGCGTAGAGGATCAGATCCGTATCATCTGTTCCTTCCAGCAGTTTTTTCCGGATTTCCTCGGAGGGCTGTTCTACCAACGCCTTTCCCTCGGAATCAAAACTGCCGGTATAAGTAATATATTCCATGCCTTCCCGGTTGTTCCAGAGAGAAAACGCATCCAGTCCGCCCTCTCCGGCATGTATATTACAGGTGTAGTCGCCGGTAAGCACACCCTTCTGCATAGTACCCTGTTCGTGGGTAATGCTGCCGGTAGCGCAGTCCACGCTCCAGGACTCAAAAGTACCGTTCCAGGCACCCATGTCTGCCGGGGTGGCAGCCCGAGGGGTGGCGGTGTCCTGAATGTCCGCCGTCTCAGCTGTTGTATCGGTTCCCGCAGTCGAAGCCGGATCCTCTACCACTGTGGAGGTCACGGTCACCATCCGGATGGTGGATCCTTCCTGACTCAGGAAGCGTTTTGTCTCACTTCCGGTATACCACACTTTGGAAAAACGCTGTCCCTCGCCGGTATATCCCACCTGTGCATAGAATAGCGGCTGTGCATCCCGCTCCAGATAGTAGCTGCGCTGTCCTTCCTTCAGTTTGGGCATCATGGTGGAGAACCAGTCGCCGCTGTCGATGAGATTCACGCTTTCGTCCAGATATTCCGGCAGTTCCAGATCATTTAACATTTCCTGTGCACGGCTGCGGATCTCTTCCGTCTCTTCCTCCAGATTTACACTGAGGCCCTGCAATGTGGAAAATGCATCCGCATCTTCGTAAAGCCGGTAATCCTGTTCCAGCATATCCCGCTGTCTGCGGATATCGCCTGCTCTGCTGTAGGCATCTGCCAGTGCGAGGTAATCTGCTCCGGCGAATTCTCCTTTATTATATTTGGTTTCCAGATTGAGGATCTCCAGCTCCAGATCAGACAGCATCGGCTGTGCTTCCACCGGGGTCACCGCATCCTCTACTTCCTCACCGTTGCCGTCTCCGCAGGCCGTCAGGGAAATGACGAGTACCGTGCTTATGGCCAGTGCCATGAATTTTGTTGCTTTTCTTTTCATCTTTTCGTCCTGTCTGTTCTTATCAATATCTATGATCGTTCTCCGATGGCCGACATCCGGCAGGCTGTTACTGCGCATCGCTGATCAGCTTCCGCAGAAAAGTATCTGCGGCGGATCCCGGCTGGTAAGTTCCCATGTTCAGGACCTGCTCCGCCAGTGCATAAATACTGCGGGCCTGTACCGGTCCGTAGATCGTAATGTCTCTGCCGTCCTTGTTCAATATGATGTATCCGCGGAACGCATATTCCACCTTGTACTGGTTGGCGGGAAGGCCCACCAGCACGGAAGTATAGCGGTATCTTCCGCTCACAGTCTCATAAATGCTGTCCTGACGGGTGCCATCGGCCGCAATTCCGTAGGCAGGTCCGCTGATGACCTTTTCCCCGCCCTTGATCATGGGATAGGAGGCACGGTTGGCATTGTTCATGACCAGCGTTCCGTATTCCTTCAGATAATAGCCGTTTACACCACCGTTCAATAATCTGGCTCTGAGGTCGGTACTGATACCGGTCTTAAAACGGATTCCCGCTTTTCCGGTGATACGGATGGAAAATCCGTGGTAGGTCAGCAGGTCTGTCAGCTCCGGCTGTTCCGTCGCCACATAGGCATTGTTACGGTATTCCAGGGTCCAGACATACATGCCGATAGGCGCACCATTGGCATTATAACGATAGACCACCGCTGCCTGTGCATTTCCGTCCGAAAGGGTAACGATGCGGCGGTTATTCCGCACCTGCGGAGTATAGGCGACACCGTCCACATAGATCGTGGCAGCATCATACCCCGATGGCACCTGCAATACCACGTTGGTAGACGAAGTCGGCATCGGGCAGGGACTTGCCGGCATATTTTCGTAGACCGGGATCTTGAATACAAAGGTATTCTCCAGTGCTCCGGCACTCTCATACAGTTTTTTGATGCTCAGGGCTTCCGTGGTGGGCGCTGAGATGTTCTGCATATACTGGTGGGTATATACCGGGTTGCTGGCTGTGGGGGATACGTTGAATTTCTGTAAATATAAGGTATCCTGGCCCTTCCGTATGTAATTCGCGGAGATCACTTCCGCTCCTCCCAGAATGGAATAGTAGGCGCCCTCCCAATTATGATTTTTAGCATAATTCAATCCATTGATGATCACCTGTTCATTGGTGCTTCCGGAGGCTCCCACATTGAAATAATTATAATACCCTTCATAGCCGGGATAAGTACCGGAGATCAATGGCGATGTGCCCTGTCCCTGTTCCTGCAGCACTCGGGCTGCCAGATGGAACGGACTGACCTGACGGTTCTCCTCCGCACCGATGGCCCAGAAAATGTGATAGAACTTCATAACCGTTCCGGGCGCGTTCTGACTGCTGTTCATAAAAGTTCCCTCAAGGAAATTTTTAACAGCTTCCTCTGTGTGGTAGCTTTCATTGTACGTCAGCTGTTCAAACTGGAAAATAGCATTTTCCTGTAACGCATTTCTCGGATCCATATACAACTTCAGTACATCCTCCGATGCAAAATACCAATTGGGACTATGCTGTCCTTCCTTGCAATAGTCCCCGTAGCTCTTATAAACTAGGCTTTTTCCGCCCTGTAATTCATTATTTACCGCCGTCTGGAAATCCAGTCCCGTATTCTGCCGCACAAAAGTCCAGTTGGGATGCTGCTGTTTCAACGCCTGCAATGCCGGGCGGTAGCTCTCCGGGAACTCTTCGATGTCCGCATAGACGCCCGTGGCATTTTCCTCTGCCAACATCACTTCCGCTCCGGGATTCATGCCATACAGCTCTTCCCATTCCAGAAAACGTTCGTCGGAGCATGCCAGATGATCTCTGGGGATGTATCCTACATAGGTCTTACCGCTGATCTCCGCGGACACTTTTTCCCAGACCTGATAGTCCTCATCCACGGCCACATCCAGGATCTCCACCATCTGTCCGCTGGCTGCGGTGCCTGCGATCGCACTGCTGTTATCCGCTTCCGAGCGGATCGGCAGCTCATCACACAGATAGACCAGTGCCATGACTTCCCGTTCTTCCACGATCTTCTGCAATGCTTCCCCGGCCTCGTCGATCCATGCCTGATCTTCCTCGTCCAGCGCATGGGTCCGGTAAGTATTGCCCTCGTAGGTAAATATGAATGCCACCAGGAGAATGGCTCCCAGAAATGCTAATTTTCTTTTCATGAAACTCAATTCTTTCTTTGAATATGTGTTCTTCATATGTGCTTCAGTTTCTTGTGCAGCACCCGGATCCCCTTCGGTGCTATGGCGAACAGTGTATGATAACACTTATTCTTTTTCGTAAGGTAAGGGTTTCTCATGGCGCGCCACCATCCCTTCCGCAGGCTCTTCACGACGCTGCGGTAGAACGCATTGCCCCCGGTCATCTGTGCTATGGGAATATGCAGCATATAGTCCAGTCTCTGGAAGACACCGAACCGGAAGGCGATCTCCGTCAGCTCCGGGTATCTCGCCTCCACCAGCCGCAGTACCATATCCGCGTTATCGATGTTGTCCGCGAACACTCTGGAGAAGCGGTTTTTATCTCTGGTGTTGCTGTCCGGACGGTAAAATACGTGATAAGTCTGACCCGGAATGCATGCGATCCCGGGAACGATGTTCTCCTCATCCGTCAGCAGCTTCACCAGCAGGTGGAAATCCTCGTTCAGCGCTCCCACCGGGAATTTTCCCTTTGTGAAAAGATCCTTTTGCAACAGCTTGGTACAGAAGGAGCAGTCTCCCCGGTGCATCAGCAGCTCTTTTAAGAAATCCTCTGCCGGGATCACCTGTTCTTCGGATACCGGTTCGCAGATATTCGGTAAGATGTTGCCGTCCTGATCGATCTCATCCCTGCCTGCCTGAGCAATGGGCATATGAGTAGTCGCGATCGCCCGGTACAGGTGCTCGTACATATCGGCATCCACATAGTCATCGCTGTCCACGAATCCCACGTATGCTCCGGCGGCCTGTTCCAGTCCGAAGTTCCTCGCGGAAGAGGGACCTCCGTTCTCCTTGTGGAAGACGCGGATACGCGGGTCATTTTCCGCCAGCCGGTCGCACAGCGCCGGGGTGTCATCGGTGGAGCCGTCGTCGATCAGCAGGATCTCCAGCTCCGGATAGGTCTGCTTCTGCAGGCTCTCCACGCAGCGGGGCAGATAAGGTATGATATTGTACACCGGCACGATCACACTGATCAGCGGCTGGTTGGTCTCATTACTGTTCACGTTCTGTCCTCTTCATTTCTTTCCGTTAAATATCGATACATCCGTCGCTCCGGGATCACCGGGGCAGGGGAGCAGGGACCGTCTGTCCACAGTGCCGGGACGGGCGGAGCCGGAAGGCATTGGCTGGGTGCAAGTAGTGCCGGCTCTGCAGGTGTGGTACCGGGGGCACCGGTTAGGAATCCCATCTCACGAATCAGTCTGACCAGTCTCTCCGCGGCGGTCCGTGCATTCCATTCCGTCCGGACGGTCTTCTGCGCCGCTTCTCCCAGTCTGCGGCGCTCTGCCGGATCCTGCAGCAGCTCTGCAACGTATTCCTGCAGCTGCTGTTCACAGCCGTCGTGATAGAGGATCCCGTTTTCCCTCTGTCGGATCATCCAGGGAGCCGCTCCGATCATATGATCCGCCACGACGGCGCAGCCGCTGTTCATGGCTTCGTTTACTACCGCTCCCCAGCCTTCCTTCCGGTCACTGGTGACGAGGTAGATCTCCGATTCCTCCATGGCTGCCCGGACCTCCTCCGGGCTCCGGAAGCCTGCGAAGGTGATCTTATCCGTCACGCCAAGCTCTTCTGCCAGGCTGTGTACTTCTTCCTCCAGTTCTCCTCCGCCGATCATCGTAATGTGAAAAGGAATCTCTTTCAGATGTTCTTTCAGATAAGCGGCTGTCTTCACTACCAGCTCCGGATGTTTCCAGTCGATCATCCGCGCCGCCCACAGGATGCTTCCTTTTTTCTTGCGTGAAAAAGGTTCCCCCGGCGCATACTCCCTGGTCTCGGGGAAATACCCGAACCGCAGCATTTTTTCCGGATAGGCATGAATGATCCCCAGGTCGCAGGGCACATAGGCTCCGGCACACAGGAAGTACACCGGTGCCTTGCGGTATCTGGTGTGGTCTTTATACTTTTGCAGCAGTCCTCTGGGAGAGATGGCTTTCCATTGTCCTTCTTTATACAGCCGCTCGTTGTAGCGGAAGATAGGTTTTCCCGCCGCCAGTCGTTCCCGGATGTAGCTCTCGTCATCGCATCCACCGAAGATCACCATGTCAGCTGTCAGCAGCAGGTTCTGCCATTCATTATCCGCAATCTCTTCGTCAGGGGTCCAGCCCGTGACGGCTGTGAATGCTTCCGATCCGCCCGTAGTCGTACCGTCCGGCTGTACATAGCGCACGTACGGTCTCTCCTCGGCCTGCCATCCCATCTTCACCCGCTCTTCCTCCATCGGCTGGGTCTGCAGAAAGCAGAAGCTTCCCTCCAGGAGTTCATACAATGCATCGCAGAAGGACAGCTGATGGTGATTAAAATAATTAGAAACGAATACCACCTGCATTCTCAGCCCTGCCTTTCCGCTATCTTTGCATAGATTTCCTGCAATTTTGCAAAATTTTTCTCTTTATCGTGGGTTTTTCTTGCATGTTCTCTTGCATTTTTAGAGTATTCCAACATTTTCTCCGGAGAACTCCACATTTCGATAATGGATTTTTCCATGGATTTTACAATATTTTCCAATTCTGTTGTTTTTAATTCTTTTGAATTGCACGTGTTATTTTTGCTTTCAGCAGTATCTGCCGTATTTCTGCTGCTTTCAGCCGTTTCTGTCAGCCGGTGTCCTTCACACCACAGGCCGTCCCTTCCGCCGTCGAACAGACTGGGGATCCCGCCCACCTCGGTGCTGACACAGGGCACTCCCAACAACATGGCTTCGCCCAGGGAGTTCGGCGAATTTTCCAGGGAAGAACAGCACAGGAACAGGTGACTTCGGAGGAATCGTTCCCGCATCTGTTGTTCTGTCAGTTTCCCTGTGAAATGCACGCAGTCTTCCAACTGCCCCTCCCGGATCAGATCCCGGAGATACTGTCCGTAGGCGGAGATCTTCAGCTTCTGCTTCAGCGTGTGGTATGCCGTCAGATCATTTCCCGCCACATACACCTGCACATCGGGGAATTCCCTGCGGATCCCGGGCAATGCTTTCAGGAGATAATGCAAGCCCTTCAGCGGATAATCTCCCTGACTGACGAAGATGCTGTGAGGTTCACAGTTCTCCGGGGTCCAGCTTCCTTCATAGAAGGAAGCGCGCAGGGTCTCATTCATAGGATAATACTGCGCTCCGGGATTCCATCCGGTGGTCACCTCCCGGTCCCACGCTGTCCTGCCGGTGATATTTCCCGCCAGACCGATGGCTTCTCTCTCCATCATACCTCTGCGGGCGAATTTCTCCTGCTGGATGCGCAGGGTATCCCGTTTCACCAGATCCCGGAAGGTCACCTTCCGCGTCACACGCTCCGGAAGATCGGCGAAATAGGCTTCCGCACAGAGGCTGCAGATGCCCTGGATCCCCAACAGGATTCTCTCCGGATGCGGATAGGCACGACAGACCGCCAGCGTATGGGGATATTCCGTACCAAAGCAGTGGATCACATCCGGATCATAATCTTCCGTGATTTTACGCAATTCTTCCTCCAGCTCCGGCTGGTAATGCTCCGGATGCACGGTGTCCTCATGGAATCCGTAGCATCTGACGAGATATCCACCGTCTCTCTCCGGAGCAGAAGCGGCTTCCACCACACAGGCGGGGTGTCCTCCCTGCACCCGGACCGCAAAGCTCTGCGGGATCTCTTCCCCTGCGGGTGCCGGGAACGCCACTGCCAGCGTCATGCCGGTGTCTTCGCGGTCCACGATCTGCGACAGCAGTCCGGACAGCCAGCCTTCCTTATTGGAAGCTTCTCTATGCAATGCCTCGGCGATCACCGGGAGCATGATATTGCAGACCCACAGTACTCTCATAAATCAAATCCTCTTTTAATCAAATATCCAATTCAGGTAAGGTAGCAATCTGATCTCCACATCGTACATGCCACGTAACAGCATTACAAAATACAGCAGATATGCCGCGGCGACTCCGACAATGCACAGGTTGCGGAACCATCCCTTTTTCGCATTCCATAACACGCCCGGGATCAGAAAGATCTGGGACTGGATCAGGTAATAGGCCACACGGGATACCTCCGGGATGAAGGAGCCACAGGTATAGAGCACCAGTCCCGCCAGGTTCAGATAGAAATAGTAACGGTTCCTGCGATCATCCCGGATACTGTCCTTCCAGTAGATCAGGCACAGGATCAGCACCGCCAGGCATTTTCCGATATTCACATAGGACAACTGGCCATTGTCGAACATGGAATCCTTATAATAGGGATAAAACTTAAAAATAAGATTCCGATAAAAGCCCTGTCCGAAGATCAGGGATAAGATCAGCAGGAGCCCGACTGCGTAGTGCCATTTTTTCAGTCGTACCCGCGACAACAGATCCGCTGCGATATAGGCCGGAATGATCAGCAGCACCGATTTATGGATCGTACATCCCAGCAGCACCCAGAGGATGAACTTGCCGTACTCGCCCCGCAGTACATATTTCTGCGCATACATGGCCAGTGCCAGTGCGAAATAATACCGCACGGAGTTCATGCTGTTAAAATAGAAGCCCTGGGTCAGCAGTATAAACAGGGACAATACGTACCAGTCCGCCTGATCATGCAGCGCTTTCAGGAAGAAAAACACCGTGACCAGGGAAAAGAAGCCGAAGATCGGCAGATAGGAGCCCTCACCGAAGATCCAGTGGAATAGCTTCACCAGCCCGACGAAGCCTTTTTCATAGGACACATGGCGTCCCTGATCGATCAGCTGGAACTTCAGCCAGTAGACCCAGTAGTCACCACCCACCGCAATACGGCAGGCCGAGACTCCCGCCAGGAGGCAGAATACGGCGGTCTCCGCCACCAGGTTCCTCGCCTGCTGACGGTCGTACCCCATCTGTGCTCCAGACATCCGCCTGCCCGACAGGTATCCTGCCGTGTAGGCGCTGTTGCGCACGCAGAAGCCGAATCCCACCGTTACGAGTGTTAATACAATATATACCAGTGCACTTTCCATGTGGCCCCCCCTTCCTGCCTACGATGTCTGTCGCAATTTCCGGCGTATTCTCTCGCGATGTCCGCCGCGGTTCGCGCGTATTCACCTGCGATGTCTGCCGCGGTTCAGGCTCAGCTGCGCTTTCCTGCTTCGCGGATGCCGTCCCGCATCCAATGCTTCGCCTGTTTTATCGTTACCTCACTGCACAATGTCCCCTTATGGGCATACAAAAACCGCAGTGCCAGCGGTCCTGCCAGCCTTCCGTACAGATAATGATACAGTACACCACGGTCATGGAAGAATTTCTCATTGTAGCCCCGGAACCAGGTGGATTCCCCGGCTTCCTCTCTGCCGATGGTCACCGGTGCCGTGTAGACTTTATAGCCTTTTTGGATAAATTCTGTCAGGAACAGGCTGTCCTCGCCGTTACTGTATTTCGCCCCACCGCCGAACAGCAGGGAGAAGGTGATTCCGGATGCCAGCAGGCTGTCCCTGCGAACTGCAAAGCTCACCGCTCCGTACCGGCCGCAATTATACCAGTGCACTCGTTTCCGCTCCGTGATGTGGTAGGTGCGCCGGGATTCCTCAACTTCGATATTGAAAATGATCATGTCTGCCTGAGGATTTTTCTCAAATTCTGCCAGGATCGCCGTTTCATATCCGTCCTCATACACAATATCTGCATCCGAAAAAAGGCAGATGTCCCCTCTCGCCCGAAGGATGGCTTCATTCCGGCTTCTGCCGATGCCCCGGTCCGGGAAGCTATAGAAACGGATGGTTCGTGCCTCTCCGTTTTCCTGGGATATCTGCATTTCCTCCTGCCCGAGTCTGTCGCATTGGTTGATGATCACCGCATCGGACTGCAGGTTCATATGTTGTACGGTTTCACGAAGAGAAGCGTTCATTACCGATGCCAGTACTTCTACCTTCATGCCTGCTCTCCTTCTGCCTGGGTAATCTTTGTATGTTCCATTTCTGTATTTCTCGTATTCATATCGTTATCTGCTGTATCGGAACCAATCATAGGGAGAAAATAATAACTTCGGATCAGGGTCTCATCCGCATTCCATAAAAAGGCTCCGTCCACCTTACAATCCTGTGCGGTCAGATATTCCAGCACAGCCTCCAGACGCTTGCCCACCGTCGCTCCGGCCGGCACTGCCAGCAGGACCACATCCGCCTCCCGCAGAGTCTCTGCGCTCTCAGGGCATAACAGCGGACTGGGGACTGCGGTCCATTCTCTGCCGGCGGTCTGCGCCGTGCCGATGGTCTGCTCTCTCTCCGACAGCTCACACAGTCTGTCCACGGCCTCCTGCGGATCTGCCTCCGGCAGGGCACCGCAGACGGCGATCTTATGGGCATCCGCTTTCTCCAGTAAGTATTTCACATTTTCCGCAAACCCTGTACTTTCCACCGTTCCAAGGTTCACCAGTCCATACCGCCTGCGCAAGGTGGCCGGGAGCCAGATGCTGTCCCGGGACAGCTCCCATAACAGGAAGATCACCACGACGAAAAACAAGGATAGCACCGCCGCCAGGATCACGGCCCGTACCGGACGCACATCCGGCACCACTGCCTCCGCAAGGTCTCCGTGATCCAGTACTTTGATCCGCGTGATCTCCGGCATACTCTCTGCGAACTCCCCGCACATGGTCTCCTCCGTCGCATGGGCCAGCGCAATGCTCTCCCCGGGATCCTGTGTCGCAGCCTTCGTCACCGGAATACTGAAATCGGAAGGCAGGGCAGCCGACAAAGCTTTGATCCAGCGGTCTCTGCCCTGTTCCAGCACTGCCGCAGCACTCGTATCTCCGCGCTCTGCCGCTTCCTGCAGATGGGTCTCCACGCCGTCCAGGAATTCTCCCGTGTGGAGCAGGCTGTTCCAGGTAGCTTCGTTGATATAGTAAGCACCGGCCGCATTGGGGTTCTCGACATATTCTACCTTATAAGTGGAAGAAGCCGCATACCCGGGAGCGGGCTGCAGCAACACATTTTTGACATAATAACCGCCGCCGAACAGTACCGTACCTAGTAGCGTCAGCGCCAGTATTTTCCATAGATTACGACCCAGCCGCAAAAGCAGCAGCCGCAGATCGAAGGGTTCCTTACCATAGCTTGCTTCCATGAGGCTTCCTCCCATATTGTCATATTCCCATACGATCAGTTCAGTTATCGTCTTTTTCCGCACGGCCGTCGTACTCTGCCTTGAAAGCCGTCACCTGTTCGCTCTCGACACCCTCTGTGCTGTCCGGCCAGAACAGTACTTTCAGTGTCAGAAGCATCAGCTTCAGATCGAGCCATACAGAATAATTTTCAATATATGTTAAATCCAGTTTTAACTTATCATACGGAGAGGTATTGTATTTTCCGTATACCTGGGCGAATCCTGCCAGTCCCGCCTTCACCTTCATACGGAAGGCGAACTCCGGCATGACTTCGGTATACTGGGCAATGATCTCCGGGCGTTCCGGTCTGGGACCGATGAAGGACATGTCTCCCCGCAGGATGTTGATCAGCTGCGGAAGTTCGTCCAGACGGCATTTGCGGATCACTTTTCCGATCGGAGTGATGCGGTTGTCATTTTTCTGTGCCAGGCGGGCTACGCCGTCCTTCTCCGCATCGGTGCGCATGCTGCGGAACTTCATGATATAGAACTCTCTCTGGCCGATAGTACAGCGCACCTGCTTGTACAATACCGGGCCGCCGTCATACAGCTTGATCGCCAGTGCCGTCAGGAGCATCAGCGGAGAGGTGATCACCAGCAGGATCAGGGAGCAGATCACATCAATGGAGCGCTTGATGAACCGCTGCTCCATGCTGAGGGAATACTCTCTGGTCAGCAGGATTGGCGTATCAAATACATGCAATTCCTCGGATCCCACTAAAATAACATCTGATATTTTAGGCATTACATACACACGGATGGACTGTGCATAACAGAATTTCAGTATGGTGTTGCGGTCCTTCTCGTTAATATCCCAGATCACGACGGCGTTGATCTCACCGTTCTGATAATCACTCAGGATCTCTCTGCAGAGTTCTGCCGCACCCTTTTTGATATGTTCATATTTCGTGATCTTGTATTTATCCTTACGGCTTTCGAACTTTTTACAGATATCCCCGATGGGACGGTCCCCATGGATCAGCAGGAGTTCTCTGGGTGGGAATGCTGTACGATAGATTTTATTCGCAATATTGGCATAGATGATCACTGCCACGATCTGCAGAATGACCATGAGCATGAACATATCCGGCGGGAACACACTACGCGCCATCATACACAGTTCGGCATAGATCAGTACATCCGCCATCAGTGTCGCAAACACCTGGGAAAATATGATCTCCGTATTTTTCATATAACCCAGGCGCATTCCACCGTAAGTCACGGAGAAAAAGATCAGGATTACACTGTAGATACCGTTCTCCAGCAGGAAGCCGCGGTACCAGATCTTCTGCAGCGGGTCTACCAGCTGGAACTGGAAGTGGAACTGCCACATATAGGCAAACAGAGCAATTTCCAGAAACAGGCAGATTGCCGACAGTCCTATATTGATCAAGCGCTTGAAGGATTCCCTCCTGCGCAATCTGTTCACATAATAATTACCGTTTGTATTCAACACAAACTCCTCCTATATTCTGCGCTTTACCGCACGTACTGCCCAGAAGCAGAAATGCCAGGCACTGCTCGGCACAGACATTCCCTCTGCCTTACGATACAGATTCCAGATCCTGCGCAGAGCTTCTATCTTGTTGGAAGACAGGGATTTCCCCGCTCTCCGATATTTTACCAAATTTTCATCCAAACCACAAGCTACAGTACCCCCGCGCAGTATTCTCCACCATAACGCGGTATCCTCACTCTTGATCTGCGGCATCTGCAGCTCTTCTTTTGACAGCTGTTCCATGTCGAACATTACCGTACTGGTGAAGATCGTGGTATTTTTCAAGGCTTCCTTATAATTTATGGTCGCCGGTACATGGACTATTTTCCCCGTTCCTACGCCGTTCTCGTCGGCGAATTCATATCCTGTGAACACAAAAGCGGCCTTCTGCTCCTTCATAAAAGCAAGCTCCCGCTCCAGCTTCTCCGGTACCCACAGATCGTCCGCATCCAGATAAGCCAGGTATCTGCCCTGCGCCTCATTCACTCCCAGGTTACGCGCCCTGGCGGCTCCCAGATTCGTGGGATGCGTAAGCAGCCGGATCCGCCGGTCTCCGGTCCGCCGGATATATTCTTCGATGATCTGTCTGCTGCGGTCCGGCCCACAGTCTTCTATCAACAGCAGTTCCCAGTTCGTATAGGTCTGGGCCCGCACACAGTCAAGTGTCTCTTCGATATAGTTTTCCGCCCGGTATACCGGTACCACTATACTGATCAAATCCTGTTCCATATTGTAATCCTTCTGTTTATCTGAATTCTGAGCCGGTTTTTATCCGATTTCTATCAGGTAATATCCTGTTATGGTCTTCCGTTCCATATCTGTCCCCAGGGTCTCCTGCAATTTTTCCACGGTATCCTCCGGCAGATTCCCCGGCAGTAAAATGTAGTCTACTCCCGCGGCCGCCGCACTGTCAAGGCAGATTCTGAAATCAATGGTCCGCTCCCCGGTACTTTCCTCCGTACGGACATACTCCGGCTCACCGGTCTCATCCAGATGGTTCATCCACAGGTACAGGTCCTCCTGCCATGTCTCGTAGGTGTCGTACGAATAGCTTCCCAGCGCGGCATCCCAGATGCTTCTCCCATACACGGGATGGATGTCGGCACTGTATGCCCTGGCCGCCGCCAGGATCTCCTTCGGAGCCCACAGATGAAGCTCTGTCTCTCCGCTCTCTTCCAGATGATATTCCGACAGCTGCCTCAGCACCTCCCAGGGCGCCTCCACCTGTGTCAGCTGTGTACCGGTCCGGTCCGATACCGGATTCCCGCTCAGGATCACAATTCCAGCCAGGATCAACGTGGCTGCCACATTCCGGACACTTTTTTCTCTCCACAGGGTATACAGGAATTCCGTACATGCCCAGGCGATCAGTGCTGTCTGGGGCACTGCTGCCCAGATCCATACATAGGAATAAAACGCGGTCTGGTATTTCATCAGGATCACCGCTGTCAGCGGACAGATGCAGGCCAGTGTGATCAGCACCGTATATAAATACAACAACGGCTGCTTCCCGCCGTTCCTTGCTGTTTTGCTTTTCCACAGGCAATACCCCAGATAGAGGATAGCCGCCAGCAGCAATGCTGCATATTTTCCATGCTGCGTATAATCGAGCCAGCCGTTCGTGGCAGACTTCAGAAGTGTCATCATTCTGTGTCCTCCTCTCCCGGTGCTGTCTTCACAGTCTGTGTTTTCTTATGATCGCTGCGGCTGCACATTGTCCACAGCCACTGTAATACCATCCATGCCACCGTCACGAGCAGGCACACTCCCGCGCCGTACACTGTCCAGACCATACAGGCTTCCGCCAGGATACAGAGCACCGCACCGAGATATTTTCTCTCTAACAGGCATGCCAACAGATACGGAAGCAGCACCGCCGCCCGGATCGTCACTCCACGGAAGCCTCCATAGAAAATATCAAATCCGTCCACGCCGGGCATGTAAGTCCCTGCACAAAACAGTATTCCCACTATGATGAGGAAAATATTGCATTTTTTTCTGTTATAGTCGAACAGCACGGCACCCAGCCTGCCGTAAGCCAGGTATCCCATGCATAGAGTCAGGCAGGGAATCAGCCGGTATACTACAGTTTCAGGGGTCATACCGCTCCAGCGGCTGATGGTTCCGTACAGGGTAGGCAGGCACAGCAGCTTCAAGCGAAAAGACATGCCCTGTGTATACGGTTCCCCTGTGAGAGGATCCACCGTATAGATGCCGTTCTCCTTCAGGAAGGTATTGACGGTCTCCAGTGTCATATCGCCGTCCGTCCACACACGTTCTCCCATGAGGATCCTTAGCACCTGCAGCAGAATGAAAAATACAAGTACTACTGTCATAATCTGTTGTCTTCCGCTCGTTTTGCTGTTCTCCGGTGCCGGTTTTCCGATGATGCTGTTTTTATGTGCGATCAGGCCGGACAAGATCAATACAAGCACCGCTACGGCGATCTCCGCCAGCAGCAGCTCCGTTACAGCCAAAAAAGACCACCCCAGCAGGCAGCCCGCCAAATGGGCGACTTCCGTCAGCCCGATGATGATCAGACAGCTTCTGATCAGTAAATCCGATATCCGAAAAGTCATGTTTTCTCCCGGTGCCCGCTCCGTGGATCCGGGCGGGTTTTCTATTGCTCTGAATCGTTATCATCTTACCATATTTATCGGGACTTGACAAATATTACATGGCACGCATGAAAAAGCATAAAAAAGCCGCATACCGTAAATCTTTTCCGGCATGCGGTCCTGTCAGTCTGTAAGAAAGAATACTGCATCAAAACGTTAACTTTTCTATTAAAAACAATAAACTCAATATGTTACATAGCCTTATAATCCAGTCGGATGTTGTCCGCGATACGTGCGATATATTCGCTGTTCGTCGGTCTATTCCTTCCGCTGGCTGCTGAATATCCGAATATTTTCTCAAATGTCTCCACATTTCCCCGGGTCCAGGATACCTCAATGGCATTCCGGATGGCGCGTTCCACTTTCTGGTCTGTGGTCTTGAAATGTTTTGCGATCGTAGGATACAGAAGTTTGGTAACGCTGCTTACCACTTCCATATCTTTTCCTGACAAAATAATTGCATCACGTAAGTAGTGATAACCCTTCAGATGCGCCGGCACCCCTATCTCCAGCATGATTTTGGTTACATATCTCTCCAGTTCAGAATCTTTTACTGCTACAATATCCAAAACAAGTCCCCCTTTATACTTGTCGAGTATTGCTCTCCTACCGTGACTGACAGAGAAATAGTATCATAGCTGTCGTTTTTTGAAAAGACTTTTTTCCGTTAAAATATAGTTAAGAAAGCAAAATGTTACATTTACCCCCTGTTTTGTAACAGCAAAATGCCTAGATTTCTTCCTTTACCAGGTAGATCGGTCTGCGTTTTACTTCCATATAGGCTTTCGCCAGATACTGTCCGAGAATACCGGTACAGAAGAACTGGATGCCGCTGGTCATCAGGATAATGCACACCAGGGAAGGCCAGCCGGAGACCGGATCACCGAAGATCAGCTTCCTCACAATGATAAATACGATCATCAGAAAAGCGATCACGCAGAACAGGATCCCGACAAAAGAGGCGATCAGCAACGGTGCTGTGGAAAAAGCGGTGATTCCGTCCAGGGAATACACGAGCAGCTTCCAGAAATTCCACTTGGTCTCTCCCTTGGCACGTTCCACGTTTTCATATTCCAGCCATTTGGTACGGAAACCGACCCAGCCGAAGATTCCCTTGGTAAAACGGTTATACTCCCGCATTGAAAGGATCGCATCCACCATCTGTCTGGTCATCAGGCGGTAATCTCTGGCACCGTCCATCATCTCGGTATGGGATATCTTCTTCATCAGATGATAAAATCTTCTGGCGAAAAAGCTGCGGATCGGCGGCTCCCCTTTTCTTGTGACGCGGCGGGTAGCCACGGAATCATATCCCTGCCAGATATATTCGAACATTTCCGGCAACAGGGAAGGCGGATCCTGCAGATCCACATCCATCATGACCACATAGTCTCCCCGAGACTTTTCCAGTCCGGCGAACATGGCGGCTTCCTTTCCGAAATTCCTGGAGAAGGAAATAATATGCACGCGCGGATCCTGCTCGATCAGCTTTTTCACTTCCCTCACAGTACCGTCTTTGGAACCGTCATCGATATACAGCAACTCCAGTTCTATTTCTTTTTCCTTGAAAAAAGGATCATTCTTCGTCAGTTCCCGGTAAAACAGGGCTACACTTTCCTCTTCATTATAACAGGGCACTATCACACTCAACAGGCTCATTGCTGGTCTCCTTATGCTTTGGTTATAAGATTCCATATGACACTATTATACGTTTCTTCCCACATCATTTCAAGCCATTCTTCCCACATCATTTCAAGCCAGGCACTGTACTTTTTCCCTCTTTTGGATTATACTGAATTTATATATGCCTGTCCTTCCAAATGGGGCGTGGCAGAAACGAGGTTGTTTATGACTTTTTTTGAAGAATTTTTTAGTAATCATATTTTTCTGACTGCAGCCTGCGGCTGGTTCGTGGCACAGGTCCTGAAGACTCTGATCCATCTGATCATTTCCAAAAAATTCGTGGCGGAGCGTCTGGTGGGCAGCGGTGGAATGCCCAGTTCGCATTCCGCTACCGTATGCGCACTGGTCACTGCGACATGCTACGAATACGGCGCCGGCAGTTTCGAGTTCGCTATCTCTCTGATCCTGGCGATCATCGTGATGTACGATGCCATGGGAGTCCGCCGCGAGACCGGTATCCAGGCGCAGGTGCTGAATGATATGATGAAGATCTTCGAGGATATGGGGCGCAGCGAGATTTCCCCTCATGACAAGCTGAAGGAGTTCGTAGGACATACTCCCCTGCAGGTACTCATGGGTGCGCTGTTAGGTATTTTCTGCGGTGTGATCATTTATACTTTTGTGATCTGATCACAGATAAGGTTTGATGGACTTTTTGTGATCGGTAACGCTTTTGATAAATACCGGATTATGGTCGAGGTGACTTTTACATGATTTCTCATAATAATAAAAAACGGACATGGCACAGAGCCGCTGCGCTTCTGCTGTCCGCTTCTCTGCTGCTGACCGCCTGCGGTGCACAGAATAATAATGATAATATTTTCAGTCCGATCCTGCCGGACAATAGTCCTGCTTCTTCGACGGATCCCGATGACAAGCTTCCGGATCCTGTGACGATCGTGGTGGAAGATGATTCCGTGGCGCCTGCCGAGGGAATGGTGCGCAGTCGTCTCACCAATGAATGGGTGGATGCTGATGTTGCTGCCACGCGCCCTATTGCTGTCATGATCCCCAATGAGGCTGCCGCGATCCCTCAATATAGTCTGTCCGAGGCTTCCATTCTTTATGAAGCAAATGTTGAGAACCGCATGACGCGTATGATGGCAGTCTATGAAGGCTGGGAGGATCTGGACAAGATCGGCAACATCCGGAGTCTGCGTGATTATTATGCCTACTGGGCATTTGAATGGGATGCTTTTCTGGTGCATTTCGGAGGGCCTTTTTTCATCAATGAATTGCTGGCACAGCCGGACACGCAGGATATCGACGGTACCTCCGGCACGGATGAAGGAGCCTTTTTCCGCACCACGGACCGCAACAAGCCACACAATGCTTATGCCTCCGGGGCCGGCCTGCTGCGGGTGATCGACCAAAAAGGCTACAGCCTGGAATATCGTGGGCTGTCCGACGAAGAGCATTTCCGTTTTGCCACGAAGGCAGAACCCAATACGCTCGGGCAGTACGGTTCCAAGGCCAAGGATGCCACTTATATCGATATGTCGGGGTGTTACCCGCTGACACGATGTTATTTTGAATTCAATGAGGATGACGGTCTCTATTATCGCTCCCAGCATCTGTCCGGCAGTACGGACGGACCGCATATCGATGCATCGACCGGCAAGCAGCTGACTTTCAAAAACATCCTGGTACAGAATACCTTTTATGAAGAATTGGGCGAAGGTTACCTGGCATTCCAATGCCACGACACCACGAGAGATGGCTGGTTCTTTACGAACGGCCGTGGGATTCACGTGAATTGGGAGAAGACCTCCGATTACGGTGCCACGAGGTACTACGACGACAATGGCGATGAGATCGTCCTCAATACCGGCAAGACTATGATCTGCATCGTGGAGGACGGCGATTCCTTCACCTTCCATTAGAGATGTAAATTGAGAGTTAGTGAAGAAATACTATCTAATCCCCGTAGCCCCGTGGCTGCTGATTTCTTGAAAAAATTCATGGGTCTATAGAAGATAAATTTCCCTGTAGGTACTTTTGGGGACAGGCAAAAAACAAAAACTAAACAATATGGGTCTATAGCGAAAAATTCGTCTGCCAGATACTCAATTTCTTCAAAATGAGTACCTCAGAGCCAGTTTTTTCCCTATAGACCCATATTCATCTTTTTATGCGTTATTTGTAGCAAATTTAGTATCTCACAACACGTTTTTTCTGCATAGACCCAAAATGTAGAACGCCCACGGAAGACATTTTAGAATATATAATTCCCTTGTTATATCTTCCGGTTTTCACAATTTGGGTATCAGCAACAAAACAAGCTTCTGATACCCACAAACTTTTCTCAGTGTGGGTATCAGCAACGAAACAAGCTTCTCATACCCTCAAACTTTTCATAGTGTGGGTATCAGCAACGAAACAAGCTTCTCATACCCTCAAACTTTTCATAGTGTGGGTATCAGCAATAAAACAAGCTTCTCATACCCTCAAACTTTTCATAGTGTGGGTATCAGCAACAAAACAAGCTTCTCATACCCACAAACTTTCCACAGCGTGGGTATCAGCAACAAAACAAGCTTCTCATACCCATAAACTTTCCAAAACAAAAACAGCGACTTGTGAGCAAGCTCCCAGATCGCTGTTTCCGTTTTGACTTTGCATGGCTCGTAACTCACAATTTACCTAATCATTTAAAGCCATCTGTTTTAACTTCGAGAACAGATTCTGCACCGGTTTCACGGACAGGATCAGTAATGTTACTGCCGCTTCAGCGAAGATATAGATCGCATTGTAGGCGAGGGAATAGGGCAGGGGATCCCAGCCTTCCCAGGCATACGCGCCGAAGAAGATCCATCCGGAGATCACGGCGAACACATATCTGCCCAACACAGCGGTGATATATCCCTTTAGCAGTCCGAATTTCGCATTGGAGAAGAGTCCGGACAATCCCAAAGCACCGAAAGCCAAAATGTAATCAACGATCAACTGCATGGGATACAATACATAGGGATCAATGAGAAGCTGTAACACACCGTAAGCTACTCCGGTGGCGATACCTGCACCCAGACCGAACCAGTAACCGGGCAGGCAGATCACCAGCATGGACAGAAGCGTAATGGAACCGCCGGTAGGAAAATGGAACAGCTTGATGTTTGACAGCACGGTTCCAAGAGCGATTGCCATGGCGCAGAATGCCAACTGCTTTACGGTCAGCTTACTGTGAGCCATTTTCTGATCAACGTCGTCAGCGCCGGTCTTATTTCTCTGCTTACGGGCAAATACAACAGCCACGGCCAGCAGAGCGATCAGGACAACCACTAACAGGACATTGCCCAGTGCAGTGGGGACATAAGTAGTCTCGCCCCAGTCATTCACAACAACATTGTACAACATAAAAAAATCCTCCTTCGTATGCGCGAGGAGGGACAACATCGTATCCATGCAAAAATTACAGTCTTGAACGGCACTCATATAATGTACGGCTCTTATATACTGTTATCAGCAGTGTATATGTAGACAATAACTGCATGAAATCTATGCTTCCTTACGCCGGTATTATCCGGTTCAAGTAGTGAGGGTTAGAAATGATGGCATAGTCTTGCAACACTTCAGTCTCAGCGATGTGCTCCCCTAGCGGAATATAATATTTACCTGTTTACTATAGTGCTTTATTGTGACAGTGTCAAGCTTACAGAAAAGTTTTTAATATCTGCAGCACGCCGTTTTCCCAATAAGGCGCACAGGTTCTCTTTGCGGCAGCGATTACTTCCTCTCTTGCGTTGGATACGGCATAGCTGGTTCCGGCGCTCTCAAGCATTTCTATATCATTCAGATTGTCTCCGAAAGTGCAGGTTTCATCCGGGGCAATGCCAAGATATTCCTGTAAAAACCGAATAGCGGTTCCTTTGTTCACACCTAACGGGTTACAGTCCATCCATTCTTTGCCGGAGGAAGCGATTTTAGCCTTGGTCTGCCAGGTGGGAGTGAAAAGCGGGGCACACATTTCTTCACATGCCGAAGGATGATACACTGTGAATTTGATCACGTTGTCCACAGGTGCTTTTAACAGGTCCGGTACTTCACGGATATCATATCCGTAAGAATCGGTAAGCCAACGGAACATGCGGCTTCCGGCATCTTCTGCCAGACAATAATCCGGAGTGGCAATAAAATAATCACAGTCCGGTAATTCATTGCGAACCGTTTCACACATTCCATGCCAGACATCTTCGGGCAGAGTGTGGACTTTTAAAATTTTGTGAGGGGTACGGACTACCGTGCCGCCGTCCGTGATATAGAGAAGCTTATCGCAAACGGGAGCGAAAAGTTTTCGTTCACTGATGAATTGCCGGCCGGAGCAGGCGACGAAGATGATTCCTTTTGAAGTCAGTTTTTCAATTACGGTCATATATTCCGGATCGATCATCAGCGTACCGTCTTTTAGAAGTGTACCGTCGATGTCGGTTGCAATTAATTTGATCATAGCTCCTCCTGCTAATGGAAAGATGGAAAGTATGCTATGATTATAGCCTATCTTTAAGCGGATTTGCAATGACATCCTCAAGATAAAACAGTTGGAAAATCGGCGAAAATATAGTATCGTAGATGGTAAAGATAAAGAAGAGGTAAGAAACCTAAGGAAACAGCAGAAACTTAAGAAAGCGGTAAGAAACCTAAGAAAACAGTAAGAATCCTGGAGAAGTAGCAGGAACCGGATATAGAAGGGTTAACGATAGGAATGAAGAAATTAATCATAGGAATTCTGGCACATGTGGATGCCGGCAAGACAACACTGGCGGAAGGCCTTTTATATACTTGCGGAACGATCCGCAAGGCAGGAAGAGTGGATCACGGAGATGCTTTTCTGGACAATGGGGACATGGAGAGGAAGAGAGGCATTACCATCTTCTCCAAGCAGGCGAGAATCCGGTGGAAAGATGTGGATATCACTCTGTTAGATACCCCTGGGCATGTGGATTTTTCCGCTGAAATGGAGAGGACACTTCAGGTACTGGACGCAGCCATCCTTGTGATCGACGGCAGTGACGGCGTGCAGGGGGATGTCTACACACTGTGGAGATTATTGAAAAGATATGAGGTTCCGGTATTTTTATTCGTAAATAAAATGGATCAGCCGGGCACCGAGCGGGACAAAATACTGGCCGAACTGCAAAGTAAGCTGGATGGCAATATTGTAACCGTTGAAAATATCATGGCGCAGGATGAATCCGGAGAGGACCGTGAGCAGGAACTGGAACATGCCGCCATGTGCAGTGAAGTACTGATGGAGGAATATCTGGAGACCGGAGCCTTGCAGCCGGAGAGCATAGCATTCACTGTGGCGCAGCGGAAGCTGTTTCCCTGCTTTTTTGGATCCGCATTAAGACAGGAAGGCATAGAAAAGCTGTTGGACGGACTGTCTTTCTATCTGCCGGAACCGGAATATTCACAGGAGTTTGGAGCCAGAGTCTATAAAATCGGCAGAGATACGTCGGGGAAACGTCTGACGTATCTGAAAGTCACCGGAGGGACGCTTCGGGTCAAAATGATGATCGGTAATGAGAAAAGCGGTGCCGGGGAAGAGATCTGGGAGGAAAAGGCAGATCAGCTGCGCCTGTACAATGGAGGAAACTATGAGACCGCAGACAGCGTGCCGGCGGGAGAAGTCTGTGCGGTCACAGGACTTACGAAGACATTTGCAGGACAGGGACTGGGCTATGAAAGCGAGAATCTGGCACCGGTGTTGGAACCGGTATTGACCTACAGGCTGAGTTTTCCCCCGGATGTGGATCCGGTGACAGCGCTCGGAAAGCTCAGACAGCTGGAAGAAGAGGAACCGCAGTTACATGTATTATGGCAGGAGGAAAAGCGGGAGATCCATATGCAGGTCATGGGGCAGGTGCAGATGGAGATCCTGAAAAATATCCTGTGGGAGCGTTTCGGACTGGAAGCGGAATTCGATGCGGGAAGCATTGTCTATAAGGAAACGCTGGCGGAACCGGTGGAAGGCATCGGGCATTTTGAACCCCTGCGACATTATGCAGAAGTACACCTGCTACTGGAACCGGGTGAGCGGGGTAGCGGCTTGCAATTTGCCTCTCTGTGCAGTGAGGATATGCTGGATCGGAACTGGCAGAGACTGATCCTGACTCATTTGGAGGAAAAAAGGCATGTGGGAGTGCTCACCGGATCGGAGATCACAGATCTTCGGATACTGTTGATCGCCGGGAAGGCACATACTAAGCATACGGAAGGCGGGGATTTCCGGCAGGCGACTTATCGCGCCATCCGGCAGGGACTGCGCAGTGGAAAAAGTATTCTGCTTGAGCCGTGGTTTTCCTATCGACTGGAAGTGCCGACAGAAAATCTCGGCAGGGCAATGTCAGATATCACCAGAATGAATGGGCGATTCGATCCGCCGGTGACTGAAGGAAACAACAGTGTACTGATGGGCAGTGTGCCGGTGGCAACTATGCGGGATTACGCCAGAGAAGTGGCTTCCTATACCAAAGGACACGGCAGACTGTCCTGCAGCCTGCAGGGGTACGAGCCCTGCCATAATCCGGAAGAGGTGATGGCACAGACGGATTACGATCCGGAGGCGGATACCGCCAACCCTACCGGTTCCGTATTCTGTGCCCACGGGGCCGGTTTCCAGGTGCCATGGGATCAGGTGTCGGAATACGCCCATGTGGAGAGCGGCTGGGTACCGGATTCAGAGGGAAATGCAGAGTCGGGGGATGACGCCTTACAGGGAATGCCGGCAGTGAGCAGACGGCAGGGAGCTGTACGTCAGACGGGGGGCGGCGCAGAGCGTATCATATCCCAGGAGGAGATCGAAGAGATCTTCCGCAGGACCTATGGAAAAGGGGCAGAAGATCCACATAGATTCCGCAGATATCATACATCCTCCGGCAGTCGCAGCAACTACACGGAAAGTCCGGCAGACAGTATGCGGACACCGAAGACCAAAGCAGGCCCTCAGGAAAAACCAGAAGAATATCTGCTGGTGGACGGCTATAATATTATTTTCGCATGGCCGGAGCTGCGGGAGCTGGCACAGATCAATTTAGACAGCGCCAGGGACAAACTGATGGATATATTGTGCAACTATCAGGGATATCAGGGATGTCGGCTGATTTTGGTCTATGATGCTTATAAGGTGAAAGGAAATCCGGGATCTGTGATGAAATATCATAACATAGAAGTGGTCTATACGAAGGAAGCGGAGACTGCAGATCAGTATATTGAGCGCACCACACATGAGCTGGGAGCAAAACCGCAGAAATACCGCGTGACGGTAGCTACCTCAGATGCCCTGGAGCAGATGATCATCTGGGGCAACGGTGCAGTCAGAATGTCTGCCCTGGGGTTAAAAGCAGCGGTGGAATCCGCCGGAGCAGAATATTTTAACAGCTGAATTATGACCGCTTCGCAGTGACATTTGGATTGAGGTGGTTTTATAGTACTTGAAAAAAGGTAATCTATATCTGTCGGATGGAGCGGATGATGAAAGCTCCGGCAAAATCCGGATAAAACAACAGAGAGGTATAGATTATGAGAAGAAAAGCCATTTCCAATATTATGTTTTATGTTACCACTGTATTATTGATCCTGACCATTGTATTCTGTATCGGAAGTACAGTGAAAAGTGAAAGCAGCAATGAAACACAGCGTATTGAGAATCAGGTGAAAGAACAGCAGCTGCTTACAAAGGTGAAGCAATATCTCAACGAGAATGGCTGCTGCAACAGTGGTGTGGCACTGACTTATGTGATGGATGAAAGCGGAGCATGTGAGTATACCTTTACGATCCATCATAAGAGGATCAATGACATGAGTGAAGAGGAACGTGAAGCTTTCAGCGCAGAGCTTATGCAGGCATGCAATGCTTCCGGCAGCTACAGCATCTCTTATGAATATCTTCTGACAGATTTTTAAGGGAGACATGACATTTTTCAGAATAGGGGTTATACTGTTACCATATGCCGCAGCAGAGGCAATGGGAAAGGAGAAGGACAGATGACATTTATTCCCAAACCACATGAGATATATAAGCATTTTAAAGGGAATCTGTACCAGATCGTTACGATAGCACAGCATTCGGAGACTGGAGAGCAGCTGGTGATCTATCAGGCAATGTACGGAGATTTTAAGACCTATGCGAGACCGCTTGCGATGTTTACGAGCGAAGTGGATAAGGTCAAATACCCTGAGGTACAGCAGAGATTTCGTTTTGAGCTGCAGGGTGCGGACGCGGACAGACAGACCCGTGAGACTGACGCAGTGAGTGGGGCGCAGGGCGTAGCAGCACAGCCGGAGGCACCGGCAGTGCATATAGAAGTTGCAGAGGAGGAGCCCGCACTGGATCCTTTGGTATTAGAATTCCTGGATGCGGATTCCTATGAACAGAAGTTAAATATTCTCGCAGGCTTACATCACCGGATCACCGATGAGATGATCACGACCATGGCAATCGCCTGTGATATCGAAGTAAATGACGGTGAGACGGAGGAGCGTTATGAAGAACTGAAAAACTGCCTGCTCACCATGGAGAAGTTCGAATGCAATCGCCTGCGGTAGACACTATGGATAAATACAATGAAAATTTAACGGATGTTAAGGAAATCTTTAGGAAAGGTGACCTTCGGGCAATTCCCAAACCACTTTTAAAATGGTATGATAATAATCGTAGGATTCTTCCCTGGAGAGAACAGCCCACACCCTATCGTGTATGGGTCTCTGAAATCATGCTACAGCAGACCAGGGTGGAAGCGGTGAAGCCTTATTTTCAGAGATTTATGGATACCCTGCCGGATATCGCGGCATTAGCGGAAGCACCGGAGGAGACTCTATTAAAGCTTTGGGAGGGACTTGGTTATTACAACCGGGTGCGTAATCTGCAGAAAGCAGCAATTCAGATCATGGAAGATTATGCCGGAATTATGCCGGATTCTTATGAAGAATTGCTGAAACTGAAAGGAATCGGAAGCTATACGGCGGGAGCGGTATCTTCCATAGCTTATGGAAAACCGAACCCGGCGGTAGATGGAAATGTGCTCCGTGTGATCGCCCGCATCCGTAAGGATGATCGATGTATCTCAGAGGATAAAGTGAAAAAGGCCGTGGAGAAGGACTTGTGGGAGGTTATACCGAAGGACAGACCCGGGGATTTTAACCAGGCAATGATGGAGATCGGAGCCTGCGTGTGTATTCCAAACGGTGCCCCTCATTGTGAGGAGTGTCCGCTTCGGCAGATCTGTCTGGCATACGAAGATGGAACGCAGCAGCAGTACCCAAATAAGGCAAAGGCAAAGGAACGGACCATAGAGGAGAAGACAATCCTCATTATCCGGGATGCGGAGCTTGCGGTGCTGCACAAGCGACCGTCTAAGGGCCTGCTCGCCGGAATGTATGAATTCCCGTCAATGAAGGGATTCTGTACGGCGGAAGAGGTGAAGGAATATCTGACAGAGAACGGGCTGCAGGTACTCAGGATCCAGCCGTTGGAGGATGCAAAGCATATTTTCTCCCACAGAGAATGGCATATGAAGGGATATCTCATTCGGGTCGATGAACTCGCACCGAAGAAGGTGGGACCGGATTCTGCGGACTGGATCTATATTGAACCCCGGGAGACGCAAGACAGATATCCCATTCCTTCTGCATTTGCAGCTTATGCGAAGGGACTGAGCATGCAGCTTGGGATACCTCGAACTATGTTTTAATATGAAGAAAGGACAGCAATCATGAAATTACTTTCCATAGCAATTCCCTGTTATAATTCTGAAAAGTATATGAGAAAATGTATTGACTCCCTGTTAGTCGGAGGGGAGGATGTGGAGATTCTGATCGTTGATGACGGATCTACTAAGGATCGCACTGCGGAGATCGCAGATGAATATGAAGCACAGTTTCCTACGATCGTCCGCGCGATCCACAAGGAGAACGGTGGACACGGTTCTGCAGTGAATACCGGAATTGCCAATGCTACCGGATTATATTTTAAGGTGGTGGACAGTGATGACTGGGTGAAGCAGGATGCCTATTTTAAGATCCTGGACACTCTGCGGGAGCTGGCAGGAGGCGGTCAGGCACTGGACATGCTGATCAGCAACTATGTCTATGAGAAGGAAGGCGAGCGTCGCAAGAAAGTCATTCAGTACCGTCATATTCTGCCGGTAGAGAAGATGTTCACCTGGGCGGACTGCCATCATTTTATCAAGGGACATTACATACTGATGCACTCCGTGATCTTCCGTACGAAGCTGCTTCAGGAATGCGAACTGAAGCTTCCGGAGCATACTTTCTATGTGGACAATCTGTATGTGTTTGAACCGTTACCTTATGTGAAAAATATGTATTATCTGGATGTGAATTTCTACAGATATTATATAGGAAGACAGGATCAGTCTGTCAATGAGACGGTCATGATCTCCCGTATCGACCAACAGATCCGCGTGACAAAGCTGATGATCGATTATCTTGTGGCAAAAAAACAAGAGCTGGTCAAGAACAGACGCCTGTATCAGTACATGCGTAACTATCTGGAAATTATTATGACAGTGTCATCCGTTCTGCTGATCCGCTCCGGTACTCAGGAACACCTGGATAAGAAGAAAGAATTGTGGGAGTATCTTAAGAGCAAGGATAAGAGACTGTACCTGTGGATGCGCAATGGCATCATGGGCGGAACGATGAACCTGCCCGGAAGAGGCGGACGCAAGATTTCCGTAGAGGGGTACAAGATCTGTCAGAAGCTGTTTGGTTTTAACTAGTCGGGGGATCCGTTTCTTCGATTTCTTTCCGTAAAAATTAACAAATCGCAGATTTGGCTATTTTGCTGCATTGACAATTACATATTTCTTTGTTATTCCCTGTTTGTAAGCAGATTTTTTTCTATCTCAAATTTCTAAATCAGCGCAAGTTGATATCTGTGACTTCAGAGGAACTCCTGCTTATTTACCCCATTAAATACAATAGAGCAGGAGATGATGAAGGACAGAGTGTTTGTTCTGCGTATTGCCGTTGTTTATTCTCCAGTCGAAGTGTGAGAGGAGAATACGAATGGTAAAACTATATGAGGAACTGACGATTTCGGATGATTTTATGTTTGGTAACGCGATGGGCGATAAAGTGGTAAGCCGGTCCGGCTGGATATGTATACGCGGGATAAAAAGCGAATGTACGATGCAGAGCTGCAGAACCAGAGAAAGTGCCGGAGAATCTGTGGGAGTTATATGATTATATCAGAACCGGGAAGGTCGGAGGAGACCTGAGCCGGAGAATGGATGAAGCGGTGCGCAGAGCACGTAAGAATGAGGAATGGAGGTCGGAGTACATGAAAGAACTGTTACATGATGACGACGTCAGAGAAGAGGGCAGGGCAGAAGGTGAAAGCCAACTGGTAAAGCTGATAAATAGTATGATTGCTGGCGGTGATGGAGATAAGATTGCCTTATTTGGAGAACCGGAAATCTTAAAGACAATGAAACAGAAATATGGGATAAATTGAGTGGGCAATGCTTTCAGCTCTGATAGATATTTTTGAGACAAACACATGTGTAAAATAATAACTGCGATATATGCGGCACAGTCGGATTATTTGGTGCATGCGATGCTCCTATTCAAAGTAGCCAAATTCAGGTAGTGCGGATTTGGCTATTTTGTTAATTGACAGGAACCGGAAATCTATATAATATAATCACAAAGCATACATTCTGACGATTTCGGCAGCGAGAGCTGATCCACACATCTATATCATTTCAATGAATTCTATGCTTTTATACCCAATTAACCATTTAGAGCATAGTGCGTTGAGAGACAGGTGGGGAGGCAGAAGTCTATCCTTTTTTTCAGGTACTATGAGAACAGGAGGATACGATGACGAAGAAGAGACAAGAAGCTGTACAGACGGAACGGACATTGGTGGAACAAACGGCGATAGAACAGCCAAAGGCGAATGTGAAGTATAAGGATACGATTTTCCGAATGCTATTCTCGGAACCGGAATATCTGCTTTCCCTGTACAATGCAGTGACGGGGAAGGATTACCGGGATCCGGACGCGCTGAATGTTGTGACATTAGAGAATGCTGTATATATGGGCATGAAGAATGACCTGGCATTTGTACTGGAGATGGGAATGTATTTGTACGAGCATCAGTCAACCTATAACCCGAATATTCCGCTGCGGGATCTGTTCTACATAGCCAGCGAATATCAGGCCTTGGCGGATGGAAAGTCATTGTATTCGTCCGGAATCCAGAAGATTCCCACACCGAAGTTCCTGGTATTTTATAACGGACTGGATCACAAGGTACCGGACCGGATGGAACTGAGGCTGTCGGATGCCTATGAGAACCCGGTGGACGAGCCTGATCTGGAATTAAAAGTTACGATGCTGAATATCAATGCCGGACATAATGAAGAACTGATGAACAGCTGCCATGTGCTGCAGGAGTATGCCCGGTATGTCGCAAGAGTCCGGAAGTATGTCGCGGAAATGCCGTTGGATGAAGCGGTAGAACGTGCAGTTACGGAATGCATCAGGGAAGGGATCCTGGCAGAATTTTTGAAAAAGAATCACGCGGAGGTAGTAAAAGTGAGCATTTTTGAATATGATAAAGAAAAAGAAGAGAAGAAGCTCCGCAAGGCAGAATATGAGTACGGTAGAGACCAGGGAAGAGAAGAAGGCAGAATTGAAGGAGAACGTTCAGGAAGAACACATCTGCTGACTTTAATATCACAAATGAGTGCCGGAGAAGATGCAGATAAAGTAACGCAGTTGACTGATCCGGAAGTATTGGAAGCAATGATGAAGAAGTATGGAATAGAATAAGATCATTCTCGCGGCAATAAAACTGACTCATTTACTTACCCTCCTGAACAAGATTATACTCACAAGTTACTAACTTACGAGTATAATAAAACAGAAAAACTTCAAAGACAAGTTTCAGTATTGTAAAATCAGCATATATGTAAAGCATAGTAAGGGGATTTTTCGGAATCCTTTTTTCCCTTAGGAGAGAGTTGGATTTGGTTACCATCGTACCATTGAAGAGCTGATTATAAAGTGTTATAATACGCATATAAAAGTGGCTTGTGGCATTATTTGTTTTTACAGCACAAGGGGAGGATTGAATGAAAAAACAAAAGCAACAGGGAATTAAAAAACGCCTGACGAAGGGATTTGTTAAGGTAGCTGTAATCGGGGCGATTGCGGCAATGATTGGTGTTGTGGCATTATTGATAGCAGCGTCACAGTATGAAAAGGCATTGAACAGATATGGCTTTACACAGGGAGACATCGGAAAAGCTATGACGGCTTTCTCTGAAAGCAGAAGTGCATTGCGCGCGGTAGTCGGCTATGATGAGGAAGCGGTAATTAAAAAGCAGACAGAGCTACACACTGAGAAAAAGGAAGCGTTCAATACATACATGGAGGAGCTTGACAGAACGCTCCGGTTTGATGAAGGCAGAACGGCATATGACGAAGTGCTCCGAGCACTGGATGGTTATTGGGAACTGGATGAGCAGGTTCTGCAGCTGGCTATATCAGATGATGCAGATGGTTATCTGGAAGCACAGGAACTGGATACCGGAGACTTGACAACACAGTACGAGAATGTCTACGCACAATTTGTGAATCTGATGAATGTGTGTGTTGAAAAAGGGGATCGTGCAGAAAAGAATCTGCGTCATATGGAATTTATCATGTTGATCGTGATCCTTGTGATTGTGATATCCTCTTTTTGGAGTTCTGTCATACTGGGCAAAAAAATGGCGGTTGGTATTGAGAAACCGATGGTGGCACTGGCAGACCGGCTTCAGTCGTTCGCGCAGGGAGACCTGGTAAGTGAATTCCCGGAATGCAATACAGAGGATGAAATTGCATACATGATCCGGGTGGCGAAAGAAATGGCAGACAATCTGAATCTGATCATTACGGATGCAGGAGAACTGCTGGGCCAGATGGCAGATGGCAATTATGCAATAGGAACTAAGATTGAGGAAAAATATGTTGGTCAGTTTGGCGCGTTGATAAATGCAATGCGTAAGATGAACCGACAGATGAACAGTACCCTGGAACAGGTAGAGGAGGCGGCCAAGCAGGTATCTGCCGGAGCTGAGAATCTGGCACAGTCCGCACAGTCGCTTGCAGAGGGGGCTACGGATCAAGCGGGTTCTGTGGAAGAACTGACTGCAACGATCACCAATATTACAGATTCGGTCACACGTACTGCCGGAGAGCTTCAGAAGACTACGCAAAAGGCTGAGAACTACGCAAAGCAGGCAGACGAAGGTCATGCACAGATGAAGTCATTGATGGAAGAAATGGATCGGATCAATGAAACATCTAAAAAGATACAGAATATTATTGCTGACATTGAAGATATTGCGAGTCAGACGAACCTGTTGTCTTTGAATGCGGCGATTGAGGCTGCCAGAGCCGGAGATGCAGGCAGAGGATTTGCAGTAGTGGCAGAACAGATTCGTAAACTGGCCGAGCAGAGTGCGCAGTCGGCGGTAGATACCAGAAGCCTGATCGAGGGATCGTTGCAGGAGATTGAGAACGGCAATATGGCAGCGGAAGCGGCAGCCGACTCATTGGAACAGATCGTTACAGGAGTTAAGGAGATTGCTGCAGATGCGAAACGTCTCAGCGAGGAATCCAAGGCACAGGCGCAGGCTATGGAACAGGCAGAAGTTGGAGTGAATCAGATATCCGAGGTAGTACAGTCGAATTCGGCATCGGCGGAAGAATCTTCGGCTACCAGTGAAGAATTATCCGCACAGGCATTCTCATTGAATGATCTGGTGGGAAAATTCATATTACGTCGCAATTAATATAAAACAGTATTCATATCGACTCTTTTCATCCGGTGATCCGGAGAAAGGAGTCGATATTTTTATGCATTGAAACTTTCATTATAACTGAAATTCCGTTTTCACATTATCTATTAGAATTGTAAGGGTAGATACAGGAGATGTGAAAATGAATCAGAAACATTCAAAAGAGTATAAGAGCATAGGACAGACAATTAAAAAATACCGTAAGCTCAGAGGACTTACGCAGGAACAATTGGCGGATATGGTTTGTATCAGCATTAGTTACCTTACCAAAATCGAAGCACCTAATTGTGACCAGCCTTTTTCACTGGAAGTGATTTTGGATATATCGGAAGTGCTGGATATTTCCGTTCATCAGTTATTGGAAGATGTTAAATAGAGAAATAAAAAAATGATCTTAAAAGCCTATAACTTTTAAGATCATACTTTTTAAAGAAGAGCTGCTGACGGGAATCGGACCCGTGACCTCCGCACTACCAATGCGACGCTCTACCGACTGAGCCACAGCAGCATCACGTGATTGTTATGCAATCACCGTGGTCTATTCTAACAAAAGCGACCTTGTTTGTCAACACTTAATCGGCACAAATATTAGCGGATTTTGTCGGCGACAAATAATTGACAGTGATTTTATAAAAAGCTAAATATATAGATACAAAATAGAAATTTTAAACGAATCGTAAAAACGTCTATATTTAGTATAGGAATGAATGGTAAATTATATAAGAGAAATTTTGAGAAGATAAAACCTCATAATGGAGCGATGACAAATGCATAAGAAAAAGACAGAAGAGATGGAAGCAGACCATCAGGAGTTTACCAGATTGATTCGTGAGAATCAGGCGATCTTATATGACTTCATCAAATGCCGGATACTGGATAAGTCTCTGGCACAGGATGTATTACAGGAGACGCTTTATATTGCTTATAAAAAGTGGGATCAGCTGAAGGAACATCCCAATCAGACAGGTTTTCTGATTGAAACGGCGAGATACAAAATCCAGGACTTTAATAAAAAGACCAGAAAGTTACAACGTGAAATCCCTATAGAAGGGCATGAGCATATTGAGGCGAAGGACCAATATGGTAAAGTAGAATTGGATATCGTATTGGAGAATGATCTGGACAAAGAAGATAAGAAACGTTTTTCACGGTATTTCGTACGAGGGTATAAAATACCGGAAATGGCAAAGCTGGAGAATACGTCCGAGAACAACATGAGCGTACGAATCAACAGGCTTCGTGGAAAAGTGGCAAAAATCATATATGACGGTAAGGTATTCGACAAAAAACAAAAAATGTCTGTAAGAAATGACAAAAAAGAGACACATATAATAGAGAGGGATAAAGATCAGGCATCGAAGCCGGACGATGAGATACAGAAGGGAACAGAGCAGAAATGAAGAAACAGGACAATGAAAGTCTGATTCAGGAGATTCAGAAACGATTAGATTGGTATACAATGGAAGCTTCCGATGAAGAATTTGATGCAGATGAAGTTCAGAATTTATTAAAACTGCTGGACGGTCTGACTCCTGAGGAGGAGAAAGACAGACTGTCATCGGATGAAGTGGTGGATAATTTTTGGAAATATTGTGCAGAACGTGAAGAAGAGGAAAGAATTCTGGCAGAGGCCGATGAGCCGGAGAAAAAGAAAGAGCATAAGGTATTGCATTATTTTCAGAAGCACAGAGCTGTTGCGGTGGCAGCGGCTGTATTGATTGTGATCATGCTGGGAGGCTCCTGGCAGATGGCGGTAAATGCCGAGAAGCATGGCGGGTTCTTCTGGTGGATGGATAAGAATGAAGAGGGAACAACGATGATAACTTCACCGGAAGTGGCTAATGAAGATTCAGAAAGGCGTATACGAAAAAACTACTATAGTATTGAAGATGTTCCTGAAAAATATAAAACATA
>ENA-UEYI01000633-UEYI01000633.1-human-gut-metagenome-genome-assembly--contig:-NODE-633-length-34293-cov-24.159633_pt1 | contig 34293 bp, 22 predicted proteins | sample MGYA00242900_ERZ507916 | MGnify/ENA primary metagenome ERZ507916 (study PRJEB26167, sample SAMN06115521) | human gut metagenome | host: Homo sapiens | place: China:Chongqing | collected 2015-09-02...
GTGGCTATTGTCCAACATGATATGAAGTTGAAACGCTCAACCTATGAAGTTTTGCAAATTCTCAGCATATCATTGACAGATAAAAACCACTTGCGTGACCTGTTCGACAAGACTAATTTCAATGATGTCAAAGATCTAAATAATCCCATTATTCCGGGGCTATTTGATTAATTGTTTAACTCGTCCCATTTTAACGGGACACTAATGATTTAATCTTTAACCATTACCTTAATAATTAGAATGAAACGCAGGCATTATTTTCATTTCTTTCTGGGAGGCATTGCAGCCTCGGCAGCGTTGCTTGCAGCCTGTTCCGGCAGTAACGGACAGGTGACGGGCCGCTCGGACTATTATACAAGGGGAATCGGACAGTATCCGGGCAGTCCGCAGGAGGACTTTTCGCCCGAACTGGTGAAGGACGATACTTACCGCAACATCGCTCTGATGCGTGCGGCTTATCAGTCGTCTGCTTACGACTATAACCTGACTGCCCAGCTGGTTACCGACGGGATTGTACATAACGGAGTTCCTCAGTATCTGAGACTGCTGACTCCTGACGGCGAGAAGCCGAAACGGGAGCGGGAGTGGATGATCGATGAAGGTCCTTATTCACGGAATGTGGCAACCGGTGAAGATACTTATTTTCAGTTTGATCTGGAGAATTACAGGAAAAAGGCAGACCGGGTTTATCTGAAAGGGACAGTGACCTATTATGCAGAAAAAGCCGGCAAGGGCTATGAATTGATCTGTCAGGGATCGGACGACGGGGCCAGCTGGACCGAGTTGGGAAAGATCGCCGGAAAAGGACTGCCCGGCGAAGCTGCGAAATATAACATGCATTCTGATCCGAACAAGCAGGATGAAAAGGGAACACTTCCGGTGCGTATCATCGAACTGGAGATTCCCATGAAGCAAAGCGGAGAGTTCAGTCATTACCGTGTTGTCATGCGGATGGCGGGAGCTGCCTACTGGACGATCCACGACATGAATTTCTTCAATGGCGGGGAATATGTCGAACTGAAACCGTCTTCCTGCTTCAACAGCATTTGGATGAGTGCGGGCGATGCGCAGGAATGGATCTACGTGGATCTCGGCACTAAGGCCGATTTCGACAAGGTGATCCTGCACTGGGTGAACAAGGCCGTTCAGGGAAAGATCCAGACCTCGGATGATGCACGCAGCTGGAAGGATGCCGCTCCGCTGCCGGGTGGAGACAGTCCTACGGATGAAATAGCTGTCAAAGGAAAAGCCCGCTATGTGCGTGTACTCATGGAACGTCCGAAGGAGAAAGGTTCATATATGCTCAGTGAAATCGAAGTGATGGGTAAGGGTGGACTGACAGCCCGTGCCGTTCCGCAACCGGCTGCCGAAGGCAACAGCATCCGTCTGTCGGGCGGCAACTGGAAAGTCCAGCGTGCTTCGGAAGTGAAGGGCAATGGAGAAGAAATCGCTTCTGCCGGTTTCCAGACCGACGGATGGATTCCGGCTACGGTGCCGGGAACCGTGCTGAGCAGCTACAAGAACATCGGTGCCCTGCCTGATCCGAACTATTCGGCCAACCAGCTGAATGTATCAGAGTCATTCTTCAATTCCAATTTCTGGTACCGTAACGAGTTTACGGTTCCCGAAGGTTTCATCAAAGACTGGGTGTTCCTGAACTTTGACGGAATCAACTGGAAGGCTCATGTCTATCTGAACGGCCGGAAAGCAGGCGACATCGAAGGCGCGTTCATCCGCGGTAAACTGGATGTGACGGAGCTGATTGTTCCCGGAAAGAATGCTCTTTCGGTAGAGATCGTGAAGAACAGCCACCTGGGAGCTGTCAAGGAAAAGAACAAGCAGAGCACTGACTTCAACGGAGGAATCCTGGGAGCAGACAATCCTACCTTCCATGCAACGATCGGCTGGGACTGGATCCCTACGGTCCGCGGCAGAAATATCGGTATCTGGAACGATGTGAAGCTTGTGAGCACCGGTAACGTAACCGTCAGTGATCCGCTGGTAGAGAGTGTATTCCCTCTGCCGGACACTACTTCCGTGCGCCTTACCGCTCATGCTTTCGTGAAGAACCATAGCGACAAGGAAGTTCAGGGTGTGCTGGAAGGAAGTATCGGTACTCTCCGTTTTGCCCAGGAAGTTACTCTGAAAGCCGGCGAAGAGAAAGAGATCCTTTTCACTCCGGAACGCTTCGGACAGCTGAATATGGAACATCCGCGTCTGTGGTGGCCCAACGGATATGGTGAGCCTTACCTCTATGATGCTGCTTTCACGTTCAAGACCGACGGAAAACTTTCTGACAGCCTTTCTTACAAGACCGGTATCCGCCAGATGACCTTCAATGAGGACAAGGGTATTCTGAATATGTATATCAACGGACGGCGCTTCGTCGGACGCGGCGGCAACTGGGGCTTCAGTGAGTCGAACCTGAACTACCGCGGACGTGAATACGATGCAGCTGTCGCTTATCATGCCGATATGAACATGAACATCCTGCGCAACTGGGTGGGCATGATCGGCGATGAAGAACTTTATGAGGCTTGCGACCGTCACGGTATCATGATCTGGCAGGACTTCTGGCTGGCCAATCCTGCTGACGGGCCCGATCCTTATTATCCTGACCTGTTCATCACCAATGCCGAGGATTACGTGCGCCGCATCCGCAGCCATGCTTCCATCGGTATCTATTGCGGACGGAACGAAGGTTTCCCGCCGGAACGCATCGACAAGGCCTTGCGGACCATCGTGTGTGACGAACATCCGGGGCTGCACTACATCCCGAGTTCGGCCGATGAGGTTGTGAGCGGACACGGTCCTTACCGCATGCTTCCTGCCAAGACCTATTTTACACTTCCTGCCGGAAACGACAAGTTCCACAGTGAGCGCGGTATGCCGAACGTGATGACTTACGAAGGTTTCTGCCGGACTTATTCCGAAGAAGGCATCTGGCCTCAGTCGGATGAATGGGGTATGCATGACTACACTCTTCAGGGGGCACAGGGAGCAGCTTCGTTCAATGAAATCATAGCCGAAGGTTATGGCAAGCCGCAGAGTGCCCGGGAATTTACGGAGCTGGCCCAGTGGGTGAACTACGACGGTCACCGCAGTCTGTTTGAGTCGCGGAGCAAGAATCGCATGGGATTGCTGATGTGGATGAGTCATCCCTGCTGGCCTTCCATGGTATGGCAGACTTACGACTATTATCTGGAGCCGACGGCAGCCTACTTTGCCATCAAGAAAGCATCGGAACCCCTGCATATTCAGTGGAATCCGGCCACCGATGAAGTGGAAGTGGTGAACTACAGCGCCGGTACTCACAGTCATCTTACAGCCCGGGTACAGATTCTGAACATGGATGCCAGTGTAGCCTGGGAGAAAGAAACGACCGTGGACAGCCGTGAGGATACGACAGAGAAGTGCATCAAGCTGGAATTCCCCGAAACGCTTTCGGAAGTTTATTTCATCAAGCTGTGGCTGCTGGAGGACGGAAAGATCCTGTCCGACAATTTCTATCACGCCAGTCGGAAAGGAATCAATTATCAGGCTCTGAAGCAACTGCCTGAAGTGACACTCGACTGTCAGGCAAAGATGGCTCAGGATAAAGAAGGCAACTGGACAGCGACAGTCACTCTGACCAATCCCACATCCACACCTGCACTGATGACCCGCATCAATGTGGTTGGTGACAAGGATGGTGACCAGTTTCTGCCCATTCTCTATGAAGACAACTATTTTGCCCTGCTTCCCAGTGAGCAGAAAGAGGTATCTGTCCGTTGGAAAGATGTTGATACCCGGGGAAATTCTCCTGTGATCCGGATAACGGGATACAATGTAAAGGAACTGAGCAGACAATAATCATGTAACGGTTCTGACGTGTAGAAGAGGATACCTGCATCCGCAGGATCCTCTTCTATAATTTTTCTTATACCTTCTTGCGCTTTTTATACTGACTTATCTTAATCTGTTTATACATATGAAAAGTATATTTCAACTGATAACTCTTCTCTGCCTTTCTGTTATGGCAAGTATGATGGAATCTTGTTCCACAAAAAATGAAAAGATTGTTTTGGCATATGTCACATCGCATGGGGCAACTCTTCCGGACCCTGATCTTGTGACACACATAAACTATGCATTCGCTCATGTAGATTCTACATTCAGCAAACTCAAGATAGATAATGAAGGACGTCTGTCTGAAATTACGGCTCTCAAGCAAAAAGCTCCCCATCTGAAGGTGTTGCTTTCCGTTGGCGGATGGGAAAGTGGCAGATTCAGTGAAATGGCTGCAAACGAACAATACCGCCTGTCGTTTGCCAACGATTGCCGGCGGGCAATCGAACAGTTTCAGCTGGATGGTATTGACATCGACTGGGAATATCCTACCAGCAGTGCGGCAGGAATATCATCTTCTCCTGACGATACCCAAAATTACACGTTGCTGATGAGAGACCTGCGAAAGGCAATCGGTCCGGACAAACTCCTGACACTGGCTTCCGTATATAACGGCAATTACATAGACTTCAAAGCCATCGATCCTTATATAGATTTTGTCAATGTTATGGTATACGATATTAACCGTCCCCCTTATCATCATGCGGCTCTTTACCGTTCACCACTGGTAGGAGACGGATGCGGTGAAGAGGCTGTTGAGGCTCATATACAGAAAGGAGTTCCAGTAGAAAAACTGGTATTGGGTATTCCTTTCTACGGGCATGCGGCTGCTCCATTGTCTGATTTTATCAGTTACGATGCAATCATGGCGCAGCAAGACTACAAAACCTGCTGGGACTCGATTGCAAAAGTTCCTTACCTTGCTGATAAAGATGGAAAGTTGGTTTGTTCGTATGAGAATCCATCTTCCATTACAGCCAAATGTGCTTTTGTCAAGCAGAAAGGGCTGAAAGGCATTATGTATTGGGAATACAATTCTGATGGAAAAGAAGGGAGCCTCCGGAAAGCAGCCTATGAAAGAATGCAGGAATAATATGTTGGTAGTCAAGGAGCTTCTATGATTTTTTGTAGAAACGACTGGTTTGATTTCATGAGATTCGAAACGTGTAAGATTTCGTCTCTTCATACATAAATCTTTTATGAATATAATTTTCTAATACATTTTTTATGCTAAGACTTTTATTTTTAAATATTTCAATGTTAATGGCGTTAAGTGGTATTTCTTACGCATCTTCGTTTAATCTGTTAAGAAAAAATAGAATTATTGTTGATAAATCAGAGGATCTGGTTGTTCTTACTGCCATAGATATATTTAAATCGGATTTACATAAGGTTTCAGGTGGTAATATGCAATCTGATAATTCAGAATTGTGGGTAGGTACAATAGGAAATAATTCTGAGTTAGAAAAGTTTATGAAGAAATATCGTATTTCAATAAAGGATATAAAAGGAAAGTGGGAGGCTTTTAAGATAATATGTGTTGATGAAAATAAGTTGCTGGTTGTAGGAAGTGATCCAAGAGGCACGGCTTACGGTGTGCTAGAATTATCTCGTATGATGGGAGTGTCTCCTTGGGAATGGTGGGCTGATGTTCATCCTGATAAAAAAGACTTTTTATATATAGATAAAGGTGTGGTAACAGTTCAGTCTCCTTCTGTACAGTATCGTGGTATATTTCTGAATGATGAAGATTGGGCTTTACTTCCTTGAAGTAGTAAAAATTATGAACCTGTCGGAAAATCTGGTCATATTGGTCCTAAAACATATTCCAAAATATTTGAGTTATTACTTCGGCTTAGGGCTAATACATTGTGGCCTGCAATGCATGAACCTACAATTCCTTTTTATACGATTGTGGGGAATAAAGAGGCTGCGCAGAAATATGGTATTGTGATAGGTACGTCTCATTGTGAACCTATGATGCGAAATAATGCCGGTGAATGGTATAAAGCCAATATCGGCAGGTATAATTTTAAAACAAATCGTGAAAATATAATTAACTATTGGTCGGAACGTCTGAAGTTTGTTTCTGGGACAGAGATTTTTATGACAATAGGTATGCGGGGAGTTCATGATGGGCGTATGGAAGGAGTAGAAACAGCAGAGGAGTATAGAGATGCTCTTCATGAAGTAATTGATGTTCAGACAGGCTTGTTGAAGAAATATGTAAATCCCCATGTGAAAAAGATTCCACAGACAATTGTGCTTTACAAAGAAATGCTTAATGTTTATAAGGCAGGTCTTGAAGTACCGGATTATGTCACTTTGATGTGGACGGACGATAATCATGGTTATATAGCCAACTTAAGCAATAGTGAAGAACAAAAACGTGAGGGAGGTGCTGGAATATATTATCATATATCATATTGGGGATCGCCTCATGATTATCTTTGGCTATGCACTACTTCACCTGCGCTTATTAATCTGCAGATGCATCGTGCGTGGGATTATAATGCCCGTAAGATCTGGATTCTGAATGTTGGTGATATTAAACCGGGAGAGTATGATACCGAACTCTTCATGGATATGGCATGGAATATCAATTCTATTGACAATAAAAATCTGTCTTCTCATCTTAGAAACTGGGCTGCACGTGAATTTGGTGAAGAGAATGCTGTTATAAAACTTTCAGCATCCATACCTGAGAATCGAAAGGATGCATATTTCCAGTTAGTAGAATATCCGGTACGTGCAGCATCTCAACTGAATAAGAAATTTCTTAAAACGGGACAAGAGGCTTTAAATGCATATCGCGAGATTGTGAAACTGACTGACTACTATAATAAAAAGATGTCCGGTGGAAAATGGAATTATTTTATGGATATGAACCCTAGGGATTTACCGGTATTTAAACCGGCAATTTATACGCATAAGGATGAAAAACTATTTAAAAAAGATCCTGTTTTCCGATACGAGATAAAGGGCAATCAATATACAAAAAAGAATGGTGAATGTACAATTTATAAAGGACTTGGACATAGTTCAAGTGCTACCAACATACATCAAAATTCTTCATTGGAATATGATCTGAGGGTAAATAAAAATGCTGAGTATATAATAAAAATAGGATTTGTACCTATGCAACCGGCAAATGGAGGTGATTTGTGTGTAGCTGTCTCTTTAGATGGAAGGGAACTTGGTGAATTTTCTATAAATGAACAACCTTTTACAGAAAAGTGGAGAGAAAACATTCTACAGAACCAAGCGTATATAACATTACCTTTGAAACTCATAGCAAACAAAGATGCATGCTTAACGATAAAGGCTCTTGATCATGATATAATTATTGACAAACTTGTATTAACTTCAAAGGAATGATTGTTTTTTAGGGACATTTACTGAATATCCCTGACTTCAATCTGAAATGAAACAATAGAGGCCATCTCAAATTCATTTTGAGACTGCCTCTTCAAATCTGTTGGTGCCTCTTCTTCCACTCAATATGGCTACCTTGCTCTGCCTAATGTCCAACAATAAGTTATGTTAATTGTGAAAGTAATCTTTGCGTGTTATAGTATGTTAAATACGTCCTTCTTTTTTGTATATTTCTTGTATTTGTTTTAGATACACGTTATCTTTATTACATAAAAATCGGAAGCTAGCTTATTGGTTCTTTTATGTTTAATGGAAAAATGGAGGTGTCTATGAAAAAATTTTTATGTTTATTAGGTCTTTTGATGTTATATGCCTGTTCTTCGAAAGAAGAGATTGAAATGTGGGATGAACAAAGTTTTTCATCTGGTATTTCTGCATACATAACTATACCCGATACTTGTCAAGAAGTAAGCATTCAGACAGTAAAAAATATGGCATGCTTGTTTTCTGGAAACCAAGATAAAACACGTAGTACGGAAAACATTGTTCGAAATATAGAACCAGTTGTTTCAAGCGAGGGAAATCCGATGCTCTATATTGTAAACTTTCAAAATGGAAAAGGTTTTGTGATTATTTCTGCTACTAAAAATTATATGCCGATATTGGCATATAGTGATACTGGTTGTTTTGATATTGCTCACATTGGAGAAACAGGAGTAGCTTCATGGCTTGAGGAACAAAAGGCAGTTATTGCTTTTGCTGATCAATTACCAGATAGTATTAAAATGGCATATAGAGCAATGTGGACTGATTATAATGTCCGTCAGGAAAAAATCAGTATTGAACAGCAATCACGTAGTACGGAAGATGTTTATCGGTTGATAGCTAATAGTGTGAATCAATGGGTTTCTGAGGGATATACAGTTTATAGACTTTCAGAGTATAAGAATACAGATGAATTTAGAAATTTACCACAAAATGTACAAAATCAACTGATTAATATGTCATTAGGTTATGCCAATCCTAATTATGGTGGGAGAGAAGAGGTTTCTTTTGTTTTGAAGAAAAACGCTGAAACTCGTACTTATGGCCCTCTCTTGCAGTGTAACTGGGGACAAATGAATGGTTATAATCAATTTACCCCCAATCAATGGCCTGCTGGATGTGTAGCTGTTGCTATGGGGCAAATTATGAAATATCATCAGAGTCCCTCTGGATATAATTGGAATGTAATGGCAAATAATTATGCGACAAGTGAAACAGCTCGTTTATTAGCTGATATTGGTACTTCTGTTCATATGGTTTATGCTCCGACTGGTTCTGGTTCTACTATAAACAATGCTTATAATGCGTTTAAAAATGATTATGGCTATACTGATGTTAAATTAGTAAATTATGATGGTGAAATCGTTATGGAACAGATAAAAAACAATAATCCTGTTTATATGAGGGGAGTAGATGTAAATAATGGTGGCCATGCATGGGTGTGTGATGGATATCAAACGACAATAAGTGCTTTTGATTATATTAAATTAATGACATTGCAAGATTGTCCAGTGGGGTATGAACCACAAATGTTTACTAATCCTTATACTTATCCGAACGAACCTTCACCGAGTACTGTTTATCATATGAACTGGGGATGGGAAGGACAATGTAATGGATATTATACTATTCCTAATCCTGATGGAAATAATTTTTCTTCTGATAGAAAGATACTTATAGACTTGTATCCATAGGAAATGCATTATAAAAAAATAAATAAAATGGTATTATGAAGACTAAGTTGTATTTCTTGACACCCTTGTTGCTGTTTGCACTCAGTGCCTGCAACTCTGATGATCCGTCTTCTTCCGAAACGGATGTTCCCGCAGCCAAAGAACGGCAGGATATTCCTCTTACGCGTTCAGAAACCCAGTTGGCTGATCATACACTGGACTTCTCGCTGGCTTTGCTCAGACAGGCCAGTCTGCAGGAGGCAGGAAAAAATATGCTGGTGTCTCCTCTCGGCACGGCTGCCTTGCTCAACCTGATGGCTAACGGAGCTGAGAGTCATACGGCTGATGAACTGTATGCGGTTTTGAGTCCTTCCGGTGTCAGTGCCGGTGAATTGAATGATTTCTTTTCGAAACTCAATACCTGGCTTCCGGAACTGGATAACACAACCTCACTGGCACAGGCTTATTCTCTGTGGATGGACGATCAGTTCACCGTTCATTCCGGTTATACGGATGTGGCTCAGTCGGTATTGGGAGCAGATGTCAGACAACTGGATTTTCAGAATACCCAAAGTCAGCAGCAGCTTTACGACTGGTGCAGCGAAAAGACAGAAGGATGTATTCGGGAAATTGATTGTCCGTTGGCGGATGCGCAGCTGGTGATGCTTCATACACTTTATTTCAAAGGAGCATGGACTGATAAATTTGATCCTGCACAGACTCGGACAGAGACTTTCCGGGGGAATCTCAGGGAAGTTGCCGTGCCGATGATGCATGACAGACAGAGAGCCGGTTATGCCGCAACTGAATCATTTACGGCTGTCAGTCTTCCTTATGGTAACGAAGCATATTCCATGTTGCTGGTTCTTCCGGCTGCCGGGACAGATATGGCGCAGGCCGGCCGGGCATTGGCCGACGGAGCCTGGAAAGAACTGACGTCCCGGCTTTATGGGGCTCAGGTGGATCTGAAACTGCCGAAGTTTGAACTGGCTTATGATACCTCACTTATTGAAATGCTTCAGGAAATGGGGATTCACGATGCATTCAGTGGAGAGGCTGATTTCAGTGGACTGACCCCCGATCCGTTGTATTTCAATGTTTTCAAGCAGCAGTCTGTTCTCAGGGTAGACGAACGGGGAACGGAAGCTGCTTCCGTCACCTGGGCAGGGCTTGACACTTCTTTGCCTGAAGGAGGTGAGGAACCTGTGGCAGCTGTCACTTTTGACCGGCCGTTCTATTTCTTCATCCAGGAAAAGAGTACCGGACTGATGCTTTTCATGGGTAAAGTGGAAGAATTGAATCCGGAATAAACTCATTTCTATACTGATTTCACCGGCTTGATGTAAATCATGAAAACTGAATAAAAATAATATTTTCTGTTTGTACGGAATGTATAATATGTTGGAAAACATATAAATTTGCCCCGCTAAACCAAACTAAACTAAAGATGTTGGAATACAAAACCGTAAAGTATCATATCCCTCAGCAGGGAATATACTTGTATGCTCGTACAAACGAAGGAAAGACGGAAATGATCGTTTTGAACAGTACTGACCAGGAACAGACATTGCCAAGCGAACATTACAATGCCTTGACAAATGGACGGAAAACCGGTACGGAAATTGCCAGCGGCAAGCAAGTGGATTTCACACGTAATTTGGTTTTACCGGCTCGCCAGTCACTGGTCATCGAATTTTAAGAGTCTCCCTCCAAAAGGAGACTGAGTGGACAGAATATTTGGAAAAGGCTGTTCCCGACTGCTGCAGGGCAGGGGAACAGCCTTTCTGTTTGTTACACTTACTGGTGGTCAGTAGTTAATTGATCGATTTCTGCTTCTGTCAGTCCGGTAGCCTTTGCAATTTGTTCCGGAGACAATCCCAGTGATTTCAGGTTCCGTGCAATAGCGGCCTTTTCTTCAGCACGTCCTTCTGCCAGACCTTCAGCTCTGCCTTCAGCGCGACCTTCTGCACGCCCCTCTGCTCTGCCTTCAGCACGCCCTTCAGCACGTTCCGTCATGATGTTGTCACGCAGAATCACGATATTGTCCAGATGCTTATAGTATGCTTTCAGTTCTTCCCGGCTCATACGGTCCAGTTTCAACTGCTCTTTCACCGTATCCAGTCCCGGAGCTGTGGCATGTTCCGGAACATTGCCTGTGTTCAGATAGTAAATCCATTCTTCCAGCGGTGTCCTGGCTACCCGGTTAAAGTCATTTACTTTCAGAATGTAATATTCCGGATAGAGCTGACTGACCTTGTCCACCTTGAATGTCTGTTTCTGGAATGGACTGAGTTCCAGTATGTCTCCTTCGTGAATGCCTATGAATTCTGTCTTCCCGTGATATACGAAATCTTTGCCGTGTCCCAGGGAGAAATATACAATATTCACGCTGTATACTTTACGCACCTTCTTATATCCTTCGCCCCGGTTGATGTATTCCGTTACCAGTTTGGACGCACCGAACAGCATGCGTTGGAAGTACGCATACTCGTTGTTGTTTTGAACCTCGATGAGTACCAGCTCTCCTTGTGAATTTTCGGCCAGCATGTCCACGCGGTTATATTTGTCGAATTCATCCTCCTGATTGCTTTCGCTTTCCAACAATTTGTGGATGGTTACTTTTTCCTCCAGCAGGGTGGTGAGCAGTCCTTCCAATACCGCATAATTGGCCTTGTTGCGCAACAGGCGCTTCATGGCCCAGTCAAAACGAATATAATTTTCCATAAGGCAATGCGTTGTTAATTGTTGTTCTTACAAAGGAAATGAATAATTTGGTTTTTACCAAGAAAATGAATGTTTTAGTTTTTCTTGTTATTTCGATGCGGCAGGATCACGGTAGCCTTTAAAGTATTTGCGGAAGAAAATCCACTGATAATCGATCGAATTGTTCCAGTAGTTTATGTTATGGGCACCCGGACGTATGATAAAATCGTGACGGATACCTCGCCTGAGGAGTTCCTGATGGAATTTCCGGTTGACTTCCAGAAAGAAATCTTCCGTTCCGCAGTCGATGATCAGGGAGAGCTCTCCATCCTGGATGCGGTCCAGCTGGGTCATGACCGTGTGGGCATCCCAGCGGCTCTGGTTTTCTGCTTCCTTACCCAGGTGGTTGCTCATTCCCCAGCTTTGGGGGAACGGACGGATGTCTACACCGCCGCTGGTACTTCCGGCTGCTCCGAACAGATCTTTGTGACGGAAGGATAGCCACAAACTTCCGTGTCCGCCCATGCTGAGTCCGGTGATGGCCCGTCCCTTGCGGTCTTTGATGGTGGGATAGCGGGAGTCGATCCAGGCGGTCAGTTCCCGGGCTACAAAGGTTTCAAACTGGCTTTCCGGACGTAGCGGACTGTCCCAGTACCAGCTTGCTTCTCCGTCGGGACATACTACGATAATACCGTCGCGGTCGGCCATCTGGGGAAGCTCCGGTTTGATGGTCGGCCATGTGAATTCATTGCCTCCGTGTCCGTGCAGCAGATAGAGGGTAGGACAGGAGTTTCCGGCCAGTGCCTGTTCGGGCACGATGACCACTACCGGAATGTTCCGTTTCATTTTGGGACTCGCAACAGAGAGGGTGTCCACCCGTGCAGCTTGGGCACAAAGGGCCGTCAGCAAGAGGACGGCAAGGCATAATCCGAGTTTTTTCATCGTCGTTAAAAGGTTGGTTTATGAGTTCGAATTTTAGGCTTTGTTTTTTGCAAAGGTAAGACGTTTTTCACTTTTTCAGGTGCGGATAAGGGCATTTTGTGGTAAAAAACGTACCTTTGGGGCATGAGAATACGATTGGAAGAAAACAAAGGAATCCCCGCATCCCTGCTGTGGATGCTGGCGGTCATTTCCGGGGTGGCAGTTGCCAACCTCTACTACAACCAGCCCCTGCTGAACCGCATGGGCGAAGATTTGCACGTATCCGAGTTTACGGCTAACCTCATTCCGATGGTTACGCAGATCGGTTACGCGCTGGGACTGCTGTTCATCATTCCGCTGGGTGACCTCTACAAGCGGAGGAACATCATTGTGATTAACTTTTCACTGCTGGCCTGCTCCATGCTGGCTGTGGCTGTGGCGCCCGATATCCGTTGCATACTGGCGGCTTCGCTGGTGACGGGTGTCTGTTCCGTCATGCCGCAGATCTTCATACCGATGGTTTCGCAGTTCTCGCTGCCGCAGAACAAGGCCCGTAACGTCGGGATGCTGGTGAGCGGACTGCTGGCCGGTATTCTGGGATCTCGTGTGATCAGCGGAATTGTCGGCGAATACTGGGGCTGGCGCACCATGTATTACATTGCTGCCCTGATGATGCTGGTCTGCATCTTTGTGGTGTTGCGCATCCTGCCTGACATGCCTTCCAATTTCCGGGGGACGTATCGCGGCCTGATGAAGTCTCTACTGGATCTGTTCCGCAGCCAGCCTACGATCCGCATGGTGTCGGCACGTTCCGGACTCTGTTTCGGCAGTTTCCTGGCGCTCTGGGCCTGTCTGGCCTTCAAACTGAGCGGACCTCCCTTTTATGCCGGCAACAACGTGATCGGTATGCTGGGACTCTGCGGAGTGGCCGGGGCACTGACTGCTTCCTTTGTGGGAGCCTCCGTCCGCCGGCTGGGAGTCCGTCCCCTGAATTTCATCGGCTGCGGACTGATGATTGCGGCATGGGCCGTGATGTATATCTTTCAGGATACGTATACCGGATTCATTGCCGGTATCATCCTCATTGACATCGGTATGCAGTGCGTACAGATCAGTAACCAGACCTGTGCCCTGTCGATGGCTCCCCAGGCATCCAGCCGGGTGAACACCATCTTTATGACCACCTACTTTGTGGGCGGTGCTGCGGGCACTTTCCTGGCAGGTACATGCTGGCATGCCTTCGGCTGGGCCGGAGTGGCAGGAGCCGGAGTCTGTCTGACGGCCTGTTCCCTGCTCATCACGTGTCTGGCCAGACACTGATCCGGGACTGCCTTTATGATCCGTAACCTCATGATCCGTAACCTCAAATTCTTTAAAATATCGCATGAAAAAATCAATCCTTTACCCCAAAGAATGGCTGGCTATCCATCCCTATACGGCTGTCCGTCCTTCGGATGCGTATTATGTGACACTGGCCAATGAACTGCTGGCGGCCTGTACGCTGACGGAGCTGCCCGAACCTTTCCGGCGCAAGCTGTGTCTGTATGTGGCAGCCTATGTGGAAGATGTCGTTTCCGGACTCGGACTGTGGAGATGTTTCACGAAGGAACATACTGCGCTTTACGGGAAGCCGCTTCCGTTCCGGAAGGTGTCGGCCGACTGGCTCTCCGATGAGGTGAACGAGGAAGACGTGGCGTTCCTCATCTGGAACACCTGGCAGAAAGCCACTTTCAGCCACGGCTTTGTCAGTCCCCTGCATCCGGACATTATCCGTCAGGCAGCCGCTTTCCTTCCGCTGGTGGAGCGGGCCTACGAGGAAGCTCCCGAGAATGAGGCACTGGCCGGATTCTGGGATACCTTTGCCACGAAAGAAGAGGCTGAACGCAAGCTGACCTGGCTTTTCGGACATACTTATCTGACGGAGCCGTCGATGCAGCCTTATATCGCCCATGTTGCTCCGCACGACCGTTTCATCGTACCGACCGGACCGCTGGCGCTCTTTCTGCACGAATGGACAGACCGCCTGGCCGCCGATCCTTCACGCTGGAAGGAAGTGGAAGGACTTTATACTTCCGAACCGGAAGTACCCGAACGGGTGAAGGAACAGAACCGCCGCAACTACGAACTCTTTACGGCGCATACACAGGGGCGGGAAGTGGCTTATCTGCCGGACTATGAGGCTCTGCGCGGTTTTCTGACCGGAGTGCTCCAATGGCCTGATGACGACAATCACACCCTGCCTCAGTTCCGTGCCCACCGCAACTTTGTCCTGCTGGTGAATCGGGAGAAGGGTATTCTGCTGGCCAAGGACGTGGCTGCCTGCATTGCCGACCCGGACAATCCGTTGTATCGTCCGGAAGAAGCGCGCAGGAAGGCTTTCCGCCTGCTCACCGAGGAAATGCTGTGTCCGCCCGACCTGTTGCACCGCTGCATTGCCAACGGCTGGTTGCCTGATGCTTCCCTGTCCGGCGAAGCGGACAGCTGGGTACAGGAGAATGCGGATTTCATTGCCCGCCACACCCTGCTGTACTACTACCGGGGAGACTGATCCGGAAATTATCCGTAACAGTGTCCGGATATCCCGGAAAAATCGTATCTTTACCCAGACTTTAATTTAAAAACCTATAACAACTTATGAAACAACGTTTATTTGTCATTCTGACTTACCTCGTATTCCTGGCGGTACAGGGCCTGCAGGCACAGGTGCGCTTCGACAAGAAGAAGCTCTACAATGTCTGCTCAGTCAAGTATCCGGGAAAGGCCTGGAGCTATTCAGGTTCGGCCCCGAATGTGAAACTGGCCGCAGTGAGTGAATCGGACAAACAGCAGCAGTGGAGCGTCACGGATCTTTCCGGCAGCTTCCGGCTGATTAATCCTTTTGAGAACCGGGCCGTGCGGGCTGCCGACAATGCCCTGGCACAGGTGGCTGAAGTGAACGGATCTGACGAAATGCAGCTGTGGCTCATCAAGCCTGTCGGCGAGTATGTGCAGCTGATTCCTTCAAACAAGGCGCAGTGGGTAGCTTCCTGCCGCGAAGACGGAACCATTGCCCTGGTGGATGTAGCCAAGGCCGGTACGTCGAAGGAAACCCTTTTCCGCATCACGGCAAGCAAGGTGGCTGCTCCGGCTTCTGCTTCCGGTGCTGCACGCGAGAAGGTGTACTGGGAAGACGAAACCCGTTTCGAGGAAAACAAGGAAAAGGGCCATGCCACTTATATTCCTTATTTCAGCGAACAGGAAATGCTGGCCGACAAGGAGTTTTACGCCACTCCGTGGGTGTACAACCAGAGCAAGGCCATGATGCTGCTCAACGGCGACTGGTACTTCAACTTCGTGCCGCAGCCGTCTGAACGTCCGCTGGATTTCTATAAAGAAGACTATGATGTCAGCAGCTGGGCTACGATTCCTGTTCCCTCCAACTGGGAAATGCAGGGATATGACCGTCCCATCTACTGCAATGTGGAGTATCCGCACTCCAACACACCGCCCTATATCGATGCCCGCAAGGGGTTCAATGACGGCGGAAAGAACTACGGCATCAATCCCGTGGGCTCTTACGTCCGCTATTTCAACCTGCCCGAAGGCTGGGACAAACAGCGCACTTTCATTCAGTTCAACGGTATCTACAGTGCCGCACTGGTTTACCTGAACGGAAAGTACGTGGGCTATACCCAGGGTTCCAACAACGTGGCTGAATTTGACCTGACTTCATATCTCCGTCCGGGACAGAACAAACTGGCCGTACAGGTGTTCCGCTGGAGCGACGGCTCTTACCTGGAATGTCAGGACATGTTCCGTATGAGCGGTATCTTCCGCGATGTTTATCTCTACAACACACCGCTGGTGAGCGTACGCGATCATTACATTACTTCCCGTCTGGATGCTTCGGCTGATTACCGTCAGGGAGAAATGCAGGTGGAACTGACGCTCGACAACCGGGGACGTCTGAAAGGCGAAAAGGAACTTGTTGTCCGTCTGTCGGATCCGTCGGGCAAGGTAGTGGCTGAAACCGAACAGACCGTGCGTTTCTCTGAACGTGAAACAACCTGCAAGGTTAAGACTGACTTCCGCGTGAAGAACCTCAGCCTGTGGACAGCAGAAACACCGAACCTCTATACGGTGAGCGTTATCCAGCGGGCTGGAGGCAAGGACGAAATGGCCTTCTCTACCAAATATGGTTTCCGCGACATCGAAGTACGCGGTCCGCTGGTATATATCAACGGCAAGCGCGTCTTCTTCAAGGGTGTGAACCGCCACGACAGCCATCCGCTCTACGGACGTGCCGTAACGGTGGAATCCATGCTGCAGGATGTGCTGCTGATGAAGCGCAATAACATCAATACCATCCGTACTTCACACTATCCCAACGCGTCGAAGATGTATGCCATGTTCGACTATTACGGACTCTATACCATGGATGAGGCCGATCTGGAAGACCATGCCAACCAGTCCATCAGTGACATGCCGTCATGGATTCCGGCCTTTGTGGACCGCATCGACCGCATGGTGCTGCGTGACCGCAACCATCCGAGTGTGATCTTCTGGAGTCTGGGCAATGAATGTGGAGGCGGTAACAACTTCCAGGCCTGCTACGATGCAGCCAAGCGCCTTGATCCCCGTCCCGTACACCACGAAAGCACCCGCGACGGCAAGGAATTCGGCGGTAACCGTTTCAGTGACCTCTACTCGAAGATGTATCCCAGCATGGGCTGGATGGATCAGTATGTCAATTCGTTCGACAAGCCGATGTTCATCTGCGAATATGCACATGCCATGGGTAATGCCATCGGTAACCTGACTGAATACTGGAACAGCATCGAAAGCAGTTCGTCTACCATCGGTGGTGCCATCTGGGACTGGGTAGACCAGGCCATCTATGAACCGGTTGAAATCAAGCAGGGCAACTATGCCGGACGTCTGCACACCGGATACGACTTCCCCGGCCCGCACCAGGGCAACTTCTGCTCCAACGGTATCATCCCCGCTACCCGCGAGGAAACTCCGAAGCTGAAGGAAGTGAAAGCCGTTTATCAGTATATCAAGTTCCGTCTGGAGAATAATGACAAGAACGGAAACGAAGTGACTGTCAGTCTGAAAAATACGTATAACTTTACTTCTCTGGCTGATTTCGACCTGCGCTGGGAAACCGTGAAAGACGGTTATGTAGTGGGAGCAGACAGCATGCAGCTGGCCGATGTAGCCCCCTATGATTCCGTTTCACTCACTTTGCCGCTGTCGGGAGCTGACCTGAAGAAAGCATCGAAGAACGGTGAAGAAGTGATGATCAACCTGACCGTGCGCCAGCGCAAGGCAACGGTATGGGCCGGAGCCGGTCATGAAGTAGCCCGGAAGCAGTTTGAACTGACCAGCCGTGCCGGACTGCCGGAACTGCGCATCAATGCCCGTGTACCCAGGCTGGCCGTGAAGAAAGAAGGTCAGAGCCTGACCGTCGGCAACGGATTTGTGGATGCAGCCTTTGACACCACAACCGGACGGATGACTGCCCTGCGCCTGAACGGACTGGATGTCATCTATGGCGGTGAAGGTTTCATCTTTGATAACCACCGCTGGATTGAAAACGACCGCTTCGAGAAGACCGAAAACGGACTGGAACCCACCGGTACCTGTGAGGCTGTGGAAGAAGCCAGCGGTAATGTGGTTGTGAAGACTGTCCGCAAGGGAAGTCTCTGCGACACCGAGATCACGTATGTGTTCTATCCGGGCGGCGTGATGGATATGGATGTGAAACTCACTCCGAAGACTGCCGACCTGCGTCGTACCGGTCTGGTATGCTCCGTCAATGCCGGTCTGAACAATGTGGACTATTATGCATACGGTCCGTGGGAAAACTACAACGACCGTCATGCAGGCTGCATGGTAGGACGCTACCGCACCACTGTGGAAGACATGGTTGTACCTTACGTGAAACCCCAGTCCATGGGTAACCGCGAAGGCTTGCGTGAACTGAAGCTGACCAACTGCCAGGGACGTGGTGTCAGCATCCAGACCGAAGGCGGTGTATCCTTCTCCGCCCTGCGCTATACGGATGCCGACCTGATGAAGGCCAACCACCTCTGGGAACTCCAGGAACGTCCGTGCATCATCCTTCACCTGGATGCACTGGTTCGCGGTCTGGGTAATGCCAGCTGTGGTCCGGAAACCATGCTGAAATACAAGATCCCGCAGATGCCGTTCAGCTACAAGCTGCGCTTCTCTGCCTGCGACTGATCTTGATGATTAAACCTGTAACGAGGCTGACTTTATTTACGGAAGTCAGCCTCGTTTTTATATATGCCTGTTCTTTCTGTCTGTTTGTCTTGTTTGCTGTTGCTGATTGTTTCCTGCCGTTGTTAATCTGTTGTCGAATAGAGATTTGTTATATTCAGGGATGCGGCTTGTATCAGAATAAGTAATGGAAATGCAATATGAATCATGTAGCTTCTTTATGAAAAAGTAACTGGACTGTAATATCATAGTCCTACTTTTGCAGCGTTAAAAAATCAAATATTTAATCTTTTTTATATAAAGATTCTGTTTGAGTTATTCTAAAATAAAAGTTACATGAAAATTAAACAATCTATTTTAACAGGGTTATGCCTGCTTTTTGTATGGACGGCACAGGCACAGACTCAAGTTATTGCTCACCGTGGCTTCTGGAAAACAGAAGGTTCTGCCCAGAACTCGATTACAGGCCTTCAGAAGGCCGCCGAAGCCGGAGTGTATGGTTCCGAATTTGATGTGCAGCTGACTGCTGACGGGGTAGTGGTAGTCAATCATGATGATGTTGTCGAAGGACTGGTGATCGGAGAGACCAGGTATGAAAAACTGAAAGATATCAAATTGAAAAACGGAGAACGTATTCCCTTGCTGGAAGAGTATCTGAAGACAGGTAAGCAGCTTCCTGAGATTCGTCTTGTACTGGAAATCAAACCTCATAAGACCCAATCTCAGGAAAATCAGATTGCCGCTGCCTGTGTCAGACTGGTAAAAAAATATGGAATGGAAAAGCAGGTGGAATATATTTCTTTCAGCATGAATATATGTGAACAGCTTGTCAGCCTGGCTCCGGATGCGGAAGTGGCTTATCTGAATGGAGACTGTGCTCCGAAGGATATCAAGGCTAAAGGCCTGACAGGAATAGACTATAGTTATAAGGTGTTTTACAAGCATCCGGAATGGGTGAAAGAAGCCCAAAGTCTGGGATTGAAGGTAAATGTATGGACTGTGAACAAAACAGCTGATTTGCAGAAGATGATTGCTATGGGTGTGGATTTGCTGACAACTGACCAGGTGCTGGAAGCCAAAGAGATGGTAAGCGGTCGGGAAGCCCGATAACGGATGAGAGGTGAAATCTAATAAAGATAACATGAAAGGTAAATGGATTATTCTGGGCTTCATGCTGTGTGGAGCCTGTGTACAGGCAAAAACCGTTGATTCTCAGTTTCGTTTTGCTGGAAAAGTGATAGATAAAAATGGTCGGGGAGTAGCCGGTGTCGTAGTGAATGACGGTATTAGTTTTACAACAACGGATGCACAGGGAACGTGGGCGTTGCATTCAGATACGACCAGAAGCAAGTTCGTTAGCATTTCTACTCCGGCAGGATATGTCTTGCCTCAGAATGACGGACTGGCCGATGGCTTTTATGTTCCGGTGCGTGTCCTGGCTTTGGCCGGTGGAAAACATGATTTTGTATTGGAGAAGCGGACTGAAACTGACGATCGTTTCCATTACATAGCCGTGTCTGATCCTCAGGTGCGCAATGAACGCGATTTCAAGCGCTGGTGCCAGGAAACGGTGCCCGATATGGTGGAAGTCATTGACTCGTTGAAGCAGTCGCATGAAGTTGTCGGAATGACACTGGGCGACCTGGTATGGGACAACATGCCTTTGTTTGATAATTACAAAGCTTCGCTGAAAAATACGGGAGCCACATTCTTCCAGTGTATCGGTAATCACGATTTTGACAGACAGTATCAGGGGCTTCACAATATGGAACTGGCTTCACCGGTATATGGTGAAATGGTCTACGAAAGTCATTTCGGTCCCACTGACTATTCTTTCAACATCGGCAAGGCACATATTGTCACGATGAAGAACATCAACTATGTAGGTGGAAAATCTTATCTGACCAGCCTGACCGGGCAGCAGCTGGATTGGCTGAAGAAGGATTTGAGCTATTTGCCTGAAGGCAGTCTGGTAATCCTGAACATGCATGCACCTTCATGGAACCGTATTTCTCCCGATGGCAACATCCGGAACGCCGCCCAGCTGAAGGAGGTTCTGAAAAACTATAATGTACATGTGTTCAGCGGACACACTCATTTCTTCCAGAACAATGAAGTTTCTCCTGTGCTGTATGAACACAACATCGGTGCGGCCTGTGGCGGCTGGTGGACGGGCTGGGTCAATCAGTGTGGTGCGCCCAACGGATATATGGTGGTGGATGTTGACGGAAATGATTTGAAGTGGCATTACAAGGGAACCCGCCGTGACTTTTCTTATCAGTTCCGCATCTATAACAAAGGAGAGTTCAAAAGCCAGAGCAGTTTTGTGGTTGCCAATGTCTGGGACTGGGACAGTGCCTGCAAAGTCGTGTGGTTTCAGGACGGAAAACCGATGGGAGAAATGGAACAGTTCGTTGATTCCGATGAAGAGCGTGCTTCGGAACTGAAGAACCGTGCCTCGGCAGAAAAGACAGGCCATCTGTTCCGTGCCATGCCTGCCGACGGAAGCAAGGAAATCCGGGTAGAATTTACCAATCGTTTCGGAGAGGTATATACGAAGAGTATTCGTCTCTGAGCCCGAATGAAATCAAGGCGATATGAATATAAACAACCCATAAATTAATAAAGTGATGAATATATTGAAATCTGTAGTTTTATTCCTGATACTCCTGTTGGCTGGAAGCAGTATGGTGCTTTCGGCACAGAACAGAAGCATATCGGGAAAAGTGTTCGATACAAATGAGGAGCCTCTTATCGGGGTGACAGTAACCATTGAGAATACTACCATTGGTGCGATAACTGATATTGACGGTGCCTTTACACTTCAAGTGCCCGAAGGGAAGGTAGTTCTGAATGTGTCGTATGTGGGTTTTGTCCCGCAGAAGGTGACGGTTGCTTCCGGACAGTCCAATGTGACCGTACGTCTGAGCGAAGATGCGGTCTTGCTGAACGAGGTAGTGGTTGTCGGTTATGGTAAACAGAAGAAGGTGAATCTGACCGGAGCTGTTGCTTCCGTAGGTGGTGAAGAACTGGAAAACCGTGTCACAAAATCGTTGAGCAGTATGTTGCAGGGTACAGTAGCCGGCTTGAATGTAACGACCTCTTCGGGTGTGCCGGGCAGTTCCGCTTCCATCAATGTGCGCGGTATCACTTCCATCCATGAATCGGAACCGCTGGTACTGATTGACGGTGCCGTGGGAGATATCGACCGAGTCAATCCCAATGATGTGGAATCCATTTCCGTTATCAAGGATGCATCTGCCGCTGCCATTTACGGTGCACGTGCTGCATTCGGTGTGATTCTTGTGACAACCAAGTCGGGAGCTGCCAAAGACGGCAAGGCAACTGTACGTTACAGCGGCCGTTTCGGATGGCAGGCACCTACCACTTCCACTGATTATGAAACAACCGGTTACTGGTCAGTATATACCATCAATCAGTTCTGGCAAGCCAATTCGGGTACGCTTTATGTGGATTATACTGATCAGGATATGCAGGAACTGTGGAACCGTGTGAATGACAAGACTGAACATCCGGATCGTCCCTGGGTGGTGGAAGACGTGAGAAACGGACGTAACCAGTGGGTTTACTACGGAAACTATGACTGGTGGCATAGCCTGTATCGTGACAACCGTCCGATGCAGCAGCACAATGTGTCCATCAGCGGAGGCAAGGATGATGTAAAATATTTCGTTTCGGGATCCTACGACAAACAGACAGGTATCCTGCGTGAGAATCCGGATATATACCGGAAATACAATCTGCGTTCGAAAATCGATTTCCGTATCAATGAATGGCTGACCATGTCGAACAATACTTCGTTCTACAGCTCACAATACAGCTATTTGGGTGACGGTGACGTTGAAAATACACTGGCCTACAGTGCCCGTCATGCACTGGCTTGTTTCCCGCAGAAGAATCCTGACGGATCCTGGCTCTACAGTACACCTTATCTGAACTACAAGGTGGCCAACGGACGCCATATCCTTCTGGGTGAGAATTCACACCGCAATGTGGAACGCAGTACGGACTTCACCAATACCACCCGTCTGGTGTATGCTCCGATCAGGGAGCTGAGCTTCACCGGAGACTTTACTTATCGCCAGTACCAGTCGCGCAATACCAGCCGTTCAAACGTGATGTATTACCGGGAGTATCCGGATGGTGAACTGTTGTCGTATGCAACCGGAGCCGGAGCTAATCGTCTGGATGAGGCTGTCAATACGAACCAGTATTACTCTACCAACATTTTCGGAACCTACGATGACACCTTCAACCAGGCTCATCACCTGTCGGTTGTAGGCGGTATGAACTATGAAGCATGGAAGAACAAGAATATTTCGGCATACGGTGAAAACCTTGTTTCTACTGATCTCGACGACCTGGATCTGGTGGGACAGAATGCGGAAGGTGCTACGATCACCGGAGTAGGCGGAGGACAGAATGAATATGCCCTGCTGGGTATTTTCGGACGTATCAATTATGATTATAAGAGCCGTTACCTGTTTGAGGTGAGCGGACGTTATGACGGAACTTCCCGTTTCGCTTCAGGAAGCCGCTGGGGATTCTTCCCTTCAGCTTCGGCCGGATGGCGTATCTCCGAAGAATCTTTCTTCCAGCCTGTACGCCAGTGGATAGACAATCTGAAAGTCAGAGGATCTTTCGGTAGTCTGGGCAATCAGAACATCTCTTCTTATTATTCTTTTGCCCGCCTGATTTCCATCTCCAGTCTGGGATATACTTTCGGGGAAGGAAGTGTGCTGCCCAAGTATTCTTCACTGAGCGCACCCATCGCTTCGGGAATGACTTGGGAGACTGCACAGCAGTGGGACTTCGGATTCGACCTGACCATGCTGGGCAACCGTCTGAACCTGACGGTGGACGGTTATATCCGCGATACGAAGGACATGCTTACCGATGGTGTGGATCTGCCCGGAGTGTATGGTGCCGACCTGCCCGATATGAATGCAGCCGACTTGCGTACGAAAGGTTATGAAATCACCCTGAACTGGCGTGACCGCCTGACACTGGGAAACAAGCCTTTTGAATACAGTGTCGGACTTAACCTGAGTGACTACAAGAGTGTGATTACGAAATACGACAACGAGAACAAGACATTTGCCAAAGATTATTATGAAGGAATGGAAATCGGTGAGATCTGGGGATATGTGACAGACGGACTGTTCCAGACCGACGAAGAGGCAAAGGCATACGCTGAAAAAGTCGACTTGAGTTATGTACTCAAGGGACAGACCGGCGGATGGCAGGCCGGCGACGTGAAATTCGTCGATCTCGACGGTGACGGCAAGGTAGGCATTGGAAGCAACAATGTCGACAACCCCGGCGACCGGAAGATCCTCGGCAATTCTCTGCCTTCCTTCTCTTACGGTATTTCAGCCAGTGCGCAGTGGAACGGTTTTGATGTTTCCGCCTTCTTCCAGGGAACAGGCAATCACTACTGGTATCCTGCCGGACAGTCAATGCCTTTCTGGGGCCCGTACTCTTATCCGTATCTGTCGTTCCTGCAGAAGGACTTCCTGGCCGATGTATGGACTGCTGAAAATACGGATGCCTATTTCCCCCGTGCGATGGCTTACTCTGCCAGCGGTGGGGTGCTGAGCAACGTGAACGACCGTTATTTGCAGAACCTGCGTTATCTGCGCTTCAAGAACCTGACAGTCGGCTATACACTCCCTCAGTCATGGACCGGAAAAGCCAGAATCGAATCTGTACGCATTTACTTTACCGGTGAAAACCTCTGTTACTGGTCGCCGCTGAAGAAACATTCCAGATATGTAGATCCCGAAGCGGCTATTGACAGAAGCGATGCATATAACAATGCTTATTATCCGTGGCAGAAATCATTCCTGTTCGGTATTGACGTTACTTTCTAATGACTTAAACTAACAGAACATAATATGAAAAAAAATATTTTATTGGCTTTTACGTTGATGGCTGCTCTTTCATCCTGTAATGACTGGCTTGACAAGACCCCGCTGAGCGATATCACGGAAGAAAACTATTTCAGGACTGAAACAGATCTCCAGCTTTTCAGCAACAACTTTTACAACACGATTCTCGACAAGTCACCCTACGACCAGCAGAGTGATGTATATGTACAGCAGGAGCTGTCGGATGAACTGCTGGGAGGATCCAACCGCATCGTTCCCGCCAGTGGAGGAGGATGGACCTGGACTGCACTGCGCAATGTCAATACCCTGCTGGGAAACATTGATAAGTGTGAGGATGAAGAGGCTGCGGTCAAGTATTCCGCATTGGCCCGCTTCTTCCGTGCCTACTTCTATTTCGACAAGGTAAAACGCTTCGGAGATGTACCCTGGTATGACAAGGAACTCTTCTCTTCCGATGAGGAACTCTATAAGGCACGCGATTCCCGTGAACTGGTGATGACCAATATGCTGGCCGACATTGATTACGCCATTGAGAACTTGCCTGCCAAAGAAGAAGAAACCAGCAGTCCTTTCCGTGTGAACCGCTGGGCAGCCCTGGCTCTGAAGGCCCGCTTCTGTCTGTATGAAGGAACCTATCGCAAATACCACAATGTATCACTGGACGGACACGATTACGCCTACTATCTGGAACAGGCTGTGAAGGCTGCTGAGGAACTGATCAATGGCGGTAAGTATCATCTGTATTCCACCGGTAATCCCGAAGAAGACTATCTGATGTTGTTTGCCGCAGAAGATGCCAATCCCGATGAGTATATCCTGGCTATCAAATTCGATTATGGTATGAGTCTTTACCACAATGCTACGGCACATACTCTGGTTCCGACACAGGGACGTCCGGGACTGCCCCGCAAACTGATCAATGCCTACCTGATGAAAGACGGAACACCGTTTACCGACCGTGCAGGATGGGAGAAAATGCCTTTCACCGAAGAAGTGAAAGACCGCGATCCGCGTCTGGCTCAGACTGTCCGTACTCCGGGGTATCACCGTATCGGCCAGACTGAAATTCTGGCTCCTGACTTGTCGGTCAGCGTAACCGGTTACCAGCCTGTCAAGTTTGTACAGGATCCGACTGCTTCTGGCGGACAGGTAGACCGTAACGACCGTTCTACTTGCGACCTTCCGGTTTTCCGCTATGCTGAAGTCCTGTTGAACTATGCGGAAGCTAAGGCTGAACTTGGAACATTGACACAGGCTGATCTTGACAAGACCGTTAATGTGATCCGTGACCGTGTGGCAATGCCGCATCTGGATATGGCCGCTGCCAACGCTAATCCGGACAGTTACCTTTCTTCAGCTGAATATGGATATACCAACGTGACCGGAAGCAATCAGGGAGTGATTCTCGAAATCCGTCGGGAACGTGCCATTGAACTCACTCAGGAGGGATTCCGTTTCGATGACCTGGTGCGCTGGAAAGCAGGCTCCTGCGTGAATCAGTCCATTACCGGTATGTATTTCCCCGGTGCAGGTGAATACGATCTTTCCGGTGACGGCGTGACGGATGTCGTTCTCTATACCGGCGATACCAAACCTGATAAAAAGGATGCACAGGTGTACAAGATCGGATCTGACATCGTGCTGACCGAAGGAGAAAGCGGATATGTTGATTATCACCATAACATTTCGCGTACTGCCTTTAATGAGGAACGCGACTATCTCTATCCGATTCCTATCAATGAACGTTCGCTGAACCCGAATCTGACACAGAATCCGGGATGGAATGACGGACTTTCTTTCTGATTGAAAGCATAGCCATGAATAAACCAACAGGGATAGTCTCACATATACGGCTGTTCCTGTTTTTTGTACCTTTATTTTTCCACCTGATTCCTTTGCAAAAAAGACGGGATGGGTTATCTTTGTGTCCGGATCGTCCCGGTGACGGTTCTTTTGTGTTCATCTTAACAGAAAATACTTATGAAACATGTGTGGAAACCAACCCGTTCCCTGCTGGCTGTACTGACAGCCTGCGCTTCTCTTTCCGCTCTGACCGCTTCCGGACAGACAGTTCCTCCACCTGCTCCCTACGGGGCACTTCCTTCACAGGGCCAGTTGCAGTGGCATGAGATGGAGATGTATAACATGATTGAGTTCAATCAGATCAATTACCTTGATAAAGACTGGGGCTGGGGCGACGAGTCTCCCGAGATCGTCAATCCCGTAAACTTCAATGCCGAAGAGATCGTGCTCCGTGCCAAGAAAGCCGGATCGAAGGGATTCCTCATCAATGCGAAACACCACGGAGGCTTCTGTATGTGGCCTTCCCGCACGACCGACTACAATATCTCCCGTTCTCCCTGGCGCAACGGAAAAGGCGACTGGGTAGGCGAGTGGGAGGCAGCCTGCCGCAAGCACGGGCTGAAGTTCGGGGTTTACCTTTCTCCCTGGGACCGCAATACGGCCAAGTTCGGTACTTCCGAATACCTGGATATGTTCAAGGCACAGCTCCGGGAACTGCTCACCCAGTACGGCGATCTCTTTATCATCTGGTTCGACGGTGCTCCGGGTGAGGGGGGTGACGGATATTATGGCGGTGCCAATGAATACCGCGGAGGCTTCCTCGACTACTACGACTGGGAAAACATCTATGCTCTCTGCCGCGAACTGCAGCCCAATGCCGTGATCTTCGGCGATCCGGGACCCGACGTGCGCTGGGTGGGCAATGAGAAAGGATATGCCGGCGAGACCTGCTGGGCTACTCTGTTTGCTCCCGGTGAGAAATGGAACGGACGGCCGATCCCTTCCGGTGCGCCCGAACACATCAAACGCATCAACGAAGGAAACCGCAACGGCCAGTACTGGATTCCTGCCGAAGCCGACTTCTCCCTGCGCCGGCGCTTCACCTGGCACGCTTCCGACAGCCTGACCGTCAAGACTCCCCAGAAACTGTTCGACATCTATATCAACAGTGTCGGACGCGGACAGGGATGGGATCTGAACCTCCCGATCAATCCGCTGGGTGAACAGGATGAGCCCGACAAGCTTGCCCTGGAAGAGTTCGGACGTTACCTGGAAGCTACGTTCCGCGATGACCTGACCCGAGGAGCCACGCTGCATGCTTCCAATGTGCGGGGTGGGGATGAGGCACATTACGGCACCGCCTTTCTGACCGACGGAGACCGCTATTCCTACTGGGCTACCGACGACAAGGTAACCTCTGCCGAACTGGTTCTTGATTTTCCCCGTACGGAAACATTCAATATCATCAAACTGCGCGAAAACATCAAGCTGGGCCAGCGCATTGACTCGGTGAAAGTCGATATGAAGGTCGGCGGAACCTGGAAAGAAATTGCCGGAGCCACCAGCATTGGTGCCTGCCGTCTGATCCGTCTGAAAAACTATGTGGAGACTTCCTCTCTGCGCATCCGCTTCTATGCACCGGTTGCCCTGGCTGTCAGTGAAGTGGGATGCTACAAGGAACCCGACGGAGCCGTTGCTCCCGTGATCAGCCGCACCAAGGCGGGCGAAGTGTCTCTTCAGGTGGAACGTCCGGTCTACCAGCTTCGCTACACGACCGACGGTTCCGTGCCCTCGGTTTCCTCTCCGCTTTATACCGGGCCGTTTACCTTTGCCCGGGAAGGAGCTGTACGTGCCGTAGCCTTCGACAAGGACGGCCGGAAAGGTGAGGAAGCTGTCCGTACCTTCGATGCCTGCAAGCGCAACTGGCGCATCCTGACCGCCGACGGACAGCCCTATGCCGCAGCCGGGGCCCTGGTGGATGATGACGACCAGACCTTCTGGCGTTCCCCTTCTCAGGACAAGGATGCCGCTTTCCGTCCGCAGAGTCTGGTGATCGATCTGGGCGAAACACAGGTAGTCAAAGGATTTTCCTATACGCCCCGTCAGGACAACAGCAGCGAGGGAGTAATCGACCGCCTTGCTCTCATGGCCAGCGAGGACGGCAAAAACTGGACACCGGTATACGAAGACTTTATTCCCAACATCCGTCAGGCACCGGTCTACCGTTCCTTCCGGCTGAAGACTCCCGTGTCCTGCCGCTATCTCAAGCTGACAGCCCTGCGCGTGCTGGAAGGCAATTACGCTACGGGAGCCGAGTTCGGCATCCTGCTGAAGTGACTTTATCCGGGACACCGGCGGATTTCCCCGCTTCCGATGCAGAGCCGTGCCTCCCGGTCGTAGATCACACCGAACTGACCCGGTGCGATTCCCTGGATCAGGTGCGGACTCTCCACCTCATAACCGGTTCCTGCCGGTCGGATCACCCCCGGCAGGAACTGGTCCGTATGGCGGATCTTGAAGCAGATTTCCTGTTCCCCGGCTTCCGGCCAGGGATTTTCCGTAATGAAATGAAAGTCCGTCAGCCGGAACTTCCGCCCGTACTGATGCACCGTGTCATATCCCCGCGATACGAACAGCAGGTTCTTCTCCGGGTCCTTGTTCACCACGAACCATGGCCCTCCGCTCAGTCCCAGTCCCTTCCGCTGTCCGATGGTGTGAAACCAGAATCCCTTGTGCGTACCGATCTCCCGGCCGCTTTCCAGTTCCACGATTGCCCCCGGCCGTTCGCCCAGGAAACGTCGGATAAAGTCGTTGTAGTTGATTTTTCCCAGAAAACAGATTCCCTGGCTGTCCTTGCGGCGGGCACTCGGCAGCCGTGCCGCCAGAGCCGTCTCGCGCACCTCCTGCTTCATCAGTTCCCCCAGCGGAAACAGCAGCCTGGATACCTGCAGGTAGTCAATCTGAGCCAGGAAATCCGTCTGATCCTTCACCGGATCTTTGGCCGTTGCCAGCCACACCTTCCCTTCGCGTTCGCAGGTCGACGCATAGTGCCCCGTTGCAATCCGGTCGTACGCATGTCCCGCCTTTTCCTCGAAACATCCGAACTTGATCAGCTTGTTGCACATCACGTCCGGGTTGGGCGTGAAGCCCTGTCTCACCTTGTCGATGGTGTAAGCCACCACCCGGTCCCAGTACTCCTGCTGGAGATCCACCACCTCCAGCTTCAGGCCATACTTGCGGGCCGTTGCTGTTGCCAGTTCGATGTCCTCTTCCGCCGTGCAGCTCAGTCCGTCGTCGGTATCCATGCCGATCCGGATATAAAACAGGTCGGGCTTGTAGCCCTGTTCGCAGAGCAGGTGGACCGCTACGGCACTGTCCACTCCGCCCGAAATCAATGCAGCCAGATTCATGAAGTATTTTTGCGGCAAAGTTAGCTCCACTTTCCCGAAGGTGAAATACCCTGTTTGGGGTATTCTCAGAGGCTTTCCGGAAGCGGTCAGTTCTCCGCATGGTATTCCGCCAGCTCGCGTTCCCCTTCATCCGCATAGCCGTAGCTTTCGTCGTGCTGGCTGAGATCCAGACCGATGGCTTCGCTTCTGGCCGATACGCGCAGGGGGATCATCTTGTTGGTCAGCCAGTAGAGGGCATAGCTGACGATAAAGGTATATCCGCAGACCAGGACGACGGCCAGCAGGTGGATCAGGAACACGCTGACGTTGCCCGCAAACAGTCCGTTGACGAAGACTCCCGTCAGAACCGTTCCGAAGATACCGCCCACACCGTGCGTCGGGAATACGTCAAGCGCATCGTCCACACTGGTCTTGTTTTTCCAGTAAACCGCCACGTTGCAGACCATGGTGGTGGTCAGGGCGATGAAGATACTTTCCCCCACGGTGACATAACCGGCCGACGGAGTGATGGCCACCAGTCCCACGACGGCACCCACGGCTGCTCCCAGTGCAGAAGGCTTGCGTCCCCGCAGGCAGTCGAAGAAGATCCACACCATCATGGCCGTAGCCGAAGCCGTATTGGTGTTCAGAAAAGCCTTGATGGCAATACCGTCGGCAGCCAGGGAAGACCCTGCATTGAATCCGAACCATCCCAGCCACAGCATGGCAGCCCCCAGAATGACAAAGGGGATGTTGGCCGGGGCATGACGCTTTCCGCTGCGGCGTCCCAGGAAGATGGCACCGGCCAGTGCCGCCACTCCCGAGGAAGCATGTACCACGATACCGCCGGCAAAATCGACTACTCCCATCTGACGGAGGAATCCGTCGGGATGCCAGGTCCAGTGGGCCAGCGGACAATATACGAAGATGCAGAACAGGATCATGAAAATCAGGTAGCCGGAGAAACGTACCCGTTCCGCGAATGAACCCGTGATCAGTGAAGGGGTGATGATGGCAAATTTCATCTGGAAGAGTGCATACAGGGCCAGCGGTATGGTCGGAGCCAGATAAGTGTCTATCTTGGCACCCACGTGCTGGAACATGAAGAAGCTGGCCGGATTGCCGATAAATCCTCCGCAATCGTCCCCGAAGGCCAGACTGAATCCGAATACCACCCAGATCACGCTGACCACGCCCATGGCAATGAAACTCTGGAGAATGGTGGAGATGACGTTTTTCTTCCCGACCATGCCTCCGTAGAAGAAGGAAAGTCCCGGTGTCATCATCAGGACAAAAATAGTGGCGGTGATCATCCAGGCTACGTTGGCTGTGTTCATGCGTTCGTCAGGTTCCCACAGTCCGGGGTTTTCCGGCATCAGTACTCCGATCAGACTGATGATGACAATCAGTGTCATTAAAATAATCCATCTCTTTTTCATCTCGTAGTTGTTTTAATGGTTCTACATGTTAAAATGATATATAAACATTAGTTTTTGTGTCATGTTTTAAAATACTTCGCAAAGATATTATTAAAATGACACACAATATCACTTTTTGATGTTATTTTTGATAGGATTATTTCTCTTTGGGTTTACCGATGTTATAAATAAGATGATTATTGTGTGATTATGCAATTGTTTGTAATATAAATCCCGTGTTTTTGTATCAGATTATAAGTTTGTCCGTTATAAAAGCCATTCAGGGGAAGTCCGGAACCACAAACCAGACTTCCCCTGAACCATTTTTCACCCTATGGACTTGTGCAGCTTATCCGATCATCGGAACCAGCCACTTGGTCAGCAGGTAACCGCCGCCCAGCAGCCAGATGTAAAGCAGTCCGGCCAGCAGGAAAGGTTTCGCACCTGCCTGTTTGAATTTCTCCATGCTGGTGTCCGTGCCCAGGGCAGTCATGGCCATGGTCAGCATGAATGTATCGATGTATTCAATGGCACCGTTCAGCGGAATTTCCTTCACGCTGTCCACTCCGAAGAGGTATTGCAGCAGTGAGTTCAGACAGATGATGCCGATGAATCCGAAGGCGAACCAGGGAATGGTGATCTTGCTCTTCTGAGTTGTGCCTCCCTCCGCTGCAGCCTTCTTGCGGCCGGCCAGTGCGAAGCTCATGATCACGAGCACCGGAGCCAGCATCATGACACGGATCATCTTGGTGATGGTTGCCGTACCCGCAATACCCAGTGTGTCGGTCGGGTCCATTGCGTTACCCGCACCGGCCACGTGAGCCACTTCGTGCAGGGTACTTCCCGTATAGATTGCTACTCCCGTGTCACCCAGCGCATCCAGCATACCGGCGCGGTACAGGATGGGGTAGAGGAACATGGAGATCGTTCCGAAGATCACCACCGTCGATACGGCGATGGCTGTCTTGTGGCCCTCACATTTCACGACCGGTTCGGCACCCAGCACTGCCGCAGCACCGCAGATCGCGCTTCCCGTAGCCGTCATCAGCGAAGTATCTTTATCCATTTTCAGCAGCTTGCCCAGCCATACGCCCAGGAAGATGGTTCCTGCCACGATGATGGTGTCGATCACCACAGCCGGAAGTCCCACGGCAGCTACCTGTGTCAGCGTCAGGCGGAATCCGTAGAGTACGATACCGGCACGCAGGATCTGCTTCGTACAGAACTTGATTCCCGGCACCCAGGTTTCGGGAAGCTTGTTGCGCAGGCTGTTGGCATACAGCATACCCAGGATGATACCCACAATCAGCGGACTGAATGACAGACTTTTCACGAAAGGAATTTCGGCGATGTAGAACGCAGCGAATGAGAATAAGGCAATCAATAAAATACCGTGAATGGTATTTGCTCTGTTTTCTTTACTGAACATAGTTTTATCTCTTTTTTAATCCGCTGCAAAGGTAATACATTCTTTCCGGTTTCGCTATTCACCTTTTTTTATACCCTATAACCGGAAGTAATATCCGCTTTTGTCAAGCAGAGTGTTCAGGAGAATTATTTCCACAAGCTTTCTTCTTTCCAATTCCGACAGAATCCCATTGCTGTTATATCTATCGAAGGAATAAGGCTTGACGAAATTTGCTTTCATATATGTAGAATAAAAAACGACCCGCCGATTTGAGCATTGTCAAGAGGCTTGGCGGGTTCTAATGGGGCAAAGGTAGTGAGAATATATGAAATAACCTACTATTGGGAACGTTATTTTTTTACCCCGTTGAACCTAAAGTTGGTTTTTGTAATGGAAATGTAAATACCTGTTTTGTAATATACGGGAATATTTGGTTAAAACAGGAGTAAAAGTGTATCATCAATGAGAAAAATACTTATCTTTGCGCCGAAATGATACAACCTGGCAGCTGTGGGAGGGCCGGTCTCTCCTAGACGGAAGCATGTTTTATTTCATTTCTCTTTATTGTCAACCAAATAGATGTGATATACCGGGCTCCTGCAGGACCTGGTGGAGAGAGAAGAATATACATGCGGAAAAATTTCAGCCAGATTACGACAGGTAAAGAAATGAAACAGACGATCGAAGAAAACCCGATATGGATCCCGTTGCAGACCACCTACTGTAAGGAATTGCAGGTGGCCGAATTTCTTCGTGACTCAGAGATACCTTATTATATCCCCCAGACTTATGAGCTGCAGGACGCAAAAGATGGAAGCGGACGTTGCGAACGGATTCTTGTTCCCGCCATCCATAATCTGCTTTTCATACGATGTAACCACTACGATCGCGAATGGTGCAGACGTTTGCAGCAGTCCATTCCTTTTCCCACGTATTTCATGAGGCGCGGACGGGAAAGTGCCGACTATTGTATCATTTCCAACCGGGAGATGCAGAATTTCATACGGGCCACCAACCCCGAGATCCAGGGGACGCGGTTCATTGATCCCGAAAAACTGAAGAACAAGAAAAATGTCCGGGTGCGGGTTGTCCGCAAGGGACCGCTGTTCGGTATGGAAGGACAGTTTGTCCGTTACGGAGGACGCCATTATATCGCCATTCAGGTGAGCGGAAGTGCCGCTTTGCTGCGGGTCAGCTACACCTGGTGCGAACTGATCGAAGAAATTTAACCGCTGGTTAAGTGTTTCATGACTGAAAAAGAAAGGAGGGTCTGCCTTGTGCAGCCCTCCTTCAAATCAGGAATCCTTTCCGGTTTCTTCCGCTAGATCACCCCGCAGGCACTGAGTCCGAAGGCACCTGCGACGGCGGTTGCCACGGTGATGATCACTTTGAGCACCAGGCTCCAGATTGTTTTTTTCTTGCTGGTATTTTCCATAAGCAGTTAAGATTAAGGTTTACCTCAAATCCGCAACTAAGCTCTTCAGCGTCCTTCTTGCGTCTAAACGTCCTCTCATCACTGAATTAGCAGATAAA
>ENA-UEYI01000634-UEYI01000634.1-human-gut-metagenome-genome-assembly--contig:-NODE-634-length-34273-cov-9.826237_pt1 | contig 34273 bp, 27 predicted proteins | sample MGYA00242900_ERZ507916 | MGnify/ENA primary metagenome ERZ507916 (study PRJEB26167, sample SAMN06115521) | human gut metagenome | host: Homo sapiens | place: China:Chongqing | collected 2015-09-02...
GCTGGCCGTAGGCAGAATTCCGGGTCTTCTTCTGTCGCTGGCCGTTCCCGCCATGCTGGCCCAGCTTATTACCCTGTGCTACAATATGGTGGATCGCATCTATATCGGGCACATGGACGACGGCGCGGCCGCCATGACCGCCATAGGCGTGTGCATGCCCATCGTGACCATCATTCTGGCCGTGACCAGCCTGTTCGGGAGAGGCGGCGCTCCGCTCAGCGGCATCAGCATGGGCGCGAATGATCAGGACGAGGCCGATCACATCATGTCGAACAGCCTGTTCCTGCTGCTGGCCTCATCACTTCTGATCACGGCCGGGATTCAGATTTTCTGCGAGCCGCTGCTTCTGCTGTTCGGCGCAAGCGAGGCGACGCTTCCCTATGCCGAGGATTATCTGCGCATTTACAGCCTCGGCACCTTTTTCTTTCAGACCAGTCTGGGCCTGAACTATTTCATCAATACGCAGGGCTTTACCAGAATCGGCATGATGACGCCCCTGATCGGCGGGGTGGTCAACATCGTTCTCGACCCGGTTTTCATTTTCGCGCTGGACATGGGCATCCGGGGAGCGGCCATTGCCACGGTCATCGCCCAGTTCGTTTCCTTTCTCTGGGTGGTGCGTTTCTACCGCGGACCGCTGGCGCTGCTCCGCGTGCGGCCGCGCTTCCTGCCGCCGCGCGGGGATCTTGTGCGGCGCATCGTGATTCTCGGCTCTTCCCCGGCGTTCATGATTTCCACCGAGGGGATTCTTCTGCTCAGCTTCAACACTCAGCTCGCGCGTTTCGGCGGGGATATCGCGGTGGGCGCCATGGCCATTCTGGCTTCGATATTCCAGCTTGTCCTGCTGCCGATGATCGGCATCTATCAGGGGGCGCAGCCCATAGTCAGCTTCAACTACGGATCGGGCGACTACGGCCGCGTGAAGGAAACCATATGGCTGGCCGGTAAGGCTACGCTGCTGTATTCGCTGATCTGCACATGCCTGCTGGTGGCGTTTCCGCGTTTTTTCGTGAGCCTGTTCACGCCGGATCAGGCGCTTGTCGAACAGGCCGCGCCCATGCTCCGGCTGTATATCTGCGGCTGCTTTTTCCTGGGCATGACCATCGTGAGCCAGGACAGCTACAACGCTCTGGGCGACGGCAAGCTCTCCCTGTTCTTCGCCTTCTTCCGCAAGGGCATGCTGCTCATTCCGCTGATCTACATTCTCCCCGGTTTCGCGGAAGACAGGGTTTGCGCCGTCATTGCGGCGGAACCCGTGAGCGACATCATCGCCTCGCTCGCCAGCACCGTGTATTTTGTCCATTATGTGAAGAAAAAGCTCTCGCCCCGGCCTTCTTCATCGGAAATTTGATGCAGCCTTTTCATAAAGGAGAGAAGAACCATGCAGGACAGAGACCGCAAGGGTATTGTTTTCAACGTACAGAGGTTCAGCGTTCATGACGGCGACGGCATCCGCACGGTGGTGTTTCTCAAGGGATGTCCGCTGCGCTGCCGCTGGTGCAGCAACCCGGAATCCCAGCACAGGGAACCGGAGCTGGCCTACAACCAGGGCCGCTGCCTGGGGACGGACAAGTGCACCCGCTGCTTCAAGGCCTGTCCCAACGGCGCCCTGTCCCGTCGCGAGGACGGCTTCGTGGCCATCGACCGCAGCAAATGCGTGGGCTGCAAGGACATGCCCTGTGCCGAAGCCTGTCCGGCCCAGGGGATCATCGTCTACGGCAAGCCCTACACCGTGGCCGAGGCCCTCAAGGTTGCGCAGGAAGATGCCATGTTTTATGCTCGCTCCGGTGGCGGCATGACCATCTCCGGCGGCGAGCCCCTGTTGCAGAGCGAATTTGCCCTCAACCTGCTGCGCCTGGCCCGTGAGCGCCGTGTGAAGACCTGCATCGAGACCTGTGGTCTCGTCCCCACCGATGTGGTGCGTGAGGCGGCCCAGTACCTCAACTATGTGCTGTTCGACATCAAGCACATGGATCCCGAAGTGCACAAAAAGCACACCGGCATGCCCAACGACCTCATCCTGAAGAATTTCCAGACCCTGGTGACGGAGTTCCCGGACTTGCCCATCACGGCCCGTACGCCCGTCATTCCCGGGTTCAACGATCATGGCCCGGACATCAAGGCCATCTGCGACTTCCTCAAGCCTTTCGAGCATGTGAAGTACGAGATGCTGCCCTATCACCGTCTGGGCACGCAGAAGTACACCTTCCTGGACCGTGTGCCCCCCATGGGCGACGTGACGCTGGACGACAAAAAGTTTGCCGCCCTGCAGAAGATCGCCGTCGCCACGCTGGGGGACCGCGTCGTCATCCCCCGTTAGGCCGGGCTTTCGTGCAACCGTAAAGGGTCCGTCTTTCGGGGACGGGCCCTTTTTTTGCCTCCTCTGCCTTCTCAAGGAGCGGATATGGTCAACTGGCACAAATTCTTCACTTCCATCCTCGATACCATTTCCGACGGTGTTTTCATTTCCGACGCCATGGGCACCACCCTGTATGTGAACCAGATGTATGCCGATCTGGTGGGGGTGCCTGCCCGGGACCTGCGGGGCAAGAACGTGCGCGACCTGGTCAGCGAAGGCTTTTTCGACCTGGCCCTGAACCCCGAAGTGGTGCGCACGGGCAAGCCCGCCACCTATATGCAGAAGCTCAAGGACGGCAAGAACGTGGTCATCTCCGGGTCGCCCGTTTTTGACGACAAGGGGCGCGTCTGTCTGGTGGTCACCTTCGTGCGCGACGAGACCCGCCTGGCCGAGCTCAACGAGCAGACCGGCGAGCAGCGCAAGCTCATCAAGGAGATCAACGACAAGCTGGCCTTCGTGGCCCAGTCCCAGGGGCGCGACCTGGAACCGGTCTTCGCCAGCAGCGCCATGCAGTCGGTGGCCATGGAGCTCAAGCGCTACGCCAGCACGGACGCCACCGTGCTCATCATGGGCGAGACCGGCGTGGGCAAGGACGTGTTCGCCCGCCTGACCCACCGCTGGAGCCGCCGCAAGGACAAGATCCTGCTCAAGGTGGACTGCGGCGGCATCTCCGAGACCCTGACGGAATCGGAAATCTTCGGTTATGTGCCCGGTGCCTTCACCGGTGCGTCCAGCAAGGGCAAGCCCGGCTATTTCGAGATCGCCGACGGCAGCACCATCTTCCTCGATGAAGTGGGCGAGCTGCCCCTTTCCATGCAGACGCGTCTGTTGCGCGTGCTGCAGGACAACGAGATCGTGCGCGTGGGCAGCTCCCAGCCCCGCAAGGTGGACGTGCGCATCATCGCCGCCACCAACCGCAACCTTGAGGAATGCGTGGAGGCGGGCACCTTCCGCCGTGACCTATTCTACCGTCTCAACGTGGGCACGGTACGCATCCCGCCCCTGCGCGAGCGGCCCGAGGACGTGCGCGTGCTGGCGGAGCTCTTTCTGCGCCAGTACACCACCAAATACCGCAAAAAGCTGGCCTTCATGGACATCACGCTGGACATGCTGGCCCAGTACCGCTGGCCGGGCAACGTGCGCGAATTGCAGAACCTGGTCCACAGCCTGGTCATCACCCGCCAGGGGCCCCGCATCTCGCCCCGCGACCTGCCGTCCAACATCAGCGGCCTGCACGACGAGAGCGGCGGCCATCTGGATGCCGTGCTCATGCAGGCCCGGCCCCTGCGCGAGATCATCGCCGACATGGAGCGGGACTTTTTGCGCCGGGCCATCGAGGTGCACGGTTCCGTCCGCCGGGTCTCGGAGCTGTTCCAGGTCAACCGCAGCACCATCTTCCGCAAGCTGCAGGGCAGCAAGGGACACGACAAGGACGAGGATGGCGGTTCGGCTTCCTGATGCCGTCTTCCTCCCGGCTTGATCGTTCGCATGACGCAAAAAAGGCGCTTCCCCGAGGGGAAGCGCCTTTTTCGTCGGTATGGCGGAAAGCCCGGCTAGGCCTGGGCAGCGTCCTTTTGCTTGTTGCGCCGGCGCAGCACCAGCATGGTCACCACCATGAAGATCAGGCCGGAAGCGAAGCCGGGCAGCAGGCTGCCGTGCATGAGGCCGGAGACCATGTAGCCCACCGCGCTGCTGGCCGCCACCACACAGGCATAGAGCATCTGGGTGGAGACGTGTTCCAGATGGGCGCAACCGGCGCCGGCACTGGACAGGATGGTGGTGTCGGAGATGGGCGAGCAGTGGTCGCCGAAGACGCTGCCGGCCAGGGTGGCGGACAGGCAAATCAGTACCAGGTTGGGATCCACGGCCTGGGCCACGGGCACCACGATGGGGATCAGGATGCCGAAGGTCCCCCAGGCGGTACCGGTGGAGAAGCTCAGGAAGCCGGCCACCACAAAGATGATGGCGGGCAGCAGGCCGCCGGAGATGCCGCCGTCGGCCACCATGGTCTTGACGAAGAGCGGGGTCTGCAGCAGGTCACGGCACACGCCACTGATGGCCCAGGCCAGCACCAGGATGGTGTTGGCGGGCATCATGGCCTTCATGCCTTCACCGGCGCAGTCCATGAAGGATTTGAGGCTCATGAGGCCGCGCGGCACGAACATGAAGAAGGCCACGGTCAGCGCGCCGAAGGAGGCCCAGACCAGGGCCTTGGAGGCGCTGCAGTTGCCGAAGGCCGCCGCCAGGGTGTGGTAGGCGGGATCGCTGCCCCAGTAGCCGCCGCTGTAGAGCAGGGCCAGCACGGCGAAGACGATCAGGCTGCCGATGGGCACGAGCATGTCCATCAGGTGGCCCTTGGCGCTGGCGCCCATCTCGGCCTGTTCGGCGTCCACGTTGCCCAGTTCGCCCTGCTGGGCGCGCAGTTCGGCCTTGCGCATGGGGCCGAAGTCGAAGTTGCCCAGGCAGACCATGACTACCATGATGATGGAGAACAGGGCGTAGAAGTTGTAGGGGATGGTGGCCACGAAGGCGGCAAAGTCGCTTTCAAAGGCGCCGGTGGCTTTCAGGTTGCTGCCCACGGCGGCAGCCCAGCTGGAGATGGGCGCGATGATGCAGATGGGGGCGGCGGTGGCGTCGATGAGGTAGGCCAGCTTGGCGCGGGAGATCTTGTAGCGGTCCGTCACCGGGCGCATGACCGTGCCCACGGTGAGGCAGTTGAAATAGTCGTCGATGAAGATGAAGGCGCCCAGGCCGCCGGTGGAGAGCATGGCCACGCGTTTGCTCTTGATGCGCTTGGTGGCCCAGTTGCCGTAGGCACGGGTACCGCCGGCACGCGAGATGGTGAACACCAGCGCGCCCAGCAGGGTACAGAAGATGATGATGTTGAAATCGACCTTGTTCACCATGGTGGTGAAGGCGATCTCCACGGGCTTGATGATCAGGTCGCCCGTGCCCATGCCCAGGCAATAGATGACGGTGCCGCTGAGAATACCGAGGAAGAGGGAGGAAATGACTTCCTTGGTGATCAGGGCCAGGGTGATGGCGATGATGGGCGGCAGCAGAGAGAGCCAACCCGCGTCAAACGGATCCATGAACATGCTCCTGTCTTGAAGGTCTGGAAGGCGCAGCGCCGCATACGGCTTACCGGCATCCCCCGCCGGCGCGTGATCTTCCCGGTCGCGCTGGACTGCGTGCGCGGAAGCATATCATGCGCGCCTTGGAGCGGCAATACAAAACGGCCGGAAAAAACGGAACGGATGGGCCTCGGGGCGGGCCGTCGCGGAGCCCGTCACGAAAAAACGCCTGAGGACTGTCCTCAGGCGTTTTTATCCGGCGTATCAGAGAAAAGGCGGAAGGCGCGGGCTACAGGCTGATCTCGCCGTACTGGGCCTCGTACTGCTGGATGGCCTGCACCAGGGCGGCAGCCAGGCGCTTGGCGCTCTCAGGGCTCATGCCGATGGCCTGCTGGGGCCGGACGGCCAGCACCGGGCCCTGCTGGTCCTGTTCGTTGCGGCTCACGCAGGCCGTGAGCAGGATCTCGCCACGGGCAAAGGTGGTCTGGAAGGCATTGGCGTAAATGGTTTCCAGAGCGGGGGCCGGCAGCATGGTCACGCGCAACTGCTGTTCAGGCTGCTGTTCGGTACGCTGTTCAGGGGCATGGCTGTTGGCGGGGGTCTTTTTCAGAGCGGGCATGGTCTCCTCCTATTTCTTGTTCGGGGTTTTGGCGGGCTTTTCCTTTGCCGCCGGAGCCGCCTCATCAGGGCCGTCGGCATGGGTCCGGATGCTGACCCGGGGCAGCTCGGCGAATTGGACGCTGCCCGCATCCATGCGGCTGATGATCTCGGCGGTGATGTCCATGGACGCGGGAGCGGAAAGGACGTTCTGGCGGGCCATGACGGCCACGTCGCCCTTGTCGGCGCGCCATGCTTCGATCTGGGCCAGCATGTGCTTGCTGACCACGTCGCGGGCGGCGGCCTGTTCCAGGGCCATCTGGCGCTGCAGCAAGGCCAGCCCCTGGCGCAGCTCCTGCTGGCGCTTTTCTTCAGGGCTTTTTTTCAGTTCTTCCTGATAGGCGGCCAGGCCGTTCTGCAGGATGGTCTGGACCTTGCCCAGATGCTCGTTGGCCTGCCGGGCGGCCTTGGACTGGCTGAGGACGCGTTCCACATCCACGCAGACCACGTCAGGGCCGGTGTCCAGGCAACCGGACAGGGGCAGGGTCAGCATGAGGGCAAGGCCGGACAAAAAACGGGAAAGATGGGGCATGGCTCTCTTCCTTGGAGTGTGTTTTTACCCACCTGAGTAAGTCTTGTGCATTCCATGATATGGATTAGTTGTCGGTGGAAATGTTGGGGAAGCGAAGAGGAAGATCCGTTGCGGACCGGAAAACCAGCAGGGCCGGTCCCCCGGAAGGTGCGGAGACCGGCCCTGTTGAAGCGCGGCGGTCGTGACTCTCAACGGCCGCCGCGCAGGCTGGATGTTTAGAACTCGTAACGGAAGCTGCCGAACACACCGTGGCCGGTGGTGTGCTGACCGGCCTGCAGGGTGTAGTTGACGCCGAAGCTCATGGTGTCGTTACCCATTTCCAGGCCGACGCCACCCTGCCAGGTGAGGTAGTCCATCATCTGGGTCTCCACTTCATAGCTACCGGGCAGGCCGGTGAAGGCCACGTCCTGCTTGGCCTTGATGTCGCCGGCGGCCGGGATCACGCTGAAGTCGATGCTGGGCTTGAAGGACCAGCCGCTGTCCAGGGTGAAGTCCTTGGTAAAGGTCACGCCCACGGGGAAGGTCCAGATGTCCTGATGGAAGCCGTCGCCTTCCAGCACGGTGCCGCCGTTGCTTTCCGCATCGAAGCCCCAGGTATTGAGGCTCATGTAGCGCACGCCGATATGCGGGATGACGTCCAGCACGCTGGTCTCAAGCTTGTATTCGGCACGCAGACCGGCGGAGATGGCACTGGCCTGCACGTCGGCTTCCAGATCGCCCATGCCCATGCGGCTGTCCATGTCCTGCTTGAGGTCGTTCCAGGTGCTGGTGTAGGACACGTCGGCCATGAGGCCGAAGTTCTCATAGTTCCAGCCGGCGTAAGCGCCCAGGCCCCAGAAGCTCATGCGGTTTTCGGTGCTGTTGAGGTCGCCGCCGGAGGATTCGGCATAGCCGCCGCCGATGTTGAAGGTGATACCGGCGCGGATGGCGTTCTCGAAGGTATAGTCGGCGCCCAGGGAGACACCGCCCAGATTGCCGTTGAAGCCGTAATCAAGGTTGTCGGCTTCCATGCCCCAGCCGTGCTGGTTCTGCCACAGGGGAGCGATCCAGAGAGCGAAGCCGGTGGTGTTGCGATCCACGATCTTGCCTTCGGCGTCCATGGCCTGGGCGCCGTCAGCGGGATTGGCGAAGCCCAGGCGATTGACCACGGCATTGCTGCCCGCGTCGGAAGCCATCTTGGTCATCTGCGGCACAGCGCCGGCGAAGGCGATGCGGGCCGCGCTTTCGATGGTAGAAGCGGCGGCGTCCTTGTCCGCGCCGAGGAAGCGGTTGTCCGTGGCGCGGCTCAGGAAGCGCACGCCCATGGCGTCGGAATTGACGTCGGCGTAATCCCAGCGAGGTTCGCCCGCGGCACCGTCATGGCCGGTGTACAGGTCGTTCACCGCGTTGGCCATGCCGTCGCTCAGGTTGGGGAACACGGTATGGGCGTCATTGCGCTCGGCGGAGGTTGTGACCTTGCCGGTGGTGGCGCCGGTGCCCGGGGTGAACACGGCATCACCCAGCGAGATCATGTCCGTGGTGGTGGACAGGCCTTCGGTCTTCCAGACAGTCCCACCGGTTGCGATAGCAGTACTCGTACCGTCCTGCACCGTCGTGACCTTGTCCACGATGGTGTAGGTTTCACCGGCCACGGCATCGGTGACCAGCAGCTTGGCGTCCTTATCGACCTTGAGCGTGCCAGCATTATTCTCGAAGCTGATGGCGGCCGTATCGCCGTAGATGTTCTGGCCGTTGATCACCAGCAGGCTGTTGTCAGCGAAGGTGGCGGAGTTGGCGTTAGCGGGATCCGTCAGATATTCTTCCAGACTTCCCGCATCGTAAGGGGGGGTGCCGTCAGAGTCGCCTACTTTGCTGCCATCCACGAGCAGGGCCTTACCGGTACCGATCGTGATGCCCTTGAAAACACCCAGAGCGGCGGTGATGCCATCCTTGGACAGGCCCACGCCCTTGGTGTAGTTGCCTACCACACCGGGCAGCCAGCCGGTATCAGCGGTGCCCAGAGCCAGGTAGGAGTTCTGGCCCACGCCCACGCTGCCGTTGACAAGGATATCGGCGGTAGGAGCAGGGGTAGTACCCAGGTTTTCCACGGCCACATTGCTGGAGGCCAGACCCCAGGCCGGGTCGACCAGCAGCATGCCGCCGTTGAGGTCGATGTACTTGGCGGACAGGGTGGTGCCGCCGACCGTATCGTCATCGGTACCCACGGTCAGGGTGCCGCCGCTGCCGGTGGTGCCGGTGGTGTCAGCCATGACGATGCTGTCCGCAACAGCCACGGCACCATTGGTGAAGGTGGCGTCATCCTTGAAGGTCAGCGTGGCAAGATTGGCATCATCGCCGCTCTGGGCCACGAGCGTGCCGCCGTCCATGGCGAAGGCGTCCGTAAAGGTGCCGGCCTCCGTCAACACGACGGTATCGCCCTTGAGGATGATAGCGCCGTTGGCATTCCACTTGGCGGCGCTGATGGCCACGTCGCCCTTGGTGGAATCAAAGGCGCCGGTGGTCAGCGTGTCAGCCTGCAGGCCCAGCGCATCCGTATCAGCGCCGTTGTAGGCATCCGTCACCGTCAGGGTCTTGTCGGCAACCACCGCGCCCTGACCGGAGAGAGTATCCAGAGTGATGTTACCGCCGTTCGGAGCACCAGCCGCACCACCCACTTCATGGGCGGCCAGAACACCATTGGCCAGAACCACACCCGTGATCTTCACATCACCCGAGGCATTCACGCTGCCGCTGGTGATGTTCAGCTTGTCGAGGGCCTTTGTACCGCTCTCAGTCGTGATGTTACCCGTATTGAGGGTCGCCCCAGCCACGTTGATGGTATTGGTCGAGTAGTTAGCCCGAATATCACCGACCGTGAACTCGGCAGCCCCCGCCCCAATGACGTTAAGGGTGGCTTTATTATCCGTGCCGGCATTCAAGGTAACGGTCCCCACCCTGCCCGAGTTGTTGGCATCCGCAAGGCCCAGGGTCACGGCAGAAGTGCCTTGTGCACCACTGGGACCACCCACACGAAGGTCAGCAACATTGCCATCCTTGTTCATGACCAGAGCGCCGCCGTTCTGACTGCCGGCCAGACCCAACGTGCCCTTGGCATTCAGTTCCTTGCCCTCAGCCAGCTGCACAGCCTTGAAACCGCCGGAGATGCCTGCCGTGTTCTGGGTGCCGGACACCTGAACGGTCGCACCCTTCAGGCTGTTGGTGGTGATGCCGGCGACATTGTCATAGCTGACAGTGCCATCGGCATTGGGCGTTACCGCTTCACCAAGGTCAGCACCACCGAGGTCCAGCAGACCCTCTCCAGGAGGGATATCCGGGATGTTGGAGTTAAGGAGGCCCTTCAGAGCGGCAAGCTCCTCGCTGGTCAGCGGCTTGCCGTTCTCCAGACCGTTGACTTTGAGGGTACCACCAGCCTTGACATGGGACGGGACCGTGTTGAGGTACTCGGTCTTCAGCTCGCCATTTTCATCAAGAACGATGTTCTTGCCCAGAGTAAGCGTACCGAGGTTTTCGACGTCGATATTTTGGTTCCCCGGATACGTGGTATCGATAATAAGCTTTTCGTTAACGGTGAGGCTGGCAGACGTCGACTCTCCCCCCACCTTGAGCGTCGCGCTTTGGACCTGCACGTCGTCAGCAACCACGTTACCGTGCGCGATAGTCACGTCGGCGTTAGTGCTCACATGGAATTGTTTAGCCGTGATAGTGCCCCCGCCCGTAATCGTAATCGAATTGCTGGAGCCCGCCGCGTCAGGGCGAGCACCGAAGAAGCCGGTTTTGGGGTCTTCCGGGGCGGTTCCCTGCTTCCCCGAAACCACGGCATCCATCCGCACGTTGGAGCCTTCAGCGACGTTGAGCGTGCCAAAGCCATAAGCGACGTTGTCGAACTTGTCGTCGTAGTTGTTGAAGGTCAGGGTGCTGTCTTTGTTGCCTTCGTAGCCACCGGTGACCTGGGCATCAGCGCCGTCGATAATAACGTTGGTCGCGACGCCTTCAGCCGAGGCATCCACCTTGCCGCCGATCGTGGCATCGCCACCGATGGTGATGGTGCCGCCCTTGCCGGCGGGGCTTTTCGGGGTACTAGTCAGCAGGGCAAGTTTAGTCGCCGAAGGTTCTCCGGTGTAATTGCCGGCCACGACATCGTCTGTGATGGTGCCGCCCGTGATGCGGACGTCGAAGCTCGTGACATCAGCAGTGCCATTGAGCGCGGCGCCGCCGGCGTAGACGCTGCCGTTGATCTCGCCACCCTTGATGGTCAGGTTGGCGGTGCCCACAGTGGCGGTGCCGCCGTCAGCCAGGCCGCCGGCCACGACATGGCCCGCGATGCTGCCGCCGTTGATGACGGTGTTGGTGGTGGTGGCATTGGCAGTGGCCTCGGCACCCTTAGCGATACCGCCACCCAGCACGGCGACTTTGACCTTGTCCGTGTTGACACCCTTGTACTCCACGCCATTGATGGTGCCGCCATTGATGGTCAGGTTGGCGTTGGTCACAGTGGCCTTAGCAGTGCCATTACTGTAACTTTCAGCGATACCGCCGCCGGCCACGCCGGACAGGATGCCGCTGTGGACGGTGACATTGGCGTTGTTGTCCACGTTAGCCGTAGCCGTGTCCCCTGCTTTCTGCGCACGGGCCAGGCCGCCGCCGGCCACGGTACCGAACTCGATCTTGAGGGCCTCGCCTGTGGCACCCTGCTCACCAATGATGACATTGGTGTTGCCGGCGACATTGGCCGTGGCAGTCTGCGTACCATTGGTCATGGCCTTGCCGCCGCCGAGGACGTACTGCACCCACTTCTGATCAACCTGATCGTTGGCGTACTTCGTCACCGTGACGTGGGTATCGCCGGTAACATTGGCCGCGCCATTGGCATTACGCACGGAGCCGCCGCCGATGATCTCGGCGTCAACGAGGGAACCGCCGCTGACGGTGATGTGGGTAGAGCCGTCGACATTGGCCACATTGTCCGTGGCGTTGTTCATGTCGACAAAGCCGCCGCCGATAAGGTCGCCGTCGACTTTGCCGTCGGTCATGGTCAGGCTGGTATCGTGCGTGACGGTGGAGCTGCCACCGTTGACCGCCGCGCCACCGGCAACGACCTTGCCGTTGATGGTGCCATCAGCGATGGTCACGCGCGTGCTGCCCACAGTGGCAGTGGAGCCCTTGTCATTGGCCAGACCGCCGCCAACGATGGCAGCAGACAGCGTGCCGGTGTTATTTTGCACAGCACCGGTCACGATCGAATTCCCAGTAACCTTGCCGCCGTTGATGGTCACGGAAGAGGTGCCTTCCACGATGGACTCGGCGGTAACAGTAGTACTGTAGTAGTAGGTCTCAGCGATACCGCCACCGATCACACCGGCCAGAGTGCCATTGTTCACGGTAACGGAGCTGTTGCCCTTGACAGTAGCAGTAGCCTTAGGCTGCGTGCCGTTTCCTGCCTTGGCCTGGCTGCCGCCAATCAAAGCGCCGTCCTCGATGGTCACGTCACCATCGATCAGGACTGAGCTGTTACCTTCGACAAGCGTAGTCGCGTTCCCACCCCCGGAAGCATTGGTCTTGCTGCCGCCGATGATATACTGGGCTTTATTCGAGGAGTCGGTGTCCTTGGCAAATGTGCCGCCCTTGATGGTCACGGAAGAATTGGCCACTTTTGCAGAATTTTCCAAACCGGCGGTGGAAGTCTTCACATAGTTGCCGCCGATGACTTCGCCCAGGGCGTTACCACCAGTGACCGTCACGGAAGAATCACCCGTGATATTGAGGTTGTATTTGGAGATGCTGTCCTCGGGCAATTTAGTCGCATTCTCCACCATGCCGCCACCGATGAGGTCGTCATGAGCCGTACCACCAGCCATGGCCAACGTGGTATTGCCATGGACAATAGCGGTGCCACCGTTATTAGCGACGACGCTGCCGGCCACGACCTTGCCATTGATGGCGGTCTTGTCACCGGAAATGCTCACGCTGCTGTTGGCAGGCGCTTCTTTGGAGCCCAGCACGGTGCTCGTGTTGGCACCATAGGCCAGACCGCCGCCGATGACGGCGGCGCTGAGATTGATGCCGCCCTGCCCGTCGGTCAGGCTGCTTTCCGAAGGATTAAAGGTGCCGCCGGTGATGGTCACGGAAGTATTGCCGTTGTCGAAGACATTGGTGATGCCTGCGCCGCTGTAGTTGTGAGCCACGCTGCCGCCCACCACGGAGGCATGGAAGGTGCCGCCATTGACGGTGACGCTGGAGCCATCCGTGGTGGCTGTACCGTTCGCCCCAGTACCGGTCTTGATATAGTTGCCTCCCATGACCAGCTCGTAGGCATCGGTTTCGCCTGCAGTACCGAAGGTGCCGCCATTGATGGTCACGGCAGTGGTGCCGGTCTCGAGAGTAGCGCCGTCATTATTGGCAAGCTTGCTGCCGCCCACCACGAACTCGGCGGAAGTGGTTTCATCGCTGATAGTGGTGGTGATGGTGCCATGCGTAGCCTTTTTGTAGTCGGCATTGGTACCGCTTATATAGCTGCCGCCGATGATCTCGCTGATGCTTCCGCCCTCGACGGAGAGGGTGATGTCGGTGGTAACGGGCGTAACGGCGGTGAGTTTATTATCTTTGTACAACCCGCCGCCCATGAGGTGATTGACCTCGTCGGTCTTGTCATAACTACCGCCAGCCCCCAGCGCCACGTCATCCGCGGCCACAGCCACACCGGCGCCGCCCATGACCAGCATGCCGGCCACAGCCAGGCTGCCGAAAGTGTTCATCAGGTGGCACTTTTTGAGCACCGCCTTGTACCGGTTGATGAGGTTCCCGATGGCTCCCTTGGTAAGTTGCATAACAGCATCTCCCGAATTTGCGACGTCCGGCCAACAACGGGCGTCAGGTGTACAGGCAGGCTGTCAGGGCGCGAGACAAAGAACCGCTGCAAGTAATGATAATGAATACAATACATTGCAGATGGCTTGCCCATAACAGCATTGCGTTCGCAAATGTGGGCGGATATGATGCTCTTAATGATGATGGAGAATGGAACAAAATATCGCCCACACTCTTTTGTTAGGACAGTTTTCAGACTGAGTAAATAAAAAAGTGTACTTTTATATCTCTTTTTTTGTTACTGGCTGATTTATTGTCCTTTTTGGGGTGGGTCAAGGATGAAAACATATGCAGAAACTTGGAGAACGCATCCGTCATGTACGGGGCAGAATGTCCCAGGAGGCTTTTGCCGGCCTGCTGGGCATCAGCAAGGGCGCGCTCGGCGGTTATGAACGTGGGGAAAATTGTCCCAATGCTGATGTTATCTTAACTATTTGTAATAAATGTAAAATCAATGTCTCTTGGCTGATGTCGGGAGCCGGGGCCATGCATGCCCCGGACAACATTGATGAGGATGAGCGGCCGGAAAACAGACCTGCCCCCCTGGAAGACGGAAGCCAGACGGCCGGAGAATTGTCCTGCCAGATGGCGCCCGGCCAGGATTGCAAGGCAGAGAACAACGCCTTGCGGGCTCATTGCCGCTGGTTGCAGGAGCGCCTGGACCAGCTGGAAGCGGAGCGCCGGGATCTGAACAGGGAAAACAGGCTGTTATGGCAAAAAAATGCCGGTCTTGGCGAACGGCTTGCCCGCCTGGAACAGTCACAGGAGATGGCCCGCGTGAACGCCCGTGCATCGGAAGAAGACACGACGGCAGCCCTGACTGTTTCCCGCCACGGAGTGCGCTGCAACCGTCTGCAGGAAAGCTGCAAGACGGACAGGACCTAGGCAGAAGATCCTTCTGTCATGCGCCCGTTGCTGCAGGCATGCCCGCTTTCCTGCATGCCTGCTCACGGACAGGGCCTGCCCCATGCTCTTGACGGGACAGGCAGATATCGTACTCTGTCAGGGCTTAAACTGATTGCTTGAAATATGATAAGAAATATGTAAATATACTCTTTATGAGCAGATTATGCACAATAGGTGAAGCAGCGCGATTGCTTGGAGTATCCATTCCCACCCTTCGCAGATGGGAAGAGAGCGGAAAACTGGTTCCCGAGCGTACAGCCGGCAAACACCGTCGATATGACATCACAAAACTCAAGCCCGAGCTGGCGATCGCAGATACGACCCGTACGACCATTGCCTATGCCCGGGTCTCCAGTCATGACCAGCGGGAAGATCTTGAGCGGCAGAAGCAGGTGCTCGAACTCTACTGTGCACAACACGGCTGGAACTTTACGCTGCTTTCCGATCTCGGTTCAGGAATGAACTACCACAAAAAAGGATTGCGCCGTCTATTGGATGCCATCCTTTCCGGGGATGTCGGACGGCTGGTCATAACCCATAAAGACCGGCTGCTCAGATTCGGTGCTGAGCTCGTATTCGCCATCTGCGAAGCAAAAAATGTTGAAGTCGTCATCCTCAACCAGGGGGAGGAATGCTCTTTTGAAGAAGATCTTGCCAAAGACGTCCTGGAGATCATCACGGTCTTTTCCGCCCGGCTCTACGGCAGTCGATCCCATAAAAACAAAAAGCTTCTTGAAGACGTCAAAAAAGCAGTCGAGGATAATGCCCTGTGCTGATGGCCCACAAGATAGCCCTTGACCTCAACAATCATCAGCGGACGTACATGCTGCGTGCGACTGGTGTTGCCCGGTTCGCGTATAACTGGGCTCTTGAACAATGGGGCATCCAGTACAGGGCATGGCGCGAAGACGACACGCTTCCAAAGCCTTCCCAGTTTTCCCTCCGCAAACAGCTGAACGAGATCAAAAAGGAAAGCTTCCCCTGGATGCTCGAGGTGACGAAGTGTGCCCCTCAACTGGCGATCATCCAGCTTGGAGAAGCCTTCAAGAACTTCTTCGCGCATCGTGCCGCCTATCCGAAATTCAGGAAGAAGGGCGTGCACGACAGGTTCAGCATCTCCAATGACCAGTTCGCCGTTCAGGGAAAACGCATACGGATCCCCAAGCTTGGATGGGTCAGGATGCGTGAGGCTTTGCGATTTTCAGGAAAGCTCGTATCGATCACTGTTTCCCGCATGGCCGACAGATGGTTCGTGAGCATCACGGTGGATACGGAAGACAGACGACAGCAGCACAACGAGAACCAAGAAGCTGTTGGTGTCGATCTTGGGGTATCCGCCCTTGCGACGCTCTCCACCGGGGAAGTGGTACAGGGGCCGAAAGCTTACAGCAAGCTTGTCAAAAGGCTCGTGCGACTCTCACGAAGTCTTTCGCGAAAAGCGCGTGGGTCGAACAATCGTGAAAAAGCACGACGGAAGCTCGCCAGGCTCCATGCCAGGATCGCCAATATCAGGCAGGAAGGACTGCACCAGCTTACGACATCGCTTGCCAGAAGGTTCTCCATCATAGGCATCGAGGATCTGAATGTACGCGGGATGCTGAGAAACAGACGTTTATCCAGATCCATAGCAGATGGCGCCTTTTATGAGTTCCGTCGGCAGCTGGAATATAAAAGCGGCATATATGGCGGGACAGTTGTTGTGGCCGACCGCTGGTTCGCCAGCAGCAAAACATGTTCCGACTGTGGTCACCGGCTGGAAGCCTTGCCTCTGTCCATGCGTCATTGGGTATGCCCCGAATGCGGGACATACCATGATCGTGACGTCAATGCTGCCATCAATTTAAGAAACAATGCCGTGAGTTCCACGGTGTAAGCCTGTGGAGAGGAAGGCTCTGGCTTTCTTTTCGGAGAAAGTGAAACCGGCCTCGATGAAGCAGGAAGTTAGCATTGAATCTATTTGTCTAGTTATGAATAGATTTAAGTAGGTATAACAGAACGGCAAGACCTGACATCTGGAGCGCGCATGAACAGCAGTTATCCTCTGGTATTTTCCGTCACCTCGGGCAAGGGGGGCGTGGGCAAGACCAATATCTCGGTCAATCTGGCCCTGACCCTGGCGGCGCGCGGCAAGCGCGTGCTGCTTCTGGACGCGGACCTGGGGCTGGCCAATGTGGACGTGCTGCTGGGCCTGCATCCCGAAAAGAACATCTTCCACCTGTTCCATGAGGGGGCGTCCCTGCGGGACATCCTGCTGCCCACGGAATACGGCTTCTCCATCCTGCCCGCCTCGTCGGGTGTCAGCGAGATGCTGGCGCTCAATTCGGGGCAGAAGCTGGAGCTGCTGGATGCCATGGACGAGCTGGAGGACGATCTGGATTTCCTCATCGTGGACACGGGCGCGGGCATCAACGACAGCGTGCTCTATTTCAATGTGGCGGCGCAGGAACGTCTCCTCGTCCTGACCCCGGAACCCACCTCCCTGACGGACGCCTATGCCCTGATCAAGGTGCTGAAGACGCAGCACGGCGTGGACCGCTTCCAGGTCTGCGTGAACATGGCGCAGGACATGAAGAGCGCCCGCGAGATGTTCGTGCGGCTCACGGACGTCTGCGACCACTTCCTGGGTGGGGTCTCGCTGGATCTGTCCGGTGTGCTGCCCCGCGACCCCGGCGTGCACGAGGCCGTGGTGCGCCAGCAGCCCTTCTGCCGCTGCCTGCCGGAAAGCCCGGTCTGCCGGGGGCTGGAAAAGATGGCGGACACCATCCTGCGCTGGGAGCCCGCTCCCAGTGCCGACGGCAACATCAAATTCTTCTGGAAAAAACTGCTCTACCGCTGAGACGTCCCTTGCGGGGACGGACGGCGGCCGGACGGAAGGCCATAAAAAAAACGGCGTCGAAAGACGCCGTTTTTTGTCGTGCATGGGCTGTCCCCGGGTGCGGGGCAAGAGCCGTCCTTACTTCACGGTCACCAGCTCGTAATCCACGTTGCCGATGCCGATCTTCCGGGCATGCTCGATCTGGCTGCGCCAGTTGGTCTTGGGATGGATGTCGGTGAAGTGGTCGTTGTGCTCGTGGGCGCACTGGCCCAGCACGCTGGTGCTGATGGCGGGCGCGGCGTTGACCGCGTCGATACAGGCGTGGTCCAGGGCCACGGGGTCGAAGCCGGCGAACATGCCGATGTCGGGCACCACGGCGGCGTCGTTCTCGGCGTGGCAGTCGCAGTAGGGCGAGACCTGGTTGACGATGCTCACATGGAAGTGCGGGCGGTTCTGGATGACGGCCTTGGTGTATTCGGCCATGCGTTCGTTGAGGATGGTGCTCTCGGCGTCGAAGGCGTTGCTGATGGCGTCGAAGTTGCACACGCCGATGCAGCGGCCGCAGCCGGCGCACAGGTCATGGTCGATGCGGGCCTTGTGGTCCTCGCCGATGCTGATGGCCGACTGGGCGCAGTAGTGCGTACAGGTCTTGCAGCCGCGGCACTTTTCGGCGTCGATGCCGGGCTTGCCGATGCTGTGCATGGCCATCTTGCCCGCACGGCTGCCGCAGCCCATGCCGATGTTCTTGATGGCGCCGCCGAAGCCGGTCAGCTCGTGGCCCTTGAAGTGGGTCAGGCTGATGAAGATGTCGGCGTCCATGATGGCGCGGCCGATGAAGGCGCTCTGGAAGTGGTCACAGCCTTCCAGGGGCACTTCCATCTCGTCGGTGCCCTTGAGGCCGTCGGCGATGATCATCTGGCAGCCGGTGCTCAGGGGCGAGAAGCCGTTTTCCTGCGCGGCGGCCAGGTGTTCCAGGGCGTGCTTGCGGCGGCCCACATACAGGGTGTTGCAGTCGGTCAGGAAGGGGCGCCCGCCCAGGGAGGTCACCTTGTCGGCCACCACCTTGGCAAAGTTGGGACGCAGGAAGGACAGGTTGCCCGGCTCACCGAAATGGATCTTGATGGCCACGAACTTGCTGTCCATGTCGATGCTGTCGATGCCGGCCTTTTCGATCAGTTTTTTCAGCTTGTCCAGCAGGCCGGTGCCCACGGGGCAGCGCATGTCGGTGAAATAGACTTTGGAAGCGCTCATTGTCGTCTGTTCTCCAGCGTAGAGGTGTTGAGCGCCGCCCCGGAGGACGGCGCGGACGTTCGGATGTTACAGGCCGTACTGGCGGCCCAGGGAAAAGGCCTTGCCCAGCGGCTCGCCCACGCGGCAGTACTGTTTCTGACCGCCGTCGTAGAGCAGGGGATCGATGCGGTACATGTCGGGCTGGCCGCTTTCGTTGAGGCAGTCGCTCTCGATGCCCACGTTGAGGATGCGGCCCACGAACTGGGTATGGCTGCCCAGTTCCAGCGTGGCCTGCAGTTCGCATTCCAGCACCAGCGGGCATTCGTCCACATAGGGGGCATCCACCACCTTGCTGCGCACGGCGGTCAGGCCGGTGGCGGAGAATTTGTCCTCCCTGGCACCGGAGACCATGCCCGCAAAGTCCACCATGGCGGCCTGGGCCGCCGAGGGCACGCAGACCGTGAACGCCTTGCGCGCCACGATGGCCTTGTGCGTCCAGCGTTCGGGCCGCACGGAGACGGCGATGCAGGGCGGGTTGGAGCAGCAGATGCCGCCCCAGGCGGCGGTCATGATATTGGCTTTGCCTTCTTCATCATAGGCGGCCACCAGAAAGGCCGGCATGGGGTAGGCCAGGGTGACGGGACCAAGAGCTTTTTTCATGGTGTGACCTCCTTGTCATGCATGATGTGTTCCGCGCAACCGCTTGTGAAGGATGGCTGTATAGCATCGCCTGCGGCCTGTAGCAACATGTGGGGAGTAACATGTTTGCTGCAAAGGTGTCATTGTCTTTTCCTCTCGACATGCATCGCCGGGAGGGCCGCGGGGCTAGCCGTCCTCCAGGGGTTGCAGGGCGTGGTGCAGGCGCGGCAGCCGGCGCACGCCCGCCAGCAGGATGCCCAGGGCCACGCAGGGGGCGGCCGCCAGGGCCAGGAAGGCGGGGCCGTAGCCCAGCAGATGGGCCACCAGCCCGCCGTAGGAGGCGCTGCATGAAGCGCCGATGCCCTGCAGGGTCATGATGACGCCCAGGCCCAGGTTGACGTGGCCGGTGCCGTTGAGCAGCCGGGCGGCAAGGCCGGGCGTGACCACGCCCAGGATGCCCGCGCCCACGCCGTCCAGCATCTGGACGGGGATGATGCTCCACGGGCTGTGCCAGCAGCCCGCGATGCAGCCGCGCAGGGGCAGGGCCAGCAGCGCGCACCAGAGCAGGATGCCGTAGCCGCGCCTGCGGGCCAGACGGGCGGCCCAGAGGGCCACGAGGATCATGGTGCCCTGGGCGATGACCACGGTGGCGGCGGTATAGGCCGCGCCGTTGATGGCGAAGCGGGCCACGGCGGACTGGCCCAGCAGGGGCAGCATGTGGGCGTTGCCCAGATGGAAAAAGAGCATGACCAGCCCCACGCAGAGCACGGGCAGGGCCGCGGGGCCGTGCCAGAGGGCCGCGCGCTGTGCGGGCGTGGCGTGTTCCGCTTCAGGGGCGAGCCCCCGCGCCTGGGCATGGTCGATGTCGCGGGGCGCGATGCCGTGCAGGGCATAAAGGCTGAGGAGCAGCATGCCGCTCATGACCACGAAGACGCCGGGCACTCCGTACCAGTAGCCGATGGTCCCGCCCAGCATGGCGGAAAGGCCGTTGCCCGCGTGGTTCCAGGCCTCGTTGCGTCCCAGCTGGGCGGGCAGGTGGGACTGGCCCGCCAGCCCCAGGGTCAGGCCGCTGATGGTGGGGGCCATGGCGGCCGCGCAGACGGCCTGGACGATCTGGGCACCGCCCACCAGCAAAGGATGCTGGCAAAGGAAGATCAGGGCCAGGGCGGCCACGATGCCCAGCGAGGCCAGGGCCAGCAGCAGACGCTTGCGGCGGGTGGCGTCGGCCAGGGCGCCCAGGGGCGCGGTGACGGCCATGCCCGCCAGACCGCCGATGGTCATGACGTAGCCGATGCTGTCCGGCGTCCAGCCGTGGCTTTGCAGGAAGATGCCCAGAAAGGGCCCCAGGCCGTCGCGGACGTCGGCCAGGGCGAAGCAGAGCAGGGAAAGACAGGTCAGGGAACGTGTCTTGGCCGCCAGATCCGGCGGCAGGGAGCGAGGAGCGAAGAACGACAGGGCGGACATGCGGCCTCGGGTTAAAGACTGAAGGTTGGAAAACAAAAATTGTTCCGAAAAAGTCCCGCTTTGGCAAGAGCAGGGGGCGCAGGGCGGCATGACGGGATCCGTCCGCAAAAAGGAGGGCGGCGGTGACGGGCCGGGGGACGCGCTGCCCGGGTCTCCGGCCGGTCCGTGTACCGGCGCGCTGGCCGGAGGGGGCATTCTTTCATGCCGGGGACCCTTGCCAAAGGGGGAGGAAAAGGGATAACAGATCGCTTTTCATCAAAAATTTCTTTGTGGTTTGAGACCTTCCCCTTCAGGGAGAACAGAGCGGCTTGACAAGACGGCGAAGCCGATGGAAGCCTTTTCCGCAATTCCTTCCTTCAGGGAGGGGCGATCCGCGCGACCCCCATCCGTCGGTCGCGGAGCCAGTCGGCGGACGGGGCGACTGTGGATTGAAACATTTTCAGGAGAGGAGGCTGCTGTGGCATCTCCCTATATGGATGGCGTGCGCCGGGCCCTGCCCATCGTGCTGGGCTATGTGCCGGTGGCGTTCGCCTTTGGTGTGCTGGCCGTCAAGAGCAACATCCCGCCCGCTCTGGTGGTGGCCATGTCGGTGTTCCATTTCGCCGGTTCCGGGCAGTTCGTCTGCGCGGGGTTGTGGGGGGCCGGTGTGGGGGCCATGTCCGTCATCGTGGCGGTCTTCGTGGTCAACCTGCGCCATCTGCTCATGTCCGCCGCCATGGCCGAGCCGCTGGCGCCGCTCAAGCGCTGGCAGCGCTTTCTGTTCGGCTGCGAGATGACGGACGAGACCTTCGGCGTGCATATCACGGCCTTCCAGCGCGGCTGGAAGCTGTGCACGGCCACGCTCTTTACCTGCAACCTCACGGCCCACGCCTCGTGGGTGCTGGGGACGGTCATCGGCGTGTTCTGCGGCGGCCTCGTCCATGACGTGAAGCCCCTGGGCCTGGACTATGCCCTCACGGCCATGTTCCTGGCCCTGCTGGTGCCGCAGTGCGTCAGCCGCCTGCATGTGCTGGTGGCCATCGTGACGGCCATCCTTTCCCTGAGCCTGAAGCTGGCCGGCATGGGCCAGTGGAACGTGGTGGTGGCCACGGTGCTGGGCGCCACGCTGGGCGTGATCCTGTTGCACCGCAACAAGAGCGCCCTGCCGGAAAAGAAAGAGGAGGACGCGGCATGATCTGGATACAGCAGCACGCGGAACTGCTTTTTTGCCTGGTGGGTTGCATGCTGGTGACGGTCATCCCCCGTGTGGGGCCGGTCATGTATCTGCATGCCGAGAGCCTGCCCGACCTGCTGCGCCACTGGCTCTCCTTCGTGCCCGTGGCGGTCATGGCGGCCCTGCTGGGCCCGGACGTCTTCATCTATCAGGGAGAGTTCATGCCCACGCATCACAACCTCTTCCTGATGACGGCCATCCCGGCCCTGCTGGTGGCCTGGTGGAGCAAAAGCTTTTTCGGCACCATCGCCTTTTCCATGGGCTTCGTGGCCCTGATGCGCTACCTGGGGTGGTACTGATGGCACACGAGCCCCGGCCGCACTGTCCCTTCCACCTGCGGGAGGCCCATCTGCCCCCGGCCCTGCGCAAACCGCGCAAGCCCGCGCCGCCCCTGCCGCCCCCGGCCCGCAGCGCCCGGCTGCTGGTGCGTCTGGCCGCGGAGGATACGGCCCTGTTCCGCTTTTTGCTGGAAGGCTATGACAACACGGCCTATTTCACCGTGCTGGAGCCGCGCACGGCCCTGCTCAAGCTGGTCTTTTCGCCGCACCGGGAAGAGGCCCTGCGCCGGGCCCTGGCCGAGATGGCCGAGAGCCTGGATTTTTCAGTGGAACCCTGGCCCCTGGACAGGGCCTGATACCGTTGACGGGGAGGTGCCCGGCAGGGCGGCCGTCCCCGGCGTCCCCGGCATGTCGTCTGCCCGGTACAGGCAGCGGACGGCCGGGAGACGGGAGTTTTTGCCATGGAGAAGGATGCCCCTTCAGATGCGGGGACCCGCGCGGACCAGTCCCGCCCCGCCGGGGAGGAGAGCGCCCCGGACGGACAGCTGGACGCCCTGCTGGCGACCCTGGCCGCCGCGAGCTTCGATGCGGAGCGGCAGGACGGGCCCGGCAGCCTGCGCGCCACCTGCGCCTTCCACCGTCGTGACGAGGCCTATGTGCTGCACCGCAAGGCCACGCTCTGGGCGGCGGAGACGCACGAATACGTGCAGGTCCACTGTCTGCCCCGGCTGGACATGGCCGCCTGGGAGCGCATCCGTGACGGGGCCCTGGCCTGGGGGCAGGAGCGCATCCGGCCCCACGACGAGCATATGGCCTCGTATGTGAGCGTCATCATCCTTTGCCGGACATGGCATCAGGATGCGGCGGCCGCCGTGGAGCGCTGCCGTGTCTGCAAGAGTTTCTGGCTGGGCCTGCGCGGCTGGATGCGTCTGCGCGCGCTGGCCCTCATCCTGCCTTCCGCGCCGTGGCGCGACACCGTCCCCCCCGATGCCGCCTGCGTCTGCAACAAGGCAGCCCGGGCCACCCTGCTGCCGCTGGCGCGCAGGGCGTTCCCGTCCCATTTTCCTCAAGAGCGTGCATCATGAATTCCCTGTATCTGCTCCTTGGCGGCCTGGCCCTGCTGGGGCTGGGCTATTTCGTTTACGGCGCCTGGCTGGAAAAGGTCTGGGGCGTCGATCCCTCCCGGCCCACACCGGCCCATCAGTTCCGCGACGGCGTGGACTACATGCCGTCCAAGGCTCCGGTGGTGCTGGGCCATCATTTTTCGTCCATCGCCGGGGCCGGGCCCATCAACGGCCCCATCCAGGCCGCCGTCTTCGGCTGGCTGCCCTGTTTCATCTGGGTGGTCGTCGGCGGCATCTTCTTCGGCGGCGTGCATGACTTCGGCTCCCTGTTCGCCTCCCTGCGCAACAAGGGCCGCTCCATCGGCGAGGTCATCGCCGGCAGCATCGGCCTGCGGGCCAAGCGCCTGTTCGTCATCTTTTCCTTCCTGACCCTGGTGCTGGTGGTGGGGGCCTTCGCCTCCATCGTGGCGGGCACCTTCAACGGCTTTATGACCGATGCCTCGGGCGCGCTGGTCCACAACCACGTCAACGGCTCCACGGCCACCATCTCCCTGCTGTTCATCGTGCTGGCCGTGATCTTCGGCCTGCTGGTCTACCGTTTCGAGATGCCCCTGGGCAGGGCCACCCTGCTGGGCGTGGCGGGAATCGTGGGCGTCATCGCCCTGGGCCTGCGCTTCCCCCTCTACGCGGGCTACGATACCTGGATGTGGCTGCTGGGCCTGTACATCCTCGTGGCCTCGGTGACGCCCGTCTGGATCCTGCTCCAGCCCCGCGACTACCTCAGCTCCTTCCTGCTCTACGCCATGATGCTGGCCGCCGTGGTGGGCATCGTGGCCGCGCATCCGGTCATCGAGCTGCCCGCCTTCACCTCCTTCGAGGTCAACGGCCAGTATCTCTTCCCGGCCCTGTTCGTGACCGTGGCCTGCGGGGCCATCTCGGGCTTCCATTCGCTGGTGGCCTCGGGCACCACGTCCAAACAGCTGAGCAGCGAGCGTGACGCCCGCCTGGTGGGCTTTGGCTCCATGCTCATCGAAAGCGCGCTGGGCATCGCCTCGCTCATCGCCGTGGGCTACATCTTCACCCAGAACGGCCATGCCTTCACCAGCCAGACGCCCACCCAGGTGCTGGCCGACGGCCTGTCGCAGATGCTGGCCTGTGTGGGCCTGGGCAGCGAGAGCGCCCGCGGCGTCACCTACGGCCTCATCATCCTGGCCGTATCCACCTTCTGCCTGACCTCGCTGGATACGGCCACCCGTCTGGGGCGCTACATGTTCCAGGAACTGTGGCTGGCCCCGGGCCAGAGCGTGAAGGACGTGCGCGGCTGGCGGGCCGTGCTGGTCAACAAATATGTGGCCACGCTGGTGACCGTGGGCCTGGGCATGAGCCTGGGCTTTGGCGGTTATGCCAAGATCTGGCCCCTGTTCGGTGCGGCCAACCAGCTGCTGGCCGCGCTGGCCCTGCTGGCCGTGGCCTGCTGGCTCCAGAACCTTGCCCGCCGCAACGGCATGTTCCTGCTGCCCATGCTCTTCATGCTGCTGGTGACGCTCTCCGCCCTGGTGCTGGGCATCGTGGCCCAGGGCCGTGCCCTGCTGGCCGGGACGGGCGGGGCCGTGGCGGCCCTGCAACTGGTCATCGCCGTGCTGCTGCTGGCGTTGTCGCTGGTGCTGGTGCACGAAGGCTGGCAGGCCCTGCGCCGCAAGGGGCGCCCTGCGGCGGAAAAGGCCTAGACCGGTGGCTGGCGGGGGCGGAGCTGCCTTTGAAGAGCTGCGCTCCTGCCCCGGCACACGATAAAAAAGGCGGATCCGTGGATCCGCCTTTTCGCGTTCTGATGTCTGCCGGTCGTGCCGGGGCCGCCCGGCAGGATGGTGACTCGTGGCATGGTGATGCTTCGGCGTTGCCGCCGTCATGGCGCGGAGACCATCCTGCGGACGGTCTGCTCCGGCGGCTGCCCGTCCCGGGGATCTAGCCGTTGAAGATGACCGGCTCCTTGCGCTGGGCTTCGGGCAGGTGCCCCTTGGCGTACCCCAGGCTCAGGGCGCTGACGAAGCGGCACTGCTCCGGCACCTTGTAGCGGGCCTTGATCTCCGGACGGTCCATGAAGTCCTGGGCAAAGCCGATCCAGCAGGAGCCGATGCCCTTGGCGTGGGCGGCCAGCATGATGTTGGCCGTGCACAGGGTGCCGTCATACACGTACCAGTGCGAGGTCGTGTCCCCGTAGACGCAGATGACGTTGTTGGCGTCATAGAAGATGTTGTAATTGGGGTTGTCCAGCCATTCCCTGTACTGGGCCAGCCAGGGAAAGTCCGCAAAGTTCTCTTTGAGCCAGGCTTTGATCTCGTCGGAAAGGGCGGCGATCTTTTCCCGTCCCTCCAGGGTCACGAAACCCCAGGGCTGCATGCCGGAGCCGGTGGCGGCCTTGGTGCCGACGGTCAGCAGCTCCAGGATCTCTTTTTTGGGGATGGGCCGGTCCTCATAGGAGCGGCAGGAACGGCGGGTGAGGATGCATTGCAGGGCGTCCATGAAAGACCTCCGGGTCGGAAAAGGAAGGGAACGTCCGCAGACTGCGCGGACACCCTGCCAGTATAGCGCGGGGGCTCGCAAAGGTCGAGCCGGAGGAGCGTCCGCAGGCGGTGTGTGGCGGCCATCCCCGGAGGCAGGCCGCTCTGGTGCGGGAGGCGCGGCGCAGGAGGATGCTTTCAGCAAAGCCGGAAGAGATGGGCGGCAGGCTCTTGCATCTGGGGGCGGCGTCCCCGTCCCGGGATGCGAGGAGGATGCGGCAAGAGGACGGGCTTGCGGAAAGCCGGATGGCGACGGCCGCCCTTCCTGTGACCGGCAGTGATGCGGGAGGGTACCGGGATGCCTGATCGGATATGGGGCGGGCTCTCCGGCAGGCTGTGGGCAGGGCCTGTACCGGGCGCTGGACATTGCGCCGCGCTTCCCGTACTCAGCGCAGGAAAGGCGCTGCCTGAGGGGCGGCCCCGCCATGCTTCTGATGCATTTTTCCTTCGTGTCCGTTTTTCCGGTGGACAGCGGGCGTTGCCCCGTTCCCCGGCGGCGTGGGGAAGGTCCCGGAAGAGGGCGGGAAGATGCCGCGGCGCCGGAACATCTTACTGGAGACGATATGACACGGACCTTTTTGGCCCTGATCTTCCTGCTTCTGACCGCTGTTGCCTGCCCGGCCGGGCAGCATCCCCTCACCGTGACCCGGACTGCCGACGATTTCTACGCTGCGTTCGACCGGGACATCCTCATCAAGACGAAGTTCTGTTCCGTCCGGGCGTTTCAGGAAAAAGCCCTGCTGCGCTCGGACCTCTTTGGCGAACTGGTGTTCATGGACGGCACGCGTTGCAGCGTGGACACGGTCTATGTCCGCAAGCGTCTGCGGTGGGGGACCCATAATGTCACCGTCACCCGCGAAGGGGAGGGCATCTACCGTCTGGCGGGCTCCGAGACACTGCTCTTCGCGTCACGCTGCTCCACGCTGGCCCTGCGGGACGAGGCCGTACTGGAGATGCAGGACAGCCTTTCCGGCATCTTGCATCTGCATGGCGGCACCTGCCGGGTCGAGGGCGTTTTCGAGGCTGTCTCTTATTGAGAAAAAGGACCCAAGGACATGAACGATATCGTTGCGGAGAAATTCGTGTTGATGTTTTGTTTTTTTGATAAAAAATTATTTAATTACTTTAATAATATTAACATGTTGTGAAAGTAATAAATTTCTTGATGTGATAGTGTATATATGCTATTAGATTGTAAAAATAATTTTTTAATTTTAAATATGCGTATGTAAAATTATATAATGGAATTTTTTTATAAACTGGGAGGTATTATGGCTACAACTGATAAAGAACTGGCGAATTTGTTTATATCTCGGTATCCGAAAACAAATTATTATATGCAAACTATTCTTGTTGATGTTTCAGAATATATAAAAAATGTTGGGAAAAGAAGTTTTTTTTCTGGGGAAGATAAAGGGGATAAATATATAGCACTTTTTTATAAAGACTTTGGAAATCTTTTGATATGGATGGCTAATGAATTTGTTTTTACACAGAATATAGAAAATGAAGATGATATATTCAATGTTGTTGACTTACTTTTTAAGCGGTATGCAACAATATACCCAAATTGGACAAGAGAGTATGCCTGTATAGAATATTTGCTGGAGCAAAAAAAGATAGCGATATTAGCGATACATTCTGATATAGTAAGTGATATATTGCTAGGTGCTACGGAGATACGGAGTAGAGAGGGGTGTTTCGAGGGTGGAATAAAATATTCTTTTGATTTGCTTGTATTTAATTACTGTGATCCATTTAGCGTTTTAAAAAAGTTTCTATAAGAGTATTTATTGTTTTAACATATAACATGGGTATATATAATTTAGAAAAATTGTGCATGAATCTTGAAAAAAGCGGCCACAGGATTGTCCTGTGGCCGCTTTTTCTTTCTGGTACCCGGAGCCGGGCTTGAACCGGCACAGCCGGTGGCCGAGGGATTTTAAGTCCCTTGTGTCTACCAATTCCACCATCCGGGCGTGGGCTCCTTTGTAGCTGGCAGCTCCTGCGGCGTCAAGGGGCGGGCGTTGCCAGACGGGGGCCGAGCCGCTACACTGCCCAAGGCTCCGCCGTCACAGGGGAGGCCCGGCAGAGGGGCGTGTCCTCGTGCCGCAGTGCTTTGTCCGGGTCGTGCCGCACGCCCGCTCCTGTCGGGGCGGAAGGCAGGGAAGCTCATCGGGACACGCGCCAAGGCCGTCACGGACTGTCAGGCAGCTGCGAAGGAACAGCCGCGCAAGGATGCTTTGGGGCGCGTCGCCCGCGCGGTATCCCGTTCCGACAGACCGCCGTGCCGGTGCCGAGGCAAGGCATCCGCTCGGGAGTTCGTTTGGGCTCAGTCCTCTATCGTCCATGGCCGTGGCCGCCCGTGTTCGGGGGCGTGGCCGTGGACGTCGGCATCTGTGAGGAATTCGCCGTGCCGTGGACGGCTTTGAGGATGGATGCCTTTGTGCCCCTGTGTCCCCTGTATCGCGGAGCCGTGGAGGAAAGATATGTCATTCTGGAATACCTGCATCCTGGCCTATTGCCGTCTGGGCATCGCCGGGCTTTCGCCCAAGGCTCCGGGCACGGCCGGTTCGGCTCTGGCCGCCCTGCTGGCGCCGTTGCTTTTTCTGCCCCTGCCGCTCTGGGGCCGTCTGCTTTTTCTGGCCGTGATCGTCGTGACCGGCGGTCTGGCCGCCACCCGGGCCGAGATCCTGCTGGGGCGCACCGACCCCGGGGAAGTGGTCATCGACGAGCTCGTGGGCGTCTGGATCGCCCTGCTGCCCCTGGGCGCGGGCCAGTGGTCGTGGCCCGGTCTGGTCTGGGCTTTTGCCCTGTTCCGTCTGTTCGACATCTGGAAGCCCTGGCCCGTGCACGCCTCGGAAAACTGGCTGCCCGCAGGCTGGGGCATCATGCTGGACGATATCCTGGCCGGTCTCATAGCCATGTGCTGCATGCTGGTGCTGCGGGCCCTGGGCTGGGTCTAGCAAGAGGGGAGAGAACATCTTCGCACGCTGCCGCCGCTGCCCGCGGCTGTCTCCGGCGCGACGGGTATCAGTCCGGAGGAACTGCTTTCAGCGCCGGGCAGCGCGAAAAAAGCCCCTTCCCTTTGCGCCTTCTTGTCACTCCGCGCGTTTGATGTGAGAGGGGGAGAGGAAAAAGGCAGGCCCGTCTCAGGACGGATAGGGGGAGGCTGTACTCTTGGAGGAAACAAAAAAAGGACGCTGCGGCGTCCTTTTTTCGTATCTGTTGCAGGGAAAGGAGAAGAAGATTTCTTCTGAGTTCCCATGTCCGCCTGGGCGGAGCTGTGCGGCTGCGGGAAGGGACGGTGATACTTCTCCGCCATCCACAGGACGCAACAAAAGCGCACCTCTGTCAGTACAGTCAGGGGTGCGCTGAAAAGGCGGGGCGGGTGCGGGCTACTTCATGCGGTAGGTGATGCGGCCGCGGGTCAGGTCGTAGGGAGAGAGCTCCACCTTCACGCGGTCGCCGGGCAGGATGCGGATGTAGAACTTGCGCATCTTGCCGGAAATGTGCGCCAGCACTTCGTGGCCGTTTTCCAGCTCCACACGGAACATGGCATTGGGCAGGGCTTCCTGCACCACGCCGTCAACTTCAATGGAACCTTCTTTAGCCATATTTCCTCCAGAAAAATTCAGATAAGCGGCGAATATCTACACAGAAGAGACAAGGTCTGTCAACGCTTTCGTGCGCTCTTGCCCTTGCGGGGAGCCGTCGCGGGCTCCACGGCGGCCCGTTCCCGCGGCGTGCGGAACAGCAGCCACAGGCCCGCGGCCATGAGCGGCAGGCAGAGCAGCTGGCCCATGGTCAGCCAGCCGAAGGCCAGGTAGCCCAGCTGGGCATCGGGCACGCGCACGAATTCCACGCCGAAGCGGAACACGGCGTAGAGCAGGGCGAAAAGACCGGAGACGGCACCCGCCTTGCGCGGCCGGGCGGAGAAGATCCAGAGCACCACGAACAGCACCAGCCCTTCCAGCAGGCCTTCATAGAGCTGCGAGGGGTGGCGCGGCCAGGGCCCGCCGGTGGGGAAGACCATGGCCCAGGGCACGTCGCTGACCTTGCCCCAGAGCTCGCCGTTGATGAAGTTGCCCATGCGGCCCCAGAACAGGCCCTGCGGCACCAGCGGCGCGATGAAGTCCGAGACCTCGAGGAAGGACTTCTTGCGGGTGCGCGCGAAATACCAGAAGGCGCAGAGCACGCCCAGCAGGCCGCCGTGGAAGGACATGCCGCCGTTCCAGATGCGCAGGATCTCGCCGGGGTCGTCGATATAGGCGGGCAGGTCGTAGAAGAGCACATAGCCCAGGCGCGCGCCCAGGATGACGCCCAGCATGACGAAGGTCAGCAGGTCGTCCACATCCACGGTCTTCCAGCCGGAACCGGGACGGGAGGCCCGCCAGCGGGCCAGGCCCCAGCCCACGAAAAAGGCCAGCAAATACATGAGGCCGTACCAGCGCAGCTGCAGGGAGCCGATGCTGAAGGCCACGGGATCGATGGCAGGGAACTGCATCCGTCTTAGTCCAGGGGCTTGGCGTGGAAGGCGCCGCTGCGGCCGCCGTCCTTGAACAGCAGACGGACGCGGCTGATGACGATATCGCGCTGCACGGCCTTGCACATGTCATAGATGACGGCAGCGGCGGTCTGGGCGGCGATGATGGCTTCCATCTCCACGCCCGTGGGGCCGGTGGTGCGGGTCTCGGCCTCGATGCGCACGCTGGGCGGGGTGTCGCGCACCTCAAAACGCACGTCCACGAGGTTCAGGTTCAGGGGATGGCAGAGCGGGATCAGTTCCGAGGTGCGCTTGGCGGCCATGATGCCGCCCACCTTGGCGCAGGTCAGCACGTCGCCCTTGGGCAGGGCGCATTCCTTGAGCAGTTTCAGGGTATTGGGCGAAAGCTCCACGATGGCTTCGGCAATGGCCACACGCTGGGTGTCGGGCTTGGCGCCCACGTCCACCATGGTGATGTTGCCGTCCTTGTCCAGATGGGAAAAATTGTCCTGCATGAGGCGTATCCTTGCATTAAGAGTGTGCCTTGCTGTGTAGCGCATGGACAGGCGCAAGGCAAGGCGGCCGGGGCCTGCCGGGCAGGCCGGGAGCGGAAAATGGCGGGCCGGAAATTTTTTTGCAAAAAACACTTGCCAGGCAGGGGCAAATCCGCTACATACATTTCCGCGCCGAAGTGGTGGAATTGGTAGACACGCTAGGTTCAGGGTCTAGTTCTGGCAACGGAGTGGGAGTTCGACTCTCCCCTTCGCACCAATGGAAAGCAAGGCTGGTAGAAATACCAGCCTTTTCCTGTTTCTGGGGCCGGGCAGTTTTTGTGCCGGTCAGGGATGACAGCCGGTGGCAGGCAGCAGCCTTGCCCCGGCTTTTTTATGCCCCCTGTGTTCCTTGGAAACAGAAGACGGCGTGCTTGCCTGTTGCCGGCAGCATGGAAACAAAAAGACGCGCTCTTCCCGTGGAGGGAAGGGCGCGTCTTCTATTTTGGCGTACGGAGCGGGAGCGGCACTGTGCACGGCGGCTGCAGGCTCCCGGAAGGGCGGGGCTCAAAATTCCAGCTTTTCCAGCCGCAGGCAGCGTCCGGCCACCACAAGGAAGGCCTCCCGTGCCTGTGCGGCCAGCATCTGGTTGGCCAGACCCAGGCCATCGTCGAAAACACGGGCCAGACGTTCCGCCCGTATGCCGCCAAGACCGGTCTCGCCGGAGACCAGCACCCAGCGGCAGGGGAAGGCCAGCATGGTGTGCAGCAATTCGTCCACTTCTTCCGTGAGGCTGGTCTCGAAGGCCGCCGCATCCTGCGGATCGCCCAGCGCGAACAGGATGTTGCTCATCCAGAGGGTCACGCAGTCCAGCAAGATGGTGGGCACGGGGGCATCCGCGGCCTGTGCGGCCAGCAGGGACGCCAGCTCCCGGCCCGGATGCCGGGGGCATTCCAGCGTGTGCCAATGGGCGGGGCGGCGGCTGCGGTGGCGCCGGATGCGTTCGGCCATGGCAGGATCGTCTCCCAGGGGCCGGGCCGTGGCCAGATACCAGACAGGCCCCCGGGCCTTTGCCGTGACCAGGGCCTCGGCCAGCGCGCTCTTGCCGCTGCGAGTCCCGCCCAGGAACAGGGTCAGGTCAATATCTTCCATAGGGCTTCCTCCTTCAGGGGGCGGTCGTCATATCCTTACGGCAGGCAGCAGACCGCCAGCACGGCGCATTCCGTGGTCTCGATAAGAGCTCCGAAGACGTCCCCCGTGACGCCGCCGATGCGCTTGCGGGCCGCGGACAACAGCCAGAAGGCCACCAGTCCGGCCGCCAGCAGGCCGTAGAGGCCATGCCGTCCCATCACGAGACAGGCCGCAAGGCAGAGCCCGAGGGCCGTATAGGCGTAGCGGGGCTTCATGCCGTCGTGCATCATGGAGCCCAGACCGCCGGGCCGGGCCGAGGGCAGACGCATGCCCACGAAGACCTGGCAGCGGCCCAGCAGACCGGCCAGGCAGCAGGCCCCCAGCGCATGCAGGGGCGCCGTCCCGGCCAGTGCCGCCAGCGCCGCGACCTTGGTGGAAAGGACGAAGAACAGGGCCAGGGCGCCGAAGCTGCCCAGGCGGGAATCCTTCATGATGGTCAGACGGCGTTCGGGCGAGGTCTCCACCAGCAGGCCGTCGCCGCAGTCGGCGACCCCGTCCAGATGCAGCCCGCCGGTGATGACGGTCCAGACAAGGGCGGCCCCGATGCCGCAGAGCGCGGCGGGCAGGCCCAGCCGGGCAGCCAGCAGCAGGGCCAGAGCGGCCAGAGCGCCCACCAGCAGGCCCACGGCGGGCAGCCAGGCCACCACACCGGAGAGCGTGGGGGGCAGAGGGGCGGAGCCCACGGGGATACGGGTGAAGAAGGCCAGACCGGCGCGGAATGAGGTGATGATGGACATGCGGTATCGCCTTGCTGGAGGTTGAAGGAAAAAAGTCGTCGTCCTCAGATGCAGGCCACTGCCGCCGGCAGCAGGGAAGCCAGCGTCGCGAAGACCAGCAGGGAGCCCCACATAAGGCGCACGGCCTGCCGGATATGCCGGGCCGTGGCCAGCGGGGTGCCGTCGCCCAGCCAGGGATGATCGCGGTACAGGGGGCCGTACCAGGCCGGGCCGCCAAGCCGTAGGCCCAGGGCCCCGGCAAAGGCGGCTTCGCTCCAGGCGGAATTGGGGCTCTCGTGGGCATGGCGGTCGCGCCAGCCCACCCGGCGGCAGGCTCGGGCATCGAGGCCGGGCAGCAGGGCCGCGGCCAGCATGATGCAGGGCAGGGCCAGCCGCGCCGGGCACCAGTTGAGCACGTCGTCCAGGCGGGCGGCGGCTGTGCCGAAGCAGCGATAGGTCTCGTTGAGCTTGCCCCACATGGCATCCAGCACGTTGGCGGCACGGTGGCAGGCGGCCAGGGCAGCGGCCCCGGGCAGTCCGGCCAGCAGCAGGCCCGTTGCCGCCCAGAACAGGGTGGAAAGGATGCCGTCGGTCAGGTTCTCGCCCACGCTCTCCACGCAGGCCCGGGCCACGCCGTGGGCATCCAGCTGTTGCGGGTCGCGCCCCACCAGCATGGACACGGCCCGGCGGGCCGCCTCCAGATCGCCCTGTTCCAGCGGCAGGGCCACACGGCGGGCGTGTTCGTCCAGGCAGCGGGGCGCCAGACAGAGGGAGACCACGACCACACAGACGGTCCAGGCGGCCGCGCCGCCGAGCATCTCTCCGGCAAGCCGGACAGGCAGTGCCGCCAGCAGGCCCACCGGCAGGACCACGGCCAGACAGGCCGCCAGACCGGCCAGTGTCATGCGTGGCCCGTTGGGACCGCGGCGGAAGACTCGTTCCATGATGGCGGCCAGGGCCCCCATGCCGCAGACGGGATGGATGCGGGCCGGGGGTTCCCCCAGCAGACGGTCCAGCAGCAGGGCGGCGGGCAGGAGAAGGAAGGCGGACAGTGCGCTCATCGCCATGCTCCTGATGTCCCCGTGGCCGCTGCCGGCGAGATAGGGGAGAGCGTCGCCAGCGCAGCAGCGGCGCGGGAAGGGCTACAGCCGGACAGTGGCTGCTTCCGGGGCTGGGGGCGGAAAGAGATGCCGTTTTCCCCGTGCCGGAGGGCAGGGACAGGATAAAACGTGGGCCGGAAAGGCTGGGGGGCAGTGCTGCGCATGTGGGTTCCTTGCGTTTTTCCGGCCTTGGCCGGGCCGCCAGTCTGCGAAAAATCGGCTGCCTGCGCAAGGGGAGGGCAGGTGCCATCCGGTCTTGTCCGCCTCCATCCCGCGCTTCCAGCGTATCTCCCGAAAAGGCGGCACCAGCCGGATGGCACATGGCCGGACGCCCCCTGTGCCTGCTTGCGGGGCTGTTCCGCGGACGGCAGCCATCTCGTCCGCTGTCCGCAGGGCGGCGAGTGTTGCGTTTCCTCTGCCTGCAGGAGGGGCAACAGTCTCCGGGAGCCTGTGAGCGCTGCCTTTTATCATCCTGATTTTGTTTGTTAAAATAAAAAAATGGGAAAAATCGAAAAAAAAGCTTGCCAGCGGGGGGCGAATCCTGTAGACAGATTTTCGCGCCGAAGTGGTGGAATTGGTAGACACGCTAGGTTCAGGGTCTAGTTCTGGCAACGGAGTGGGAGTTCGACTCTCCCC
>ENA-UEYI01000638-UEYI01000638.1-human-gut-metagenome-genome-assembly--contig:-NODE-638-length-34145-cov-12.785664_pt1 | contig 34145 bp, 29 predicted proteins | sample MGYA00242900_ERZ507916 | MGnify/ENA primary metagenome ERZ507916 (study PRJEB26167, sample SAMN06115521) | human gut metagenome | host: Homo sapiens | place: China:Chongqing | collected 2015-09-02...
ACCCAAACGCTGACCCCAACGGGAGCGGATAGCGGAAAGGTCTATACCGCACGGGAGAGGATGCTCCCCATGGTTTGGGCTGCCTTGAGTTGGGCGTCGGTGGTGACGTGGGCGTAGGTGTCCAGCGTGAAACCCGCGGAGTAGTGGCCCAGCATCGAGGACACCGTTTTCACGTCCACGCCGTTCTGGAGCGCCATGGTCGCGAAGGTGTGACGCAGGTCATGAAAGCTCCCGCCTCCGGCGGCACCGCTTTTGACCGCGCAAAAGCGGCGAGAAAACGCGCACGGGCTGCGCCCGTGACCCACTTCATTGCAGGCTCGCGACAGAACGACTGCACGCGCTGCGCAAAGAAATACCCGCCATTTTTTGTTGCCGCTTTCGATTTGGCCTTCGTCTATGTCCGCTTGGCCGCTGCCCCTGTGGGGGTTCAAATTTTTTTGCAGCGACTGCTGTACTGGCTCCGCAGCAGCGGCTGAGCGGAAAGAGAAGCACGCCAAATCGTTCAGAAGAAAAATCAAACACACGGTTGCTGAGATGGTGATTTAATATGAGCAGTTCGGGGGTCAAGGGGCGGCAGCCCCTTGTGTTCTCTTGGGGTTTCAAAGGGGCTATTCTCTACGGTAGAGAATAGCCCCTTTGTTATGCGCCGCGCGATGCGCGGCATGGCGAGGTTGTACGCCGAGCCGATCATCCGGTGGATGTTCCGCACGGTCTTTGGTGCCAGACCTTTCGGCTTCTTTTTCGCTTCGACGCGGTCTACCCGCCCGCCGTCCAACAGATGTTTGTAGAATCTCTGTAAGTCCAGAGAGGTCAAGTCTGCCAGCGGGATGCTGCCGATTTGCGGCTTAATGTGGTTCTTGAGGAAGCCCTGGCTGGTTTTGAAGGTGGACGGTCTGAGTTTGATTTTGACATAGTTTTCCATCCAGACCTCCAGCCAACTCCCCACCGTGTAGGTCTTGGCTTTGGCAAAGCCCACGAGCTGATACCCGATGCACAGATTGGTGGCGCCGGAATAGGTCAGCGCGGAGAAGCGGATGGTCATGCGCCGGGCGTCGCTGCCGAGCGTCAGCCGCTCCGGGGACTCGTAGGTCCGGTCGTCCACGCAGATGCTGTTGATGACCAGCGGCGGCATCGGCGCGGAGATCTCCCGGAAGTCAAACACGCTGACGCCGTTTCGTGTGGCCAGATACAGGCTGCCGTCCGGGGCCATATAATTGCAGGTGTTCACCCGCAGGGAGCCGGTGAGCCCGCGGGCCGTTCCGTACTGGGTAGCGTGCGGCGTTTCTCCCGCTAAGATCCGCGCCTTATCCAAGGCGTAAATGCCGCTGTCCTGCAGCAGCCACAGCTTTCCGTCCCGCTCGTAGAGATCGAAGATCGAGCCGTGACCGATGTGCAGGCCGTCCAGCCTGCGGAAAGTCCCGTCCGCCCAATAATACAGGTGGCTGCCCGCGCTGGCAAAGGCGCTGCGGCCGTCCTCCTCCTGCAATATGCGCAGCACCACGCCGTCCTCCAGCCCCTGCTCGTAGCTGAATTTCGTGATCGAGCCGTCCTGCGCCAGCGCGTAGATCCCGCTTCCGGCGCTGCCCGCCAGCAGCGTGCCGTCGGGAGCCTGAGCGATGCAGAGGATTGACGGCGTCGCAATGGCGCCCTTGGTGCTGAAATTGTGGAATTCGGAGCCGTCGAAGCGCAGAAGGCCGCCGTAGCTGCCCACCCACAGGTAGCCGTCCCTCGTCTGCAGGACGGCGTTTGCCTCGTCGGTCGGCAGACCGTTGGTCTGGTCGAATACCGTTCGCACATAGGCAGGCTCCAGCTCCGCCGCCCGCGCAGGGATACCGCACAGCACCGCCGGTCGGGCTCAGATCCTTGCCACGCCGCTCCTGCGCGCGGCTTCGACGACCGCCTTCGCCACCGCGGGGCCGACGCGTGGGTCGAACGCCGCGGGGATGATATAGTCCTCGGAGAGTTCATCGCCCACAAGTCCCGCCAGCGCTTCCGCCGCCGCGACCTTCATCGCCTCGTTGATGTCGCTCGCCCGCACATCGAACGCACCGCGGAAAATGCCAGGGAACGCCAGCACGTTGTTGATCTGATTCGGATAGTCGCTGCGGCCGGTGGAGATAACCCTTGCGCCGCCCGCCTTTGCCGCGTCGGGGAAGATCTCCGGCGTCGGGTTCGCGCAGGCGAAAATGATGGCGTCCTTGTTCATCGTCTTGACCATCTCGGTCGTGACGGTGTTCGGCGCGCTCACGCCGATGAACACATCCGCACCCACGAGCATATCGGCAAGCGCACCCGCTTTGCGGCTCAGGTTCGTGGCCTCTGCCATCTCGGTCTTGATCCAGTTGAGCCCCTCGCGACCCTGGTAGATTGCGCCCTTGCGGTCGCACATCGTGATGTCGCGGAAGCCCGCGGAGAGCAGCAGCTTCGTGATGGCGATGGCTGCCGCGCCCGCGCCGGAGGTCACGATCTTCACGTCCTCCTTCTTCTTGCCCACGACCTTAAGCGCGTTCGTGAGGCCCGCCAGCGTGATGACAGCGGTGCCGTGCTGGTCATCGTGGAAGATGGGAATGTCGCACTTTTCCTTCAGCTTGCGCTCGATCTCAAAGCAGCGTGGTGCCGCGATATCCTCCAGATTGATACCGCCGAAGCTGCCGGAGATGTTGTAGACGGTCTCGACGAACTCGTCCACGTCCTTGGTCTTGACGCAGATGGGGAAAGCGTCCACGTCGCCGAAGGCCTTGAACAGCACGCACTTGCCCTCCATGACGGGCATACCGGCCTCGGGACCGATGTCGCCGAGGCCCAAGACGGCGCTGCCGTCGGTGATGACCGCCGCCATGTTCCAGCGGCGGGTAAGCTCATAGCTCTTGCTCGGATCCTTCTGGATCTCGAGGCACGGCTGCGCGACGCCGGGGGTGTAGGCAAGGGACAGATCGTCCTTCGTCTTGACCGGCACACGGGTCACCATTTCGATCTTGCCCCTCCACTCCCCGTGCAGGCGGAGCGATTCCTTTGCGTAATCCATAGCGTTCTCCTTTTTATTGGCAGGCTTTCAAACCATCCGCTCGGGGCGGACGATGCGGTCAAATTTCTCCGGCGGCAGAAGCTCCAGCGCGGCGCAGGCCTCGCGCAGCGTCAGGTTTTCCGCGTATGCCTTCTTTGCGATCCTCGCGGCGTTTTCATAGCCGATGTGCGGGTTGAGCGCCGTGACGAGCATCAGCGAGCGGCGCACGTTCTCGTCCATCCTCTCCCGATTTGCGCGGATGCCGGACGCGCAGTTTTTGTCAAACGAAGCGATGGCCTCGCTCAGCAGGCGGACGGACTGCAGAAAGTTATAGGCGCACACGGGCATAAAGACGTTCAGCTCAAAGTTCCCCTGCGACGCCGCTATGCCGACGGCAGCGTCATTGCCCATGACCTGCACCGCTACCATCGTCACCGCCTCGCACTGCGTGGGGTTGACCTTGCCGGGCATGATGGATGAGCCGGGCTCGTTGGCTGGAATGGTGATCTCCCCCAGCCCCGTGCGCGGACCCGAGGCGAGCCAGCGCACATCGTTCGCGAGCTTCATCAAGTCGCACGCGAGCGCCTTGACCGCGCCGTGCGCGAACACCAGCTCGTCCCTCGACGTGAGCGCGTGGAACTTGTTTGGCGCGGTGACAAAGGGCTTCCCGGTCAGCTCCGCGATGGCCGCAGCGACCGCCCGGTCAAAGCCGTCGGGGGCGTTGAGTCCCGTGCCGACCGCCGTGCCGCCGAGCGCCAGCTCCCGCAGGGGAGGCAGCGCGGCGGTGAGCAGCTCACGGTCCCGTGCGAGGCTCGTCCGCCAGCCGGAGATCTCCTGCGCGAAGGTGATGGGCGTCGCGTCCTGCAAATGCGTCCGCCCGGATTTCAGCACATCGGCGTTCTCCGCCTCCAGACGCAGGAGGGTCTGCTCCAACGCGGAAACAGCGGGGAGAAGGCGATCCTCCACCGCAAGGCAGGCAGCAATATGCATCGCCGTGGGAAAGGTGTCGTTCGAGGACTGCGACATATTGACGTCGTCGTTTGGGTGCAGGAGCTTTTTCCCCGCCAGATGGTCGCCGCGGTTGGCGATGACCTCGTTGATGTTCATATTCGACTGCGTGCCCGAGCCCGTCTGCCATACAACGAGCGGGAAATGCCCGTCCAGCTCGCCGGCAAGGATCTCGTCGCAGACGCGGCCGATCAGGGCGCATTTTTCCGCGCTCATCCGTGCGGGCAGCAGCTCGCGGTTGGCGATGGCCGCCGCCTTTTTCAGAACGGCAAATGCCCGGATGATCTCCGCGGGCATCGTTTCGATCCCGACGCCGATGGGGAAATTCTCATGCGAGCGCTGCGTCTGCGCGCCCCAGTAGCGGTCCGCCGGGACGCGGACCTCTCCCATCGAGTCCCGCTCTATCCTGTATTCCATACGTTTCCTCGCTTCCGTTTGATCTGTTATCTCCATAGTACACGCCGCGGCGCGGATGTCAACAGGAGATTTTACGCCCGGGTGGAAAGCAGGCGCAAAAAACGCGGGCGCTGCCCGGAGAAGCTGCATAACGCCGCCTTTACAGCAAAAGGGACCGTTCTCTTCCGCAGAGAACGGTCCCTTTTTCCCATCTCTTTACTTTGCCAGCTCCGCGTACTCCGGGGCCTCCGCCGTGGCGGGGGCGATGGCGGAGCTGGTATCCCTCGCCCACTCGAGCGCGTGCTCACAGAACATCCGCGTGATGGTGGACGGCTGCGCCGCCGCGCTCGTGGCGATGGCAATGTCGCGGTAGTACGGCTCGTCGAGCGGCTTTTTGATGATGCCGTGGCGGTTGGGGTGCAGGATCAGATCGTGCACCACGCTGATGCCCAGCCCGCACTCGACCATCGCGAGGATGGCAAAGTCGCTGCTGACCTCAAACTTGATGCGCGGGGACTGCCTGAGATGCTCGAGGAACAAATTGATCTCGTAGTCCTGCTCCTCCATGAGGCTGATGAAATCCTCGTCCGACAGCCGGCTGACGGGGAAGCATTCCGCGTCGCGCAGCGGGTGGTTCGGCGGCAGGATGACCGTCAGCGAGTCGCGCAGCAGGAAGGTCGTGTCGAACTCCTTGGCGCAGGGGAGGGCGAGAAAGCCGCAGTCGATCTGCCCGCGGCGCAGCCAGGTCGCGATCTGGTTGTACTCGCCGTTGAAGATCTGAAAGCGGATATTGGGGTATTTTTCGTGGAAGGACTTGATCATCAGCGGCATCCAGCCGGTCGCCATGCTGGTGAACGCGCCCACGCGAATGAGGCCGCTTTGCAGTCCGTGCAGCTCGCCGACGGCAAAGCTGAGCTCCTCCTGCCCCTTGACGATGGATTGAAGGATGGGCAGCAGCTGCGTCCCCTCCGAGCTGATCTCGATGCCCGAGCGATTGCGCGTGAGCAGCGGGACATCCCAATGCTCCTCCAGGTCCGCGATCATGCGGCTCACGGCAGACTGCGTGTAGCCCAGCTCCGCGGCGGCCTGCGTGATGCTGCCGGTCTCGATGGTCTTGAGGTAGGCCAGATATTTGTGGATCATGCGCTCATCTCCTTGCTTGCATCGGCATTAAGGCCATGATAGCCGAATGTGAATCATCTGTCAAGCATTCCATTTTGGAATGTTCAGCAGAACAATGATTTTCTTGTGCATTCCGCATTAAAACTATATACTGTATGCGTAGATAATTAAACACTATCGCGAAGCGGTTTGCAAGCCCACGACGGCGTTGTTGCAAATCGCAGAAAATTTTTGAGGAGGCTATCACCATGATCCATTATTCCTGCATCGGTGCGACCGGCTATGTCTGCGGCGAAGTGCTGCGCATGATGGTCAACCATCCCGACGGCGAGCTCGTCAACGTTCTCGATACCTACGGCGTGGGCGACGCCATCTCCACCCATCATCCCGCCCTGCGCGGCTTCTATGATCAGACCATCCTGGATCTGACCGAGGAGAACGTGCGCGAGACCGCCCGCAAGAGCGACGTCGTGATGATCCAGGTCCCCTCCGGCGCGGTTGCCAAGTGGGCGGAGATCGTTCTCGCCGAAGGCTCCCGCATCATCGACATCGGCGCGGACATCCGCTTCCGCGATGTGAAGGTCTGGGAGAAGTGGTACGGCGACAAGCACACCAATCCCCAGATGACCCATGACGCCGTCTACAGCATGCCCGAGATGAACCGCGAGCTGGCCAAGGGCAAGAAGCTCATCGCCAACCCCGGCTGCTATCCCACCGCCTCCACGCTCGGCCTTCAGCCCATGCTCAAGACCGGCCACATCGTTGAGAACACCATCGTTATCGACGCCAAGAGCGGCTACACCGGCGCCGGCCGCCGTCCCGCCCTCAACAAGCTCCTCACCGAGGCGGAGAACAACTTCTGCGCCTACGCCCTCGGCGGCGGTCACCGCCACACCCCCGAGATCGAGCAAAACATCGCCTACATCACCGGCAAGGATCTGATGAAGCCAGAGACCTGGCAGTACATCAACTTCCAGCCGCACCTCCTCCCGCAGGTCCGCGGCATCGAGGTCACCATCTACGCCACCTGCGATAAGGACTTCACCAACGAGGAGGTCTACGAGCTGTACAAGGACTTCTACAAGGACGAACCCTTCGTCAAGGTTTTCCCGGCCAATCTCCCCGTGCAGACCAAGTGGGCCTACGGCACCAACTTCGTCGAGATGACCCCGACCTTCGATTCCCGCACCCACCGCCTGATCGTCTCCTCCGTCATCGACAACATCGGCAAGGGCGCCGCCGGCCAGGCCATCCAGAACATGAACCTCATCATGGGGATCCCCGAGACCACCGGCCTCATGATGCCCCCGATGTATCCGTAAAGAACTGATTTTATATAAGGTAAGAATAAGAAAAGGAGAACAACACTATGGAATACAAAGTGATCGAAGGCGGCGGCATCACCTCCCCGAAGGGCTTTACCGCGGGCGCTGTGTACGTCGGCGTGAAGAGCCGCAAGACGCAGAAGCCCGACGTGGCCGTCCTCTACTCCGAGACCGAGGCCTCCTGCGCGGCGGTGTTCACTACCAATAAGTTCTGCGCCGCTCCCGTCATTCTCGACCGTGAGATCCTCAAGAACGGCAAGGCCCGCGCCATCGTTATCAACTCCGGCAACGCCAACGCCGCCACCGGCACGCAGGGCATCGAGGACGCCCGGACCGTCGAGCGCGAGGCCGAGAAGCTCCTCGGCGTGGGCGAGAACGAGGTCTTCGTCTGCTCCACCGGCGTTATCGGCCAGAAGCTGCCCGTCGAGAAGGTGCTCGATGGCGTCCGTCAGATCATCCCCGCCAAGCTCGACAAGGCCAACGGCTCCGACGCGGCCTATGCCATCATGACCACCGACACCGTCCGCAAGGAATCCGCCTACGAGCTCGAGCTCTCCTCCGGCACCATCCGCATCGGCGCGATGGCCAAGGGCTCCGGCATGATCCACCCCAACATGGCCACCACCCTCGCCTACGTCACCACCGACGCCAAGTGCGCGTCCGCGGACCTGCAGAAGATGCTGCACAACGCCATCGACAAGAGCTTCAATATGTGCACCGTCGACGGCGACACCTCCACCAACGACACCATGATCCTGCTCGCCAACGGCGCCTCCGGCGTCGAGGTCAAGACCGAGGAGGACAAGGCGGCTCTCGCCGGTCTCATCGAGCACATCTGCATCGACATGGCCCGCCGCATCGCCTCCGACGGCGAGGGCGCGACCCATCTGATCGTCGTCGAGTCCTACGGCCTGCCCACCGAGCATGACGCCCGTCTGGTCGCCAAGGCCATCGCCGGCTCCACCCTGTTCAAGGCCGCCGTGTTCGGCCGCGACGCGAACTGGGGCCGCATCATGGCCGCCGCCGGCTACTCCGGCGCGGACGTCGATCCCACCAAGGCCGACTGCATCATCAAGAGCAGCGCCGGCGAGGTGCAGGTCATGAAGGACGGCTTCGGCACCGACTTCAGCGAGGAGCTGGCCAAGGCCGTGCTCACTGAGCACGACATCACCGTCATCGTCGACTTCCACAGCGGCGACGGCAAGGCGGTCGCCTACGGCTGCGACCTCACCTACGAGTATGTCAAGATCAACGGCGACTACCGCACCTAAGGAGGGCCACCCATGAGCGACGTTGCGAAGAAGGTAGAGACCCTGATGGAGGCCATGCCCTACCTTGAAAAATATCAGGGCAAGGTCATCGTCATCAAGTACGGCGGCAACGCCATGATCAACGACGAGCTCAAGGACGCCGTGCTCCACGACGTCGTGATGCTCAAGCTCCTCGGCCTCAAGCCCGTGCTCAGCCACGGCGGCGGCCCCGGCATCAACAAGATGCTCGAGAAGCTCAACATTCCCGTGCAGTTCATCAACGGCCTGCGCTACACGTCCGAGGACATCATGCGCGTGGTCGAGATGGTCCTCGTCGGTCAGGTCAACACCGAGCTGGTCGGCAGGATCAACCAGATCGGCGGCAAGGCCGTCGGCCTCTCCGGCGTGAGCGGCGACATCTATCACTGCCACAAGCGCAGCGAAGAGCTCGGCTTCGTCGGCGACATCGACTACGTCAACGCCGACGCCATCAACGCCATGCTCGACGCGGGCTTCATCCCCGTCATCGCCCCCGTCGGCACCGACGGACAGGGCAACACCTACAACATCAACGGCGACACCGCCGCGGGCAAGCTCGCCAGCGCGCTCGGCGCGGAAAAGCTCGTCATCCTCACCGACATCGAGGGCCTGTGCAACGACATCAAGGTGCGCGACGTCATCAGCTACCTGAACATTCAGGACGTGAAGCCCCTCAAGGACAAGGGCACCATCGCCGGCGGCATGATCCCCAAGGTCGACTGCTGCGTCGAGGCCATCGAGGAGGGCGTCACCAGCGTCCACATCATCGACGGCCGCAAGCCCCACTCCGTACTCTACGAGGCCTTCACCACCGAAGGCACCGGCACCACGATCGGCACCGCACAGCCGAGCGTTGGCATCAAATGGTAAAACATACATAAAATTTTAACAGGAGGACTCTACCATGATCGAAAAGTTCAAGACCAATGCGGAAGTCATCGAAAACGGTGACAAGTATCTCTACGGCAACCACGTCCGTATGCCCATCTCCATAGAGCGCGGCGAGGGCGTCTACGTCTTCGACAAGGACGGCAACAAGTACCTCGATTTCGTCGGCGGCATCGCCGTCAACGGTCTCGGCCACTGCCATCCCGCCATCGTCAAGTGCCTGCAGGAGCGTGCGGAGACCATCCTCCACTGCTCCAACTACTTCTACAATGAGCCCGCCGTCCAGACCGCGAAGCTCATCGTCGAGAACAGCTGCTTTGATAAGGTCCTCTTTGCCAACTCCGGCGCCGAGGCCAACGAAGGCCAGATCAAGCTCGCCCGCAAGTACGCCAAGGATCACGGCCATCCCGAGCGCTTCGTCGTCATCACGATGAAGAACTCCTTCCACGGCCGCACCCTCGCCACCTGCACCGCCACCGGTCAGTATGCCGTCCACCGCTACTTCGAGCCCCTGCCCTCCGGCTTCCGCTATGCCGAGTTCAACAACCTCCAGTCCGTCAAGGACATCATGGATGAATACGTCTGCGCCATCCTGACCGAGCCCGTCCAGGGCGAGGGCGGCGTGCGTCCCGCTTCCCAGGAGTTCCTGCAGGGCCTGCGCGACCTGTGCGACGAGAAGGGCATCCTCCTCATGTTCGACGAGGTCCAGGTCGGCTCCGGACGCACCGGCAAGCTCTTCGCGCATCAGAACTACGGCGTGGAGCCCGATACCTGCTCCATGGCGAAGGCGCTCGGCTCCGGCGTGCCCATCGGCGCGGTCTGCGCCCGCGGCGACGCGGCCAAGACCCTCACCCCCGGCACCCACGGCTCCACCTTCGCCGGCGGTCCTCTCGCCTGCGCTCTGGCTGCCACCACGCTCGACGTCATGATCAACGAGGGCGTCATCGAGAATGCCCGCGTCATGGGCGAGTACTTCCGCGATCAGATGCACAAGGTCATCGAGAAGAACCATCCCAAGGCGGTCAAGGAGATCCGCGGCCTCGGCATGATCAACGGCATCGAGCTCAACCAGCCCAGCGGCCAGCCCGTCGTCGACCTGTGCTACAAGGATGCCAACGTCCTCATCAACAACACCAACGGCAACGTCCTGCGCTTCGTTCCGCCGCTGATCACCGGCAAGGAAGAGATCGACCTGTGCATCAAGGCGGTCGACGACGCCATGACCAAGCTCGGTTGGTAAAACGCAACGGCGTTATCGCCAAGCCCAAGGGGTAAATTTTGTGATATCCGGCAAGCGCGCGGCACTTGCCACCGTGCATAAAATATGCTAAAATATCCGCATATTTAATCGGTACGCCGCGCGCTTCCCGTATCAGCCTTACATGCAATTTCCCCGTCCTCCCCTTCGCAGGGGGGCGAGGGAGGACGGGGAGACCGCAGCAAATCGTTTCCTGATCATTCAAGGAGGGAAAAATCACCGAATAAAGGGGGAATACCGTCAAGATCACGTCTTCCCGCCGCCGGTCTCATCTGCCGGTCTGCGGGCGCACAGCCCCTCGCAAATACCGTAAAACAGTGTTCACCATCTACGAAGCTGCGCAGACGGGAGCGTTCCCGCCCTATGCGCACCATGTATTTAGAGAAAGGTTGGTACAATCAAGTGAGTGAAGAAAAGAAAGCCAGGACCCCGCGTATGCCAAAGCTGTGGGAAGCTCTGGTCACCATGCTGATCTTGGTCGGCGCATTGGCGCTCGGCATCGTCAAGTATGAAACAGACCCGCATGTCCCCATGTTCATCGGCGTTATGGGCGCCGCGCTGATGGCGCTCTACCTCGGCTACAAGTGGGAGGCCATCGAAAAGTCCATGATGGACGGTATTTATAAAGCCCTCCAGTCTGTCTGTATCCTCGTCATCGTCGGTATCCTCATCGGCGTTTGGATCAACGCCGGTGTCGTTCCCACAATGATCTTCTACGGTCTGAAGGTCCTCAAGCCTGCGATCTTCTTCATTGCGTCTGTTCTCATCTGCTCCATCACCTCTCTTGCCACCGGTACCTCCTGGGGCACGATGGGTACGATGGGCGTCGCCTTGATGGGCATTGGCTTCGGTCTCGGCATGAGCCCCGGCATGACCGCCGGTGCGGTCCTCTCCGGTGCCTACTTCGGCGACAAGATGTCCCCGCTGTCCGATACCACGAACCTTGCGCCCGCTATGGCAGGCACGGACGTTATGACCCACGTGAAGGCCATGATCCTGCCCACCGGCATCACCTATGTCATCACCCTCATCGGCTTCGGTATTCTCGGCGCCATGCAGTATCACGGCGGCGATGCCGACATGAGCCGCGTGACGGAGTTCTCCGGCGCGCTCGAGGCCGTGTTCAATATCAACCCTGCGCTGCTCTTGCCCCCGATCATCGTTATCGTGGCGGTTGCCATGAAGATGCCCGCCATCCCTGGTATCACGCTCGGCATCATTTCCGGCGCGATCATGGGCATGATCTTCCAGCCCGAGTGCAACATGGGTACCGTGTTTGATTTCGGCATGAACGGCTACTACTTCAGCGACGAAGTGCTCGCCATGTTCGAGGAGACCCTCTCTCCCGAGACCAGCTACACCATGACCCGTCTGCTTGAAAGCGGCGGTATCCTCGGCATGATGTCCTCCGTCGCCATGACGATCATCGCCATGATGTTCGGCGGCATTATGGAGGACACCCACCAGCTCGAGGTCATCGTCAACAGCCTCAAGAAGCTGGCGAAGGGCCCCGCGGGTCTCGTGCTCCTCACCGAGTGCACCTGCGTTCTCTCCAACGCCGTCATGCCCGAGCAGTACATCTCCATCGTCGTTCCCGGCCGTATGTATGCCGAGGAATACAGAGAGAAGGGTCTGCACCCGGCTCTCCTCTCCGGTACGCTGGAAAGCGCCGGTACCGTCACCTCCGCCCTCATTCCGTGGAACACCTGCGGCGTGTTTATCTCCAGCACCCTTGATATCAACGCGTGGGGCGCGGGCGGCTACGGCCCGTGGGCTCTGTTCAACTGGCTGATGCCGCTCATCAACTGGCTGTGCGCCCTCATCGGCTGGACGGTCAAGGATATTGCCGGCAAGCCCTATAAGAAGTCCAAGGCTGCGGCTAAGGCGGAATAAATCAAAACGGCAAAGGAACGGTCTATGAACAGAGGAACGGCACGATACCCTCTTTTAGAGATCGACCTTGACAAGCTGAAAGCAAATCTGGCAGCGCTCATCGAGCGCTGCCAGAGCCTTTCTGTCGAGGTCGCGGGCGTGGTCAAGGGCTTTTCGGCGCTGCCGGAGGCCGCCGGGGTCTATACGGAATGCGGCGTGCGGAGCCTTGCCTCGTCCCGTCTCAGTCAGCTGCGCACCCTGCGCGGCGCGGGCGTTGCCTGCGAGCGCGTACTCATCCGCATCCCCATGCTCTCCGAGCTTCCGGAGGTCGCGGAGGTCGCGGACATGAGTCTCCAGAGCGAGCTTGAAACGCTCCGCGCCCTCAACACGGTCTGCGCGAAGCGCGGAACGCGCCACAGGGTGATCCTGATGGCTGACCTCGGCGATCTGCGCGAGGGCTTCTGGAGCCGCGAGGAACTGGTCGACGCCGCGCTTGAGGTCGAGTATAAGCTCGACCATCTGGAGCTGGCGGGCGTCGGCACGAATCTCGGCTGCTACGGCTCGGTCGCCGCCAAGCCGGAGAAGCTGCGCGAGCTGGTCTCCGCCGCCGAGGCGGTGGAGCGCGCCATTGGCCGCGAGCTGCAATATATCTCCGGCGGCGCGTCCACCTCCGTCCACATGGTGCTTGACGGCACGCTGCCCGCGCGCGTCAACCATCTGCGCATCGGCGAGTTCGCCCTCCTCGGCGGCATCTACGGCTGCTATCCCGACTTTCTGCGCCGTGACGTGTTCACCCTCCGCATGGAGGTCGTGGAGTGCAAGCCGAAGCCCAGCTATCCCGTCGGCGAGCTGACCGTAGACGCCTTCGGCAAAACGCGCGAATACACCGACCGCGGCATCCGCCGCCGCGCGCTCTGCGCCGCGGGCCGCGTCGATTACGGCGATCCCTTCGACCTCACGCCGCGACTCGCGGGCGTGGAGGTCCTCGGCGCGTCCTCGGACCACACCATTCTTGACGTGGAGGACGCCGCCGTCCCCGTCCGGCTCGGCGACGTGCTGGACTTCGGCGTGAGCTACGGCTCGCTCGTCTACCTCACCAACACGCCCGAGGTCCGCATCGTCTATCGGAAAGGCGGCCGCCTGTACACGGCGGAATAACGCACAAGGAAGCCCTCCGCTCGGTGAGCGGAGGGCTTCTCGTCGCTTTTTTGTTTTCTCAGCTCAGCGTCGTGCCGGTGACGAAGCTCGCCACGATGATGAGCAGGATGGAGATGGGCGCAACGTACTTGACCAGCACGCTGTAGACCTTTGCCAGCTTGAACGGCTTGCCGTCCAGCTCGATCTCATGCACGGCATTCGCGGGCTTCCAGATCCAGCCGGTGAAAATGCACACGCCGAGCGCGCACAGAGGGATCATCAGACGGTCGGTGAGGAACTCCATGAAGTCGCCGAAGATGGGGAAGCTCACGCCGTTGGCGAAGTCAAACCAGATGCCCTTGATGTTGAACGCGGCCTGCGACATGGTGTACAGACAGCCGATGAGGAACATCAGCGTGCAGACGATGATGGTGGTGGGCTTGCGCTTCCAGCCGAAGCGCTCGGTCAGGAACGCCACCACGCCCTCGATGAGGGATATGCTGCTCGTCAGCGCGGCGAACAGGAGCAGCATATAGAACAGCACGCCGAAAAACGCGCCGCCCGCCATGTGCTCGAACACGCCCGCGAGGGACGCGAAGGCGAAGCCGCCGCCCTTGCCGACGTTCTCGGAGCCGAGCGTCGCAAACACCGCGGGCACGATGATGAAGCCGGCGATGAGCGCCACGAGCGTATCCATCGTGCAGATGAGCGCCGTGTTCTTGCCGAGGTTCTCATGCTTGGGCAGATACGAGCCGTAGGTGATCATGATGGCCATGCCCAGCGACAGGGAGAAGAACGCCTGCCCCAGCGCGGAGAGGAAGGTGTTGAAGCCGACCTTGCTCCAGTCGCAGCTGAGCATATAGGCGAAGCCGACCTGCGCGCCGTCGAGCGTGATGGTGCGCGCGAGCAGTACAATGAGAATGATGAACAGCGCGGGCATACCGACCTTGTTGAACTTCTCGATGCCGCCCTCAACGCCCTTGATGATGATGACGGCGTTGACTGCCATAAAGACCGCGGCAAAGAGAATGGCGGTCAGCGGGAACCATGTCTCACCCGTCGCGGCGTTGTAGCCGAGCAGGCCGTAGAAATAGCCGAGCGGATCGGCATAGACCGTCTGCGCCTCCGTAATATAGGACACAACGTAGCGCAGCACCCAGCCGCCGACGTGGCAGTAATAGGAGGTGACGATGAACGCCACCGCAACACCCGTGACGCCGACCCACTTGAAGCCGCGGTAGCCGAGCTTGTGGAAGCTGTCGATGGCGTTCGCCTGCGCGGCGCGGCCGATGGTCAGCTCCGAGAGCATGACGGGGAAGCCGATGAGAACGACGATGGCCAGATAAATGAGGATGTAGGCGCCTCCGCCTCCCTCAAAAGCCTTGCCGGGGAACTTCCAGATGTTGCCGAGGCCGACGGCGCTGCCCGCCGCCGCCAGTATGAAGCCGATCTTGCTTCCCCATTGGGCACGATTGTTTTCCATGTGATTTTCTCCTTTAACTACGTTTCTCTCTCCGTTTTCCGTCAAATTCGTCCTCATATATTTTAATGAGATGTATAAATTAAACAGAAATTAGTCAAATGATACCGTCTTTCTTGCCAAAAGTAAAGCGACGTATTATAATAAAAATATGAGCGATCCTAATAGAAAGGAAATACTTCTATGGAAAGCAAGAAATTAGAGGCCCTGCTCATGGCAGTCGATCTCGGCAGCTTTACCAAGGCGGCAGAGGTCCTCGGCTACACGCAGTCGGGCCTGACACACATGATGAACTCGCTGGAAAAGGAGGTCGGCTTCACGCTGCTCGAGCGCGGACGCAGCGGCGTGCGCCTCACGGAGGAGGGCGAGCGCATCGCGCCCGCCGTGCGCGAATTTCTGCAGGCCAACGCCCGGCTGGACAGCGTGATCGAGCAGGTCGCCTCCTCGCGCACGGAGATCATCCGCGTCAGCGCCTACGCCAGCATCGCCATGCACTGGCTGCCGGGCATCATCCAGCGCTTCCGCGAGGAGTGCCCCGACGTGGACGTGGATATCCGCATGGCCGACCACGTCGACGTCCCCTACGAGCTGCTCGCGCAGGGCAAGATGGACGCCATCCTCGTCTCTCCGCAGGACGAGGGCCAGTACGAGTGGGTGCATCTCGCCGACGATCCCATGTTTGCCGTTCTGCCGAAGGATTTCGACACGCAGGGCATGACCGCCTTCCCGCTTGCCGCCTTCGAGGCGCGTGACTTCATCATGCCCTCGCAGGGCTTCGATAAGGATATCATGCGTATCTTCAACCGCATCGGCGTCAAGCCGCACATCCTGCCGACCTGGGTGGACGATCCCACCGTCATCAGCATGGTCAGCCACGGCCTCGGCGTGAGCATGATGACCGAGCTGACCGTCCGCGGCCGCACGGACGGCGTGAAGCTCCTGCCGGTCGAGCCGGCGTCCTCGCGCGAGCTCGGCCTTGCCGTCCGCTCGCTCGACGCCGCGAGCGACGGCCTGCGCCACTTCATCGACTGCACGAAGCGCGTCGTCGCGGAAATGCAGCCCTGAGCCGTTGCAAAAGCCACTTGTAATCACCGCCGAAGCGGTTATAATAAGGAAGCCCGCCGACCCGCGGGCGCAGAGAAAACAACGCGAAAGAAAAGGAACACCCTATGCTCACCTTTACTCCTGTCACGCAGCGGGACATTGCCCGCCTGCGCCGCTACTATAAAAGCTGCGAATACCAGCTCTGCGAATACTCTGCCCTCGTCAAGCTCATGTGGCGCAGCCACCTGCACCCCTCGTGGGCGGAGGGCGCGGGCTGCCTGATCGTCCGCAATTTCATCGACGGTCAGTATTGCTTCGACTACCCCGTTCCCGGGCCCGACGGCGACGAGGACGCGGCGCTCACGCTCATCGAGGACGACTGCCGCGAGCGGGATATTCCCCTCGTCCTCTCCGTCGTCCCGCAGGACAAGGCGGAGCGCCTTGCCGCGCGCTACCCCTACTTCCGCTTTTCCTCCCCGCGCGTCTGGCGCGACTATATCTACGCCGCCGAGGATCTGCGCGACTTCGCCGGACGCCGCTACTCCGGTCAGCGCAACCACATCAACAAGTTCCGCAAGCTCTATCCCGACGCCGCCTTCCGCCCGCTCGGGAAGAGCGACCTGCCGCTCATCACGCAGTTCTTCCGTGACTACGAGGCCGTCTTCACCAAGGCGTCCGACTCGGCGAAAAACGAGCTGCGCTGCGCCGAGAAAATGCTCCGCATGACCGGCAGCCCGCACTTCCTCGTCGGCGGTATGGAGCTCGACGGCAGGCTCCTCTCCGTCGCCATGGCGGAGCGCTGCGGCGACACGCTGCAAATTCATATCGAAAAAGCCCTCTACGGCTATGAGGGCGTCTATCCCGCCACCGTGCAGGCGTTCGCGCAGGAATTTGCCGTGGACGGCGTGCGCTGGCTCAACCGCGAGGACGACGCCGGCGACAAGGGCCTGCGCACCTCGAAGCTCCAGTACCTGCCCGACCACCTCGGTGCGAAGCTGCGCTTCGACGTGCTCAACGAGCTGGTCAATATCACCGAGATCCCCACGCTTACCACCGCCCGCCTGACGCTCGACGCGCTCACCGACGCGGACAAAACCGCCTACGCCGCCCTCTGTCTCGACGACGACCGCAACCGCTGGTGGGGCTACGACTTCCGCAAGGACTACGACGGCACGCCCTACGAGGACTACTTTCTCGCCGTCGCGCGGGAGGACTACGCCCGCTCCCGCGCCGTGAACTTTGCTGTCCGGCTCGACGGCGCGCTCATCGGCGAGGTCGTCCTCTACCGCTTCGATTCCCGCGGCGGCGCGGAGCTCGGCTGCCGTGTCTCGCCGGACTTCGCGGGCCACGGCTACGGCACGGAGGCGTTCGCCGCCGTCGCCGACTGGGCGCTCTACCGGCTCCACCTCGCCCACGTCGTCGCCAAATGCTATAAGGAAAACGACGCCTCCTACAGGATGCTCTCCTCCTGTATGCACCGCGCCGGCGAGGATGAGACCTTCTTCTATTTTGATAAAGAGGTCTGAACCGCGTATGAAAAGACCGCCTCTGCACACAATAGTGCAGAGGCGATTTTTTGTGTTCACACAAAAGCTCCCGGCATCTGCGGCACGCCGACAGGCGGCAGCCGCGCCGTATGCAGGCTCTCCATCCGCCGCCGACGGAGAGCAGCGCAAGGCAGAGCGGCAGAATGGAGATCTTCACGATGGGAACCAATTCCGAATTTTGCTCCGATGAGCGCGTGGGCTACACCCTGCTCAAATCCTTCCTCGCGGGCGACGTCAACGCCAACCGCTGCTACGCCGGGCTCTCTCCCGAGGAGCAGCAGCGTCTCGTCTCCGGCGCCAAGAGCCTGCGCACCCCCGACGAGGTCGCCAGCTACGTCTGGGACTATCTTGACAGACAAGGACGGTAAGCCGCCCATGGAGCGCCTGACGGGACACTTTGAACAGGATGTCCGCACGCTCGACGCCCTGCTGGGCGTCGAGCGCTGCTTTGACATGATCGCCCGCGACCTCGTCGCGGGCGGCCGCCGCTGCCGTCTGTATGTCGTGGACGGCTACGGCGACGACGCGGTGCTCGAGCGCATGATCGGCTTCTGGCTCGCCCTGCCCTCCACCGCCGACGCCGCCGATGCGCAGACCTTCATCGACCGCTATGTGACCTTCAGCGAGGTCAACGCCGAAGCAGATCTCCGGCAGACGGCCGCCGCCGTGTTCCTCGGCAAAACGCTGCTCCTCGCCGAGGGCTACGGCGAATGTATCCTCATCGACGCGAAGAGCTACCCCTCCCGCGGCGTGGAGGAGCCGTCCTCGGGCAAGGTGCTGCGCGGCGCGCACGACGGCTTCATCGAAACCCTCGTGCAGAACGCGGCGCTCCTGCGCCGCCGCATCCGCACGCCGCAGCTGACGCTCGAGGGCCACAATATTTCCGAGAAATCCCGCGCCGACGTCGTCCTCTGCTATCTCGAGGACAAGGTGGACCGCGCGCTCCTCGCGCGCGTCCGCGCGAAGCTCGCCGCCATCGACGCGAACTCCATCTCCATGTCGCAGGAGTCCATCGCGGAATCCATGATGGACCGGAGGCAATGGTTCAACCCTTTTCCACGCGTTCGCTATACTGAGCGCCCCGACGCCGCCACCGCGAGCATCATGGAGGGCAGCATCATCGTCCTCGTGGACAACTCTCCCGCCGCCATGATCCTGCCCACCCGCTTCTTTGACTTCGTGCAGGAGGCGAACGACTTCTATTTCCCGCCGCTCGTCGGCTCGTACCTCCGCATCCTGCGCGTGGTCGTCTTTCTGCTCACGCTCTTCATCACGCCCGTGTGGTATCTGCTCGTGCAGGACCCTGACCTTCCCAACAGCACGCTGGGCTTCCTCGCCGTCACGAGCAAGTACGAGGTCCCCATCCTCGCCCAGCTCCTCCTGACCGAGTTCATTGTCGACCTCCTCAAGCTCGCCTCGCTCAACACCCCCAGCGTCTTTTCCAACTCGTTTTCCATGATTGGCGCGCTCGTGCTCGGCGACTTCGCCGTGCAGGCGCATTGGCTCGTGCCGGAGGTGCTGGCGTACATGGCGTTCGTTGCCATCGCGAACTTCGCCCAGCCGAGCTATGAGCTCGGCTACGCCTTCAAGCTTCTGCGCCTCGTGCTGCTCGTCAGCTCCGCCGCCCTCGGCTGGGCGGGACTCGCACTCGGTACGCTGCTCATCGTCGTCCTGCTCGTCACCACCAGGCCCATCGCCGGCGGACATTATATGTATCCCATTTATCCCTTCAACTGGCACGCGCTCCGCGCCCTGCTCATCCGCCGCCCCATCGCCCCCGACAACACCTGAACGTATTGCTCAAACGTATCGCTCAAAAAGCCGCCCTCCCGGGCGGCTTTTCTTTTGTCCGATCTCTCCTATTCGCCGCTCTCCCCGCGCTGCCTCCTCCGTCTCCGCGTCAGAGCTCCGAACCAAAAACCGGCGGCGGAGATGATCGTTCCCTTCAGCAGCAGACTCGGCTGCGGCAGCCGCAGCACGCTGAAGGAGAGCATATTAGCCAACGTGAAGGTCGCATACTCCGCAAGCATATACATCGCGCCAAATGCGAGTGGCAGCAGCCAGCCTTGTCTTCCGCCGTATCCGCCCCGGCCAATGAGCAGTGAAATGACAAAGGCGGCGACCGGCAGCACGAGCCACAAAAATACGATGCCGTAGCCCATGGCGTCGTCTGGCCCGGTGAGCAGCCAGAAAAAGAGCACGGAAACGTCCCAGATGCCCAGATATACGCACAGAAGGATCAGCAGAGATTGCTCCCTCCGGCTCCGCACGGTGTTGGTGCTCTCCTCCAGATAATCCAGATAATCTGACATCGGTGCTTCCTCCTTTAACAATGCATCCAGACTGACCGCATACAGGTCGCTCAGCCGCACCACGCTCACAATGTCCGGATAGTTCTTTTCATTCTCCCAGTTCGATATGCTCTGGCGGCTCACGCCCAGCGCCTCCGCCGTCTGCTCCTGCGTGAGCCCAGCCGCTATGCGCGCCTGCCTGAGCTTGGCTCCGATCTCCATAGGCATCCCGTCCTTTCTGCCTTCATCATAGGGAAATGAGCGGGCTTTGTCCATCAAAAATATTTGACAACGGTCGGTTTTCCCAAAAACTTTTTCAAACCCCCTTGACAAATCGTTCCCGATGTATTATTGTACTAATCATCTAATACAATCATACATCAAGAAAAGGAGGAACCGTATGGAGTGGCAATTCCGCAATGACAGTCCCATCTACACCCAGCTCACGCAGCGCCTGACGCAGGCCATCGTCGCGGGCGAGTTCCGACCCGGCGAGCGTCTGCCCTCGGTGCGCGAGCTTGCGGTGGAGGCGGGCGTCAATCCCAACACGGTGCAGCGTGCGCTCGCCGACCTTGAGCGCGACGGGCTGGTCTTTTCCCAGCGCACCGCGGGCCGCTTCGTGACGGGAGATGTTTCCATGATCGAAAACGCGAAGCTCCGTCTGGCGGATCAATGTGTGGAGAATTTTCTCTCCGAAATGGCAAAGCTCGGCTGCGGCAGAGACGAGGTCATCGCCCTGCTGCAAGGCCGAAAGGAGGAAGAACCATGAATATTTTAGAATGTAAGGCGCTCACCAAGCGCTACGGTGGCAAGTCCGCCCTCGAGGGCGTGGAGCTTTCCATCGAGCCGGGCCGCATCGTCGGTCTGCTCGGCCCAAACGGCAGCGGCAAAACGACCCTCATCAAGCTCGCCAACGGCCTGCTCACCCCCACGAGCGGCGAAATTCTGATCGACGGCAAAGCCCCCTCGCCGGAGACGAAGGCCATCGTCTCCTATCTCCCCGACCGCAACGCCCTGCCCGACTGGATGACCGTCGCGCAGACCGTCGACTACTATGCCGACTTCTACGCCGACTTCCGCCGCGACGCGGCGCAGGAGATGCTCGCCCGCCTCGGCCTCGATGCTTCGGCGCGCGTCAAAACGCTCTCCAAGGGCACGCGCGAAAAGCTCCAGCTCATCCTCGTCATGTCCCGCGCGGCGAAACTGTATCTGCTCGACGAGCCGATCGGCGGCGTCGACCCCGCCACCCGCGACTACATTCTCCGCACCATCATCGGCAACTACAACGAGGATGCCTCCGTCGTCCTCTCCACCCACCTCATCGCGGATGTCGAGCAGGTGCTCGACGAGGTGATCTTCCTGCAAAACGGCCGCGTCGAGCGGCACACCACCGTCGACGCCATCCGCGGCGAAACCGGCAAAAGCGTCGACGAGCTTTTCCGGGAGGTGTTCAAATGCTGACCAAACTCATCCGGCACGAATTTCGTGCCACAAGCCGCATCATGTGGCCCATCTTCGCGGGGATGCTCGCGCTGACGCTTGCCATGCGCGCCTCGCAGAACGTGCTGCAAAATGAATCTCCCTGGCTGCTCAACCTGCTGGCGGTCCTCGTCACCATCGGCTTCGTCTTCGGTATCATGGCGCTGTGCTTCGCGCCGCTGGTGCTCTCCGCCGTGCGTTTCCGCGACCATCTCCTCAAGGACGAGGGCTACCTCACCCTGACGCTGCCGGTGAATATGCACCAACTCCTTGCCTCCAAGCTGATCGTCTCGGCGGTCTGGTACGCCGCGGCGTTCCTCGCCGTCGTGCTGCTGTGCATGATCGGCGCGTTCGATTTCAGTGATTGGCGGGTGGTCCCGCAGTTCGCGTCCGACCTCTTCCTCTCCTTCCGCAAGCTGGACAGCTCGATGCAGGGGCAGGCGCTGCTCTTCGCGTTGGAGGTCTTCCTGTTCTGCGTCCTCGGCGTCACCGCCGTTTCCCTCATCGTCTACGCGGCGTACGCCGTCGGCTTCAGCTTCAATAAGCACAAGAGCGCCCTCACCGCCGTGTCCGTCCTCGGGTTCTTCCAGCTCGTGCAGTTCGCGGCCATCGCGGTTCTGGCAAATCTCTTCGGCGACGGCTTCACCGCGTGGTCGCGCCTCACCGGCGTGCAGGCAGGCAATGCCATCTTTGCCGTCGCCCTTGTCTGCGAGCTGATCGTCTGCGTCATTTTCTACCTCGTCACCTATTTCTTCCTCACGAGGAAGCTGAATCTGGAGTGACCCATGAAAAAATTTCTTGTCCTCATTCTGACGCTCGCGGTGGGCCTTGCCCTCCTGCGGCGGAAAAAGTAAACAACCACCTCATCTGAAAAAGCGGCCGGAGAGCGAAAAAAGCTTTTTCGGCCGCTTTTTGCGCGCAAAATCAAGAAAAATTTAAGAAAAAAGCACGGAAAAAACACAAGCTCCGCCTGCTATCATGGCGGCAGAAATATCGGAAAGGAGTTTTCCCCATGTCCCTTCTTGAAGTCAGCGGTCTCTCCAAGACCTACACCACCCGCTTCGGCGGCGCGAAGGTCGAGGCGCTCAAAAGTGTCACCTTCTCCGTCGAGAGCGGCGAGTACGTCGCCGTCATGGGCGAGAGCGGCAGCGGCAAAACCACGCTTCTGAACCTCCTCGCGGCGCTCGACCGCCCCACCGGCGGCACGGTCCTCCTCGGCGGGCAGAACCTCGCCGAGATCCCCGAGGAGCGCGCGGCGGCCTTCCGCCGTGACCACCTCGGCTTCGTCTTTCAGGACTTCAGCCTTCTCGACACCTTCTCTCTGGAGGACAACATTCTCCTCCCCCTCGTCCTGCAGGGCAAGAGCCGCGGCGAGATGAAGTCTCGCCTCATCCCGCTCGCCGACCGGCTCGGCATTTCCGACCTGCTCAAAAAGTACCCCTACGAGGTCTCCGGCGGCCAGAAGCAGCGCGCCGCCGTGGCCCGCGCGCTCATCACGCGCCCGCAGGTGCTCTTTGCCGACGAGCCGACCGGTGCGCTCGACTCCGGCTCCACCGAGGAGCTGCTCCGTCTCTTCGGCACGGTCAACGGCGCGGGGCAGACCATCGTCATGGTCACGCACTCCGTCCGCGCGGCCAGCTGTGCGGGCCGTGTCCTCTTCCTGCGCGACGGCGCCGTCGCACAGGAGCTCACGCGCGGCACGGACACGGAGACCGCCTTCTACCGCCGCATCGCCGACGCGCTCACCGCGTCCCAGACGGGGGGCGGCGCGGCATGAATGCGTTCTTCTATCCCCGTCTGGCGCTCAGCGGGATGCGCCGCGACCGGCGCATTTACGCCCCCTACCTCGCCGCCTGCGTCTTTATGACGGCGGTGGTCTACGACCTCGCTTTCCTCGCCGACAGCCCCGCGCTCTACGCCGTCGGCAGCGGCGTAAACGGCATGGGCACCTCGGCGATCCGCCTCGTGATGACCCTCGGCAAGTGGGTGATGGCGGTGTTTGCCCTCCTCTTCTTTTTCTACACGAACGCCTTCCTCATCCGCCGCCGCAAGAAGGAGCTCGGCCTCATGAGCGTCCTCGGCATGGACCGCGGCGCGCTCACCTCGCTTCTTTTCTGGGAGACCGCCTTCTCCGCGCTCGTCTCCCTCACCGCGGGACTCGCCCTCGGCGTGCTGCTCACGCAGCTCTCCGCCCGCGTGCTTTCGCATTTCACCCGCACGGAGCTGCCCGCTCTGCCGCTGCTGGACCTTGGCGCGGTGCGCTTCTGCGTCCTGACCGATGCGTTTATCTTCTTTCTTCTCCTCCTGAACGCATGGCGGCAGGTGCGCCGCGCCTCCGCGGTCAGCCTTCTCCGCAGCGACAGCCTCGGCGAGCGCCCTCCGAGATCCCAATGGCTCCTCGTCCTTCCCGGCCTGGGCCTTCTCGGCGGAGCCTACTACCTCGCCGTCACCATCACCGAGCCGATCACCGCGATGCTCGTTTTCTTCGTGGCCGTCGTCATGGTCATCCTTGCGACATTCCTTCTCTTCATCGCGGGCAGCGTTACCCTCTGCCGCACGCTCCAAGGCAATGACCGGTTCTATTACCAGAAGAAAAACTTCGTCGCGCTCTCCTCGCTCGTCTATCGTATGAAGCGCTCCGGCGCGGGACTTGCCGTCATCTGTATCCTCTCGACCATGATCCTCGTCATGCTCGGCTCCACCGCGGGGCTCTACTTCGGCGCGGAGGACGTCGTCCGCACCCTCTCCGCCGAGATGAGCCGTGAGATCGCCGCCGAGGCGCGCGCGGAGTTCTACGCCACCTACGGCAGCCTCTTCTTCCTCGCCCTCGTCCTCAGCACGGTGTTCCTCCTCGCCTCCGTCCTGATGCTCTACTACAAGCAGCTCTCCGAGGGCTACGAGGACGCCGCCCGCTTCGCCGTCATGCAGCGCGTCGGCATGACAAAGCGCGACATCCGCACAAGCGTCAACGCCCAGCTGCGCATGGTGTTCCTCCTGCCGCTGCTTGCCGCCTTCGTCCATCTCGCCTTTGCCCAGCCGATGATCTGGCGCATTCTGCGGCTCTTCGGACTTCAGAATCTCCCGCTCGTGCTCGGCGTCACGGCGTGCGCCTGCGCCGTGTTCACCGTGCTCTACTGCGCCGCCTGCCGCCTGACCTCCAACGCCTACTGCCGCATCGTGGGCGAAGGGGTCTGAGGCCGCGTCGCCGGAAAATTTGAACAATTCCGTAACAAATCGCCGTTCCGCTTGTTTTTGCTTCGCGCCGTGATATAATAGTGTGGAACAACCCCATTTTGTTGCACGGCTTCGTGCAAAAGGAAAGGAAAAATTTATGGGCATCAAATTTTCCGGCTCCGACGCCGGCGGCTTCCGCTTTGATTTCTCCGGCGCGAACAGCGCTGCCGGCGGCAGCGAGGGAAGCGCCGCGCCCAAGCGCGAGCGCAAGCCGCACAAGGCCGTCGGCACCCCCGGCAAGCGCATTGCCATCAATAGCCTCGTCACCCTCCTCGTCGGCGCGGTCTACTTCTACCTCGAACTGCCCGCCATCAACCTCCACGCCGAGGAGTTCTACGGCTTCGTCCTGCTTCTCTGCGCGGTCTACTGCGGCTGCGCCCTGCTGACCTCCGGCTTTCAGGGCGAGGGGGCCAAGGGCTACTTCCGCTTCGTGAAGAAGCAGTGCACCGTCCCGTTCTTTCTCGCCGCCGGACTGCTCGCGCTTGCCGTCGTCGGCGGCGTGGCCTCGTGGGTCGTGTTCCGCGCGGGCAGCTACCAGAAGCTCCTCACCGTCCAGTCCGGCGACTTCTCCTCCGAGATCGCCGAGGTCGCCTACGACCGCATTCCCATGCTCGATAAGGACAGCGCCGAGAAGCTCGGCGACCGCAAGCTCGGTGAGCTTTCCGACATGGTCTCCCAGTTCGAGGTCTCCGAGGACTACACCCAGATCAACTACCACGGCCGCCCCGTGCGCGTCACCCCGCTGCGCTACGGCGACATCATCAAGTGGTTCAACAACCGCTCCGCCGGCCTTCCCGCCTACCTCATCATCGACATGGTCGATCAGAGCGTGGACGTCGTCCGCCTTGACGAGGGCATGAAGTACACCACCGCCGAGCACTTCTCCCGCAACCTCTACCGCCACCTCCGCTTCCAATATCCGACCTTCATGTTCGAGGAGCCGGTCTTTGAGATCGACGAGGACGGCACGCCCTACTGGGTCTGCGCCAAGAAGGAAAAGACCATCGGGCTCTTCGGCGGCACGGACAACAACGGCGCGGTGCTCGTCAACGCCGTCACCGGCGAGAGCGAGTACCTGACCGAGCCGCCCGAGTGGGTCGACCACGTCTACTCCGCCGAGCTCATCATCGAGCAGTACGACTACTACGGTATGTACCACAACGGCTTTATCAACTCCATCCTTGGCCAGCGCGACGTCACCGTCACCACCGACGGCTACAACTACATCGCCGAGGGCGACGACGTCTACCTCTACACGGGCGTGACGAGCGTCGGCGGCGACGAGAGCAACGTCGGCTTCCTGCTCTCCAACCAGCGCACCAAGGAAACGAAGTATTACCCCTGCGCCGGCGCGACCGAGTACAGCGCGATGGACAGCGCCGAGGGTCAGGTCCAGAACCTGCGCTACACGGCGACCTTCCCGCTGCTCCTGAACGTTGCCGAGCAGCCGACCTACTTCATGGCGCTCAAGGACGCGAGCGAGCTCGTGAAGATGTACGCCATGGTCAACGTCAACCAGTACCAGATCGTCGCCACCGGCGCGACCGTCGCCGAGTGTGAGTCGAACTACCGTCAGATGCTCCGGCAGAGCAATCTGATCTCGGACGATCAGACCGGCATCGACCAGCCGGTCGAGACCGACCGCCGCTCGCTTGAGGGCGTTATCGCCGAGATCCGCTCCGCCGTCGTTGACGGCAACAGCATCTACTTCCTGCGCTTTACAGGCGAGACGGACTTCACCGTCCGCATGAGCGCCGCGGACGTGCCCTACGCGCCGCTGCTCAATGTGGGCGACCGTGTGCGCGTTTGGTACTACGACGGTCATGTCAGCGAATTCTGGATCGAGGCGTGCGACCTTGAGCTGCTGCCCGTCCTCACACCCGCCGAGCCGGACGACGCGCAGCCCTCCGGCGGCGTGGATGCATAAACCATGCAAATATGCAAAAAGGCGATGGATATTTTCCATCGCCTTTTGTCATGCTTCGCCGCAGCATGACAGAAAAAATTCAGATGTTAAGCATGACATGAAGGAATAATTGCAGGAATTTTAATAGGTATTATCAAAATTCCGAAACTTTTTCATTTCTGTTTCTGCGCTTTGCACAAAAAGGAAGGAAAAATTTCTCACAGCCGGACGCTTCGATTTTGGACGTACCCCCTTGAGAAAGCGCCTGTTTTGTGATAGTCTAACAGACGAGATGGAAGCACCATCGAAATGCTCTTAACGAGTAAATTTAGAGGAGGCTATTATCATGAATGCTTATATCCAGAGAGTTCTGGACGAGACCAGAGCCAAGAACGCGAATGAGCCCGAATTTCTGCAGACCGTCGAAGAGGTCCTGACCTCTCTCGAACCCGTCATCAATGCCCATCCCGAGTATGAGGCTGCCTGCCTGCTCGAGCGTATGGTCGAGCCCGAGCGCACCATCGAGTTCCGCGTCGTTTGGATGGACGATCAGCTCAAGTATCACGTCAACCGCGGCTACCGCGTTCAGTACAACGCGGCGCTTGGCCCCTACAAGGGCGGCCTCCGCTTTGCTTCCAACGTCAACCTCTCCATCATCAAGTTCCTCGGCTTCGAGCAGACCTTCAAAGATGCTCTGACCTGCCTGCCCATCGGCGGCGCCAAGGGCGGCTCCGACTTCTCCCCCATCGGCCGCAGCGACGGCGAAGTCATGCGCTTCTGCCAGGCCTTCATGACCGAGTTCCATCGTCACATCGGTCAGGACATCGACTGCCCCGCCGGTGACGTTGGTGTCGGCGGCCGCGAGGTCGGTTATCTGTACGGTCAGTATCGCCGCATCGTCGGCGCTGCCGAGTTCGGCGCTATGTCCGGCAAGGCTGTCTGCACCGGCGGCTCCATCCTCCGTCCCGAGGCGACCGGCTTCGGCGCTGTCTATTATCTGCGCGAAGTCCTCAAGCACGACGGCAAGGGCATCAAGGGCCTGCGCGTCGCTATGTCCGGCTACGGCAATGTTGGCTGGGGCATCATGAAGAAGATCGACGAGCTCGGCGGCAAGGTCACCTATTTCGCCGGCCCCGATGGCTACATCCACGATCCGGATGGCGTCTGCGGCGAAGAGAAGCTCAACTTCATCCTCGAGATGCGCGCCAAGGATCCTATGCACTGCAAGCCCTATGCCGATAAGTTCGGTGTTGAGTTCGTCGAGGGTCAGAAGTGCTGGGGCGTCAAGGACGTTGACGTTTACATGCCCGCCGCTACCCAGAACGATGTCAACATGGAGTGGGCCAAGAAGATCGCCGAGTCCGGTGTTCCTTACTACATCGAAGTCGGCAACATGCCCACCACCAACGATGCTCTGGCCTTCCTGATGAGCCAGAAGCACCTCACCGTCGCTCCTTCCAAGGCTGTTAACGCCTGCGGCGTTTCCGTCTCCGAGCTCGAAATGGCTCAGAACGCTCAGCGTATCTACTGGACCGCTGAGGAAGTCGACGCCAAGATGGAAGCCATCATGAAGAACATCTACGACGCTTCCGTTGAGGCTGCCGAGCGTTACGGCCTTGGCTACAACCTGGTCGCTGGCGCCAACATCGCTGGCTTCCAGAAGGTTGCCGACGCCATGATGGCTCAGGGCATTTTCTAAGCCGAACCGCTTTGAAAACCAAAAAGAAGAGCTGCTTTTGCAGCTCTTCTTTTTTGCGCTTTTCATTGCTTACAGAACGCTCATCACATCGTAGTGCAGGCCCTCGTCCGCGTAATCGGGAATGAGACCGAGCCGCCAGACGGAGACCGAGGTCACGCCCACGAGCCTGGCGCAGGCGAGCTTCTCGGCGGTGCTGCGCGCGTCCTCGTACCAGAGGAAGATATGCTGTCCGCTCTCCGTGCTGTAGGTGCACCACGGGCTGCGGGCCGTGTCGGACCAGCCCATCACGGTGTCGCTCTGGCACAGACGCTTGTAAACCGTGGTCTGCAGCGGGTGCGTGGAGCGGACCGCAGTCAGCAGACCGTCCGCGTCCGTCTGCCATGCGCGGGCATCCATGCTGACGGCAAGCGTCAGCTTCGCGGGATCGTCCATCTCACGCGCCGCCGTGCGCACGGCGTAGTAGACCTTGTAGAGCGGCGCGCAGGGATGGTTGCGGTAATAGCGCGAGCCGAGGAAGCCGGTGAGGTCGCTCGCCGCGTAGTCGTGCGCCATGAGGATCACGCGGTCGCAGAGCGTGCCGAGCGTCTTGAAATCGTAGCCGTCGAAGTAGGCGTCGCCGTAGACGGCGGGCATGACGGCGGCGTAAAGCGTCTTGCCCTCGGCGTGCAGCACGGCGGAAAGCTCCGTCATAAAGGCGTTGAAGCTCTCCTTGTCCGCGGCGCGCAGACCCTCGAAGTCGATGGTCACGCCACTGTAGGGATTGTAGCCGAGGTCGGGGTACACGCGCTCAAGCTCCGCCATGATCTCCGTGACCGCCGCCGCGCGGGAGGACTCGTCGGCGAGCATCGTGCGGAGCGGCGCGTTCGCCATGAAGACGTTGAGCTTGAGCTCCACGCCCGCCTCGCGCAGCGTGGGAACCACATCGGCATAGCCGGCGGGGATGTAGAAGCCTGAGCTGTCGTCCTTCACGGTTGAGAGCTTCGCGCCCTCCTCAGCGGAGTAGGTCATGTGGCTCCAGCCGAAGCTGACGGCGTCGAACTGCTTGGCCTGCTCGAGCTGCGAGTAGGACGAGAGCGCGTAGAAGGCGTGCTTCCACGTCGTGGGCGCGTGGTACTTTTCGTAGACACGCACGAGCATGGCCGCCGCCTGCTCGCGCGCGGCGGTGCCGTCCGGCTCAAAGGTCGTCTCGGTCGCGCCGGTGGTCATGCCGATCTCGTAGGCGATGGCAATGTAGCCGCGCTGGGCGGTCACATCGGCGAAGGGCAGCGCCGCGTCCGCGTCCGCCTTGGCAAGCTCGCCGAGGCCGATCGCGCGCACGAGCATCACGGCCATCTCGCGGCGCGTGATGGCGTCCCTCGGGCGGAATTTTCCTCCCGCGTCAATGACGCCGTTGGCGGCAGCGGTGTTGACAAACTCCCGCGCCCACGAATCCGCGATGTCGATGGCGGCGTCCTCGCCGCTCACGCTCTCCCAGCCGAACATCCGCACCAGAATGGTGACGAACTGCTCGCGCGAGATGGTCTCCCCGAGGCCGAAGCGCCCCTCCCCCACGCCGTTCATCAGGCCGTGCTCCGCGGCCTTGTCGATGCTCTCCCTCGCCCACGAGTCGGCGGGAACGTCGGTGTAGTCTGCGGCGAGCGCGGCGGTGCTCAGCGCGAGCGCGAGCAAACAGCTCAAAAATAAGGTTCGTTTCTTCATGGCAGCCTCCGAGGTCGGAAAAGTTTTCGACATCATTTTACAGGAATCGCCGCCGCATTGCAAGTAGACATAATAAAAAATTATGTTCCCATCAAAAAAGAGACCGCCGGAGCGGTCTCTTTTCGCTGTGCGATATGGGCTTATTGCTCCGCGCTGTCGCTGTCCTCCGGCAGCGCCGCGGGGTCGGACGCCACGCACTCCTCGCAAGCCGTCTCCGCCTTGGGCGACAGCTTCGCCGCGCCCTTGCCGAGCAGGAGCGTCACAACGCCGAGGCCGAGCGGCATAGAGATGAGACCCGCCACGAAAGACAGGCCGGGCACACTGGCCGCGACGCGCCAGACGAGGATACCGATGGCCAGCTCCGCGTAATAGCAGGGTTCCTTCTTCATCGCCCCGCGCCAGAGCAGCGCGCCGAGGAAAAAGCCAAGGAACACGGGAGCGGCGATGATCGCCGCAGCATAAAGGAACAGCACGATCAGCGCAAGGCGCACGCCGACATTCGAGATAAACAGCAGGATCGCCGCGAGCGGTACGCCCGCAAGCACCGCGAAGCCGATGCCGAACGCCTTGGCATACCGGCCGAACGGCGCGCCGTAATACTTCCGATCCACCGTCTCCCACAGCGGCGTGAGCCACAGCAGGACGTAGGCGAGCAGCAGCACGCCCGCGAAGCTCAGCGCCTTACGCAGCACGATGCTGCCGATGCTTGGCTCGGAGACCGTGATGTTCACGTTCACGTCGCCGCTCGCCGGGTCGTCGTAAAGCTCGGCGTTGTCCGCGATGCCGTCGGGCACGGAGCGCAGGGCGCTTGCATTGCAGTGCAGCCGCCCGCCGATCTTGGCGCCGTCGCCGATGATGACGCTCTCGGCGCTGACGTACACGTCGCCGCCGACGGAGCCGGTGATGGTGACGGTGTTGGCGGCGGCGTAGAGGTCGCGCCCCACCGTGCCGTTCACCGTGATGCTCTGACCTGCGGCGAACACGTCGCGCTGCGCCGTGCCGCTCACGCCGATGCTGTAGCCCGCGAGGAACGCGTCGTTCTCCGCCCTGCCGCCGAGCGTCACCTCATAGCCAGCGGCCATGACATACGCTCCTGTACCGTTCACGCCGACGGTCCTGCCCGCGGCGAGCAGAACGCCGTTCACCGCGGCACTGCTCCGCACGGTCTCTCCCGAAAGAAACAGCGAGCCGTCGCGCGTACCGTCGGCAGAGCCGTCGGCAAAAACGTCCTCGAACGCGGCGCAGGCCGGCACGGCGAGCGCCGTCGCCAGCAGCAGGCTGAGGAATAGGGATACGAGCTTCTTACATTTCATTTTCCTTTTCTCCTTCCACCGCGGCGGGAGCATTTGCTTTCCCATCCGCGTCTTCAAACATTTTGCGGGACTCCTCCTCGCTGAGCCCCATGATGAGGTTGACCGTGCGGCGCATATCGTCCGTCGCCTCGTCGACCCAGTCGGCATCCTCGTGCAGGATGCAGCTCCCCAGGCCGTGCGCGAGGAAAATGGCCATCGTGTGCGGGTCCATCGTCGGCTTCGCGCCGCAGGTCATGAGCGTGCGGATGATGTCCTCGATATACGGCTCGATGACCGTGAGCGTCTGCTCGCGAATGGCCCAGCGGACCGTGCGGTGCATATTGCCCTCGTACTTCGCGCGGAAGGCGCGCACCTCGCGCTTGATGTAGCTGAAAAAGCGCAGCAGCGCCCGATAGGGCTTCTCCTTCGCCTCGGCGGCAAGCGCCTCAAGGTCCTTCCGGTAGGGCTCGAAGAAGTGGTCGAGCACATCGGTGAACAGCTCGTCCTTCGTCTTGTAGTAATAGTAGAACAAGCCGACCTCGCCGCCGACCTCCAGCATAATGCCGCGCACGCTCGTGCCGTCGTAGCCGTGCTCAAAGATCTGTCGTCCTCCGACCTCGCGGATGCGGTTCTTCGTGCCGCCCTCGATCATCTGCTTTCGTGCCATAGGGAGTGCTCCTTTCCTGAACAGTTCTCAAATTATAGCACGCCGTAAAGAAATTGCAATATGGCGTTTTGAACAACATTCAAAAATATAGGGCGGCACCGCGCAATTTGGCAAGCAGATTCGGCGAGAGATTTTTCGTCAAGGCAAGGCTTGAAAAGCGCAGGAATACTGTATGTATTTCAAGCTTTTCAAACCACAGAATTGGCGGAAAAGATCCGGCGAAGCGCGAAGACGCAATTGTGCGGTGCTGCCCCAAAAATTGGAGGGAGTTTATTATGAAACGAATTTTTGCTTTGCTGCTTGCGCTGCTCCTGCTCGCAGTCCTGACCGGCTGTTGGCCCGTCAAGCCGGCATACACCGAAAAGCCGGTCATCTATCTCTACCCGGAGGCGGAAACGGACGTCACCGTCCGGCTCGACTATGTGGGCGACCTGACCTGCACCTATCCTGCCTACGACGGCACGTGGCGCGTCACCGCCGCGCCGGACGGCACGCTGACCGATGAACGCGGCCAGACCTACCGCTATCTCTACTGGTAGGGCACAGACAACGTCCAGTACGATTTCTCCGAGGGCTTCTGTGTCCCCGGCGATAAGACCGCCGCGTTCCTGGAGGACGCGCTTGCGCAGCTCGGCCTGACCCGCGCGGAGGCCAACGAGTTCATCATCTACTGGCTCCCGCAGATGGAACAAAACGCCTATAACCTCATCTCGTTCCAGTCTGATGCCTACACCGACGCGGCAAAGCTCACCATCACGCCGCAGCCCGATACGCTCCTGCGCGTCTTCATGGCATGGAAGCCGCTGACGAGCGCCGTCGAGATCGTCCCGCAGACGCTCACCGCGCCGGAGCGCACCGGCTTCACCGCCGTCGAATGGGGCAGTGCGAAAGTCCAATAATCGGAAAATCCCCGGTCCTGCGGACCGGGGATTCATTTTATTTACGTATGATTGACCACACCCGCGAACAGCGGCGCGCCGTCGATCCCGGTGATCACAAACAGGAACGGCCGGTCAAGCGTGAAATCCACCGTCTCCGGCTCCTCGATCAGCGCCGTCGTTTCCTTCGTGAGTACCGTATACGCCGCAGCCTCACAGCCGTCCTCATCGATCTTCACGCGCGCGGCATGCTCCGCCTTCGAGAGGACAAGGCTCTCATCCAGCCCCAGCGGCGTGAAATCCGCCGTCTCGGCGTCGAGCACATCCGTGATGCCAAGCGTCTTCAGGGCATCCTTCAGGTCGAGATCGGAGGCCACGTCAAACTTCGGCAGGCTCAGCGCAATCTTCGCATACTGCGTCTGCGACCAGCCGCCGTTCGCCACAAGAAAACTCAGCGCCTCGTCCGACTGCAGCAGATCCTCCGGCGTTTTCCCGTCGTCCGGGCGGAGCAGCCACATCGTCCCGCTGCCCTCCATCGGAAGGCCGATCGCCGAGAAGCCGTCGCCGTAGTAGATGTCCCCGTTCTCGCTGCTGTGCATAAATTCGCAGGTCATGTCGCCGCTCGCCGCGTGGAACGTGTCCTCCGTCGTGGCCGACGGGTCAAATTTGTCCGCCCAGCTCGCGCGGTAGTAGATCGTCGAGGCCAGCGCCAGCACGGTCTGCGGATCAAAGCTCAGTCCCGCCGCCTGCTCGGTCAGCAGGTCGCCGGTATTTTTGTTGATCCAGCTGCGCAGCGCCTCGTTATATGCCTCCGAGCCCATCTCACCGGAATAGGACGAGGCGAAATAGTCCGCCGCAAGGCGATCCATCGTCGTCTGCTCGTATTTCACACCGTCTTTCAGCCAGAGCGAGTTGGCAAGCAAACTCGTCACGCGCCCATCGTCCCAGTTGTTCTCATACCAGAGGGCCTTGGCCCGCGCGCGGAGCGCCTCGAGATCGTCCTCGCCGAGTGCGTCCAGAATCTGCGTCCGGCTCTCGCCGTCGGTACACTCGGCCAGCATTGCGAGCGCCATGTAGACGTTCAGCGGCGAGCAGACGCGATTTTCTCCGTTGCTTCCCGCGAGGAGCGCGGACATCATCGGCAAAAACCGCTCCGAGAGGCCGTCCATCGTGGTATCCATCTCCGCCGTTCTGGCGCTGTAGTCCGCGCTCCAGGCGTCATACGCCGCGCTCCACGCCTCATCGTCCCATTCACCGGTCTTCTCGTCGTAGTAATCCATCTCCTGTGGGAGCTGCGCCATCTCTGGTATGACCGGCGCGGCCAGCTCCGTCGCCAGAAAGGTGCTCGGCTCCTCGTCCGGGAGGGTCACTTTGCCGCCCGGTGTCTGCGCCGCGCAGCCCACCATGGCCACCGCCGTCGCCACGGCCAATCCAAATGCAAGAATCTTTTTCATGTTCCATGTCTCCTTTTTGTCTGGTCTGCCCTTATAGACGCAATTTTCCTGGAAAGGTTGCATGGGATCTCAAAAAGCCGCCACGAAAGCCGTGACCGAGGGATTTTTGCGTATCTCTGGCCTTTATCCCCTCAGTCTGTCCTTGCGGCCAGCCAAACGCCTGCGGGCATTCCGGGG
>ENA-UEYI01000647-UEYI01000647.1-human-gut-metagenome-genome-assembly--contig:-NODE-647-length-33811-cov-3.826466_pt1 | contig 33811 bp, 27 predicted proteins | sample MGYA00242900_ERZ507916 | MGnify/ENA primary metagenome ERZ507916 (study PRJEB26167, sample SAMN06115521) | human gut metagenome | host: Homo sapiens | place: China:Chongqing | collected 2015-09-02...
GTGCGTTGAAGCGAGCGACGCGATCGGAAAGGATGGTTTTGTCAAGCGATGATTTTTCGCGGAGATAGCGGCGCAGACAAGCGTTGACAAGACCGCTGGCGCGGGCAGTTGCCTTGCTCAGACGCGCTGCATTAATGGCCTCGTTGACGACGACGTAGGGCTTGTCGGGTTGCTCGTTGAGTTCGGACAAAGCAACGCAAAGCAGGGCTGTTACTTCGGGAGTGGGGCGTCGGGTCACGAGTTTGGCAACAAGCCGCTCCAAAAAAACGGCGCGGCGTAGAGCGCAGTACAGAATCGAGCGAACGGCCGCTTTTTCATCCGGCGTTGCGTTTTCGCACCGAACTTCAATCGTGCGATCAAAGGCCGCCTGTTCAGAAAGCTCCATCCAGCAGACGGAAGCAAGCCAGAGTGATCGACTGAGAGTGGCGCTCATTGCAGCTTATCTCCGACGGTAAGTCCCGTGCTCTGCACGAAGGCGGTAGCCGGCATGGCGGGTTTGCCGGCGCGCTGAAGTTCCAGACAGTCGATGGCGCCGTAGCCGCAGGCTACGACCAAACGATGTCCGGCTTCCAGAACTTGACCGGGTCTGCCGGAAGCGTCAATGGCCACGGCATTGCGGATTTTGACGGTTTCGCCTTTGCAGACAGCCGTGGCATACGGAAACGGGTTGAAGGCGCGGATGCGGCGGGCAACAGCGGCTGCGGGCAGGGACCAGTCGATCGGTGCTTCTGACTTGAGGATTTTTTCGGCGTACGTCACGCCCTCCTCGGGCTGTGCTTCCCAGGTAAGTGTATCGGCTGCTTCGAGCGCTTTGACGATAAGTTCGGCGCCCATTTCAGTCAGTCGTTCAAAGAGCGTGGCCGATGTATCAGTCTCGGTGATGGCCGTTTCGGCTTTCAGGATCATGGGACCGGTATCGAGCCCGGCTTCCATTTTCATGAGCGTGATTCCGGTGACGGCATCGCCCGCTTCAATGGCTCGCTGTACGGGAGCTGCGCCGCGCCAGCGCGGCAGAATCGAGCCATGAATATTCATGCTTTTGATGTCGCCGTCACGGCCAATGCCACGGGCGGCGTCAAGCGCGCGCTGCGGCAGGATCAAGCCGTAAGCGGCCACGATCAGAACCTCAGCACCGGCGTTTTCGAGGGCGGCGAGCGCCTCTTCTGCTTCCTGCGGAGCTCTCTTTACGGAGAGCGAGATCGGTGTCAGAACGGGAATGCCATGCGCCAGCGCTACTTCCTTGACGGCCGAAGGTTTGATCTTCATGCCGCGGCCGCTCGGTCGATCGGGCTGAGTGAGAACAAGACAGACTTCGTGCCCGGCGTTAATCAGAGCGCTCAGGGCGGCAGCGGCAAAGGCGGGAGTACCGGCAAAAGCAATACGCATAGAAACTTTTGAAGAAGCGGGAAAAATAGTGTGTTGCGCGGTATTGTAGCGGCTTGGTCGGAAAGGCTGAGTAGAATCGGTGAGGCTGCCGTGCAAGTGTCGGCTCGCTCATGAGGTCAAATACAAATCGGATTCATACCATGCAAAAGATGCTTCTTACTCGTCGCGGTCGTTTCGGATGCTGTCTATACGGTGATCCGGTCATGCCGCCGCTTGTACTGTTGATGGGTTTGGGGATGAATGCTGCCTCTTGGCCGGAACCTTTTCTGACGCGTCTGGTGCGCAAGGGACTCTATGTCATCGCACCGGATAATCGGGACAGCGGTTCGAGCATGCTCGGTACGGAATCCGTAAGCAAAACGCGCATGTTTGCAAGTATTGCCAAATACATTGCAGGCGGCTCCGTTCATGCGGAGTACCGTCTTGAAGACATGGCCGCCGACACGGAAAGTATCTTGGACGAGTTGGGAGTAGAGCGTGCGCACATTGCCGGTATTTCCATGGGCGGCATGATTGCACAGGTGTTTGCGTGTCGTGCGCCGCATCGCACGGTGAGTCTGACGAGTATTTCCTCGGCAACGGGCAACGTCATTACCGGCGTGGGAAATCCTGTTGCCATTCGCTCGGCACTGCAACCGGCGCCGACCACGAAGGATCGACTGGCGTGGCGCAACTATTTGCGCAACGTAATGACGTCCATTGGCACGAAAAACGAGATCTACAGCGATGAAGCGCTCGATAAGATCATTGACGTGGAGTTCGAGTACGAGGTTCCGCCGCAGGCCAAAATGCGCCAGTTGATGGCGATTTTGGCTTCGGGCGATCGGCGGGAGCAGCTGCGTCAGCTGACTGTTCCGACGTTGGTGATCCACGGCACAGCTGATCCCTTGCTGCCGCTTCGAGCCGGAAAAGAAACGGCCGAGTGCATTGAAGGCGCACGCTTTATGCCGATGGAAGGGATGGGACACGATTTGGCTGCATCCCGACAGCAGGAAATTGCCGACGCAATTGCCGCGCACTGCTATGGCACGACATTGCGTTAGACCAAATCAGCGATTTTCTCGCTTGGCCTTTTCTTCTCGGGCTTTTTCCTTGCGGCGTTTGGCCAACTTGGTGACGGCGCGGGATTTTTTGAGCTGGCTCAGGTGATCAATGAAAACAATGCCGTCGAGGTGATCAAGTTCGTGTTGCACGCACACGCTCATGAGTTCGTCGCACTGCATTTCGAAGAATTCACCTTTCAGATCCTGAGCCTTGACCGTGACGAAAGACGGGCGCTTGACCTTTTCATAGAGGCCCGGAAGGGACAGGCAACCTTCTTCGCACTCTTTGATTTCTTCGGAACGAGAGGTTATTTCTGGGTTGACCAAAACGTGAAGGTCGTTTTTTTCTTCGGAAATGTCAATCACGACCATGCGGATGAGCTTTCCCACTTGAGTGGCGGCAAGCCCCACTCCGGGAGCGGCATACATGGTTTCGGCCATGTCGGCGGCAAGTTGCTTGAGTGCGTCATCGAACACAGTGACGGGCTCAGCCTTGGTGGCCAGACGAGGATCGGGATACTGAACGATGGGCAGAAGTGCCACAATGAAGACCTCCGGAAAAATATCTCGAAATGCGCGGGCCGATAAAATCGGCCAGGTAAGCGCGCTATTGTAGGCGTCAAATCTGGAAAAACGCTGAATCTACGGAAATTTTCGGGAAAAACAAAGTGTTTGACAAGCAAACGGACGGTACGGATAGCCGTTGGCTGATGTTGATGATGAAAGCCGGCGATATGGGGCCGGCGCGCTTGCGTCGACTTCTGGAGGCATACGGCGACGCTGATCGAATTTTTGATGCCGGACGCAGGGCTTGCGCCGACATCATCGGGGAGGCGGCTTCTCATCGCCTTTTTGACGAGGAAACCGAACAGCAAGCGCACGAAGTCGAACAATGGCTTCGGGATACGCCTCAGGCCGACTTCGTTTGTTGGGGAGATCCGGAATTTCCAAAGGAGGTCTTGGCCTACGAAGGTGCGCCCTCTTTTTTCCTATTGAGGGGCAAAAGAGAAATTCTTAAAAGCCGTCGCATCGCGTTGACGGGGGCAGCGCGTCCGGACGCTGAAGGGTTGCAGAATGCCGAGGCTTTTGCGGGCGCATTGGTGCGCAGCGGTCGGACAGTGGTGTCTTTTTTGGAAAATGAGACCGATGCGCAGGTGGCTCGATCGATTCTGAGTCTCGAGGGGGAATCGCAAGCCGGACTGCTCGTGCTGAGTGCAACGGGCCCTGATCGACTGTATCCGCCGGCCATGCGTGACCTTTATCATCAGGTTGCCGATCGTGCCTTGATTCTGACGCCTTTGACGCCGGGTGTCGGCGTGTCTGAACAAACGCTTGAACAGCGCAGTGTTGTGTGCGCGTATCTGTGTCCGGATCTTTTGGTGCTACAAGCCGAGTTGCCTGGGCAAGCTCATACGCTGGCCAGACTTTTTGCCGACAACAATCGGGATGTTTATGCGATTCCGGGCAGCATCCATTCGTCGCTTTACAAGGGCAGCCATAAGCTGTTGCGCGAAGGAGCGAGGCTGACGGAGACCGTGGCCGACATTGTTCAGGTTGCGACAAAAAACTGAAGCCTGCTGGGCGGCCCGTTGACTAAAAACCTTGCCAATTCAAGCGATTGTGCAAAACAAGACAGAAAATAAGGACGTTTTTTGGCGAAAAACTTTGCCAGACAAGAGTGAAAACGCAAGTTTCGCGGTTGCAAACCGACGGATTTTGCGGCTATCCTGAAAAAAGAAGACGCGCGTTCAGTTTTTTTCGGCGCGTCTCGTGGAAATTTTGTAAAGGTGCTATGAAGACACTGATTATCGCGGAGAAGCCGTCAGTTGCTGTTGACATCGCGAAAGTTATCGGCGGATTGAAGAAAACTGGAGACTATTACGAGGGCGAAGACTACATTGTAGGAAACGCCCTCGGTCATCTTCTGGAGCTGGCATGTCCCGAGGCTTATGAGGTCAAACGCGGCAAATGGACGTTTGCGCATTTGCCGGTTCTACCGCCTTATTTTGATTTAAAGCCGATTGCCAAGGCGGGTGAAAAGCTCAAAAGCCTTAAAAAGCTCATTCACCGCAAGGATGTCAGCCTTGTCATCAATGCATGCGACGCGGGGCGTGAAGGTGAATTGATCTTCCGCTACATCATGCAGGCGACAAAAAACGATAAACCCATCAAGCGTTTGTGGTTGCAATCCATGACGCCGGCGGCTATTCGCGAGGCTTTTGCGCACCTGCGTACCGATGAGGAAATGCAGACGCTTGCCGATGCCGCCCGCAGCCGTTCTGAGGCCGACTGGCTCGTTGGCATCAACGGTACGCGAGCCATGACGGCGTTTAACAGTTCCGACGGCGGCTTTTTCCTGACCACCGTCGGTCGAGTGCAGACGCCGACGCTTGCCATCGTGGTGCGCCGCGAAAACGAAATTCGCGCTTTCCGTCCGCGTGACTACTGGGAAGTCAAAGCGCAGTTTGCCGTGCCGAGCGGCAGTTACGAAGGCCGTTGGTTTGATCCCAAATTCAAGAAGAATCCCAACGACAACGCCTTGCGCGCCGAACGTTTGTTTGACGAACAGGCCGCTAAGGATGTGGTCGAACGCGTCAAGGGCAAGGCGGCGGTTGTTACCGAAACCTCCAAGCGTACGACGCAGCTCTCGCCTCAGCTCTTTGACCTGACAAGTCTTCAGCGCGAAGCCAATAACAAGTTTGGTTTTTCAGCCAAGACAACGCTTGCCATTGCACAGGCGCTCTATGAAAAGCACAAGTTGTTGACATATCCGCGTACCGATTCCCGCGCGTTGCCCGAGGACTACCTCGGTACGGTGCAGGAAACGCTGCGTTTGCTTTCCGGCACGCAGGCATATCAGCCTTATGCGGAAGAGATTTTGCAAAAGAACTGGGTCAAGCCCAATCGCCGCATTTTTGACAATGCCAAAATCAGCGACCACTTTGCCATTATTCCGACGCTGCAGACGGTGAAAACGGGGCTCTCCGAGGCCGAGCTCAAGGTTTATGACCTGGTGGTGCGCCGCTTCATGGCGGTGTTCTATCCCGCTGCACAGTTTGATGTGACGACGCGCATCTCCAAAGTGGACGGAGATCATTTCAAAACTGAAGGCAAGGTGTTGATTGAACCCGGTTGGATGGCGGTTTACGGCCGCGAAGCGACTCAGGACGCCGCGTTGGTGCCGCTGAAAGGAGCCGATTCTGCGGACGTGATTGACGCTAAGCTAGAAAAGCTACAGACCCGTCCGCCGGTTCGCTACAACGAAGCCACACTCCTCTCCGCGATGGAAGGTGCGGGAAAACTCGTTGAAGACGAAGAACTGCGCGAAGCTATGGCAGAAAAGGGGCTGGGGACGCCAGCCACGCGCGCGGCCATCATCGAAAACCTGATTGAGCAAAAGTACATTCAGCGCGATGGTCGCGATTTGCGAGCTACGGCTAAGGCGCAGCAGTTGCTGTCACTGATTGAAGGCTTAAACATCAAGGCTCTATCGGATCCGGCATTGACGGGCGAGTGGGAATACAAGCTGGCTCAAATCGCCAAGGGCAATTTGCCGCGTGAATCGTTCGAAATCCGTGACATGACCAACGTGATTGTCGCTGCGGCTAAAAACTACGAGGGAAACACCGTGCCTCTCGAAAATCCGCAGCACTTCAAGACGCCCTGTCCGAAGTGCGGCGGGGAGGTGGTGGAAAACTATCGCCGTTATGCCTGCACAACGCCGGGGTGCGACTTCAGTCTCACGAAGCATCCGGCCGGCCGCATGTTTGAGCCAGAGGAAGTCGAAGAACTGTTGGCCACTCGCCATGTCGGTCCGCTTTCGGGGTTCATCAGCAAAATGGGCCGTCCCTTTGAGGCCGAACTCAAACTAACGGATGATTACAAACTTGAATTCGACTTCGGCGACAAGCCCGAAGAGGCTGAACAGCCGGTTGATCCGGCTACGCTCGAAGAAATTGGTGTGTGTCCGAAGTGCGGGGGACGGGTTCTGGTCAGTCCCAATGCGTACGTCTGCGAACACACAATGGGTGACAAGAAGTGCGATTTCCGAATTAGTCGCACAATTCTGCAACAGGAAGTCAATCCGGAACAGGTTCGTCTGATCCTTACGCAGGGAAAGAGTGGTCTGATGACGGATTTTGTGTCAGCTCGTACCAAACGCAAGTTCAAGGCGTTTTTGGTGTGGGACGCCAAGAGTAAGAAGCTCGGTTTTGAATTCCCGCCGCGAGAGGAGGGAACCAAAAGCGCAACAAGCAAAACAACGCCGCGCAAGAAAGTTCCTTAGAGCATAGCGCAGTCTCAGCGGAAAAGAGGTGCTTTCCGGAAGACGGATGGCACCTTTTTTTTGAATTATTTGTTCGCCGTCGAACAAAATTTGTGCTAGCATTCCGTTCGATGTCGAACGAATAAGGAAATTCATAATGCAGTTACCTAACCAGACCATGGTGCCTTTTCTTGCCGGTCTACTGCTGGCAGGAACAAGTGCGTTTGTCGCCGAGGAGATGCGCAAGCGCGGTATCGAGGATCTCATTCCTTCGCACGGCAATCTGCTGGTGCATCTTTTTGGGGGCGAAGCCCTGACGGTGACTGAGTTGGCACAGCGTACTGGACGCACTAAGTCGACGATTTCAGTGCTTGCAGGAAAATTGGAAAAAACCGGCTATTTGCGCCGTGAACCTGATCCTGCTGATGCGCGTCTGTTGCGGTTGCGGCTAACTAAAAAAGGCGAGGCACTCGAAGACGCCTTTGCCGAAATCACAGCTGAAATGCACCGCAAGATCAGCGAAGGACTCGGCGAGCAGGAACTTGCTGTATTGGAAGCGCTTCTTGCCAAGAGCGCTCAGATCTTCAATCCGCAACCCGACAGCGTATACCGTGGCCCGGTTGCCAATGCCTAAGTATGAAAAAGGAGAAAATTATGACGGAAAACTTCAAATTGGTTTCTGTAGCCCAGGCGCCTCGTACCGAACTGCATGATCAGTTGGGATTGACCGGTTGCGAAGTGTCGATCAATAGCCTTCCCGCGGGCGCAGCCGTTCCTTTTGTGCATGCACACAAGCAAAACGAAGAACTCTACGGTGTGTTGAGCGGTTGTGGTGAAATTTGGATTGACGACGAAATTCACGGCATCAAGGCCGGAGACTGGTTCCGTGTTAGCCCTACCGGCAAGCGTGCGATTCGTGCAGCCGAGACAGAAGGCATCACGTTTATCTGCGTGCAGACCAAGGCAGGAAGCCTTGAGAACTACACGATGACCGATGGTGTGATGTGTGAAGAAAAGGCACCTTGGTTGAAGTAAGCATCGCGTTTCTGATGCATGAGAAACGGGATGCCCGAATTGACGGGCATCCCGTTTTTTCTTAGCTTGCCGAGCGCGTATCGGCGTCGGCAATGCGCTGAACCAGCACTTGGTCGATCTTGTTGGCGTCAACGTCGATCACTTCAAAGCGGTAACCGCCCCAGTTGAAGCGGTCCGTGCGTTTGGGGATTTTTCGCAACATATACATCATGAAGCCCGCCACAGTTTCGTAGTTCTGCGAATCGGGAAGTTCGTCCAGATCGAGTGTGTAGACCAGGTCTACCGTGGGCGTGGCGCCGTCGACAAGCCAACTGTGATCGTCACGCTCAATGATCTGGCTTTCTTCAGGTGTTAGCACCAGATCGCCCATCACCGTACTCATCACATCCTTTAAGGTCACGATGCCCACCACCAGAGCGTATTCATTGAGCACCACAGCAAAGTCGCCGCGCGAGCGCTGGAACATTTCCAGAATTTCCGAAAGCGTAAGCGTATCGGGGACAAATTGCACTTGTTGCACAAGACCTTGCTCAGTGATGGAAATGGGTTTGCCTTCCAGAAGGCGTCGAAGGACATTTTTGCTGTCGATAAAGCCGATGACGTGATCAATGTCACCGTCACAGACTAGGAAGTAGTTGTGCGGGTTTTGGCTGATTTGCTTGCGAATTTCCGCTTCGCTTTCGTCAAGAGTGAAATAGACGATGGATTCGCGCGCCGTCATGGCGGTGGTGACGGGACGATTTTCCATATTGAAAACGTTTTCGATCACCGCTTGTTCATTGGCATCAATGATGCCCTGATCGCTGCCGGCGCTTACCGTGGCGAGAATGTCATCTGACGTGAGCTTGTCTTTGGGAGCCAGCGGGATATTGAGCAGGCGCAGCACCGCCTTGGCCAGATTGTCGAAAATCCAAACAAAGGGGCTGATGATGGTGCCGAAGATATGCATGGGCATGGACACCAAAATGGCGTTGCGCTCGGGATTGTTCATAGCCAGGCGCTTGGGCAGAAGGTCTGACAACAGCACCACGGCGCATGTGATCAGCAGAAACGAACAGATAAAGCCCAGTTGTGCGGCGGTTTCAGGGGACAGCACGTATCGAAACGCCGCTGTGAAGTAGGGGGAAAAGGCTGATTCGCCGACTATGCCGCCCATGATGGCGGCCATGTTGTTGCCGATCTGAATGACGGAGAAATAACGTCCCGGGTTTTCTTTTGTCTTGAGTGTTCGCGCGGCTCCCCGAACACCTTCTTCTGTCATGGCTCGGAGTCGGAGCTTGCGTGCGGCCGCAAGACTGATTTCCGAAAACGAAAAGAATCCACCGATACAGACGAGAAGAAGTAGACAAAAAATTTGAACGCCGAGCGACATAAAAATCCAAAATAATCAACACACTCGGCGCATTTTATCAGAGCCCGCGAAGCGACATTTGAATGGATGCCAGACCTGGAGAAAGTGCTCAGACGGATTGATTTGAGCCAAGAGTTGGGGAATCAGCGGACAGTCAAGGTGGAGAACAAAAGCGCTGGAGGATAAACTCTTTAAAGTTGGGTGCGTCTAGCACCCAGCGACAAACAGACCGTTTTAATGAGAAAAAGTGAGTGTTCCGTCTGACGGACGCCGCAAAGGGAATAAAAGAAATGAACATCAAGACAGTTTGTGCAGTGGGAGCTTTGCTTGCACTTTGCTCGGCCGCCAATGCCGGCCCCGTTTTGGACGCCGTCAAGGCGCGCGGGCAGGTGATTTGCGGTGTCAATACCGCCGCCCCCGGTTTTGCAAGTGCCGACAGCAAAGGCCAGTGGACCGGTCTTGATGTCGATACCTGCCGCGCAGTGGCTGCAGCCGTACTCGGCGACGCGCAGAAGGTGAAATTCGTGCCGCTTTCTTCTCCGCAGCGCTTTACGGCTCTGCAGTCGGGCGAGATTGACATTTTGTCGCGCAATACCACCTGGACGCTTACCCGTGACGCTTCTCAGGGCGCTGTCTTTGCAGCCATCAACTACTACGATGGTCAGGGCTTCATGGTTCCCAAGAAGCTCGGTGTCAAGAGCGCCAAACAGCTCAACGGCGCCACGGTTTGCTTGCAGTCGGGCACCAGTTCCGTTCAGGCTATGGCCGACTACTTTGCCGCCAATAACATGAAATACAAGCCGGTCATGTTCGACACGACGGAAGCCACGCAAAGCGCTTTTATTTCCGGTCGATGCCAGGTTTACACGACCGACATGAGCGATCTTGCGGGTGCCCGTACGCGCGCCCGCAATCCGGCTGATTTTGAAATTCTGCCGGAAACCATTTCCAAGGAACCGCTTGGCCCCTCCGTGCGCCGCGGTGACGACGAATGGTTCCAGATCGTCCGCTGGTCTTTCTACGTTATGGTTGAAGCTGAAGAAAATGGCATCACCAAGGCCAATGTTGATCAGATCCGCGCTTCGAGTAAGGTACCTCAGGTGATGCGCCTGGTTGGCACGGGTGATGATACGGGCAAGCTTCTGGGCCTTGATAAGGACTGGTCGTATCGCATCATTAAGCAAGTCGGCAACTACGGCGAAAGCTGGACGGCCAATTTCGGTCCGAGCACCAAACTGAACCTGCCCCGCGGTCTCAACAACTTGTGGACCAAGGGCGGCGTGATGTACGTGCCCCCGATCCGCTAAGCAAACGTCAACAAGCGCTTTTTTGACGAAGCGCATGCCCGAGTGGGCAAGATAGCTCGCTTCTTTCGGGCATTTGAGCCGCGGTAAAACGGCCTGGAAAACAGGCCGGCCGCGGCTTTTGCATTTAAAATGCAAACCTTATTCATTCGATCACCCCTAAGCGGAAAGAAAAAATGCAAAGCGAAGAGCAGCGCGGAGATGCTGCCTATCAAAGAAGGGAGAGCGCCAAACGGAGACGGCAGTGGACCATTCAGCTCGTGGTACTTGTCGTGCTTGTGGCCTTTGTATGGCTGTTGGTGCACAACGTCTCAAGCAACTTGGCCGAACGCAGTATTCGCAGCGGCTTCGATTTCTTGAAAGGCGCAGCCAATTTTGAAATTGGTGAGGTGCTGCTTCCGTTTGACTCAAGTCAACCCGTCTGGCTTGCGTTTTTAAACGGCGTTCTCAACACGATTCGCGTGGCGGTATTTGCAATCATTACCTCGATGGTGCTCGGTGCCGTTGTGGGCATCATGCGTCTGTCCAATCACCCGATTCTGCGTTTTTTGGGGACGGCGCACGTTGAGGTGTATCGCAATATTCCGCTCATCATTCAGCTTTTTGCGGTGTACATGCTCATCACCGAACTGTTGCCGGCAAGTACTGAGCCGTTGCATGCGGGATCTTGGGCGCTGCTCTCGAAAGCGGGCTTGCAGTTTGCCGTGCCGGCCCAAACGGGGCTGGCTGCGATGGCAGCGTTCATCGCAGGCGTTTTGACGGCGCTTTTGGTACGTGAAATTCAACGGCGGCGCGTTACCGATTTGGTGGCAGGACTTTTAGGTTTTGTGGCCGGCATCTTGGTGGCATTGGTTGTTTGGGTGATCTTCGGTTTTTACAGCGGCTGGAGTAAGCCGGTTGTTTCGGGTTTCATGATTGAGGGCGGTGCCGCGCTTTCTCCCGAATTTCTGGCGCTTTGGTTGGGGCTCACGTTTTTCACATCGGCGGCGATTGCCGAGATCGTTCGTGCCGGTGTTCTCGCTGTCAAGCAAGGTCAGTGGAATGCGGGTTTGGCGCTTGGTTTGACGCGCTCTCAGGTGGTGAGCTACATCGTGTTCCCGCAGTCAATGCGATTGGCGATTCCGCCGCTCACGAGTCAGTTCATGAATCTCACGAAGAACTCGTCACTTGCCGTGGTGATCGGCTACCCCGACATCGTGGCTGTGGGCAACTCGTCGATCAACATCACGGGACAGGCACTGGAGGTGATCGTGATCATCATGGCCGTCTACCTGTTTCTGAATCTCATCATCAGCGTACTCATGAATGCGCTCAACACTCGCGTCATGCGCGCGCCCCGCTAAAGGAGACATAAAAATGGAAACGACTCCTGCGGGATTGAAGAAAACGATTTTTGAGCAAATCCGCGAACGCTTTTTCTATTCGAGTCAGGCCACGGGCATCACGGTGGTTGCCTGCTTTGTGCTGGCGCTGATCTTGTGGCGTCTGGTGGACTGGGCTGTTCTCGATGCGGTATTCCGTGCAGATCCCAATGCGTGTTATCAGGCCAGTGGCGCATGCTGGGGTTTTGTGGCGGAAAAGTGGCGTCTGATTATCTTCGGGCGCTTCCCGTATGATGAACAGTGGCGACCGGCTATTGCGACAGCTGCTATTGTGCTGATGCTGGTTCTCTCGGCTTGGCCGGGACTGTGGAATCGCAGAGGTTCGCGTATTTTGGCAGCGGGTTGGATTGCTGGATTTGCTGTCTTTTTCGGGCTGATGTATGGCGGTTTTGCCGGTATGACGGCCGTGCCGACCGACAGCTGGGGCGGTTTGCCCCTGACGGTCATATTGACGCTCTTGGGTATCGGGGTCTCAACGCCGATCGGCATTTTGTTGGCACTCGGTCGCCGCAGTAATCTGAGCCTTGTGCGGGTGCTTTCAACGGGCTATATCGAACTCGTGCGCGGCGTGCCGCTGATTACGGTTCTTTTTGTGGCAAGTTTCGTTTTCCCGCTGCTGCTTCCGAGCGGCGTGCGCATTGATCCGTTTTGGCGCGTGGCGGGCGGCATCATTCTCTTTCAGGCAGCTTACATGGCTGAAACGGTGCGCGGTGGACTGCAGACGGTGCCGGCCGGCCAATTCCTGGCAGCTGATTCGCTGGGTCTGACGACGGTTCAGCGCTATGTCTATGTGATTCTGCCGCAGGCTCTGGTGGCGGTGATTCCGGCCTTCGTCAACAATCTGCTTTCCATGTTCATGGACACGTCGCTTGTAACGGTTGTTTCTATGTTTGACCTGACTGGCAGTCTGCAGTTGGCGCTCGGTGACGCCAATTGGCGCGACTTCTTCCGCGAAGGATACATCTTTGTGGCAGCCATTTATTTTGTGAGCTCGTTTGTAATGAGCCGCTACAGTCAGTGGCTTGAAAAACGCATCGGCTCGGGTGCCAAAACCCGCTGAGTAACACTAACGGAACGATGCCTGATGACGAAAAGCGACGAGGCAATGAAAAAGCTATATTCGCACATTCAAATTCTTACGCAGGAAGCAGCCAAAACGGTTAATGAGGATGTGCTCTGGGAAGGGTTGATGCGGTTTGTGCGTGAACCCGAAAAGTTCAATGAACAGATCAGTTCCAGCACTGTGACGCCTGGAGCGGCTGACAGAGCAGGAACGGTGTTTGAACGTACGCTTGACTTCGGCACGCACCGTGTCAAAGAAACGGTGTACCTGAATAAGAATGCACGGCTGTTGGAATTTCATGTGCAGGAAACGAAAGACTACCCGTCGTCGTGTCTGCGTATGGAAATTTCTCGCACTCCGCAGCAGTTGCCCGCCGTCACATTCTCCTATTTTGCGACCAGTGAGCCGAAGGTTCCGGATTCGCTGCGCCCGTTGATTGAAAAAGCCTGGGAAGAAAAAGACAAAGCCATCCTTGAACGCATTCTTCTGGATGCGCTTGAGTCCGACGAACATTGATTGACATCGACGCTCTGCCGGCGAGTCGCTTTTGCGGCTGATTCGCAGCAGAGCTTTCCTTTTTTGCACTATGACCGAACTTACGAGTGACGTGCGCGCCGCCATTGAGACGCGCATTGCCAAAACGGTCGGCGCCCGCGTCGACCAAGTCCGAGCTGCCGTTACTTTGCTTGATGAAGGCGCAACGGTTCCGTTTATCGCTCGCTACCGTAAGGAAGCGACAGGAGGTCTTGACGACACACAGTTGCGCGATCTGCAGGAACAACTGATTTATCAGCGTGAACTCGAAGAGCGCCGCGCTGCCATTCTGACTGCGTTGTCCGAGTCGGGCAAACTGACCGAAGAGCTCGAGCGAGACATTTGGGGGGCCGACACCAAGCAACGTCTGGAAGACTTGTATCTGCCGTATAAGCCTAAGCGTCGAACTCGTGCGCAAATTGCCCGCGAGGCCGGTCTAGAGGCGTTGGCTAAATTACTGTGGGAAGACCCGTTGCGCGATCCCGAAACGGAAGCCGAGGCATTTGTCAACGCGGACAAGGGGGTGGCCGACGTACGTGCTGCACTTGACGGTGCTCGGGACATCCTGGCTGAAATGTTCTATGAAAACGCCGATATGCTCGAAGAATTGCGTGAATTCCTCTGGAAGAAGGCGTATCTGGTGAGCAAGGTTGTGCCGGAAAAGGAGACTGATCCGGCAGCAGCCAAGTACAGCGACTATTTTGACTACGATGAACCGATCGAAACCGTGCCGTCGCACCGAGCGCTTGCTGTGTTCCGCGGCCGTCAGGAAGGGCTTCTGACGGTAAAGGTGCTTCTTACTGAGGAAGAGGAAGCGCTTCCCGTGCATCCTTGTCAGGAACTCATCGCGCGTGCCCACGGCATCAAAAACCTGGGACGCCCGGCTGACGTTTGGCTGGCAAGTGTTGTGCGCTGGTGCTGGCGCGTTAAGTGTCTGGCTTCCGTTGAGGGAGATTTGCTTACTCGCTTGCGCGAGCGTGCCGAAACAGAGGCTATTGGCGTTTTCGGTACCAATCTGAAGGATTTGCTTTTGGCCGCTCCGGCCGGTCATAAAGGTGTGATCGGTCTGGATCCGGGCATTCGTACCGGCGTGAAGGTGGCGGTGATTTCGGATACCGGCGCGGTTTTGGATACGACGGTGATCTATCCGCACGAGCCTCGACGCGATTGGGAGGGCTCGATTCAGACGCTGGCGCAACTGGCACGGAAACACGGCTCAAAACTCATCTCCATCGGCAATGGGACAGCCAGCCGTGAAACCGATAAGCTTGCCGGCGACTTGATTGCACGTCACCCCGAACTGGGTCTTACGAAGATTGTGGTAAGCGAAGCCGGTGCGTCCGTGTATTCAGCTTCTGCGGCGGCTGCCGCCGAACTGCCTGATTTGGATGTGAGCTACCGCGGCGCTGTGTCCATTGCGCGACGTTTGCAGGATCCGCTTGCCGAACTCGTCAAAATCGATCCCAAAGCGATCGGCGTAGGACAGTATCAGCATGATGTCAATCAGTTGGAACTGGCTCGCAAGCTCGACGCAGTGGTGGAAGACTGCGTCAATGCTGTTGGCGTGGATGTCAACACGGCCTCCGCCGCCCTTTTGGTGCGTGTTGCCGGTCTTTCCTCACTGCAGGCCAAGTCGATCGTGAGCTGGCGCGAGAAAAACGGTGCCTTTGCCGCACGCAAGGCGCTTTTGGATGTACCTCGTTTAGGTCCCAAAACCTTTGAGCAGGCTGCGGGCTTTCTGCGCATTCCCGATGCCGCCGATCCGCTTGACGCTTCGGGCGTTCACCCGGAGGCCTATCCGGTTGTTCAGCGCATCGTGGAAAAGACAGGGTTGTCCGTCAATAAACTGATCGGCAATCACGAAGTCCTTTCACGCCTGAAGGCTTCGGACTACACAGACGAGCAGTTCGGCGTACCGACGGTAACGGACATTCTCAAGGAACTGGAAAAACCCGGTCGCGATCCTCGTCCCGAATTCAAAACCGCCAAGTTCCAGGAAGGAGTGCATGAGATCAGGGATTTGGTGCCCGGCATGACGCTCGAAGGTGTTGTTTCCAACGTGGCGGCCTTCGGTGCCTTTGTGGACATCGGCGTGCATCAGGACGGGCTTGTCCATGTCTCTGAATTGTCCGATCGTTTCGTGCGGGACCCTAGAGAGGTTGTCAAAGTGGGCGATATCGTGCGTGTTCGCGTTCTTGATGTGGATGTGGCGCGCAAGCGTATCAGCCTGTCCATGCGAAACCGTGAGAAGACGGGTAAAACCAGTACTCAGGCAGCCGACAAGTGCCCCAACCCCAACGCGCGTCCGATCAACCGGCTGCCGAAGTCGCCCTCGGGGACCATGGCGGCGGCTTTTGCGGGCTTAAAGCTCGGACGATGAGCTCAACGTAGGACAAGCACAAACGGTGCGAGGTCGACTAAGGACGGCGGCGCACCGTTTTTTATTTTGGGTTTGCAACAGACATATTCCGACAAAGGCAAAATCGATTGATCTGGGCTAGAGTTTGTGCGTCATTGGTTTCATATTGGAGAGAATGATCATGGATCCTAAACAGCTGGCTCCGGTGCTTTCGAACGTGACGGCTTCGGCCGACAAATTGGCGGCCTGCCCGACGGTCAAGGAAGCCCTTGCAGCGATTCTGCGCGATGAAAAAATCACGCTTGCCGATCAGATCGCCATTACGGAAGTGGAAGCGCCGCCCTTTCATGAAGACGAACGCGCCAAGGATTTGGTGCGTCGCTTTCAGGCGCTTGGCCTCACCGACGTCACGATTGATCAGGAAGGTAACGTCATTGCGCGCCGTCCCGGTACCGGCAATGGTCCTACGCTGGTTCTCGGAGCGCATCTCGATACGGTGTTTCCGGCAGGAACGGACGTGCGCGTTCGCGAGGAAAACGGCATTTATCACGCGCCCGGCATCAGTGACGACGCTCGCGGTCTGGCGGTGATTCTGCAGGTGCTTCGCACGATGCAGGAAAAGAACATTCAGACGATCGGCGATATTTGCTTTGTCTGTACGGTCGGCGAAGAAGGTAACGGTGACCTGCGTGGTTCCAAGTATCTCTTCCTGAAGTCGGGCATGAAGATTGACGGTTTTATCTCTGTTGACGGTGTCGATGTCGGTCGGCTTCTGTGTGCTGCCACGGGTTCCAAGCGCTACCGCGTGCACTTTGACGGTCCAGGCGGACACTCCTGGAAGAATTTCGGCTACGCTTCGGCCATTCACGCCATGGGGCGCGCGATTGCCAAGATTGCCGACGTGCGTCCTTGCGAAGATCCCAGGACCACGTTTACTTGCGGCACGATTGTCGGCGGCACGACTGTCAACTCCATTGCAGCTCACTGCGAAATGGAACTCGACATGCGCAGCGCCGGCGGCAAGGAGCTCGATGAAATCGAAGCGCAGATTCTGCCTCTGATTCAAGAGGCCTGTGAAGAAGAAAATGCCCGTTGGGGTGCCGAAGGCGATTTGGCTGTGAAGCTCACATTGGAACCTATCGGACATCGTCCTGGCGGTCAGCAGTCGGATGAATCGAGCGTGTTGCAGGCCGCACGCGCCGCGATGAACGAACTGGGCATTGAACTCAAGAAGTACGATGCGGCTTCGACCGACCACAACATTGCCATCCATTGCGGCATTCCTGCCACGACGCTGGGCGGCGGCGGTGCCGAAGGCTTCAACCATAATGTCAAGGAATGGTACGATCCTAAGGGCGGTTATCTGGGTGCCCAACTCGCGTTTTTGACGTCGCTGCTGCTCGTCGGCATGCAGGGTGTTGCCGAACCGCTTCTCAAAAAGCGCGATTGATGAGTAATAAAAGTGCCTAACGCCTTGAAGCAACCTGAAAAAACGGCGTCGGTCGTTTGGCAGGAAAGCGGGAAATAGGCGAAAATAGCGCACCTTATCAAAAATAAAACTCGGCCCGTACGGGAGCTTTGAAAAAAGATCGCCCGACGGGCCGTTGTTTGCGTGTGCGGTTTGGCCGCTCCGGTTTTTTCCACAGTTATTTCTCTTCCATGTCCAAGCAAGCGCTTTTACGAGAAGTGCGCCGTCGCCGCACTTTTGCCATTATTTCTCACCCTGACGCGGGTAAAACGACTTTGACGGAAAAACTGCTTCTGTTCGGCGGTGCCATCCAAATGGCAGGTGCCGTCAAGGGGCGCAAGGCCGCGCGTCATGCCACAAGCGACTGGATGGAAGTGGAAAAGCAACGCGGCATCTCGGTGACGAGTTCCGTGATGCAGTTCGAGTACAAGGATCACATTGTTAATTTGCTCGACACTCCCGGGCACGAAGACTTCTCGGAAGACACGTATCGTGTGCTCACGGCCGTGGACGCCGCCGTTATGGTCATTGACGCCGCCAAGGGTGTGGAAGCGCAGACGATCAAGCTTTTGAACGTTTGCCGTATGCGCAATACGCCGATCATCACGTTCATCAACAAACTTGACCGTGAAGTACGCGATCCGTTGGATTTGCTCGGTGAAATCGAATCGGTTCTCAAGCTGCAGTGTGTGCCGATCACCTGGCCGATCGGTATGGGCAAGACGTTCCGCGGTGTCTTCAATTTGCGTAAGAACCATCTTGTGCGCTTTGAACCGGGAACCGAAAAGCTCGCAAAGGAAACCGAACTCATTGAGGGACTGGACAATCCGCGTCTCGACGAGCTTTTCCCGATGGAAATGCCGCCGGTACGCGAGGCTGTGGAACTTGTACAGGGAGCAACGGAACCGTTCTCGCTCGACGCCTTCTTGGCCGGTCAGCAAAGTCCGGTGTTCTTTGGCTCGGGTGTGAACAATTTCGGTGTGGAGGACGTTCTGGAAGCGTTGCTTGAATGGGCGCCGCAGCCTCAGCCGCGCGATGCTGGTACGCGTACCGTCGATCCTCTGGAAGAACCCTTTACGGGCTTTGTTTTCAAGATCCAGGCCAATATGGATCCGCGCCACCGCGACCGTATTGCATTCTTCCGCGTATGCTCCGGCGTGTACCAGCCCGGCATGAAGGTGCGTCATGTGCGCGAAGGCCGTGAAATGAAGATTGCCAATGCGCTGACCTTCATGGCCAACGAACGCGTACACATGCAGGAAGCTTACGCGGGCGATATCATCGGCATTTACAACCACGGTCAGTTGCATATCGGCGATACGCTTACCGAAGGCGAGACGCTGGGCTTTACCGGCATTCCGTACTTTGCTCCGGAACTTTTCCGCTCGGCTCGTGCGCGCGACCCATTAAAGGGAAAGCAGCTTCACCAGGGTCTCAAGGAGCTCGGTGAAGAAGGCGCCATTCAGGTGTTTGAAGGCGAATTCGGCAATCTGATGCTCGGCGCCGTGGGTCAATTGCAGTTTGAAATCGTGGCGCAGCGTTTGGCGACCGAATATAAAGTGGACGCCATCTACGAGTCCACCGACGTATCAACGGCTCGCTGGCTGGTGTTCCCGGACGAAAAAACCAAGAAGGACTTCTGTGAAGAGCAGGCGGCCCGTTTGGCGCGTGACAGTGAAGGCAACATTTGCTACATGGCCACAAGTATTTACAACCTGATGACTACGCAGAAGCACTGGCCGCAGGTGCAGTTCCTGACTACGCGCGAGCAGGGTCAGAAGTTTGAATGAGGTAAAACAGCATGCAGGAAAACGATCAGAACGTGCGCATTCGCAAGGCGACGATCCAGGATGCGGCACTGCTCACGCAGATTGAAGCCGCTTGCTTCCCGGCCGCAGAAGCGGCTACGCGTGATCGTTTTGATGCGCGTCTGGCGGCGTTTGCCGATCACTTTCTGATCTGCGAAGTCGACGGTCAGGCGGTGGGCTTTGTCGATGGAATGGTGATCGACAGTCCCTATATTGAAGACGTGATGTTTGAAAAAGCCGATATGCACTGTCCTGACGGTGCATGGCAGAGCATTTTCGGGCTCAATACGCTACCCGAACATCGCCGTCACGGCTATGCGGCGCTCTTGATGAAAGCGCTCATTGCACAGGCCAAAGAAGAGGGTCGCCGCGGTGTGACGCTCACCTGCAAGGAGCACATGTTGCACTACTACGCCAAGTTCGGTTTTGTGCCGCTTGGCGCTTCTGATTCACAGCACGGCGGAGCCCGCTGGTTTGACATGGTGCTCGAGTTCAAGCCAGAGATTGCCGTCCAGCCGCCGGTGAAGGCTGTTCTGTTTGATTTGGACGGCACGTTGGTCGACTCGGTGCCGATGCTGACCGAAGCGGTCAATCGCGTGATGCGTGCCAACGGCTGCTCGGAATTTACCGAAGCTCAGATTGCCGCTATGGTCGGTAAGGGTGCCAAGGCGCTTATTGAAAGCGTCTGTGCGGCGCAGGGTATTGTTCCGTCCCCTGAAAATGTGCAGCGTTTTCTGAAGTCCTACGCCTCGGCCATGATGGGTAGCGACATGCCGGAAGAAACGTTTTACCCCGGTGCCCGAGAAGCCGTGGCCGCATTGCAGGCGGCAGGCTTTAAGACGGCTCTTGTCACCAACAAGATGCGCATGGTGACGGAGGCGTTTGTTCAACGTACCGGTTTGAATGTGGACTTGAATGCTTTGGTGGCCGGAGACGATACTGATCATCCCAAACCTGCCCCCGATATGTTGCTGTGGGCTTGCAAAAAGCTCGGTGTAAGTCCCGCCGAAGCTGTCATGGTGGGTGATTCGGAAAACGACGCATTGGCAGCCAGAGCCGCAGGCATCCGCGCTATGCTCGTGAGCACCGGCTATAACGGTACGGTGCCGATGACGCAGTGGGCAAAGGACAACGGTTTTTCCTTGGTGTTTGACAGCGTTGCAGGCATCAAGGATTACATCTTTGCTTGCGGAGGAAAGTTTGTGAGCTGACAGAGAAAAGCGCGCCATTGAGCGCGCTTTTCTGATTAATGAGCCGATAAGCCGTTGCGGTTTCTAAAGTGCAGTGAGGAGCCGAAGCGATGGCGTCCGATAACGCGTCCTGTGACGGCTTCTAGTTCCTGCTCGAGCAACACGTTGTTGTCGTAGAGCTGATAGCTTGCGCGTGTGCGCTGAGGCGTGACGTTGGGCATGATCACGTTGCAGCCGGAGAGAACACCAAGCGACCGGCCTCCGGTGACCAACGTTTCCAGGGCTGTGGCGGCAGCCATATTGACGGTGGGAAGCGCCAGGCGCGTTGCGGCGAGCATGTTGCGAGTGAGCGTGAGGAGCGCATCTTTTTGCATCATGCCGTCAGCCACCATGTCTCCGCCGTGACTTACCAGATAGGGCCCCATGCCGAGCATGTCGGCGTCAAGTTCCTCAAAGGTGCGGATATCTCGAACTAAATCTTCCAAACTCTGGCCTGGAATGCCGATCATTACGCCCGTGCCGACTTGATAGCCGAGCTTGCGAAGCGTCGCCAGCGCTTCAAGTCGAGCGGGCCATGTTTTTTGGGCACCACCTTTGCCCGAGTGCAGATAGTTAAAGAGCTTGAGATTGCTTGTTTCGATGCGAAGCAGATAGCGCAAAGCCTTACGGTTGCCTGCCGCTTGCGCCCAACGCTCATAGGTTTCTTCGGTTTGTTCGCCGAAACTGAGAGTCACGCCGCAACCTCCGGCAATGCCTTCTTCAACGCTCATACGGTGAATGCGACGCAAAACATCTTCGACAAAGGCGATGAATTTTTCATCCGTGCGCTCGCCCGCCTGCAGTGCGACGGATCCGTAACCTGCACGAACCGCATAACGAGCCGCTTCGACGATTTCCTCTGGAGTCAGGGTATAGCGCTGTGCAAGGCGGTTTCCCTTGCGGATTCCACAGTAACGGCAGTCGTAGATACAGTAGTTGCTGATTTCAATGAGGCCTCGAAACCACAGTGCGTTGCCGTGAACACGGGTCGTGCGGTCATAGGCTTCACGCCACAGACGAGAACAACACTCAGCATCGGTTAGTGACAAAAAGGCCAACAGTTCTTCGTCGGAGAAAGTGTCTTTGGCAAGAACGGATTCAAGCGTTTGTAAGTTCATACGGCACGATCAGAAATGGTTGGCGAAGATTTCGCGAGCTTCATGAAATGCCTTCAGGGCTTTGGGGTGCAGTTCAAGCGCACGTTCGAGTACGCCTTGCAGGTGGCTGATTGCCACGCCGTAGTTGGTCATAGGGATGTTTTGACGCTTGGCCTGAGCCAAACGCGTGAGCATATGGCGGCGAGTGACGACGCAGCCGCCGCATTGCAGGATGAGTTTGTAAGGCGTGAGATCCACGGGGAAGTCTTTGCCGACTACAACTTCAATGTCGAGTTCTCCGCCGACTTTTTTAGCGAGCCAGCGAGGTAGTTTTTTACGGCCGATGTCATCTGGCTGAGGATGGTGAGAGCACGTCTCGCAGATCATCACTTTGTCGCCGGGACGCAGAAAGTCGATCATGGCTGCGCCGCGTGCCATCTCAACAAGGTCACACTTGCTGTAGGCCATCTGAATCGAGAAGGTCGTTACCGGAATAGTTTTCGGCGTTTGCGCAACGACCGACTGCACCACCTGACTGTCGGTTACGACAAAGGCGGGCGGTTCTTTTTCGTTGGTCAATGTTTCGGCCAGACGGTTTTCACGCACAACGATACATTTGGCGTCGGCATCGAGTACTTCGCGTATGGCTTGTACTTGAGGAAGAATCATGCGCCCTTTGGGTGCGCCGGTGTCAATTGGGGTGACAAGCATCACGGTATCGCCCGGATGCACTAGATCACCCAACAACGGAAGGTCCGGCTCCACGGCACTTTGCGCGAGCTTTACGATGGCTTCACGCACGGCATCGATATTGAGCTTTTGACTGGCGCACACGGTAACCGGCTCATAACCCAATGAACGTACCTGCTCCTGCGTGACGATCAGTTCTTTGGCATCGGCCGTATCGGCTTTGTTTAAGACAACGACGGTGGGCGTAGCCGTGCTTTTGACGGTTCGAATGAGTTCAAGTTCGCTTTCAGTAAGTGCTTTGGCGTCACAGACGATTAGTGCCACATCAACCCAACCCAGTACGGCCAAGGATCGCTCCGTACGAAGTCCGCCTAGTTCGCCAACGTCATCGACACCTGCGGTATCAATGAAGACAACCGGTCCGATCGGTGCCAGCTCGCAGGCCTTTTCGACTGGGTCGGTAGTGGTTCCGGGCACATCGCTCACAATGGCGATTTTTTGATTGGTTAGCGCATTGATAAGAGAACTTTTGCCGGCGTTGCGTCGACCGAAAAGGCCGATGTGAAGACGAAGTCCCTTGGGTGTTTGAGTGCGGGAAGCGATGCCGATGACCGGAGCAGACATATCTGTAAGGGAGAGTGGAAGGTTAGAAAATTTCATCCGTTTGAAGGCCTTGATTGTAGAGCCGCCAGACAGGTAAAAAAATCCCGCTCGAAGGATTTTCTGTCTTTCGAGCGGGCTATCGGACGGCAAGCCTGACAAATCAGGCTTGCTGCAAGCGCAACCTTACTTTTCGATGTTGGTGCGGATGACGTCCTTTTCGAGCCACACGGGCGAGTGGTGTTCAGCAGCTTCCCAGCTGATGTCACCGGTGCCGATGCGCCAGATGCCGAGGAAGTGAGACATCGACAGCAGGGCGAGCGGGATGTGAGCGCAGACCACGAGCACGGTGATGAGGAGCGAACCCCAGACGTGGAGGTACCACATCGTAAGGAAGGCATCCTTACCGATGGCCGGAGCGAATACCCACAGCAGCCAGCCGGTGACGATGAGCATCACGATGGCAGCGGTGAAGAGCAGGTAAGAAGCTTTCTGGCCGGCGTTGTAGCGGCCCTGCGGCGTAACCTCAACCGGACCGAACGGGATCTTGAAGAAGCGACGCGGGTAGCCGCCGAAGTTGCGGAACCACAGGATCGTGTTCTTATCCCAGATCAAGCAGGCATTGATCATCAGCGCAAAGCGTTCGGGGGCGAACAGGAGATAGCCCACGAGGTTGAGCGTGAAGACGATGCCGAGGCCGACGTGCCAAGCCATGAGGCTTTCACCCGTAGCAGCTTCGGGCTTGCAGAGGTAGACGATAGCGCCGGTAATGACGAGCGCAAACCAAAGAATTGCGTTAAGACCGTGGAAGACCTTATCGGCAACATGGAAGCGCAAAATGCGGTCGTTGTGATTGGCCATGATTGCGACCTCCTTTAATTAGTGGTGAGCGGAAAGCTGCGTACGCTGGAAGTAGTGCGTGTGCAGCAGACCGTACATGGTGTTGTCCATCGGAGCGGCGCCAAGATCAACATAGATCTGACGCACGACGGGGTTCTGATGCGAGCTTGTCAGATTCATCTTCTGGCAGAGCTTGTCATCGGCGTAAAGCCCCTTCTGACGGGCAAGCAAAACGGAGTTGCGGTTCGCGAGCAGATCGCCGACAGCCCAACCGGTGGCACCAGCGGCGACAGCGCAAAGACCCACAACCTTAAACAGACCGCGGCGGCCGAGAATGACACTCGCCGGGCGTTCTTCAAACTGGTAAACGGACATTTGTGTGTTCCTTTCTATCGGCTAATGGGTTAGAGGCTCACGGGGAGCGGGAACAAGGGCTTGAGCCAGCCGGTGCCGGTGCCCTGGACAGGCTGACCGCCGCCGTTGACGCAACCGCCCGGGCAGTTCATCACTTCGATGAAGTGCCAACGATTCGGATTGCCACGCAGTTCGTCAAGAACGTGTTCGAGAGCCTGGTTGGCGCCGTTAACCACGCAAACGCGCAGCTCGAAGGTCTTGCCGTTCAATTCGGGCAGAGCAAGCGGAATCTTGGCTTCAACGTAGCTGTTGTCGAGGCCGCGCACCGGGATGATGTCGGCGTTGTCGAGTTCCTTGCCCATCAGGACGCGGTAGGCCGTACGCAGAGCAGCTTCCATTACGCCGCCGGAGCAGCCGAAAATGGTACCAGCGCCGGTGTAGACGTCGAGATTTTCACGCTTGCGTTCCTTCGGGAGCGTGAGCGGATTGATATTGTGACGACGCAGCAGTTCGGCAATGTCACGGGCGGTGAGCACGGCGTCAACGTCAGGGAAGCGCGGCGTGTCGGCAGGAATCGTGCCGGCCTTGATGTGATGGCGCCAAGCGGTGTCCATTTCGGGACGGCTGGCTTCGAGGATCTTGGCCGTGCAGGGGGTGATAGCCACAACCTTGACGTTGCGCGGATCTGTGTTGTAGAGGAACTTCGGAGCCCACACCTTGGCGAGCACGCCGCCCATCTGAATCGGGCTCTTGGCCGTGGACAGATGCGGCAAGAAGTCGGCGTTGAAAGTTTCGGCGTTGCGAACCCAAGCCGGGCAGCAGCTCGTGAAGTGCGGCAGCGGATGGTGAGCAGCGCGTTCGAATTCGGGACCGCGCTTGCCAAGCACCCAGTACTGAACCTTGCGCACGAATTCCGTGCCTTCTTCCATGATGGTCTGGTCAGCGGAGCTGTTGACGTCGTAGGTCTTGAAGCCCAGTTTTTCAAAGGCGTTCATCATCTGATCGGTGGTGAGATCGCCGGGCTTGCCGCCGAATTCTTCGGCAATAGACACGCGAACGGCCGGGGAGGGGTGAGCCACCACGACGTTGCTCTTGTCAGCGAGCATTTTGTCGACCGTGTCCACAAAGCTCATCTGTTCGATGGCATTGAACGGGCAGCTGATCAAGCACTGACCGCAGGTCACACAGCGCTGATCGTCAATCTTGTGCTTGGCGCCAAGATGACCCTGAATGGCATCGACCGGGCAGACCTTGCGGCAAGTATCGCAGGCTTCGCACAGGTCTTGATTGATTTTGATGATGCCGCGCAACTCGCCTTTGCGGATGTTGCCGACAAAATCGGGGCCGTTCAAACCGAAGGAATCTGCCGTCGGATTGAACGTCTTGATTCTGATGGTTTTTGCACTCATCTTTAGGGATCTCCTGTTCTTTTAAAAAGGGCGCAGAGCCTGATTCGAGACAGAGCTGTCAAACGCCGCTTTCGCTGGTGCCGAGAAACCGAAACGAACCCATCCGCGGCAATTACAACAATTGCCTCGGACAAAACACAGAAAATCAAAACAGGGTTGTCGCGGCTTAGGGGAGGAACACAAAGAGACGGCTTCGCGTTCCGGCACTCGCGCGGGTCGATTTTATAGGCAACAGACGCGAAAAACTAGGCATTTCAGAAGATGGACGGTAAAGAAAAAGGATAGGAAGGAAGGAGATCGGAGGGTCATCCGAAAGTTTGATTTAGAACAAATTGCTTGCGAACAGAAAGATTTCGTAAAGGAAAAAAGCTTTAAAAACAAAAGGATGACCTTTATTTGTCATGAGGTTTGCCTATGAAATTGAGAAAAACCGGAAAAAGGACCTGAAAACTATTACTCCTAAAGGGGTAGATTGAGCTAGGACAGAAGTAGCAATCAGTCTATTTTGACGCGGTGTGGCAAAAGTTTGATTTATGTCAAAAATGCTGCAAAGTTTCAGCGCAACGGAGTGTTAAGTCAAGAACCGTTTCAATGTGGAAACGTGCAAGAAAAAGGCCGCCTAAAAGAGGCGGCCACAGAGCAGGTGCGCAAATAATCAGCAATCGATATCACGAAGCGGTTTTCTGAGTTCGGCGCGAACGTTATCCATACCGGAGTAGAAGGCTTTCATCATGACGAGCCCCAGGAATTTTCCCGCGTCGGTCACAATCAGGTTGTCGGGATCTTCCGGGTTGTCCTTGATAGCGCCGGCGATGCGGAGTCCGAGCATTTCCTTAAAAAGCGCCTTGTCGAGATCAACGCCGTGAACTTCACGGAAATACTTGCGGGACAGGCGAGCCGAGAAGAGTCCCAGAAGCAGGCGATACTGCAGTACGGCGTGCTTGTCGAATTGGCGACGGCGCTCTACACCGGTTTTCCCTTCTTTGATGCGCTCGTTGTAGCGGCGCAGGCTGAACGTGTTGACGTAGAGACTGCTGCCCAAGAACGAGAAAGCGCCGGAACCTACGCCCAGATATTCGTCGTGGTCGACCACGTACTCGTCAAAGCCTTCGTCGTGCGTGCGGCCAAATGTCCAACTCGTAAGCTGACGGTAGTGGGTGCCGAGCGTGTTCATGATCACGGCATATTGATCGGCAAGCTCAATACCCTTGGCGGCGATTGTCTGCTTGACGCTCTTTCGAGTCTGGCTTGTGACCATCAGCGGATACGTCGTGATCTGGCGCGGATTGAGTTCCACAAGCAGATCCATGTCGCGCTGCAACATTTCGAGATCCTGACCGCGGAAGCCGAAGATCATGTCGACATTGGTCGTTGGGAAGAGCTCGAGCGCTTCCTGCAAACGCTCGTAGATCAGAGCGCCGGAACCGAACTTGTCGTAGCGCTCGGTCATCTTGAGAATGTCGTCGTTAAAGCTCTGTACGCCGATGCTCATGCGGTCCACGAGCCCCTTGAGATTGCGGAACGTAGGGGTGGCAATTTGCAACGGATCGGTTTCGCACGACACTTCTTTGATGCCTGGGAAAAGCGTGCGGGCGTGTTCAATCGTGCGGATGAGCTCGTCTTCGAGAATCGTTGTCGTGCCCCCGCCGATGTACATACTCGTAAAGTCGTAGCCGAGCGCTTTGACATAGTCCATTTCCTTGCGCAGGTTCACAAAGTATTCGCGTGCCTTGTGTTCCTTAAACAGGAAGCGGTGGAAGGTACAGTATGAGCAAAGCGTCTTGCAGAACGGAATATGGGCGTAGAGCAGATATTGGTGACCGGGCTGCGGTTCCGGCGGTCGGTCGAGAACGACGGGATCGCAGTTGAGATAACGGTCGATGTAGTACTGCATGATTCGGTCGGTGAGGTTGATCATCCAGTTGGGCATCAACTTGCCGATGCGAACCTGAGGCTGTTCAGTCATAACTTCGAAAAACAGAAAAGACGGCTGCACGAGTTTTGTCATGCAGCCGGAAGGTAATGGTTAGGTTGAAGCAATTGTACGGATAAACACCACGTCCAAACCTTAAGCGCGGGCGTGTGAGAGGTACATCTCTTCAATCTGAGCGGCAAAACGGTCGGTGAGTGGCTTGCGTTTGAGCTTGAGCGTCGGTGTCAGCAAGCCGTTGTCGATGGTCCACGGCTCCAGTGTGAGCGCCACATTACGCGGCAACGCATAATGCGGGAAACCAGCGGCGGCAGCGCGAGCTCGCTTGAGCACAGCAGAACGTACTGCATTACTTTGCAACGCGAGTTTGTCGTTGGGATCGACACCGAGTTTGGCGGCCAGCTTTTTCCATTCTTCCGTATTGAGAACGGCGATGAAGGAAATGAAAGGACGCGCTTCACCCACGACGAAAGTTTGAGCAAAGAGCGGGTCGGTTTCGAGCGCCAGCTCCAAATCGACGGGCGGTACTTTTTCGCCGGTACTTGTCACGATAATTTCCTTGATGCGGCCGCGGATGCGCAGAAGGCCAGCATCGTTGAATTCACCGACGTCGCCTGTAGACAACCAACCGTCGGGCGAAAGTACTTTGGCTGTGTCTTCCGGACGGTTCCAATATCCTTTCATGACGGAAGGCGCACGTACCTGAATTTCATTGGTTTCGGGAGCCAGACGCAGTTCAACGTTTGGGAACGGGTACCCAACGGTTTCCGGCTGATTGATCGTAAGTGAGTTTCCGGCAATGATGGGCGAGGCCTCAGTCATGCCGTAGCCCTGAATTGGCGGAATGCCCAGGCCGCAAAACATACGAGCCACTTTGTGATTGAGCGCGGCGCCGCCCGCAATGGCGACTTTGAGTTTGCCGCCGAACTGCATCGCGACCTTGTTTGCCACCAGACGCTTGAGAATTGGCCAGACGATTGGATCGAGCCAGCTAAGGGTTCCGGATTCGACAGGCAAACGGTTGGCCTTGCAAAACCGTCGCCAGCCGACGTCAACGCAGGCGTTAAAGAGCGCGCGGGTAATGGTCGACTGTTTCCCCAGTCGATCCAGAATGCGTGCGTAAATGCGCTCGTAGATGCGGGGTACGGAAATGAGAACGTCAGGGTGTACCGTGCGGAAGTCTTCGCTCAAAAGCATGATCGAGCGGTTGAACACGATGGTGCATCCCATGCCAAGAGCCAGGTAGTAGCCTGCTGTGCGTTCAAATGTGTGCGAGAGCGGCAGGAAGGATAAAAAGACGTAACCAGGCTGAGGTGCCGGAGCAATATGTTCTAGCGTAGCGATGACGTTGGAGACGACATTGCCGTGCGTGAGCATGACGCCCTTGGGTTTGCCGGTGGTTCCGGAGGTATAGACGATGGCGGCAAGGTCTTCGGGAGTTGGACCTTCGGGCAACTGGTCGACTGCGTGGCCTAACGCCAAAAAATCATCGACACCGTAAATTTTTGGGCCGCCGCGCTTTTGTATTGCCGGTGTCACTTCGTCGGTCAGGATGACCGTCTTGAGCGCAGGCAGTTTGGTTCCGATGGCTTCAATAGCAAGCCATCGCTCATACTTGTTTGTAATCAGACATTCGGCGCCGCTGTCGGCAAGAATGAAGGAGAGGGATCCCGGAGTGTCAATGGCGTGCAGCGGCACGGGGATCAGGGCGTTGGCAAGTACGGACTGATCAGCCAGAACATGGTCGATCGAATTGTTAAGCAAAATGCTTACGCGTGCTCCGCGCGTCAGACCGAGCCCGGCAAGCGCTTTGCGCCACTCGACGATGCGGTCGTTGAGTTCCAGATAACTCAACGGCTCCCAAGTGTTGGACGTACGGTCAAACTGCTTCAGGGCAATTTCGCCGCCCGTGAGCGAGGCCCGCAGGGGAACGAATTGATCAAGCGTGGTGCATTGCTTCAGAGCTGCAAGACGCTGCGCGGAATTGTCAACGGTTCTCTGATTCGACATCTTCAATTCAAGTTAAGCAAGGCGGTTCCGTATCTTACGGAGCATGACGCGCGAAATTTTAGCGCAGAGCTAGTTGGCGGCGATAAGCCCTTTTTCGTTGATTTTGAACGAAGTTATTCGCTGAAAAGCCCAGTTGAGAGATAACGCTCGCCCGAGTCGGGAAAAATGACGACGATGCGTCCATGATCATAGGGCGGTTTGCGGGCCAAACGAACGGCAGCCTCAAGAGCGCTGCCCGAACTGATGCCCACGAAAACGCCGTCGGTTTTAAGAACCAGACGCGTCATTGCCGCCGCCTCTTCATTGCCGACTTGCATGACTTCATGGTAGACCGACGTATCGAGTGTTCCCGGAACAAACCCTGCGCCGATACCTTGGATTTTGTGCGGACCGGCTTTACCGCCGGACAGGACGGGTGAATTTTCAGGTTCAACCGCAACGACGCGGATGCCGGGATCGCAGCGTCGCAGGAATTGGCCGGTGCCCGTGATCGTTCCACCCGACCCGACGGCGCTGACAAACGCATCGATGCGTCCTTGCATATCGTCCCAGATTTCGGGTCCGGTGGTCTCGTAGTGCGCCTTGGCGTTGGCGGCATTGTCAAATTGGTTGGGCATGAAGGCACCCGGCGTGGAGGCAACGATTTCCTTGGCTTTGTCGACGGCTCCGCTCATACCGAGCGAGGCCGGCGTAAGCACGATTTCCGCGCCGTAAGTTTTGAGCAGCATGCGGCGCTCCACGCTCATTGATTCGGGCATGGTAAGAACGGTGCGAAAACCCAAGGCTCGTGCCACCAGCGCAAGACCGATGCCGGTGTTGCCGCTGGTCGGCTCCACGATGAGGCCGCCCGGCAGAAGTTTTCCTTCGGCCTGAGCCGTCTTGATCATAGAGAGTGCCGCACGGTCCTTGATGCTGCCGCCGGGGTTGAAGCATTCGAGCTTGGCGAAAATCTGGGCGGTCAAGCCGAGCTCTTTTTCAAGTCCTTTGAGTTCCAGAAGCGGCGTGCGCCCGATGGTTTCGGTGATGGATTGGCAAAGTGACATACTGACCTCAAGTGGTGAGAAAACCGTGTGCCGTACTTAGGGAATGATGTTTCCGGAAAGAGGTACGGGCTCGATGCGTCCGAGCAGATCCGTAAGATGGATCGGATCGTTCGTGTAGCGGGAATACTGCACGGTGTTGGCGGTAACGCGCATCACGTAGTCACGGGTTTCCGAATAGGGAATCGTTTCGGCAAAAAGCGCTCCTTCGACTTCCTTGGTGAGCGTTGAGCGCCAAGCGGCGGCTTTGGATGGGCCTGCGTTGTAGCTTGCGGTAGCAAGCGTCACATTGGGGCTCACGTTCTCTCTGACGAGGCGCAGATACTGCGTTCCCAGAAACAGATTGGTGTCGATGTCGGAGATTTTGCTGTTGTTATAACCTTTAAGTCCCGTCTGCTTGGCGACCCAGCGGGCCGTTGATGGCATGACCTGCATCAAGCCGCGAGCGCCCGCGGAACTGAGTGCCAGGCTGATAAAGCGCGACTCTTGACGAATAAGGCCGAAGACCAGATTTTGCGGCAGCTGTGCTTCGTCGGCAGCCCGATTGATCTTGTCGGCAAAAGGCTTCGGGTAGAGCTGGTTGAAGGCGGCAGCCCGGCCGGTGCTGGCGGCTGTGTTGATGCGGCGATGCTCCAGACCGAGAGCGCCTGCGTATTCCGCAATTTCTAAGCGTTCGCGAGTCTTCATGCCGATCAGGGCCCAGTTCCATTCGCGATGACCCTCGTAGGGTAGACCCAGCGCGTAAAAGCGCACCGCGCGTTGCACGGAAGGATTCTTGGAAAACTTGGCAAAACTTTCCTTTGAGGTCTCGGGCTTCATGCTTTCGGGACCTTTGTAATAAGGTTTCCCGAGGAAGTCTGCGGCCAGAAGGTTATAGAACTCATAGCCGCGCACGAGGCTTTGCATCAATTTGTCGGCCTGCGCTTTCTTGCCGACGGCCGCGAGCATGCGAGCCCGCCAATACGTCCAGTTGTCGGCTTTTTTCACGGAGGGAGAAAGCTGAGAAATCGCGGACAGAGCCTCTTGAGGCGTGCCGTTGCGCAATGCGGCGCGAGCCTGCCAGACCAGTACCGTGGCGCCGTTGACGATCAGTGTCGAGGAGGCAGCCGATTTCAATCCTTCGCCGGCAAGCTTGTAGTAACGCAGGCTGGCGGCGTCATGATCCACGGCCGCTTCATATCCGATGCGACCCCACAAAAGCGCTTTGGTGGATGAATTGATGCGGCCGTCAGTGGCATGCGCGATCGTGACAGCTGCGCCGATATCCTTTTGCACGATGCGAAGCGAAGCGGCGATCAAAAGGCGAACGGGTTTTTTCTTGAGCACCTTGCGGTTGCGCTGCAGCCAGCGCGACGGATTGGTCAGAATCTGCGAAAGCTCTTTCTTGTTAACCGGTAGGTATTTGGCAGGCGTTTCCTTGACCAACTGCGTAGCCAGCGTGTAGCGCTTTTTCTGCAGCAAAATCAACAGGTACTGCCACGTCCAACTGCGGTCGGCCTCAAGTGTTCTGGCGGCAAGTTTCTTGCACGCGTCGATTTGCGGTGCCGTGGTGTGCAACAGCAGACTCTTGGCTTGTGCAAGTGCCTGCGCGGAGGGTTTGCCGCTTCCGAGCGCAAACGTTTGGCGCAGGCACAGGATGTCGCGCTCTTCTCGATTCCACCTGAGTTTCGGATAAAGGGCGGCAAAGCGCTTGGCATCGTTGGCTTGAGCGGCATAGCGCAGCCAATCCGTGCGGGCGCGTTCGGCAAGGTATTCTGACTCATGCGCTTCGATGAAGCGTGCGTAGCGCTTTTCGACGGCGGCCGTGAGCTTCTTGTTTTTTTTGAGATCCTGCTCGGCTTGGGCGTTGATTTCCCAAAGTTCGACATAGCCGCCCAGTGGATGATTCTTGACGCGTGCTGCCAGGGTCTTCAATTGAGCAACGTCGTTTTTCTGCGCGGCCTTCCGGGCAGCCAAAATGTCTTCGTCGCCTTCGAGTTCTTCGCCGAAGTGCGCGGGAAGAAGGTTGCTCGAAGGCGTTGCAGGCGGAACGAGTGTGTAGTCGGCCTTGGAAACAGGTTCAATAACAAAGCCCTGCTGTGGGACGACTGGAGCGGGAGAATAGGACGCAACCTGAGCGGCTTCGGATGTAGCAGTTGTGCCTGGCGTCAGCGGGGATGAGGGCAGAGTTTCGCCCGTGACAACGACGGCGACGCTCGGATCGATCTTGAGGGTTTCCACCGGCTCGGTCTTTTCTGCCACGACAGGTTCGGACGCGGCTTCGGCTGCGGCAGGCGTAATGGGAGTGGGCGGCGTCAGAGGCTGCCCGGAAACCGTGATGGCGGTTTCTCGAATGCCGTCGGCCGATTCGGTGACGGTTGTTTCGCGAATGCTCCCGACAGGCTGAGGCGAGACGGCGGTCGGTTCTGCAACGACGGCAGACGGCTGAATTTCGGTTGGGTAGACAGGCTCGGAAACGGTTTCACGCACGGTTTGCGACGCGGGTGCCGCACCGCTCGGCGTTTCGGCCTGAGCGGCCGCTTCGATTTCCTGCGGCAACTCGCGGCCGTCAAACTGCGATTCGATGCGTTCAATGCGGCTTTCTTCGATCTGCGCGGCAATTTCTTCTTCGGTGAGCTCCCGTTGACGAATGGCGGTTAGCTCTTCGATAGCCGGCGTCGTGATGGCCGAAGAGGCGAGCAAAAGCGAATAGACTGTAGCGGCAAATGGCATCGGAAAAAACCACAAGAAAAAAGGCGCGTGTCCATGAGTCGGACAAGCTCACACCCATAGCACCATGATAACGGCAAATAACAGCGCTGATTTCAAAGCGATCTCGCGTCAATCGTTACGAAAATTAATGTTGGAGAAGCGCAGCCGCGTACAGGTTGAATGTCCGACGGCGGTGGAAAACCTTTCGGCGCACCTGTTGCAATGGCTCGCCGAGCGGGCGGTTTCCCGATTGGGGTTTTATCGGCCGATAAAAAACGAACCGGATCTTACGGAGCCGCTTTTGACTTGGAAACTCGGTTCCCCGCAGCGTTGCCTTTGCGTGCCGGTGGTCGATGACAGTCGAAGCAAGACCATGCACTACGCGCGCTGGGAGGCCGAACGCGTGCGTATCGGATGCTACGGCATTGAGGAGCCGATCGAGGACATTCTTGTCGATCCCGAGGTGATTTTGGTTCCATGCGTGGGTGTGACGCGGGAAGGATTTCGTTTAGGCAACGGCGGCGGTTATTTTGATCGGTGGCTCGCCGAGCGGCAAAAAACGCCGGGGCTTGTAACGGTAGCCGTGGCGTTTGATTGCCTGGTGACGGAAGATTTTGTGCCGGAGATTTTTGACATTCCGTTGGATTGGATCTTGACGGAATCTGGGATGCGTCCGGCGGAAAAGAAAACGGGCCGCAACACGATGGATGCAGCCCGTTTGATGCAACACTAACGATTAATAGCGATAGTTTTCGCTCTTGTAGGGACCTTCGACCTTGACGCCGATGTAGTCAGCTTGCTTCTGCGTCAGAACGGAAAGTTCGGCGTTGAGCTTGGTGAGCTGCAGACGGGCAACTTTTTCGTCGAGAATCTTCGGAAGGATGTAGACGCCCACCGGATATTTGTCCGTGTTGGTGAAGAGTT
>ENA-UEYI01000657-UEYI01000657.1-human-gut-metagenome-genome-assembly--contig:-NODE-657-length-33525-cov-6.970521_pt1 | contig 33525 bp, 24 predicted proteins | sample MGYA00242900_ERZ507916 | MGnify/ENA primary metagenome ERZ507916 (study PRJEB26167, sample SAMN06115521) | human gut metagenome | host: Homo sapiens | place: China:Chongqing | collected 2015-09-02...
AAGAATGAGTCGAGCCGATATGGTGTCGGAGATGATGCTGCCGTCCTCTCCTACCCGGCCGAAAAGGAAGTGCTCGTTACTACCGACTTGCTGATGGAAGGTGTCCATTTCGACCTTGTGTATGTACCGCTCAAGCATTTGGGGTATAAATCGGCCGTAGTCAATTTCTCCGATATCTATGCCATGAACGGCACACCGAAGCAGATTACCGTTTCCTTGGGCATATCCAAGCGTTTCAGTATAGAAGACATGGAGGAACTCTATGCCGGCATCCGTTTGGCTTGCGAAGAATATGATGTTGACATTGTGGGGGGAGACACCTCCGCTTCCTATACCGGGCTTACCATCAGCATCACCTGCATAGGCGAGGGTGAGAAAGGAAAAGTGGTCTACCGCAATGGTGCCCGTGAAACCGACCTGATTTGCGTCAGCGGCGACTTGGGTGCCGCCTACATGGGACTACAGCTTTTGGAACGCGAAAAGGCGGTGCTCAAAGGAGGTGACAAAGACTTGCAACCGGACTTCTCGGGGAAGGAGTATCTTCTGGAACGTCAATTGAAGCCCGAAGCACGCCGTGACATCATTCAGAAACTGGCAGAAGAGGGTATACAACCCACCTCCATGATGGATATATCGGACGGTCTTTCTTCGGAATTACTGCATATCTGTACCCAAAGCAAAGTGGGTTGCCGCGTTTACGAAGAACATATTCCTATCGACTATCAGACGGCTGTAATGGCAGAAGAATTCAATATGAACCTGAGCACTTGTGCACTGAACGGAGGCGAGGATTATGAGTTATTGTTCACCGTCCCCATTGCCGACCATGAAAAGGTTGCCGAAATGGAAGGCGTCAAGCTGATTGGCCATATCACCAAACCGGAATTAGGCTGCGCCCTAATTACCCGTGACGGTCAAGAGTTTGAACTCAAAGCACAAGGATGGAATCCTTTGAAGGAAGAAGAAGCGGAAAAAGCATAGCTATAAAACTTTTTCAGTATTTTTTCTCAAATCATAAACGCTGATAATTAGCCATATAGCCAATTATCAGCGTTTTTTATTATGAAAGCTATTGCATAGTCCAAAAGTTTCACTACCTTTGCAACCGCAAAAGAGATAAACATGGTGCCATAGCTCAGTTGGTAGAGCAAAGGACTGAAAATCCTTGTGTCCCCGGTTCGATTCCTGGTGGCACCACTATCGATTCGGTAATTTCTCAGAACCCATTGAAATTCAGTCATTTCAATGGGTTTTCTTTTATACTCCAATACGCAAATTCCAGCCGATTTAATCAGTCTCTTTCTCTTAGCACAAATATTTACTATATTGTCGCTATAATACACTTTATCATCTTGTAAAAAAAACATATGCACTCCCAATATCTATCTAACATACTACTGGCACGTATTTACACTTCATAAAATTACTGCACTTCCGCTAAATGTTTTTGTCGAAACTCTTTTGGCGTACATTCATACTTTTCACGGAACACCTTGAAGAAAGTTACTTTATTCGAGAATCCTGAATCGAATACAATTTCATCAATCGTCTTTTTCGTCGTCAGCAATAAATCTTTTGCTATATGCAAACGACATTTCTTTATCAAATCCGTCGGACTGTCCTCTCCTATCTCTTCCATCTTCCGATAGAGACTCCGGGGACTGATTGCCAGCCGATCGGCGATATAACGCGGCGTTAAATCCTTGTTTGTTATATTATCATTGATTATCTTCAAAACCGATTGTAGGAACTTCTTCGACTCTTTGTGCGTTAACTTTCCATCCGACTTTTCAAAAGAACTGATCGGCGAACTGAAATAATTTTTCAACACCTCTTTCCGTTCTATCACCTGACAGACAGAAATACGAAGGTACTCTGCACTAAACGGTTTCGTGATATACATTTCCGCACCGGCAGAAAGAGCCTCCATCTGTTGTTCCATCTCGTGCCGTCCGGAAACCACAATAATAGGAATATGCGCCGTCTCTTTCACCGATTTGATCCGCCTGGTCAGTTCAATGCCACCCATTCCCGGCATCATGACATCACAGATAATCACATTCGGATAAACCTCATTCATCACCTGATCCAGCCGTTCGGGATCTTGCAAGGTTACCACATTGAAGTCAGCCGAGAAGATTTCTCCAATAAACCATAGCATTTCGATTTCATCATCGACAACCAAAAGCGTAGGACGCATCTTATCAAACTCATACTGGGGAAGTTTCAGTATCGATTGAGTATCTATCTTAGGGATGTATTCCGCTGTGAGCCGCTTGGTTTCCGCCACTCCGGTAGTCAGTTCCACGACAGGCAAGGTTAGTGTAAACACCACCCATCCGTCAGGAGTATTTTCCACTTTCAACGTACCATTCAGCAACTTTGCCATATTATAAGAGATGGCTAGTCCCAGTCCGTTCCGTGAAAAGTCCTTTTCATCCTGATTCTCGAAATTATCCAAAATGGCATACCGATTAAAAATATACTGAAAATCCTTTTCCTTGATGGTACTTCCTTCATTCGCTACACGAAGAGTCAGCATGTTTTCCCCGCTCGTATCCACTTCAATCTTGATACTTTGTCCGTCGGGAGTATATTTAAAGGCATTAGAAATCAGATTAATAATAATTGTATTCAGGAATCCTTTGTCCGAGTTCCACATCACCTGCTCGGGTATCTTGCTCAAGAAAGTGATGTTTCTGGATTTAGCCATTTCTACAAACGTTTTGGCTATTCCTTTCACAATGGAAGACACATTCAATGACTCAATCCGTACTTCCCTGTTTCCCGTTTCAATCCGACGGAATTCGATCAATTCATGAATCAGGTTGTTGAGACGCTCCGCATTCGTCTGAATCATCTGTACGTAGTCTACAACAAATTTACTAAGTCCCTTCGACGAAAGGATTCGTCCGCAAGGACCATAAATCAAAGTCAGCGGAGTACAAAATTCATGTGCGATATTAGTAAAGAAACGAAGTTTGGACTCAAAGACATTCTTTTGATGGCGTTTCTCTATCTCGTTCAGCAATTCCTGCTTTTTACGTTTGGAGCGCAAGATAAAGGAACGTATCAGTAAGGCTGCCAGTAAAAGCAGACAGAAGGCATAAATCAAATAAGCCCACCAGGAAGCATACCACGGATCGCCTATACGAATGACCAGGGAATAGACATCACTCTCTTTATCAAAAACACTATTGTAATATTTCACCAGTAAGGTATATTCGCCGGGAGCCATATTTGTAAAAGAGACTCCGCTTCCCGAACCATTGTTTACCCATTGGTCACTCAATCCTTTCAGTTTATAAAAATAGGTACAGTTATTACCATTCAGATAATCCACAGAGGCAAATGAAACAGAAAAGAAATTCTGGTCATACTGCAAATTCAAGACTTCAGTTTCTTTTTTCCGGGTGAGAAATTCGCCCAGATTGTATTGTTCACCGAAGATAGACAGCTTATCAAAATAAACAGGAGGCATATAAAGCTGCTCCGGACGGCCATCCGCCCGGATAGCTACGACTCCATTGATTCCGCCAAAGAACAGAGTACCAGTCCGGGAATCCCGAAAAGCGGCACCGTCACTAAACTCTACCACTTTTAAACCATCTCCAAAGCCATACGAACGAAAGACATTCCGTTTCGTATCGAAATTGATTAATCCGAGATTGGTGCTCAACCAGAAGTTGTCGGACGAGTTTCTAAGAATTGCATGAATGGTATTATTCAGGAAACCATTCTTAGCATTGAAGAGCTGATAAGAAGTTTCCGAAGTGTACTTTATCAATCCGTAGCTCGTTCCAAAAAGATAGTTATTGCTGCTGTCTTTACTGATGGCGAGAATATTATTCAGGGTCATGTTTTCGTATTTATGAGTAGACACCGGTTCCAGGCCGTTCGTCGTTTCGTTATAACGGAACACCCCATATCCTTTATTACCAAACAACAAGTTGGCTTCATTCTCTGCATAAATAGTAAAGAAATAGTTCGATCCCAGTTCACCGTCATTGATGACGTAACGTTGCGCATCCACAATCACCGGATTGTCCGGTGTTCCGGCAATACGAGCCTTCACCACTCCCATGCCGACACTCGCCAGCCACAGTTCGGAATCTGCTGTTTCGTAAATGCCATGGATGTATTTAAAATCTTCGTTACCGATCCGTATCGGTATACTCTTAATACGTTTTTCCCGATATGAATAATAAGTTAATCCTTCTTCGTCTCCTATCCAAAGCAAATTCCGGTGGCTCTTGGCAAAACAATAAACGGCATTACTACTCAAAGCACTATTAGAGGTAGTCAACACCTCTGCCCGGCAGTCGGATATGTTTTTATCGAATTCGTAATCATAGATTTTAAGAATTCCGTTCCCTTTGGTTCCCACCCAGAAAGTACGTTCATCATCAAGATAGATGGCACGCACGGGGCGTTCTATTTTCTCGGTGTAATTGCTAAGCACCATTGATTTGATAGAATAAAGCGGGTTCGAATAAAGATAAACGCCCTGCCCGTCAGTACCAATCCAGACAATATCCTGAAAACGGTCTTTCTTGAGACAGAATACACCGCTGTTGATAGGTAACGACTGAATTTGATAATGAACCGTCTCCTTCTGTTTCTCCAACAGGAGAATACCATCCATCAAAAAGCCCACAAAATAGCTGTTATGATAATGAACGATGGACGAAATTTTGCCACGTTCCTGTATTTCCTTACCCAGATTGGCAATAAATTCATTCTTCTGGGTCGGAATATGGAAAGCATAAAAATTAAATTCCTTGTCTATGTAATAAAGAGATTGCTCGTCATTGAAACAATAAATCAAGGAAGTCTGATAAATCAGGTTTGTTTTCTGGGGTAACAGGGTGATATCTCCCGATGCGGCTTCCTGCTGTATGTCATAACAGCGGTTGTATCCTTTCATGACTACCCACATCCGGTTGTTACCATCGATAAAGAAGTTTACGATATCGGAAATCGGGATTCCCGTGATATTGATTTTCTTGAAGACTCCTTCTTTTTTATGATAATAATAGATGCAGTTACTATCCTGGATAATGAACAGATTGCCATGACTATCCTTATTCATAAAGAAGAGTTTCTGAAATTCATTATAGTGAGTGATTGTATTGGTTTTCCGATTCAAACGGTTCAACCCATAGTAGGTTTGAATCCAGTAGATACCTTCGCCCGTATACACAATATTGTCAATCAGATTACCAGATAAGTAATCCTCCTTGTCACGAGTCTTAAATTCCTCAATCTCCTGTCCATCATAAATATTCAGTCCGTCGCAAGTCCCGATCCACATCAATCCACGCTCATCCTGGCACAGAGATGTAATCGAACTATTAGACATATACTCTTTATCTGCGACTTGCTTCAAATTATAAGCATAAGCGTTATGTATCAACAGATTAAGAAAAAAGAATAGAATAAAAACCGACTGTTTTCCCATTGTGTATTATTCTTAGATTTGCTATATGACAAAGGTAAACAAAAAAACATTCCGAGCTTTTTTGGGGTCGGAATATAAGTAAAGCTCCGTGCCAGAGTAGTTAATCTCAGCGACAAGAGGCGATTTAGCCCCTCTATTACTAGAAGCACATTCCTTTTCTCCCTATTTTCGTCGTAGAAATTATTTTCAAATCTATAAATTCATTTGTTCATGAAAACACATTTTTCATTTAAACACTTGCTATTTCTTGGAGGTGCCGTGTTGTACAGCTTGCAATCTTCTGCCGTTAAGAATCCTGTAGACTATGTCAGCACACTGGTAGGCACTCAATCCAAGTTTGAACTGTCTACCGGAAACACGTATCCGGCTACGGCATTGCCGTGGGGAATGAATTTCTGGACACCGCAGACCGGTAAAATGGGAGACGGTTGGGCGTACACGTATGATGCCGACAAAATCCGGGGATTCAAACAAACACATCAGCCCAGTCCCTGGATGAACGACTACGGGCAGTTCGCCATCATGCCTGTCACCGGCGGACTAGTATTCGACCAAGACCGACGTGCCAGTTGGTTCTCTCACAAAGCGGAAGTCGCCAAGCCTTATTATTATAAGGTATATCTTGCCGACCACGATGTAACAACCGAACTTGCTCCTACGGAGCGTGCCGCCATGTTCCGTTTCACATATCCGGAGACAAAGAATGCCTACGTGATTGTAGACGCTTTCGACAAAGGTTCTTATGTGAAAGTGATTCCGGAAGAAAACAAGATTATCGGCTATTCAACCAAGAATAGCGGTGGCGTGCCGGAAAACTTCAAAAACTATTTTGTGATTCAGTTCGACAAACCGTTCACATTCCTTTCCGCAGTTTCCGAAAATAACATTCTTCCGAATGAAACAGAAGCGAAAGGAAACCACACAGGTGCCGTGATCGGGTTCGCCACCCAAAAAGGAGAAATTGTACACGCACGTGTTGCTTCCTCTTTTATCAGTCCCGAACAGGCGGAGTTGAATCTCAAAGAGCTTGGCAAAAACAGTTTCGACCAACTGGTAGCGAACGGAAGAGAGATCTGGAACCGTGAAATGAGTAAAATAGAGATAGAAGACGATAATATCGATAATTTACGTACCTTCTATTCTTGTCTATACCGTTCCATGCTTTTTCCACGCAGTTTCTACGAGATAGACGCTAAGGGACAAATCATGCATTACAGCCCCTACAACGGCGAAGTGCGTCCCGGTTACATGTTTACCGACACCGGATTCTGGGACACGTTCCGCTGCCTGTTCCCTTTCCTCAACCTGATGTATCCGTCAATGAATCAAAAGATGCAGGAGGGGCTGGTGAATACCTACAAGGAAAGCGGCTTCCTGCCAGAATGGGCCAGCCCGGGACATCGGGATTGTATGGTAGGCAACAACTCGGCTTCCGTAGTGGCCGACGCTTACATCAAAGGGTTGCGCGGGTATGACATCGAAACTCTTTGGGAAGCATTGAAACATGGAGCCAATGCACATCTTAGCGGAACTGCTTCGGGGCGTCTCGGTTACGAATCTTACAACCAACTGGGATATGTCGCCAACAATATCGGCATAGGAAAAAACGTTGCACGTACATTGGAATATGCATATAACGACTGGGCGATTTATACATTAGGCAAGAAACTCGGTAAACCGGAAAGCGAAACCGATATTTACAAGAAACGCGCATTGAACTATAAAAATGTCTATCATCCGGAACACAAACTGATGGTAGGTAAAAACGACAAAGGCGTATTCAATCCGAAATTCGACGCTGTAGACTGGAGCGGTGAATTTTGTGAAGGAAACAGCTGGCACTGGAGCTTCTGCGTATTCCACGATCCGCAAGGACTTATCAACCTGATGGGAGGCAAGAAAGAATTCAATACGATGATGGATTCCGTTTTCGTCATTCCGGGCAGACAGGGAATGGAGAGCCGCGGCATGATTCATGAGATGCGTGAAATGCAAGTAATGAACATGGGGCAATATGCGCACGGAAACCAGCCTATTCAGCATATGGTATATCTTTACAACTATTCGAGCGAGCCCTGGAAAGCTCAATACTGGATACGTGAGATTATGAACAAACTATATACCGCCGGTCCCGACGGTTATTGCGGTGACGAAGACAACGGACAGACTTCCGCCTGGTATGTATTCTCCGCACTCGGTTTCTATCCGGTTTGCCCGGGAACGGATGAATATATCATAGGAACCCCGCTTTTCAAATCAGCGAAGTTACATCTGGAGAACGGAAAGACCATCACGATCAAGGCAGATAACAACCAGCTTGACAACCGCTACATCAAGGAAATGAAAGTAAACGGGAAATCACAAACCCGTAATTTCCTTACACATGACCAGTTGATTAAAGGTGCTAATATTCAATTTCAAATGAGCCCTGTGCCCAATAAACAACGGGGAACCACAGAAAAAGATGTACCTTACTCTCTTTCGTTTGAATAAAATATTGTACTTTTGGAGATCAATGAATTATCTACCAAACAAACTATAAAAACATGAAACTGAAAAACCTTTTACTAATTGCCCTTGTTGCGATTGTCTTTTGCGGTTGTCAAAGTAACTATCGGCCTACTTCTATCACCGTTGCCTCCTACAATTTGAGAAACGCCAACGGTGGCGATTCAATCAACGGAAACGGTTGGGGACAACGTTACCCGGTCATTGCCCAAATAGTGCAATATCACGATTTCGATATTTTCGGCACGCAGGAGTGCTTTATTCATCAACTGAAAGATATGAAAGAAGCATTACCCGGTTATGATTATATCGGTGTAGGTCGCGACGACGGCAAAGAGAAAGGTGAACATTCTGCTATTTTCTATCGCACAGACAAGTTTGACGTGATAGAGAAAGGTGATTTTTGGTTGTCGGAAACTCCCGACGTGCCGAGCAAAGGATGGGATGCCGTGTTGCCGCGTATTTGCAGTTGGGGACACTTCAAATGCAAGGATACCGGCTTCGAATTCCTTTTCTTCAACCTGCACATGGACCATATCGGCAAGAAGGCACGTGTGGAAAGTGCATTCCTCGTACAGGACAAGATGAAAGAACTTGGCAAAGGCAAAGAGCTTCCGGTCATCCTGACGGGAGACTTCAATGTCGACCAGACCCACCAGTCTTATGATGCTTTTGTGAGCAAAGGGGTGTTGTGCGACTCTTACGAGAAGGCCGGCTTCCGCTATGCTATCAACGGCACGTTCAACGACTTCGACCCGAACAGCTTTACGGAAAGCCGTATCGACCATATATTCGTTTCTCCGTCTTTCCAAGTGAAAAGATATGGTGTGCTGACTGATACTTACCGCAGCATCGTAGGCAAGGGAGAAAAGAAGCAGGCTAACGATTGCCCGGAAGAAATCGACATCAAGACTTATCAGGCGCGCACTCCTTCAGACCATTTCCCCGTAAAGGTGGAACTGGAGTTCGACCAGCGTCAGCAGAAATAATCTTTGTATTTAGTTATAACCTGAAAGTTTCACCACACAACCCGATATTCCTATGAGAAATATATGTTTTGTAGCCTGTATGTTATTTTGCCTTACTTCCGCAGTGGGAAAGACACCGGGAAATACCCGTTATCTTTCTATTGCCGACTCAATTCTATCTAATGTATTGAATCTCTATCAGACGAATGACGGACTACTAACAGAAACGTATCCTGTCAATCCCGACCAAAAAATTACTTATCTGGCGGGCGGAACGCAGCAGAACGGAACGCTGAAGGCTTCTTTTCTATGGCCGTATTCCGGGATGATGTCGGGTTGTGTGGCTTTATACAAAGCGACCGGAAACAAGAAGTACAAAAAGATTCTCGAGAAAAGAATTCTACCGGGAATGGAGCAGTATTGGGATAACAGTCGCTTGCCGGCCTGTTATCAGTCATACCCCACCAAGTACGGGCAGCACGGACGTTATTATGACGATAACATCTGGATTGCACTGGATTACTGCGATTATTACCAACTGACTCACAAGCCTGCATCTTTGGAAAAAGCCGTTGCATTGTATCAATATATCTACAGTGGATGGAGCGATGAGATAGGCGGTGGCATCTTTTGGTGTGAACAGCAGAAGGAAGCGAAGCATACTTGTTCCAATGCACCGTCTACTGTACTCGGTGTCAAGTTGTACCGGCTGACGAAGGATGCCAAATACCTCGAAAAAGCAAAAGAGACGTATGCCTGGACGAAAAAGCATCTGTGCGACCCCACCGACCATCTTTACTGGGATAACATCAACCTGAAAGGGAAAGTTTCCAAAGAGAAGTACGCCTACAACAGTGGACAGATGATTCAGGCGGGTGTATTGCTCTATGAGGAAATGGGAGATGAACAGTATTTGCGCGATGCACAGCAGACAGCCGCAGGAACTGATGCTTTTTTCCGCACAAAAGCCGACAAGAAAGACCCGACTGTCAAAGTGCATAAAGACATGGCCTGGTTTAACGTGATCTTATTCAGAGGACTGAAAGCTCTGTATAAGATTGACAAGAATCCGGCGTATGTCAATGCGATGGTGGAAAATGCGCTTCACGCCTGGGAAAACTACCGGGATGAAAACGGATTATTAGGCAGGGATTGGTCGGGACATAACAAGGAGCAGTATAAATGGCTGCTCGACAATGCCTGTCTTATTGAATTCTTTGCAGAGATTTAACACTTCTTCTCCGCAACACTTTCATAATCAATACTAATCAACAAAAAAAGACTATTACCATGAATATAACTAAAGCCTTTTGTTTGTCCATAGCACTCTTGGGCGCTAGCAATATGCAGGCTATAACGAACAGTGATTTTGTCATCCAACAAGATAATACCAAAATCAACAACTATCAGACGAACCGTCCGGAAACATCGAAACGTCTGTTTGTCTCACAAGCTGTGGAACAACAGATTGCGCATATCAAGCAACTGCTGACGAATGCCCGCTTAGCATGGATGTTCGAAAACTGTTTCCCGAACACACTGGATACTACTGTTCATTTTGACGGTAAAGACGATACGTTTGTTTATACAGGTGACATCCACGCCATGTGGTTGCGCGATTCGGGTGCACAAGTATGGCCTTACGTGCAACTCGCCAACAAAGACGCAGAACTGAAAAAAATGCTCGTCGGCGTTATCAAACGTCAGTTCAAGTGTATCAATATCGACCCGTATGCCAATGCTTTCAACATGAATTCCGAAGGCGGCGAATGGATGAGTGACCTTACAGACATGAAGCCCGAACTGCACGAACGCAAATGGGAAATCGACTCGCTCTGTTATCCTATCCGTCTCGCTTATCATTACTGGAAGACGACGGGAGATGCCAGTATATTCTCCGACGAATGGCTTACAGCCATCGCCAAGGTTCTGAAAACGTTTAAGGAACAGCAACGAAAAGAAGATCCGAAAGGTCCTTATCGTTTCCAACGCAAAACGGAACGTGCACTCGATACGATGACCAATGACGGCTGGGGCAATCCTGTAAAGCCGGTCGGACTGATTGCTTCTGCTTTCCGTCCTTCGGATGATGCTACAACTTTCCAGTTTCTCGTTCCGTCCAACTTCTTTGCTGTAACTTCATTGCGCAAAGCTGCCGAAATTCTGAATACGGTCAACAAGAAACCTGATTTAGCTAAAGAATGTACTACACTGTCTAACGAAGTGGAAGCAGCCCTGAAAAAGTATGCGGTTTACAATCATCCGAAATATGGCAAAATCTATGCTTTCGAAGTGGACGGTTTCGGCAATCAACTGTTAATGGATGATGCCAATGTGCCGAGTCTCATTGCCCTGCCTTATCTTGGGGATGTGAAAGTGAACGATCCTATTTATCAGAATACCCGTAAGTTTGTGTGGAGCGAAGATAATCCTTACTTCTTCAAAGGTACTGCCGGCGAAGGAATTGGCGGTCCGCACATCGGATATGATATGATTTGGCCCATGAGTATTATGATGAAAGCATTCACCAGTCAAAACGACGCAGAAATCAAGACCTGCATCAAAATGCTGATGGATACGGATGCCGGAACAGGGTTCATGCATGAATCTTTCCACAAGAATAACCCGAAGAACTTTACTCGTTCCTGGTTTGCATGGCAAAATACACTGTTCGGAGAACTAATCCTAAAACTCGTGAATGAAGGAAAGGTAGACTTACTGAATAGTATCCAATAGCTTACTTCCCCAAAGTTCAAGATTGAAGACTTTAGTTTCAAGTACTATTTTTATGATTTATTGAAAACGAGTTTGGCCACCCTCTTGTTTATCCTCTTCTGTTTATTTATGTCCGCATCTTTTTCCAATAATGCTTGCTACATGGATGTTATGATTGAAATCATCTCCTTGCTTGCTGAACTGTCCGAATCACTGAAGATAACACGCCGGACACTGGTTGAACACAGGACAACCGGGCTTATCCCCTATTACCGGCTGGGAGGCAGGATACTTTATAAAGAGAAGGATATTATAAAACTACTGGATGAAAATAGGCTGGAAGCTTTTTAAAAGCCGGCAGTATAGAAGAGAACGTCTTCGGAAATTTTCCTAAAGACGTTCTCTTCATATATATGCCATTCATTCCAGCATAAATGAATACATTATAAAGTTTTCTGTAATTTTATGCCAATACTATTTGGAGGAATCGAACCTTTTCCATATCTTGGCACTGTCAAAAAAATGACAGCGATAAAGATTGAAATAGTTGAAATTAGAAATATGGCTAATTCAATGGTTTTGATTTTAACGATATAAGATTTAGTGCTGTCTATCAGGACTTTAAAAATAAAGAACTTTAAATGTTCGATTCCTGGTGGCACCACAAAAAAGCAGTTACAGAAATGTAGCTGCTTTTTTTGTGTCTTGTATGCTCGTTTTTTACCCACACATGCAAAAAATGTAGCAGTAAGTCGTTATTTTCTTTGGTTGAGCGTAGTAAATAAGTTACCTTTGAAAAGAATAAAGCTTATTAAATAAAAAGCAATGGAACAAGACGTTTGGCGAGAGATAGAACAGTTATACCAAACATTTCAGGAACTTGGTATTAATGAAGCGGTGGACTATGATAAGTACTACCTATATTCTCTTATCACCCATTCCACAGCCATTGAAGGTTCAACGCTTACGGAACTTGATACGCAACTTCTTTTTGACGAGGGAGTAACAGCAAAAGGGAAACCGCTTGTACATCATCTGATGAATGAGGACTTGAAGCAAGCGTATGATTTTGCCAAAGCTGAATCCGAGCAACTTGTACCGATAACTCCAGTTTTCCTGCAAAGGTTGAATGCAGTGCTGATGCGTACTACAGGCAGTGTGCACAGTGTAATGGGCGGTTCTTTTGATTCTTCCAAGGGTGAATTTCGCTTATGTGGTGTTACGGCTGGTGTTGGCGGACAATCTTATATGAATTATATAAAGGTTCCTGCCAAGGTAGATGAACTTTGTGCGCTTCTTCAAGAGAAGCAAAAGATTGCTAGAACATTTCGGGAACAATACGAATTGAGCTTTAATGCCCACCTTAATTTAGTAACCATACATCCGTGGGTGGATGGCAACGGCAGAACGGCTCGATTGCTGATGAACTACATCCAATTTTGCTATCGCCTTTTTCCTACCAAGATATTCAAAGAAGATAGGGAAGCCTATATCCTTTCCTTGCGTCAATGCCAGAATGAAGAAACCAATCAACCGTTCTTGTCGTTTATGGCAGGACAGTTGAAGAAATCGCTTTCTTTGGAGATTGAAAGGTTTAAAGCTTCGCAAAAGAAAGGGTTCTGTTTTATGTTCTGATATTATATTAAGCAAAGAATTACTATTTACGAATTTGAGTAACTTTTTGTAGATACTGCAGAGGCTATGATGAATAACTTGCCATAGAAGCAACTAACTCATGAGTATATTCAAAAGGAATATCAAAAATGCGGATACTAAGCCGCAGAATTTGCGGCTTAGTATAAGAATTTATTAGTCAGTTACCTCTTCCTGACTAAATCCGCCTAAGTTATAACATACCGGAACGGTGCTGCTTGAGGTACGGTAGATGCCAAATTTAAAATAGTAACCGTCCTTATCGTTTCTACCGATGGGGAGAGATTCGTTATTTACTATCTTAGTAGCTTTACCGTTTGTGGTCATTGTTACGTCGAGCATTCCTTGGCGAAGGATTATTTCGCTCTCTCCGCTGTAGCTGGTCCATACTATGTTTACGTCGAATTCTACCCATTGGTTTTTCGGAAACTCATCGATGGGCGACTTATAGGCTATGGTAGAAGTCTTGTATTCAGAAGAAACCGACTGCATGTTGTTCAAGCGTTTTACGTTGGCGTTGGTTCTGTCGCTCTTGTCGGTAAACCAACGGCAGTCCGAGTTGGCCTTGATATAGAAGAAGCCGCTGTTGAACCCGAAGGCGAGTGGGGGATAGCCGCCTTGCTCTATTAGCCATCCGTTCTTCTTTCCTTTCTTATAAGTCACATTACCGTTCTTGTCGGTTACGGTAATCTTTTCGTAGCCCTCTTCTTTCGAGAATATTGTATGCGACTCCAATTCCAGAAACTCCTCGTCGGTGAGTTGAACCACTTCTCCCTGCGGATTGGTTGCCAAGGTGCGGGTAGGCATTCCGTGCCACTGGGCGAAGATAGTATTTACGTCGTTATCTATAGTGTCGGGCACATAAACGGCGAAATGATATTTCCATGCCGTGCCTTGCGGACAGAATCCCTTGCCGTGATGATATACCGTCTTCATTCGTTGTGCATTGCTATATGCATTTGCAGGAAGCGATGCGAAGTCAGCCTCCGTAGCGTAGCAGTACGAAACCTCGGCACGTCCCTTGGTCTCGTTTTCGTTATATCCTTCAAGCGAGTTGTCATCGTTTCGTAGTTCAAAGCGGAAGGTATGCTTGCCATTGTAGCGGTTCTTTTCGTCTATCTGCAGAGCGTACGGGCGCGATATTCCTACAGCTACCCATTCATTGTCTATTATTTTTTCGGGTGTAGCATATTCAGATTGAATGTTTACTCTTGCAGGAAACGAAGTGAGGTCGGGCAATTCTTCTTCTGGTTCGGAAGGAGTAGGTTGCTCTGCCGGTTTTTCTAAATCACCGATGTTGTCCGAGGTTTGTCCGCATGAAAAGAGCGACATCAACCCTAACAGGAGGATAGTTTTTTTCATAGTGTCATTCTGTTTGTTAATAATCGGATGCAAAAATAGTTGATAGCTCGGATAAGGGCTTTTACGTATGTTTGCAAAACAAGCAGAATTGTTGAATCAGTGCTTTTATTTCTTCATTATCCGCCGTAATACAAAGTTGCCTGCTATAAAAGCCAATACTACCCCGAAGCTATTAGCTGCAAAATCAAGCCATTCGCCGCTGCGGTTTGTGGTGCAGTAAGCTTGGAGCAACTCTATGATTCCGCTCATCATGATGGGGAAGACTACCGAAATGGGGATGAATCTTTTCCAGCAGATAGTATCGTGCTTTCTTAGATACTCCCACCAGATGATGATGCTTAGTCCACCGTACATACATGTATGCACCAGTTTGTCGATGTTACTGATATTATCCAACTCCGTTTGCGGTGGAGTGAAGAAAGATAAATAGCAGATAGCCGCTACTGTGAGCAGTGTCAATGGGTATGTCTTTAGTATACTTATCATATTAATTTGTTATTTATTTAGCAAAAATACGATAAAAGTTATAATTTTGCGACCTATATAAGAACAAATGAAAAGAAAATTAGGCGATTTATGAATGAACGTGTAAGTTTTGGTAGTAAGTTAGGTGCAATATTGGCGGCAGCCGGTTCGGCGGTCGGTTTAGGTAATATATGGCGTTTCCCTTATGAGACAGGAAATCATGGAGGAGCGGCTTTCATTTTGATTTATTTGGTGTGTGTATTCGCTTTAGGACTTCCGGTCATGATGTCCGAGTTTATAGTAGGACGTCATTCTAAGGCCAGTACCGGTGGAGCGTTTAAGGCTCTTCACCCCAAAGGACCATGGAAATGCGTGGGCTACCTTGGTGTGCTTACCGGATTCCTTATCTTAGGATATTATGCCGTAGTAGCCGGATGGACATTAGAGTATATGGTTCAGGCCATAGGCGGTCAGTTCTCTGGCAAGACCCCCGATGAGTTTGTAGCCGATTTCCAACAATTCTCTCAGAATCCGTTGCGCCCATTGCTTTGGCTTGCCGTGTTTATGCTCACTACCCACTTCGTTATAGTAAAAGGAGTGCAAAAAGGTATAGAAAGATCGTCTAAGGTATTGATGCCTCTGCTTTTCGTTTTGGTAGTAGTCTTAGCCATTTGCTCTGTTACATTGCCGGGAGCTGAGAAAGGAATAAGCTTTCTGCTGAAGCCCGATTTCAGTGAGGTAACTCCCGATGTGTTCTTGGGTGCTATGGGACAGGCGTTCTTCTCGCTCAGTTTGGGTATGGGATGCCTTTCTACCTACGCTTCATATTTCGGTAAAGATACTCGTTTAGGAAAGACAGCCATGAGTGTGGGCTTGATAGATACAGGCGTAGCGGTATTGGCAGGATTGATTATTTTCCCCGCAGCCTTTTCGGTTGGCATCAGTCCCGACGCTGGCCCGTCGTTGATATTCATTACATTGCCAAACGTATTTCAGCAAGCGTTTAGCGGAGTTCCGGTGATAGCCTATGTATGTTCGGTACTGTTTTACTTGCTGTTGGCTTTGGCGGCACTTACCTCTACCATTTCACTTCATGAAGTATCTACCGCCTTTCTGCATGAAAAATTCCAGCTTACGCGAGGCCGTGCTGCGTCTGTAGTTACTTTCTGTTGCTTCCTGATAGGCATAGTTTCGTCGTTGTCGTTGGGCGAATGGAGTGGCTTCACTATATTTGGACTGAACTTTTTCGATGCCCTCGATTACTTGACAGCCAAGATAATGCTTCCGGTAGCTGGTATGCTTACCGCTATATTTGTAGGATGGGTTATCAATCGTCAGATTGTGCGCGATGAAGTCACAAACTATGGCACTCTTCGCGCTCCATATTATTCATTGTTCTTCTTTGTTCTGAGATATGTTGCACCTGTCGGTATTGCGATTATCTTTGTAAACGAATTGGGACTATTGAAATATGTGGAAAAACTTCTTTTACTTTTCTAAATCAGAGCGTCGTGTAATCTTGCTTCTTACGGTTACTTTGGGATTGTTGTGTATAGCCACTCCGTTGGTATGGCACATACGTAGGCAGAATACGGTGACTATAGCCGAGCCGGACAGCATAGATGCTTTCATTGCGGGACTGACCAAGCAGAAGCAACCGTCGAAGCATCGTTATGCAAGTAGAGAACGAGAAGAAGTAATAGTAGAATACCATGATTTCGACCCCAACAAGGCCGATTCTGTAGAGTTGCGCCGTTTGGGATTGCCGTCTTTCATAGCTCATAACATTTTGCGCTATCGTGCCAAGGGTGGAGTATTCCGTAATCCGCAGTCGTTTGCACGCATCTATGGCCTTTCTGATGAGGCTTTTAAGACGTTAGAGCCATATATTGTTATATCCGAAGAATATACCCGTAAGCCCATTCGCCAGATAGATACGGTGATGCTACGCGAGGAAAAAGAAGAGCCACGATATCCGGTAAAGTTGCCCGAAGGAACTGTTGTAGATTTGAATGAAGCTGATACTACGCTTCTTCGTCAGATACCGGGAATAGGAAGTGCGTTATCTAAGATGATAGTCGATTATCGCGAGCGTCTGGGCGGTTATGCCTCGGTAGAGCAAGTGCTCGAAGTGAATCATGTAGAAGCCTCGGTGTGCCGATGGTTTAAAGTAGATCCACTATTAATAAAACCATTGCGAGTAAACCACGACGGGTTAGACCGTTTGCGCCGTCATCCCTACATGGATTTTTATAAGGCGAAAGCCATCATAGAATACCGCCGTAAGCGCGGACAAATAAAAAGTCTTTCCCGAATCGCTCTGTTTGAAGAGTTCTCCGAGAAAGACTTAAAAAAGCTTCAGCCTTATCTTTCTTTTGAATAAGGTTTATTCTATATATCCTGCTGCCTTAGCAATTTTCACAGGAATTTCTGTATTGTCAATTCTGCCCTGGAATGTTTCAGCTCCGGCACCGATAGCGAATACAGGTACGTATCCTGCAGAGTGGCCTCCGCTAGTCCATCCTACTAAAGCAATTTCGTCGATGATACGCTTAGCTTCTGCAGCCAAAGGCTCGTTCTGTGCGTATTCGCTCTTCTCCAATTTAGGAGCCTGATTCTTGAATGACTTCTCGTATACACTTTGAAGACGTTCCATCTGTTTTTTAGACAGTGTTACAGCTCCGCCGAATCCGAAGTTTTCTTTAAGAGCGTTCTGTACTACTTCCCAGCTAACTTGGTTATCGTATTTCTTGCGAAGTCCGTTCAATATGCGTGTAAATTCGTTTTCGCTAACCTTTTGATTCTTCAAAACCTGAAGGTTGAGTTCGTATTTACCTGTACCCAATACTATACCACCAGTTTCATGGTCGGCAGTGATAACGATAAGTGTTTCATCGGGGTGCTGAGCGTAGAACTCGTAAGCTACTTTCACAGCATTGTCCATATCTACTACTTCATGGAATGCAGTTGCAGCGTCGTTGCTATGGCATGCCCAGTCAATTTTACCGCCTTCTACCATCAAGAAGAAACCTTTTGATGTATCTTTAGTAAGGAAGTTGATAGCCGAACGTGTGATATCGCTCAGAGTAAGGTCGCCTTTCTGACGGTCGATGGCATACGGCAATGATGAACGGTCTTTCTGCGAAGCCTTTTCAGACTGGAACAGAATCATCTTTTCGGCTTTCTTTGCCTTTTTCTGATAGTCCTTATATCCGCGTGCTATGGTATAACCGTTTTTAGCGGCCATTTCGTATAAGTTCTCTGAGTTTCCAGACTTATCTTTTTTATTAGTAGGGTCGAGGAAATCAGAACCTGCATAGAAATCGAAGCCTGCTTTGTAGAGGTCGGTACCTATATTATAATAGCTGTTTCTGCTTCCGCAGTGAGCATAAAATGCTGCCGGGGTAGCGTGGTCTACGCTGACGCTGGTGGTTACACCTACACGGTATCCTTTTTCTTTAGCCCATACTGCAACACTGTTTACTGGTGTCTGCAAGTCTTTTTCTACACCGATAGCTCCGTTCTTGGTTTTGTTTCCTGTGGCAAGAGCTGTACCGGCAGCTGCCGAGTCGGTTACGCCGTTGGTAGCAGAGAAAGTAGTTGCCACTGTTGCATACGGAAATTGTGTAAATGCAATCGGGTTGATTCCGATTTTACCTTCCAGTTCTCCACGATAGAGTTCTGTTCCTTGTACTTGATTAACTCCCATACCGTCGCCTATGAAGTAGAATACATATTTAGCTTGCTGAGCGAAAGAAGCTACAGACAGCATAAATAAGGCGGAGAGTAAAAACATTTTTTTCATTATATTTATAGCTTTAATGGTTTTGTGCAAAGATAATGTAAATACCGTACGATGCTTAATAAAATTGTGAAATATAGGTTAATCGACTGCCATAAAATATGTTGTTGTATGGAAAATACGGGCATGTTTTTTCGTGAAAAACGCTTTTTTCGAAAAAAAGATGAAAAAAAAGTGCATTTTGTTTAGTATGCCATCAACTTGACATGTATTATAAGCGATAAGGGGCAACTCAGCAGTTGTCTTTATCGAGAGAGAGAAATAGTAACTTTTATCTAAACACATTATGAAGCATTAAAAGATAGTAAGAAAAACATGAAAAACCAGAAGTCCGCGTTTACCGGAAAGTAACGTGGGTACATCAATCTAACTAAAGAAACAATAAACTAAATCTAATAATCATTTAAAAGCATCCAAATGGAAACAACGATGAAGCGCAAGTATGTTCACTTGCTATGTTTTCTTTTCTTATTCTCGTGTTGCGCCATTGCTCATGCGCAAGAACGAATGCTTACCCTCGATTTAACGAAGGTATCTCTTGAAAAGGCATTGAAGGAGGTAGAAAAGCAATCGTCCATGTCGGTAGTATATAATACTAAAGACGTCGACGTTAAGCGTGAAGTCACTATCAAAGTATCTAAAGCTACTGTAGCTAACGTGATGGAACGTTTGTTTAAAGGCACTAACGTGCAGTACTCTGTATCGAATGGCCATATTGTATTATCTAAAACAGGTTCTCAACAGTCGGGTAAAAAGACTCCCGTCACAGCTAACGGTGCTGTAAAAGACGCTACCGGCGAACCGCTTATTGGTGTTAGTGTATTGGTGAAGGGTACTACAAACGGTACTATTACCGATATGGACGGTAACTTCAGCCTAAAGGCTAACAAAGGCGATGTGCTGGAGATTTCTTACATTGGTTATACTACTCGCCAGATTACATTGGCAGATTCTAAACCTCTGGCTATCACAATGCAGGAAGATAATCACGCTCTTGAAGAAGTTGTGGTTACCGCTTTGGGTATCAAGCGCGAACAGAAGGCGTTGAGCTACAATGTTCAGCAGGTGAAGGGTGATGAGCTGACTACAGTTCGCGACGCCAACTTCATCAATTCATTGTCGGGTAAAGTTGCCGGTGTTACTATCAACGCATCTTCTGCCGGTGCCGGAGCAGCTGCCCGTGTGGTAATGCGTGGTACCAAGTCATTGGAAAAAGACGACAACGCATTATATGTAATAGACGGTATCCCTATGTTCAACGTAAACTCGGGCGATAACGCCGGTGGTACCATGAACAAGCAGCCGGGTACTAACAGTGTAGCCGATATCAACCCTGAAGATATCGAGAGCATGACTATCCTTACAGGTCCTTCGGCAGCGGCCTTGTATGGTTCTGACGCTTCGAACGGTGTTATCTTGATTACTACTAAGAAAGGTGTATCGGGCAAGGTTAAAGTAACCTATAGTAATAACACAAGCTTCTCATCACCGCTGATGATGCCTAAGTTCCAAAATATCTATGGAAACCGCGAAGGCGAATTGATGAGTTGGGGTAATAAGCTCGAAACTCCTACAAACTATGATCCTTCTGATTTCTTCAATACAGGTGTAACTGAATTGAATGGTTTCACCATGACTACAGGTACTGAGAAGAACCAGACTTATGCTTCAATCTCTACTACCAACTCTACTGGTATTTTGCCTAATAATGCTTATAACCGTTACAACTTCTCACTCCGTAATACAGCTAAGTTCTGCAATGACAAACTTACACTCGACCTCGGAGCACAGTACATCATCCAGAATAATAAGAACATGGTGGGTAGTGGACAGTACTTTAACCCGCTGGTGTCTCTTTACTTGTTCCCGCGTGGAGAAAATTTCCAGGAAGTGCAGATGTACGAGCGTTACAGCGAATCGCGTAACATCATGACTCAGTATTGGCCGACAGCTATCTTTGGTACAGACCTTGATATGCAGAACCCATACTGGATTATGAATCGTATGCAGAACAGAATGTCTAAGCGCCGTTATATGTTCAACGCCAGCCTGAAATGGGAAATCGCTTCATGGCTTAATGTAACCGGACGTGTACGTGTAGACAACTCTGACCTCGACGGTATAGAAGAATATTACGCAAGTACTAAGACTACTTTTACAGAAGGTAGTAACAAGGGTTATTATGGACACACCAAGCAGAACGACCGTGCCGTATATGCCGATTTGATGGCAAGCATCAATAAGAACTTTTTCGAAGATAGACTTTCTTTCAACGCTAACATCGGTACTTCACTGAACGATATGCAGGAAGACATTATGTATCTGAAAGGCGGTTTGCAGCAAGTTACCAATATGTTCCATCTCGGAAACATAAAGATGGATACATCTAAGCGTAACGAAAAGAAGTGGCACGACCAAGTACAGAGCGTATTCGCCAGTGCAGAATTGGGTTGGAACCATCAGCTTTATCTTACAATGACCGGACGTAACGATTGGGACTCTAAATTGGCTTTCACCAGCAAGGGCTCTTATTTCTACCCTTCAGTAGGTCTTTCATGGGTTGTCAGCGAATCGTTCAAGTTGCCCGAACCTATTTCTTACTTGAAAGTACGTGGCTCATGGGCCGAAGTTGCTTCTGCTCCAAGTCGCTACCTTACTTTGATGCAATATGAATACAACGAGCAGACTAATACTTACGAATATCCGTCTACTCACTATAATACAGACTTGAAACCTGAAAACACTAAGTCTTGGGAATTTGGTGTGAACGCCAAGTTGTGGAAAAACAGAATCAACGTTGACTTGACTTGGTATAAGTCGAACACATTCAACCAGACATTCTATGTAGACGCATCTGCTTCTTCTGGTTACAAGAGAAACATCGTTCAGACTGGTAACATTCAGAACAAGGGTATAGAGTTGGCAGTAGGATATACCGATACATTCAATAAAGTAAAGGTATCTACCAACGTTACATTCACTCGCAACAAGAATGAAATCATCAGCCTTGCTAACGGAGCGGTGAACCCTGAAACAGGCGAACCTATCGAAATGGAATACTACTCTAAAGGTACACTGGGTATCAGCGGCGGTCCTACATTGCGTCTGTACGAAGGCGGAACAATGGGCGACCTCTACATCAACCAGCGCTTGCGTCAGTCGCCTAACGGATATATCTGGAAAGACGCTTCTACCGGAAACGTAGCTATAGAAAATACCGAATACCGCAAGATTGGTTCTGTACTTCCTAAATACAATATGGGATGGAACGGAAACGTAGCTTGGAACGGTTTGAGTCTAGGCTTTGCCTTTACAGCTCGCGTAGGTGGATTGGTTGTTTCGGATACTCAAGCTACACTCGATAAGTATGGCGTATCAGAAGCCAGCGCACAAGCTCGTCTTAACGGTGGTGTCAACATTGGCGAAAACGGTTACGTAGATGCTCAAGATTATTACGACAAGATATCTACAGCTATCGGTACATATTATACTTATAGCGCAACTAACGTGCGCCTCTCTGAGTTGAATTTGAGCTACAGACTTCCTAAGAAGTGGTTCAATGATAAACTCGACATGACTGTGGGAGTAACAGGTAAGAACTTGTGGATGATTTACTGCAAAGCACCGTTCGATCCGGAAAGCACGTCTTCTGTAACCAGCAACTTCTATCAGGGTGTTGACTATTTCCAACAGCCTAGCTTGAGAAGCCTCGGATTTAATGTGAAACTTTCATTCTAAAGAGCAACTATGAAATACAATCTGATAAATAAGTGCGCCAAGATTTCGGCGTTCGTGGTAGTAGCTTCGATGATTGCCAGCTGTACAAGCAAATTTGAAGAATACAATACCAATCCTTACGGCCCTACGCAAGAGGATATGATAGGCGACAACGCCTCTACCGGATCTTTGATTCGAAGCATGATACCTGCATTGGCACAAGGCCAGCAGAACAACTCTCAGATGTTGGACCAGATGATTGGTTCAGAATTTGGAGGTGAAATTACCTGTATCGCCACATGGGGTAATGGTGGTAACTATTATACTTATAATCCGCGTATCGGATGGTATGGAAACATGTTCGACACTACCATGCCGCAAATCTATACCGGATTTTTCCAGATACGTAAGCTTTCTGAAGGAAAAGGTTTGGCTTACCAGTGGGCACAGATTCTTAGAGTGGCAGCTTCTATGCGTATAAGCGACTGTTACGGTGCTATCCCTTATTCACAAATTTCGGGATCGGCGTTTACTACAGCATACGATTCAATGGAAGACTTATATAAGAATATGTTTAACGATTTGGATGCAGCTATCGCTGCTTTCGAAACTGCTGTGTTGGCAGGCGATGACATGAGCTCGCTGAAAGAATACGACCTTGTGTTCGACGGTGATTTCCGTAAGTGGGTTAAGTTCGCCAATACACTGAAGTTGCGTATGGCTATCCGTATATCTAACGCAGCCCCCGAGTTGGCTAAGCAGAAAGCTGAAGAAGCCGTAGCAGATGTTATCGGTGTAATGACCGACGCTTCGGATGCTGCATACAGTAGCTATAACGACGGTATGAATCCTTACTACCGTGTAGCTTATGCTTGGAACGAAATCCGTGTGAGCGCTAATATCACTTCTTATCTTGGTGGATATAACGACCCGCGTCTTTCGGCTTATGTAGACAATGCTTCTTTAGACGGTGGAGGCTATGTTGGCGTACGTAACGGTATCTACCAGAGTGCTTCTTCGCAAGCCAGCTATGCTAACTTCTCTCGCTTGAAATTGAAAGAATCAGATAAGTTGTTGATTATGTCGGCTTCCGAAGCTTATTTCCTCCGTGCTGAAGGTGCTTTGAAAAACTGGAACATGAACGGAAACGCTAAGGAGTTCTATGAAAAGGGGGTTACCGTATCAATGGAAGAACGTGGCGTTAGCGTAGGAAACTACTTGTATGACAGCTATTCTACTCCAGCCGATTACGTTGATCCTACAGATTCTGGAAAAAACCGTGCAGCTGTAAGTAAGATTACTCCGGCATACGATGAATCTGCTAGCAATGCCGCTAACTTAGAACGTATTTTGGTGCAGAAGTGGATTGCTAACTTCCCTAACGGATGGGAAACATGGGCAGACATTCGCCGTACCGGTTATCCTAAGCATTTCCCTATCGTTAACAACCTCAACACTGACGGAGTAACAATAGAGAGAGGTATGCGTAGATTGCCTTATCCGCAGTCTGAATATAACACTAACCGCGCGAATGTAGAAGCTGCTGTTTCTATGTTGGGCGGAGTAGATAATTCGGCTACCGATTTGTGGTGGGCTAAAAAGAATTGATAAACCCTAAATTAATGATTTATGAAAACAAGTAAACTGAAAAAACTAATATACGGACTGGGTATCGGCTTGTTCTTCTCGCAGGGACTGCTCTTCTCGGCTTGTTCCGACTGGACTGATGTAGAGGCTGAAGACTACTTCGAACCGGTAACCGAGGGATATAAGAATAACTTGAAAGACTATTTCAACTCACCTCATAAGGTGATGTTCGGATGGTTTGGTAACTGGACTGCAGCAAGCATGGCTAACTCGCTGTGCGGATTGCCCGATAGTGTAGACTTCGTAAGTCTGTGGTTGTGCTGGGGTAACTTGAACCAAGCTCAGCAAGAAGACTTGAAGAAGTTCCAGGAAAGAGGCTCTAAAGCCATCTTGTGCTGGCGTGCCGGTGACATTGGCGATAACCTTACTCCGGGTGGAAACGACCGCGAAAACAAGAAACAGTTTTGGGGTATTGTAGAAGGCGACGAAGATTCTTACCTGAAAGCAGCAGAGAAATATGCGCTTGCCATAGTAGATACAGTAAACAAGTATAATGCAGACGGTTTCGATTACGATATAGAAGACGAAGGTACTCTGATTAACGCAGAGTATCCGCAGCGTGTAGAGGTGTTTATGCAGACTCTGCGCAGAGAGTTCGATAAGACCGGAAAATTGTTGGTAGCCGATATCCCTGGTGGAAAGGGCTGGTTGAGCTATTATAACATCTTGTCGGATGAAGTAGTAAAAAGCTTGGACTACATAGTATGGCAGACTTACGAAGCTGGTCATTCATCTTTGGATGATTTCTTCACAGGCTCTGGAGGCGTGAAGTCTTATCATACAAAATTGTTCGAAAACGTATTGAGAAAGTCAATCGTTACGGCTACATTCGAACGTGCCGTAGATAAGCATTACTTTACCGAACAGCAGACTTATCATCCGGCTTGCGGCATTGAACATGCCGGAATGGGAGCTTACCACATAGAATACGACTATGCAGGAAATCCGGATTACCCGGCAGTGCGTGCTGCTATTGCCGCTCAAAATCCTCCTATCAGAAACTAATGTAGAAAGGAATTGTTATTATGAAGAGAAATACATTATTCAAACTCTTTACACTGGGGCTGTTGGCCCTCAGTCAGTCGGCTTGTGAAAACGCCGAATATGAATCGGTAGACAATCTGATTTATATAAACGAGGCATCTTCGGCTAAGGCAGAAGAAGTGACCTTGCAGGATGAAGGCTCTACACGTACATCGGTAACAGTACGTTTGGCCAAGGCTTTAGATCATGATGTAACAGCAGAACTCTTCCTCGACGAAGAGGCTCTGGCTGCTTACAACAGAAAGAACGAAACAGTTTATAAGGCTATTGCCGCAGAACATGTTACTTTCCCTAAGGAAGTAAAAATAGCTGCAGGCTCTGTTAGCGCTAATCCTATTAACATAGATATCGCTTCGTTCGAGGCTGAAGGTGGAGCGCAGTACGCATTGCCTATAGCTATCAGAAACGCTAATGGAGTAGCTAAGGCTGAAGCTTCGTCTTCTTTCTTGCTGGTATTGGTTAAACCGTTGAAACAGCCTGTTCCTAAGTTTACTTATGCTAACGCTATGCAGGCGGCTCCCGAAGGTGATTGGGGCTTGAGCCTTACTAACTATACTTTGGAATGGTGGGTTAAGATGAGCAACTTTTCTATAAACAACCAGGCTATCTTTAACTCTGGTAGTGGCGACTCTGAACTTTACATCCGTTTTGGTGACTTGGTTTATAGCAACAAATCGGGTTCTGGCTATCTTAACAACTTCTTGCAGGTGAAGACAATGGGTGGTCAGTTCGATACTGGTGATCCTAACACAAGCGGACTCGAAGCAAATGTTTGGTATCACTTCGCTATTACTTACGATGCGGCTTCGGGTACTTCTACATTGTATAAGAACGGTACTGCTATCGCTTCATTGACAAGCGCTGTTGGTCAGCCTATGATAATCAATAAGCTGCAGATGGTTTCTTCTGGACAGCAATACTTCCGCGATGAGTGCGAGCTTTGCCAAGTTCGTTTGTGGAACGTAACTCGTACTGCTAACCAAATCAAGAAGAACATGTATAAGGAAGTGAACTATACAGATAAGAACTTGATTTTGTACTTGCCTATGAATGAAGGTGAGGGCAATACTACTCTGAAAGACGTAACCGGAAACGGACACGATGTGCAGGTAGGTAATATGTCTTCGGACGGAAGCTCTTCATTTACTTGGGCTACTTATTCGTTTGCTCAATAATTTAAAGTAGAAATTGTTATGAAAAAGTTATATAAATACTTGTTTATGGTTGTGTCGGCAGTAGCGTTGCTTCCGCTGATGACGGCTTGTAGCGATGACGAATCGACCGACCCATACGATGTGAACTATGTTTATATCTATTCGCCGGCAGAAACTAACGGTGAAATGGTTTATAAAGGTAACGGTACGTTCTTGACCAAAATCGCGTCTGAACGCAATTTGACTCCTGTAAGATGTACTAAGCCTGCTCCAGAAAGATTGGTGGCTCACTTTACCATCGACGGTTCTTTGGTAGACGCATACAATAAGGAGCATGGCACCAACTATACGTTTGTGAAATCGGCTCAGCTGGATAACGCTACTCTTGTTATAGAACAGGGTAAATATATCTCTGCCGATTCGCTGAAGCTGAAACTTACTGATATGACCGAGTTCCAGAATGGAGCTGAGAATTATATCCTTCCTATCGTAATGACATCGGTAGAAGGTGGTGGTGTATCTATGAGCCAAACCAGCAAGATGTTCCTTACATTTACTTCTACCTATAAGCCTAATAAGGTATATATAGGTATAGGTGCTGGCACGACCGTGAAACTACTAGATGGTAAGGTATCTGAGCCAGAAGATCCTAGTAGAGTGTATTGGAATGCTATGGTTAGTACAGAATGGGTTCCAGATGACGATATAACCGTTTATTTGGAAATTGATGAGAAACTGATAGATTCTTATAATGCAATTAATGGAACTGATTACAAACCTATGCCAAACGTAGAATTGGAAAATCCTGTAATGCATATCAAGAAGGGTGAGTATGGACCGGAAGAAACTTTCGCCTTGACATTCTCTGATAAGATGGCAAGCGTGAAAGCAGGAGAAAACTACATTGTACCTGTTGTTGTTAGCAAGGTGGAAGGCATAGGTGCCGGACTGAGCGACAGAACAGCTTGTTATTTGACATTCAATGTGAAGGAACTTCCTAATGCTTATACTACTACGTCGCCAACAGGTACTCTTATTCAGGATTTCACAAATTGGAATGTAACTGTAGACGGTAATGCTTACGGTTCTTGGGGTGAGTGGAAATCTATCCTTGAGAAAACTTCACAAATTGGATATATACAGTCATACCAGCAAATTTTGGTAGAAGCTGCGGGACAGATTGAAATCTCTTCTATGGTATTAAGTTACAGGTATGGATATACTTACTCAGGAAAAACTTCTATTGAAACTAGTCTTGACGGTAAAACATTCAAGAAAGACGAATTAGAGTTGCCTAATAGTACAGCACAGTTTGTCTCGTTCCGTAAACCGGTGAAGGCTAAGTATATTAGGATTACATTTGCTGATGGATATTTCAGTAGTTATTCTGGAGCTCTCTTGAACAGATTGAGAATTTACACTCCTTCAACAGAAGAATAATAAATCGTTTATAGGTAACTAAAACAGCGGCCGGATTTCTCCCGATAAAAGGGTGGAAGTCCGGCCGTTATTTTATGGTATTAGTAATGGCGAAAGAATTCGATGGTTAAAATGAAAGAATGCGAATGGAAGGTTGTCCACTCGCATTCTTTTTCCTGTTTTTCAAGGTCTTTTTCTTATCCGCTAAATTTACTGCTTGTATGGCGGAACTATATTGGTTTTTAAGCTTGATAGCGTTAGTCTCTTCCGCTTTCAGTTATCATGTCTTCTATCTTTTTGTTGAGGCTGTCCAGCTCCATCAGTTGTTCTAACGTGATGTGCATTCTCCATCGCCAGTAGTGGTGAGGATTGGCAGGAATGTTGATACGCTCTGCCTGAATGTCGGGATTGCGCATCTTTTCGTCCATAGAGAGCCAGTCTTGCCATGTAAGTATGCACAGCATCGACGGGCATTCCAGATGACGGCGTACCACTTCTTCGCAGACCCATCCGGGGGCAACAGATGGCACTTCGCCCCAGTGACCTAACTCGTTGTGATAGTATCTTTCGGTCTGTGCAGGGTCTTCTTTCCACCAGCCGCGCAGCGTAGACATATCGTGTGTGCCTATGGTACAGACTGACAGATATGGATATTGGTCGAGACGGCCGAATTCGAGTCCTGTCTGCTTAGGCATACGCTGTATTTCGAGCGAGAGTATCTGCAGTTGGTTCATCACCCAAGGAACACAGGCGGGCACCATGCCAAGGTCTTCACCGCATACCAGCATCTGTGTGGCTTGTGTAAGTATAGGAAGCTTCTTCATAGCCTCGCCATACCAGAAGTCGTTGTGGCGCTGGTAGTAGTAATGATTATACAGGTTGTTGAACGCATCTTTTTCTTTCTCATGAAGGCGGAGGAATGTATAGTCGTTCTGTACGGCTATGCGTGGGTGATACATGCCGGGGCGACTATGGTCGGGCACGAACAATACATCGCTTACCAATGCGTACAACTTCTCTTTGAGCGACTGACTGTGCTCATCGTCCTTTCCTGCAAAGTAAGCTTCTATCTTACGCTGCGTGTTGAACTCCGGACGTATGGCGTACAGGTCGTGATGCAGATGGTAGACGAACGTCTCTTTTACATACTCCAAATCCTCGCCAAACTGAGTGTTCAGGATATAGTCGTTGATGTACGGCTGTAAAAAGTCTTCTCTGAAATTCAGTCCGAAGCTGCGAATCTCTTCTTCGCTCATGGGTATTGACGGCACAAACTGACCCAACAGTCCGTGTACTGAGTGGATAGGAATTTCCCATATGCGGAAGAATCCCAGGATATGGTCTATGCGGTATGCCGTGAAGTATTCCGCCATCTTCTTGAAACGCTTTTGCCACCAGCGGTAGTTGTCTTTCTGCATTACCAACCAGTTGTAGGTAGGCATACCCCAGTTCTGTCCGTTGGTAGAGAAAGCGTCGGGTGGTGCTCCGGCTTGTCCGTTCATGTTGAAGTATTGCGGCTCTATCCATGCTTCTACGCTGGTGCGACTTATTCCGATAGGGATGTCGCCTTTTACCAATACACCTTTTTCGCGTCCGTAGTTGCACGCCTTCAGCAGCTGTACGTGCAGCTCGAACTGAATGAACAAGTGGAACGCTATCTCTTTATAGTCGGTGCTCTTCTCGTCGCAGAGAGTCTGTATAAGTTCGGGGTCGTACTTGCTGTATTCCCTCCAATTGTTGAAATCGGATGTGTGGAACTTATCTCTTAGGAACGAATAAGCGGCATACGGTATGAGCCATTCTTTGTTCTTGTTGTAAAACTCTTTAAACTCTTCCGACGCTAATATAGCTTCGCCTTCCTGAACGTATATTTCTTTCAGGTAAGCTCGCTTTACGTTGTTCACTCCTTCGTAATCAAGCTGAGGCAACTTGTTCAGTTTCTGTCTTTCCTCTTCGTAGTACTCTCTGCGGGCTGTATCCTTTAGTTGGGGCAACTGCCTAACGTCAATGTACATTGGGTGGAAAGCATAGATAGAGATACTGTTATATGGGTAAGAGTCCATCCAAGTATGCGACATGGTAGTGTCATTGATGGGCAATATTTGTACGGCTTTTTGCTTGGTCATGACAGCCCATTCAATGAGCGTCTTCAAGTCGCCGAAGTCGCCTGTACCGAAACTGCCTTCAGAGCGAAGTGAGAATACCGGTATGGCAGTTCCCGCAATGCGGCAAGGCTTGCTTTGGAACGAAACCTCCGTCTCCATAGGCAAATAAGTCTCGCCACGCATCAGCGGCTGTATGTTGAATATGCGGTTGTTTCCGGCTTCCCATGCCTCGATAGCTCCTGTCTCTTCATTAATGGCCACGAACTTATATTCGAAAGGCGAGCGTAGCGTGCTAGAGTCTATCGCCAACTGCCATACGTTGGGCTGTACTTCGTGCATACGTAGTGGGCGACAAGCCTCCCAGCGTCCTAACGCATCGCAGCTACCCGATATGCCAAGTCGCTGCTGCTTCTTGTCGAGTCCGGGGCATACGGCTCTGAATACTATGCAGCTGCCTACACTATCCGCCAATACGTTGGCTGGCTCTGTGGTATAGAACCCTCCGAAAGCCGAGCTGTAGCGGTAGTTATCGTGCGGCACGTCTCTCCAGCAGTCGTCTATTATATATATCTGCTGTTGCTTGTTGCCCATATACACAGTGTGCGGCATCGGGCTTAATTCCTTTCGTATGCATTGTTTATTGCGATAGATGGCATACCGATAGTTTACGGCAGTTCTGCGCTCTTCGTCGGGGATGACGCATTCTCCCTGCCAATCGTTGCCGTTAGCTGTAGATAGCGATATTTCTTGGGCCGTTCCATTTTCATTGTCGATAAGAACCACGAGGTTTTCTCCCCAGATAGTTCTGTACTGAATGCGGAATATTAGCTTCATGTTTTCTGTTGTATTAGTTCTGTTATTATCAATCATTTTCAAAAATACTGATTTTGATTGACATACTTCCCGTATGGGCATAAAAAAACTCCGGAAATCCTGTGCAGAAGTTCCGGAGTTCCCTCATTGTAAGATGTGAGGTAGGATTTTAGATTAATTAGGTTGGTTGTTTTAATTTATATATCAACACTTTGCTTATGCATCGATATTAGCATAAGTGGCATGTTTCTCAATAAATTCACGGCGTGGAGCAACATCGTCGCCCATCAGCATAGAGAAGATATAGTCGGCATCGGCTGCATTCTCTATACTAACTTGCTTCAGGATACGTGTTTCCGGGTTCATGGTAGTTTCCCACAACTGTTCCGGGTTCATTTCTCCCAAACCTTTATATCGCTGAGTGTGGATACCGTTTTCAGTACCGTCGCCATACTTCTGCATGAACGCCTGACGCTCTTCGTCGGTATAGCAATACTCGTTAACCTTACCCTTGGTACATTTGTACAACGGCGGGTTGGCTATGTATAAGTGTCCGCCCTGAATAACCTGAGGCATATAGCGGTAGAACAATGTCATGATAAGGGTGTCGATGTGAGAACCATCGACGTCGGCATCGGTCATGATGATTACCTTGTGATAACGCAACTTGTCGATGTTAGCTTTCTTGCTATCTTCTTCGCCTTCTACGCCGAAACGTACACCCAGTGCCTGAATGATATTGTTTACTTCATCGCTCTCGAACGCTTTGTGCCACATGGCTTTTTCCACGTTCAATATCTTACCGCGAAGCGGCAGAATAGCTTGGAACTGACGGCTACGGCCCTGTTTTGCAGAACCACCTGCCGAGTCACCCTCGACGAGGAACAATTCGCATTCTTCGGCAGTACGGCTTGAGCAGTCGGCCAGTTTACCAGGCAGTCCGCCTCCACCCATCGGGCTCTTGCGCTGAACCGATTCGCGTGCCTTGCGTGCTGCTACACGTGCGGTAGCTGCCAGCACAACCTTGTCGACTATCATCTTAGCTTCCTTAGGATGCTCTTCAAGATAGTTGGTCAACGCTTCACCTACAGCTTGATTAACGGCACCGCTCACTTCGTTGTTACCCAACTTAGTCTTGGTCTGTCCTTCGAATTGCGGTTCTGAAACCTTAACAGAGATAACGGCGATAAGACCTTCGCGGAAGTCCTCGCCAGAGATTTCTACTTTTGCTTTCTCAAGAGCTTTGCTCTCTTCGGCATATTTTTTAAGTACACGTGTCAGTGCTGTACGGAAACCAGCTTCGTGTGTACCACCTTCAATCGTATTGATATTGTTTACATACGAGTGCAGATTTTCGCGGAATCCGGTGTTATACATGATGGCGCATTCAATGGGCACACCCTGCTTTTCTGTATTCAGATAAATAACATCGTCGATAAGCGGAGTGTTGCTTGAGTTCAAGAAGCGCACGAATTCTTTTACGCCTTCTTCAGAGTGGAAGACTTCTTTTTTGTAGCTTCCGTCTTCTTCTTTTACGCGCTTATCGGTAAGAGTAATGGTGATACCTTTATTCAGATAAGCCAATTCGCGCATACGTGCTTGCAGAATGTTATATTTATATTCGGTTGTTACAAAAATGCTCGCATCGGGCCAGAAAGTCTGTCGTGTACCGGTGATGTCGGTAGTTCCTACTTCTTTCACTGCGTACAGAGGCTTACCATATTCGTATTCCTGCTGATAGATTTTTCCGTTGCGGAATACGTTTGTTGTCATGTGGCTTGAAAGCGCGTTAACACACGATACACCCACACCGTGCAAACCGCCTGAAACCTTATACGATCCTTTGTCGAATTTACCACCGGCGTGAAGTACGGTCATAACCACTTCGAGTGCCGATTTCTTTTCTTTCTGGTGGAAATCTACAGGGATACCTCGACCGTTATCCTGTACGGTGATTGAATTATCTTCGTTAATAGTAACTTCTATGTGTGAACAGTAACCGGCCAATGCCTCGTCTATAGAGTTGTCTACAACTTCGTATACCAGATGGTGCAGACCTTTTTCGCTGATGTCACCGATATACATGGCGGGACGTTTACGTACGGCTTCCAGTCCTTCTAGTACTTGGATACTGCTTGCCGAGTAATTGCTACCGCTGTTTGGAGTAAGTTCTTCGCTCATTTTATATTGTAAAATACTTAATTTGTTCAATGTTCAAAATTACAAAAAAACTGCGAGATAAAAGTCTGTTATGCAGTTAAAAAACAGCGCGAAACTTAAAAATCGATAAAGGGGAGAGTAGGGTTTGCGAATGGGGTGGGTATAAACGACAAAAGACCAAATCGTTTCCGATTCGGTCTTAATATCTTTAGTAAGCTGTTACTTAAGCCATTTTGCTGATGTGAGCAGCTAATTTAGACTTCAAGTTAGCGGCCTTGTTAGCGTGGATAATGTTGCGCTTAGCCAATTTATCCAACATCTTTTGTACACTTGGGAACAAAGCTACAGCAGCTGCTTTGTCAGTTGTTTCACGAAGTTTCTTCACTGCGTTACGCATAGTTTTTGCATAATATCTGTTGTGAAGTCTTCTTTTTTCTTCTTGTCTGATTCTCTTAATAGATGATTTGTGATTTGCCATCTCGACTAATCTTTAATATTGTTCGTGATTTTGTTTATTATGTAGCCCGTGGGG
>ENA-UEYI01000661-UEYI01000661.1-human-gut-metagenome-genome-assembly--contig:-NODE-661-length-33288-cov-3.861040_pt1 | contig 33288 bp, 33 predicted proteins | sample MGYA00242900_ERZ507916 | MGnify/ENA primary metagenome ERZ507916 (study PRJEB26167, sample SAMN06115521) | human gut metagenome | host: Homo sapiens | place: China:Chongqing | collected 2015-09-02...
AAATATAGGTGCAAAAGCAGAGCTTTTTGTAAAAGCCTGCCGAGCCAAATACTAAACTCCAATAAAACTATAGACAAAAAATCTGCGCAAAAATCATAAATTAGAATTTTTGCTTGATTTTTTGTATAGTTTTTAATTGGGTTTTAGTATAGAAGGAATCAGGTGCGAATCCTGAGCAAGGCCGTTGCCGTATTTTGTCAGCTATGTCTGTTCTTTTGGCATAGCTTAAGCATACATGACGTAAAGTCGGTCACTGAGGGTATTTTCCCTTGGGAAGGCGTATGTGAGCCGTTTTCGGCGGACAATAAGTCGGAATACTTGCCTGTATTTTTCCCGTGTCAGGGTGTTGTTTATAGTCTGCGGAACTCCGGAACGTAAACGATGATATGCGAAAAAATCAGGCCGTATAAACGGTCTTATTTGTGTTGCCTTTTTGCGCTTTTTGCAAAACGGCTTTTTCGGCGTATCATAAAAAACGTAAAAGAATAACGCGATCGGACATTATCCCTGCTGCGGCTTGGATAATGTCCGATTTTTGTTTTTGGGGGATTTTATGAAAATGAAGAAAACAGCATTTCTTATAGCTTTGCTTATGCTCGTAACAACGCTTGCGGTCGGCTGCGAAAAAAACGCACCGCAGAAAAACGCAGGCTATACCTTTACGGACGACCTCGGCTATGAAGTCACAGTCGATAAACCTCGGAAAGCTGCATTTTGCAGCGGAAGTTTGGCGGAGATATGGCTGCTTTCGGGCGGTGAGCTTTCCGCTGTAACTGCGGACGCTTATGACGAGCATCTTTTTGAAGTCCCCGAAACAGCGGTCAATATCGGAAAGATGAAATCTCCGTCCGTTGAAACGATGATAGACCTCGGCGTTGATCTCGCCGTGCTTTCAGCCGATATCGCCGAGCATACCAAGCTTCGTGATACGCTCGAAAATGCAGGCATAACCACGGCTTATTTCAGCGTGAACGAATTCGGCGAGTATCTTTCCGTGCTGAAAAAATTTACCGATATCACGGGCAGAGCCGACCTTTACGAGCAGAACGGCGAGGCGGTGCAGAAGCAGATAGATAAAGTTCTCGCGTCCGTTTCGGGCAAAGAGCCGCCGACCGTGCTGTATCTCCGTGCTTCGTCCTCGGCTGTTCACGCAAAGGACAGTTCGAGCCTTGCAGGAGGAATGTTAAAAGCCCTCGGCTGCGTGAATATTGCCGATAACGGAACGCTTCTTGACGATCTCAGCCTTGAAGTTATAGTCAAGTCAGACCCCGATTTTATCTTCGTGACCTTTATGGGCGCAGACGAGGAAAAGGCTCGCAAGGTGCTTGACGATACACTGCTTTCCAATCCTGCATGGTCGGAGCTTTCAGCGGTGAAAAACGGTCGGTTCGTTGTCCTCCCGAAGCAGCTTTTCCACTACAGACCGAATGCGAAATGGGGTGAAGCATATCAGCAGCTTGCGGATATCCTTTTCGGAGAGAAATAAGAAGCTCATCACTCTGCTGGTGCTTCTCATCGTGCTGTTTGCAGCAGCACTCGCAGGGATCTGTCTTGGTTCGGTTCGGCTAAGTCCGAGCGAAGTCTTTTCTGCGCTTGCAAGCGGAAAAGGCACACCCGACGGCAGGATAGTTTACTGCATAAGACTGCCGCGCGTCCTCGGCTCGATGCTCGCAGGGGCGGCACTTGCACTGTCGGGTGCGATTATTCAAGCCGTCCTCGGAAATCCTCTTGCTTCGCCGGGAGTTATCGGCGTGAACGCAGGCGCAGGTTTTTTCACCGTGCTTTGCTCCGCACTTCTCCCAACGGCGGCGAAAATGCTTCCTGCGGCGGCTTTTGTCGGAGCGTTCGCGGCGGTGATGACGGTCTACATAATTGCACGGAAAACCGAAGCTTCAAAGCTTACGCTTGTCATTGCAGGTGCGGCGATATCTTCGCTTTTCAACGCAGGAACGGACACCGTGACGGAGCTTTTCCCCGAAACGCTGTCGGGGATATCCTCGTTCAAAATAGGCGGCATCGGGAACATAACCCTCGAAAAGCTTTTTCCTGCATGGATAATAATTGCTGTCGGGATAGCCGCGGCGTTTCTTCTCCACAACGAGACTGATGTGCTTTCGCTCGGCGATAAAACAGCGTTCACGCTCGGACTTAACGTAAAGGTGACACGCTTCGTACTGCTCATGATTGCGGCTGCACTTGCAGGTGCGGCGGTAAGCTTCGCAGGAATACTCGGCTTTGTCGGACTTATCGTTCCTCATATATGCGGACGGCTTATCGGATATGAGAGCCGATATAAAATGCCGGCCTGCGTACTGCTCGGTGCGGCGTTCGTCACGGTCTGCGACATAATCGCAAGAACATTATTCTCGCCAAATGAAATTTCGCTCGGCATAGTTATTTCCTATATCGGAGTGCCGTTCTTCATCTATCTTCTTCTGAAGAAAAAAGGGGGAAAGCACAATGCTTGAACTGAGAAACATTTACGGCGGCTACGGCGGCAAGGACATACTCGAAGATATAAGCATAAGCTTCGCAGAGGGGAGCGTTACTTCGGTAATAGGTGCGAACGGCTGCGGAAAAAGTACGCTTTTGCAGATGTGCTGCGGCTTGCTGAAACCGTCACGGGGACAAGTCCTGATAGATGGAAAGGACATTTCCGAGATGAAGCATACCGTGCTTGCGCAGAAAATTTCCTATATGGAGCAGGTGCATAACTCGGGCAGCATTACAGTCCGTGCACTCGCTTCACACGGGAGATTTCCGTACCTTGGCTACCCAAGGCGGTTCACGGCGCAGGATAAAAAAACAGTGGACGAAGCACTCGAAGCCGCAGGCGTTTCCGACATCGCCGACAGAAAGGTTTCGGAGCTTTCGGGCGGTCAGCGGCAGAGGGCATATATTGCAATGACGCTTGCGCAGGATACGGACATCGTTCTTCTCGATGAACCGTCCACCTATCTTGATATAAGCAGTCAGTTTGAGCTTACAGATATAGTTTCTGCGATGAAAAATCGCGGAAAAACAGTAATTATGGTGCTTCACGACCTCAATATGGCGCTCTCAAACTCGGATATGACCGCAGTTATGAAAAACGGCAGGCTTTTGGGCGTTATGCCGCCAAGAGAAGCCGCCGAAAGCGGACTTATCCGTCAGGCGCTCGGCGTTGAAGCCGTTTTGGACGAAAAAACAGGGCAGTATCTGCTCTTTAAAGGAGAAATTCATGAAAAAAGCTATAATTGAAGCAAGCTTCGGAACGAGCCACCTTGATGCACTCGAAAATTCCGTTCTTGCGCTGAAAAAAACGATTGAAAAAAGCTTCCCCGACTATGAGGTTTTCATTGCGCTCACGAGCAAAATGGTTCTTTCTGCGCTCAAAAAGCAGGGCATAAACTTTGATACGATCGATGAAATGCTTGACCGCCTGAAAAATGACGGCTTTGACGAGGTTATTATCCAGCCGACGCACATCATCTCGGGCATCGAATATGAGATGCTCATAGATGCGGCGAAAAAGTTCAAAGGTGATTTTTGGGGCATAAAGGTCGGCGCACCTCTCCTTGAAAGCAGAGCCGATATGAAAAAGGTATGTCGCATTATCGCAGAAAAATTCCCCGATGAGACCGTTGTACTAATGGGTCACGGCACGGAACATTCTGCGAACGGAGCTTATACGAAATTCCGCAGGGTCTGCACGGAGCTTGGCTTTGACAATATTTACACTGCGACCGTTGAGGCAGAGCCGACATTGGATGATGTTATCGGCGAACTGAAGCTTTGCGGAAAGAAAAAGGTCACAGTTATGCCGCTTATGCTCGTTGCGGGCGACCACGCCAAAAACGATATGGCAGGCGAGTGGAAAGAGCAGCTTGAAGCTTCGGGCTTTGAGGTCAACTGCGTTTTAAAGGGACTTGGTGAATATCCCGAGATAAGGGGAATTTACTGCGAACATATAAAAAGTCTGTAAAATGAAAGGAAAAGAAAAATGAAAAAGGAAGTTTTAACGGCAGTAATGGCGGCGGCGATGCTTTTATCGGCGTCAGGCTGTTCATCATCGGCAGACACGGCAGCATCGGACACGGTTTCCGAAACGACGACAGCGAACAACGCAGGAATGGGCGGATTGAAAAACGCCGCATCGGCAGACAAGGTATCGGACGATGAAGCCGCTATCCTTGTAACGGGTGAGGATTATCCTCTTACAGTCCGTGATTATCTCAAGTATGAAACGACTGTCGAAACGAAGCCCGAAAAGGTCGCAGTTCTTTCGGGAACTCCGCTCAACGTCTGGTACGACCTCGGCGGAAAATCGATATGCACCTCCGATGTGAGCGACAATATCCGTCTTACCGAGGGCTATGAGGACGAAATAAAGGCACTTCCGCAGATAGGACCTGTTTATTCTATCGATATGGAATCGGTAATTGCACAGGAACCCGACCTCATCATTGCGCAGGTCGGAACGCAGTCCACACAAAGCTCAAAGCTTCGTGAAATGGGTTATAACGTTATCCAGACGCACATGAGAGGCTTCTCCGATGTTGTCGATACATACCGTGCATTCGGAAAGCTTCTCGGTCAGAGCGAGCTTGCCGAACAGCGCATCACGGAGCTTGAAAACGGCAAAAAGGAGATAACCGACAAGCTTCCCGATGATGATATTTCCGTTGTTATCCTTTATGTTACCTCAAAATCCCTTGCGGTAAAGCTTGACAACAGCATTGCAGGTGATATCGCGCAGATACTGGAGCTTGACAACATCGCATCGGGACTTGCACCCGATACGGTCGGTTCGGAAACAACTCCGCTCGATATCGAATACATCGTTGAAAAAGACCCCGACTATGTTCTTGTAACAACGATGATATCAAGCAATGAAGAGGCGAAAAAGACCGTTGAGGAACAGTTCGCATCAAACCCTGCATGGAGCTCGGTAAACGCTATAAACGAGGGCAGAGTTATCTATCTTCCGCAGCAGTATTATCTCTACAACGCAGGTCCTTACTATGTTGATGCGATAAAGTATATGGCACAGAGCATTTACCCCGAAATATACGGAGAGGTGGAAGAAACATTCTGATGGAGAAAACTGCTTTCAGAGAAACGACCTCGTTCAAAGCTATAGTCCTTGTCGTTCTTGCGGCGGCGGTAGTTTTTGCGTTCGTCCTCGGAAACGTTGTCGGAACGATGGATATTTCCGTTTCGGACATAGTGAACACGATCACGGGCGACCATACGGGAACGAACAATAAAGTAATATGGAATATCCGACTTCCGAGAATGATACTTGCCGCTCTGGTAGGGATCAACCTTGCGCTCTCGGGTTCGATGCTTCAGGGCGTTATGAAAAATCCGCTCGCCGACCCGTCCATAATCGGAATAAGCAGCGGAGCAGGTCTTTTCGGCATACTTATACTTGTAGTGTTTCCGCAGTTGCAGAACCTTGTCCCGATAGTGGCATTCGCAGGGGCAATGCTTGCAGCGGTGATAATATATCTTCTTGCGTGGAAAGGCGGCATCGACCCGACAAGGATTGTGCTTTCGGGCGTTGCGGTATCGGAGCTTTTCGGTGCGGGAATTTCCGCAATACTTGTATTTTTCAGCGACCGTGTTCACGGCGCACTCACGTTCATGAACGGCAGTCTTTCCTCACGAAGCTGGGGCGAGGTGCGGACGATACTGCCTTACACTATCGCAGGTCTGCTGCTTGCGCTCATCTTCGCAGACAAGCTGAATATACTTGTTCTCGGTGATGATACGGCAAGAGGACTCGGACTTAACGTTGAGCTTACAAGGCTTGGATTTACGGCTCTTGCGGCACTTCTTGCGGCATCTGCGGTAAGCGTTGTCGGTCTGCTCGGCTTTGTCGGACTTATCGTTCCGCACAGCATAAGGCTTATCCTCGGCAACAATTACAAGATAATGTTTCCTGCAACTGCGCTTCTCGGAGCGGCGCTTGTGATGCTGAGTGATACATTTGCACGAACAGTTCTGAGCCCGACAGAAATCCCCGTCGGAATAGTAATGGCAGTGCTGGGAGTTCCGTTCTTCCTGTATCTGTTAAGAAAGTAGGCGCTTATGGAAAAGACTATCTTATCGGTGAGAAACCTTTGCGCAGGCTACCGAAATTACCGTATCCTTGACGGGATAAGCCTTGATATCGAGCGCGGAAAAATTTATTCCATAATCGGTCCGAACGGCTGCGGAAAAACAACTCTTATAAGAGCAATGAGCCGAAACCTTCGCCCCGAAAGCGGAGAAGTCCTGCTTGACGGAAAGGATATTTTCCGCACGAACACAAAGCTCGTTGCGCAGAAAATGGCTGTTTTGTGCCAGAACGATACGAGTATGAGCGACATAACCGTAAAAACGCTTGTCGAATACGGCAGATACGCCCATAAAAAATGGTGGGCAGGCTCGGACGGTGACGACAAAAGCATCGTTGAATGGGCAATAGAGCGCACGGGTATGACGAAGCTGCAAAACCGCAAGATAAACGCACTCTCGGGCGGTGAAAGACAGCGTGCGAGAATAGCAATGGCGATAGCGCAGAAGCCTGAGATAATGCTCCTTGATGAGCCGACGACCTATCTTGACATTGCGCACCAGCTTGAAATAATGGAACTCGTTGCGGCGCTCAACCGTGAAGAGGGGATAACCGTTGTAATGGTTCTCCACGATATGAACCACGCCGCAAGATACTCGGACGAGCTTGTTCTTGTCAACAACAGCAAGATTCACACTACCGGCACTCCGAATGAGCTTATAGAAAACGGCGAGCTGGAGAACGTTTTCTGCGTTGAAGCGGAGATACTTTCCGACACCGAGGACGATTCGCCCATATTTTATGCAAAGAGGAAAAAGCAATGAAATTTACATTTATAACAGTTTCTGCGCCGTCCGTAAAATGCCTTATGAAAGCGGCAAGGGAAGTACAAAAGCTTGAACCCGAGCTGCTCGACCTGCGACTTTACTATGCAGTCACGGACTACGGAAAGGAAAAGACCGCACGGCTGATCTCCGACATAAAGACCTCCGATATGGTTTTCGTTGACCTTATGGGAAGTCCCGTTGAAACGGTAAAAGCCGTTTATGAAGGACTTAAAGACTGCAAGGGCGACATTATCCCTTACGGCAATTCCGCAAGAGAATATATGAAGCTCGGCAGCTTTTCCACAGCCTCGATGAAAGCTTCGGGCGGAAAGAAACCCGATATGGCTGCGATGAAAAAGATGCAGTCTATGGCTGAAGCAATGGGCAAAATTATGCCCGGAAAAATGCGTGATATGCGAAATTATTCGCTTATATGCAAGTATTTCTACGTTGCCGATTATACGAATATCCTCAATATGCTGTACCTTATCCTGCGTGAATACGGCGGAGCGAAAAAGCTACCGAAGCCGTCCGAGCCGAGGGAAGTTCCTGCGGCTTCTGTTTGCAGAGCCAAGGATATGAAATATTACGGCAGCTATGAAGAATTTTTGGCTGATTTTCCGTTCGATGAAGGAAAGCCCGTCATCGCTCTTTTATACTACGGTCATATCTATCCGATGGATTATTCGGGCGCGGTAGGTGAGATCGCCGAGCGTCTGCAAAAGATCGCAAACGTCCTGCCTGTCGCAGTTTCGGGTATGGACAGTATCAATGACGGAACGCTGAAAAAGCTGCTGAGGGAATTTTTGCCGAAACAGCCCGAGTTGGTAATTAATTTTATGTCATTCCGACTTGGAGCGGGACCGATGGGCGGAAATATCTACGCAGGAACGGATATGCTGAAAGAACTCAACGTCCCGTATCTGCACCCGTTCTTTATGTCAAGGCGCACGGAAAAGGATTGGCTTGATTCCGTTCAGGGCAATACGCCTTCGGAAACGCTTATCTCGGTAATGCTGCCCGAGCAGGACGGTGCAGTTCTGACACTTCCTGTCGGTGCAAAGACCGAACCGATATATGACGAAGAATTTGACGTTACCTCAGATGAGATAAAAATTATCGGGGAACGCCTTGAAGCACTTGCCGACCGTGCGGAAAAGTTTATTTCGCTTCGCAGAAAAGCAAATTCGGAGAAGAAAATTGCGATAATATGCTATAACTATCCACCGGGAGAAGCCAACGTTTTCGGCGGAGCTTTCCTCGATACATTTCAGTCGGTATCATCAATGCTTTCCCTGCTGAAAAACAGCGGCTACACTTCCGAAGATGTTTCCGCAGAAAGGCTTATGTCCGACTGTATAAACGGCGGACTTGTCAATTCGGGCAAGTATTTTGACGGCGGAAAGATGCCAAAATATCCACTTTCCGAATATAAAAAATTCCTGAACGGCTTTGCGGACAAGGAAGCCGTTATAAACGCTTGGGGAGAGCCGAGCGGCGAAATAATGACCGATGAAAACGGCGATTTTCTTGTCCCTGCGGCGACTTATGGCAACATTCTTGTCGGATTGCAGCCGTCAAGGGGCGTTCACGAGGATACCGACAAGCTTTATCACGATAAATCGATACCTCCGCACCACCAGTACATAGCTTTCTACAAATATCTGCACGACAAATTCGGCGCAGATGCCGTTATCCACGTCGGAACGCACGGAACGCTCGAATTTTTAAAGGGCAAGGAATGCGGAATGAGCGGAATGTGCTACCCCGATATACTTATGGACGATATGCCGCATTTTTACCTTTACTACTGCGGAAATCCGTCCGAAGCGACTATCGCAAAGCGACGTTCACACGCCTCGCTCATAGGCTATCAGCCGCCCGTTTTCGTGCAGAGCGGACTTTACGGCGAATATGCAGAGCTTTCCGCAATGCTTGACGAATATCATCATCAGCTTTCGTTCTCGGAAAGCGCCGCTTCGGAGGTAAAGCAGAACATCGTAACGCTTGCGCAAAAGCTGAACCTGCCGACCGAGCTTGAAGAACTCGAATCGGAGCTTTACCGCCTTAACAGCTCGCTCATACCGAAAGGACTTCATATTTTCGGTCAGGATTATTCGGAGGAAGAAGCACTTTGCTATGTCCGTGAGCTGCTGAAAAAGCCGCACGATGATGTACCGTCACTTAACGAAATTGCCGCCGACGAGCTTGGCGAAGATCTTGCACAGGCGGAGGCGAGCGGCGGAGAAAAGCTTCGCAGGATAAATGCGCTTGCGGAGAAATATTTCGATGAAAATTTCAGCGCTGAAAATGTTCCCGAAAAGCTTTGCACCGCAATTGGATTCGGACGTAAGAAGTATAATGAGATAAGGCATAACGCCGAAAATGAGCAGCTTCTGAATGCGCTTTCGGGCGGATATATCCCTGCAAAAGCAGCAGGCGATATCTACCGCAGTCCAGAGGTCCTGCCGTCGGGGTATAATCTTTATCAGTTCGACCAGCGTTTTGTGCCGACTTTGACGGCATATCAGCGCGGTGTGAGAACGGCTGAAAACACGATAAAGACTTATTTCAACGAGTACGGAGCCTACCCGAACTCAACGGCTGTCATCTTGTGGGGACTGGAGACCTCACGCACACACGGCGAAACTATCGGTCAGATAATGGGTTACCTCGGCGCACGTCTTGCAAAGGGCAATTCCGCTTGGAACCCGAAGTACGAGCTTATCCCGATCGAAGAACTCGGCAGACCGAGAATTGACGTTACAATAAATATCTGCGGATTTTTCCGTGACCTTTTCCCGAATCTCATCGACAATCTTGACGATCTGCTTCATCTTGTGAACGAAGCAGATGAAATGCCCGAACAGAACTTTATGAAAGCAAACTCGGCGAAGCTTTATTCCTATCTCCTCGACAAAGGCTATGACGAGGAAGAAGCTGCTTCGCTCTCCGTTACAAGAATTTTCGGACCGTGTGAGGGCGAGTACGGCACGGGTCTTACTTCGATAATCGAAACAAAGGCTTGGGAAAAGGAAGAACAGCTCGGAAGTCAGTTCCTCACTTCGCTTCATTATGCATACAGCCGCAAAATTCACGGCGGCGATACAGCCGATCTTTACGAGCAGAATCTGAAAAGCGTTGAGATAGTTTCGCAGGTTCGTGACAACAACGAATATGAGATAACCGACCTCGACCACTACTATGAATTTTTCGGCGGCTTGGCGAAGTCGGTCGAAATGGTAAAGGGCAGAAAAGCCGTAATGCTCGTCACCGACACAACGGGCGCAGTTCCCATAACGGAATCGGCGGAAAAAGCCGTTGCAAAGGGCATACGCACAAGGGTACTGAATCCGAAGTGGATAGACGGAATGTTGGCGCATAAATATCACGGTGCGCAGAAAATAGCCGAACGCTTCGAGAACGTTATGGGACTTGCGGCAACCACGGGCGCAGTCGAGCAGTGGGTCTACAACGACCTCTGCGAAAAATATGCGCAGGACGAAGAGATGCGCCGCCGAATGGCTGAAAACAATCCTTACGCTTATATGGATATCCTCGAGCAGATGGAGGAATACAGCCGCCGCGGTTACTGGAATGCGACCGAAGAACAGCTTGAAGCGATACGCAAAGCTTATCTTGAAACAGAAAATACGATCGAGGGTGAAAGCTGATGGATAAAAAAGCATACTTCCCGTTCACTGCGATAGTCGGACAGGAAAAAATGAAGCGTGCGCTGATACTCAACCTTATAAATCCTGCGCTCGGCGGCGTTCTTATCAAAGGAGAAAAGGGCACAGCTAAATCAACGGCTGTCCGTGCGCTGACCGAGGTTCTTCCCGAACGTGAGGAAGTCGAGAACTGCCCCTTTTCCTGCGATCCGCACGATAGAAGCTGCCAATGCGAAAGCTGCCGAAGCAAGGAACAGCTCACCGCTGTAAAAAGGCGAATGAGGGTGGTCGATCTTCCCGTAAGTGCGACCGAGGACAGAGTTGTCGGAACGCTTGATATCGAGAGGGCGCTCAAAACGGGAGAAAAGCATTTTGAACCGGGTATTCTTGCCGATGCCAACCGAAATATTCTTTACGTTGACGAAATAAATCTGCTTGACGATCACGTTGTCGATGTTATTCTCGACTCGGCGGCAATGGGCGTGAACACGGTCGAGCGTGAGGGCGTTTCATTCAGCCACCCTGCACGGTTCGTACTCGTCGGAACGATGAACCCCGAGGAGGGCGATCTGCGTCCTCAGCTGCTCGACCGCTTCGGTCTTGTTGTCGATGTCAAGGGTGAAACCGATATTGAAATGCGCACCGAGGTCGTAAAGCGTTATCTTGAATATGAGCTTGACCCCGAAGCTTTTCTCGAAAAGTGGCGACCCGAGCAGGAAAAGCTCCGCAATAAAATAAGTGAAGCGCAGAAGCTTCTCCGAAACGTGACCTACTCGGACGAAATACTTCGCCTTGCTGCGGAAATATCCGTTTCGCTCGGTGTTGACGGTCACCGCGCTGATATTTCGATGATAAAAACAGCCTGCACCAATGCGGCTTATGAGGGCAGAGATCGCGTTTCGGGCGAGGATATAAAGCTTGCGGCGGAGCTCGTTCTTCCGCACAGAATGAGGCGCAAGCCGTTCGAGGAACAGAGAATGGATATCACTGCTGTTTTTGAGATGATAGAAAGCCGTGAGGGAATATGACCCCGTACCCTTTCACCGCAATAGTCGGGCAGGAAAGACTTAAGCTTGCGCTTATCCTGAATGCGGTAGACCCTGCGGTCGGCGGTGTGCTTATCTCAGGCGAAAAAGGCACGGCGAAATCAACGGCTGTCCGTGCGCTGGCGGTTTTATCGGGACGAAAAACGGTCGAAATTCCGCTCAGCGTCACCGAGGACAGACTTGTCGGAACGCTCGACCTCACCAACGCTGTAAACAGCGGCGAAAAACGCTTTGAAAAGGGACTTTTGTACGAAGCGGACGGAAATTTTCTCTATGTTGATGAAATAAATCTTCTCGGAACGCACATTTCGGGGATTCTTGCGGAAGTAATCGCCTCGCAGGAGAATATCGTGAGCCGTGACGGGATAGAGTATCGCCACCCCTGCCGATGCATACCGATAGGCACGATGAACCCCGAGGAGGGAACGCTCCGACCGCAGCTGCTTGACAGATTCGGTCTGTTCGTGAACGTTTCGGGCGAGGACGATGTTGAACTTCGCACCGAGGTAATACGACGCAGGCTCGAATATGAGCTTGCACCCGAAAGCTTTTGCGCAAAATTCAGACCGCAGGAATACAAGCTTGCGCAGCAGATCTCCGATGCGAAAAAAAGGCTTGAAAAGCTTGGTATTTCCGAGGAAATTCTACGGCTCTGCGCTCTCACGGCGAACAGCGCATTATGCGAGGGAAACCGATGCGAGATCATCCTCGCCGAAACTGCGAAAGCCTTGTGCGCCTGGCGAAACGGTGCGGAGGTTTCCGCCGATGATGTTTCCGAAGCGGCAAAGTTCGTTCTTCCGCACCGAATGAGGAACGCTCCGCAGGAGGAGATTGTCCAGCAGAATACGGAAAATTCCGACATCAGCGAGCCGCCCGAAAATACAGAGGATAACATTCAGACCGAAACCGAGCCGCCGCAGGATACCACCTCGCAGGAAGAAAATTCTGCCGAGCAGAGCGAAAAAGCCGAAGCCGCAGGAGATGAACTTCCGCTTTCGGCGGAGGGGATAAAAACGGCCGCAGGCAAGAACGGCGGCAGCGGAAAACGAAGCAAGACCATAGCGAACGAAAACAGCGGAAGATATGTCCGCAGCACAGTTCCGCACGGAAAATGCACCGATATTGCGGTCATTCCAACGCTCTGCAATGCCGCTTTGAATCAGCGTCAGCGAACGCCCGAAAACGGAATGAAGCTTTCGGTTTGCCCGTCCGATATCCGTCGGAAGATACGCGAAAAACGCACGGGTGCGACCATACTTTTTGCAGTTGACGCAAGCGGTTCAATGGGTGCAAAACGGCGTATGCGTGCGGTAAAAGGCGCAGTAAAAGGACTGCTTTCCGAGGCTTACAGAAAACGTGACCGTGTGGGAGTTGTGGCATTTCGTGGAAACGGTGCGCAAACCTTGCTGAGCATAACGGGAAGTCCCGAGCTTGCACGAAAGTGTATGGACGGACTTCCGACAGGCGGAAAAACTCCGCTTGCCGCAGGGATAGCGGCGGCGTGTGAGCTTCTCCGTGCCGAGCGTATCAGAACTCCCGATGCGTTACAGTATCTTATCCTTATCTCGGACGGGAAAGCGAACGTTCCGCTCCGCAGTGATGACCCCTTTGCGGACGCACTTGCAGCCGCCGAACAAGTCCGTTTATCGGGCGTTGGCGCAATGCTTCTCGACACCGAGAACAGCTACATAAGGTTCGGCTTCGCCAAGAAGATAGCCGAGCGAATGGACGCACAGTACATAAGCCTTGACGAAGTCACGGGTTCGGCTGTCGAAGAAAACGTCCGAAACTTTATTAACGAATGATCGCCGAAAGGCTTTCATATATATTTATATTTTTGGAGGAAGAAAAAATGAAAAAGAAAATTCTTGCGATCGCTGTACTCGCAGCAGTAATGTCAATGACAGCCTGCTCATCAAATCAGGGCAGCACAACGACTGACAGCGAAACAACAACACAGGCAGAGGTTCAGGCTGAGGAAACTCAGGCAGAAGAAACAGAAGCGGCTGCTGAAACCGAAGCAGAAACAGAAGCAGCAAGCGCAGCAGGTACAGACGTATTTACCGATGAAAACGGCGTTCTCACATACCTTGACACAGCTAACGCTCCTTTTGAGGGCGCAGGTCTTAAGATCACGGTTGACAAGGCTGCAAAGACTGTAAACTTCGTAAAGACCGACCTTGACGGCAACGAAACAGTTGAGTATTACAACTTTGATCTCAACAACAACACAGTTGAGGAATACTATTATGTTTCCATGATGGGCACAGGCTTCTACTACACATTTGACCTCGCCGCAAACGAGATAGTAAAGGTTGAGGATTCCGAACATAACGATTCCACACAGAGCACAAAGGACAGTGGAAGGTATGACGGTGCAAACGACAGAATGAAGGGCGATGTTGAAGCTCTCCGGAATTATTTCACCGAAAACTATGGCGTTTCTGTTGAAGATATGGTAAAATAAGCTATGGCTGAACAGTATATTTACCGCGGCGGACAAAAGCTCCGCTGCGGATATACAACCGGTTCGTGCGCCGCGGCTGCATCGGGTGCGGCTGCGGAAATGCTTATAAGCGGCGAAATATCGGAATTTTCGGAGATAATGACACCAAAGGGAGTTCTGTTAAAACTGGAAGTTCTTGATGCGGCTATAAGCACGGATTATGCGAAATGTGCGATAAAAAAGGACAGCGGCGATGACCCCGATATCACGAACGGGATACTCGTTTATGCAAAGGTTAGCCGAATTTCCGACGGAGTTGAAATAGTCGGCGGTGAGGGCATCGGAATGGTCACAAAAGCAGGTCTTGACCAGCCGATAGGCGAAGCTGCGATAAACTCCGTTCCACGGAAAATGATAGCGGCGGCGGTGGAAAAGGCTGCCGAAATGTATGACTATCACGGCGGCTTTCGCATAGAAATTTCCGTTCCTGACGGCGAAGAGATAGCTAAAAAGACATATAACCCACGAATGGGCATCGAGGGCGGCATTTCGATAATCGGAACAAGCGGCATCGTTGAGCCGATGAGCAATTCCGCACTCATCGATACGATACGCCTTGAAGAGCGAATGAGAAAAGCCGAGGGTCACAATGCGCTCCTGCTCACGCTTGGAAATTACAGCGAAAATTTCATTCAGAAGTCAATGCCGTTTGCGCTTGAAAAGAGCGTGAAGTGCAGTAATTTCATCGGAGAAGCGATAGATTCGGCGCTCGAATACGGCTTTGAAAATATCCTTATCATCGGTCATATCGGAAAGCTCGTTAAGCTCGGTGCAGGAATTATGAACACTCATTCTGTGCAGGCTGACGGTCGAATGGACGTGCTTGTGACCTGCGGAGTGCTTGCGGGAGCGGAGAGCGAAGTTTTGAGAAATATAACCGAATGTGCAACGGTCGATGCGGCGCTCGACATTCTGAAAGAACACGGATATATGGAAAAAACGCTTGAGATCCTTGCCAAAAGAGCGGAATATTATCTTGACGCAAAGGTGAAAAATGCTGTAAAGATCGGCGCAGTGATGTTCTCGGACAAGCATGGGATAACAGTCGAAACTTCCCGTGCATGCGAGCTTATCGAAATTATCTCGGAGGAATACAATGGTTGATTTTGTCGGAGCCGGCTGCGGTGCGGCTGACCTTATAACCGTAAGGGGAAAGAAGCTTATCGAAAATGCGGACGTTTTGATCTATGCAGGCTCGCTCGTCAATCCCGAACTGACGGAATATGCAAAGAACAGCTGTGAAATTTACAACAGCGCATATATGACTTTGGACGAAGTTATCGATGTGATGCAAAAAGCCGAAGCCGAAGGCAAAAACACCGTTCGGCTTCACACGGGCGACCCATCGCTTTTCGGCGCAATCCGTGAACAGACGGACAGACTGGACGAACTCGGGATAGAATATCGAATTTGCCCCGGTGTAAGCTCATTCTGCGGTGCAGCGGCGGCACTCAAAGCTGAATACACACTGCCCGAGGTGTCACAGTCGGTCATAATCACACGAATGGCAGGGCGCACACCCGTCCCCGAAAAGGAGAGCCTTGAAAGCCTTGCTTCGCATGGCACTTCAATGGTTATCTTCCTGAGCGCAGGAATGACAGCCGAGGTTTCCGAGCGGCTGCAAAAGGGCGGCTACACGGCGGAAACGCCTGCCGCTCTTGTCTACAAAGCAACGTGGGCAGATGAAAAGGTCTGTCGCTGTACGGTCGGTACGCTCGCCGAAACAGCCGAGAAAAACGGTATAAATAAGACTGCCCTCATTGTTGTCGGAGATTTTCTCGGCGAAAACCGTCACCTTTCAAAGCTCTATGACCCAAGCTTTGAAACGGGTTTCAGAAAGGCGAAAAAATGAGAGCCGCCGTTATTTCTTTCACGGAAAAGGGACGTATTCTTTCATGGAAAATCACGGGTTTTCTGAATGAAGCACACACCGCCGAACGCTTCTGTTTTCATTCACACACCGATGAAAATGCGCAAAGCTTTGATGATGTTTATGCATTTTCCGCAAAGCTTTTCAACACCTGCGATGCGCTTGTTTTCGTCTGTGCGAGCGGAATTGCCGTCCGTGCGATAGCTCCGCATATAAGATCGAAAGCAAGCGACCCTGCCGTTATCGTCATTGACGATTGTGGAAAATTTGTCATACCGCTTTTGTCGGGACACATCGGCGGAGCGAATCGGCTTGCGCAGCTTATCGCAGAAAATATCGGCGCGGTTCCCGTGATAACAACGGCTACGGACGTTGGGGGACGGTTTTCTCCCGACAGCTTTGCAAAGGCGAACGGGCTTGTTATAACCGATATGAACGCGGCAAAAAAGATAGCTTCGGCTGTTCTTGACGGTGAAAAAATAGGACTTCTGAGCGAATATCCGTGCGATAATATCCCACCCGAAATCAGCTCAGACAAAGCTTGCAATATCGGAATTTATATCGGAACTGACGATGCAAAAAAGCCGTTTGAAACGACGCTTTTTCTTCCACCGAAAAATATCGTTGTCGGTATCGGCTGCAAAAGAGGAACATCGTGTGAAATGATCGAAGCGCACGTTAAGGCTTGCTTTGAAGCTGCAAAAATTTTGGAAGAAAGACTTTGTGCAGCGGCAACGATAGATATAAAATCCGATGAAGAGGGGCTTCTTGAATTTTGCCGAAAGCATAAAATAAGGCTTCTGACCTATTCGGCAGAGGAGCTTATGAGAGTGAACGGTGAATTTGAAAGTTCGGATTTTGTGCTGAAAACAACGGGGACGGACAATGTTTGCGAGCGGAGCGTTGTTCGTTCGGGAGCAGATCCGATCCTGCCGAAAACTGCGGAAAACGGCGTAACTGCGGCACTCGGCGAACTTCCCGTGAGCATAGATTTTGAAAGGAAAATGTTATGAAGCTTTATGTTGTTGGGTTTGGCTGCGGCAGCTTCGGCGGAATGACCGAGGAGGCTCGTCAGGCGATAGAAAGCAGCGATCTGATAGTCGGCTACAAGGTCTACACCGAGCTTTTGAAGCAATTTTTTCCGCAGAAAGAATATTTTTTCACGGGAATGAGGCAGGAAAAAGAGCGTGTTCTGTATGCCCTTGAACAAGCGGCGAACGGCAGGACGGTATCGCTCGTTTGCAGCGGCGACAGCGAGGTCTACGGTATGGCAGGGCTTGCTTATGAGCTTTCGGCGAAGTATCCGCAGGCAGATATCCGGACGGTCGCAGGTCTGACTGCGGCACTCAGCGGCGGTGCATTGCTCGGCGCACCGCTTACGCACGATTTTGCGGTGATAAGTCTGTCCGACCTGCTTACTCCTGCCGAAAAGATAGCGTTGAGATTGGAGTGTGCCGCCAAAGCGGATTTTGTCATTGCGCTATATAATCCGTCATCGAAACAGCGCCCCGATCATCTTAAAAAAGCTTGTGAAATTGTCCTCAAATTTCGCTCACCCGAAACCGTCTGCGGCTATGCGAAAAACATCGGCAGAGTCGGCGAAGAATACGGTATTTTGACGCTTTCGGAACTTGCGGATTTTGAGGCGGATATGTTCACAACGGTTTTCATCGGCAACAGTCGGACGAAGATCATAAACGGAAAAATGGTAACACCGAGGGGATACGATGTGTAAGATTCTGATATTCGGTGGAACGACCGAGGGGCGGCTTCTTGCAGAGTTTTGCGCCGAAAACAAAATTTGCGCCGATGTTTCCGTAACGACCGATTACGGCGCAGAGCTTCTTCCCGAGAGCAGTTGTATAAATGTGCTGAACGGGAAGCTTGACGAAGCGGAAATTTCCGCACTCATAAAAAGTCACGGCTATCAAACCGTAATTGATGCAACTCACCCTTATGCGACTGCCGCAACGGAAAATATCAAAGCCGCCTGTGCCGAAACGGGCAGAAAATATTACAGGCTTATCCGTGAAAAAAGCGCCGATATTTCGGGCAGGACTTTCACGGATATGAACGGACTTATCCAATATCTCAACGGCAGCGAAAAGCGAATTTTAAGTACCCTCGGCAGTAAGGAGCTTCCTGCGCTGACTAAAGTGAAAAATTATCGTGAGCGAATTTGTGTGAGAGTTCTGCCTGCCGAGGGGATAGAGGCACACTGCCGCTCGCTTGGATTTGCGCATATCATAGTCGGTAAAGGTCCTTTTTCCGAGGAAGAAAATATTGAACACATACGTCAAAGCGGTGCGGAAATTCTCGTCACAAAGGAGAGCGGAGCGGCAGGAGGTTTTCCCGAGAAAGCGTCTGCGGCAAAAAAATGCGGTGCTGAATTTGCGGTGCTGCTTCGCCCTGCGGAAACGGGAAACACGCTCTTTGAGACGGAAAAAATTCTTTTGGAGAACAAACAATGGTAAGCATTATCGGAATCGGAATGGACGGCGAAAAAACGCTCACGGCAGAAGCACTTTCGGCAATAAAAAAAGCCGATATCCTCATCGGTGCGCAGCGAATGACAACGCCGTTCGAGAGCCTTGGAAAGCTGACATTCCGCAGCTGGAAAAGTGAAGAGATAGCTGCATTTCTGCACAGTGAAAAGTACGAAAATGCGGCGGTGCTGATGTCGGGCGACTGCGGTTTTTACAGCGGTGCGGAGAAGCTTCTCGGACTTATAGGAGATATCGAAAACGAAGTAATAAGCGGAATTTCCTCGCCGGTTTATTTCTGCTCAAAGATAAAAAAGCCGTGGAAAAATATGAAGTTTGTCAGTCTGCACGGTGAAAATGCAAGCATCGTCCGAAACGTCAGACGGAACGAGTTGTGCTTCTTTCTGCTCGGCGGAGAAGTCACTCCTGCGAAGCTTTGTCAGCGGCTTTGCGAATACAAAATGGGCGAAACCAAAATTTACATCGGCGAAAATTTAGCTTCGGAAAATGAGCAGATCCTTGTTGGAAAAGCGTCCGCTTTTACCGATATTTCGCTTGGAAAGCTGACCGTTGCAGTCACGGAAAATCCCGACTTTGAAAAGGGGACAGCGACAGGTATTCCCGATGAAAGCTTCATACGGGGAAAAGTCCCTATGACGAAATCGGAAGTTCGCAGCACGGTCATTTCAAAGCTTGAAATGAGCAGGAACGGCGTGTGCTGGGACGTTGGCTGCGGAACGGGTTCGGTATCGGTCGAAGCGGCTCTGCAATGCTTTGACGGAAAGGTTTATGCGGTCGATAAGAACCCCGAAGCGGTAGAACTCACCCGTGAAAATGCGCTGAAATTTGGGTGTGATAATATCGAGAGCATAAGCGGAAGTGCGCCCGAAGAGTTGAAAAAACTTCCTGCGCCCGACAGCGTTTTTATAGGCGGTTCGAGCGGCAAAATAAGCGAAATAACTGACATTGCATTTGAAAAAAATGCTAACGCTGTTATCGTTGTGACGGCAGTTTCGCTTGAAACGCTGAATGACGCTGTTGCGGCATTTGAGCAGTATCAAATCGAACCCGAGATAGTTCAGCTTGCCGTAACAAGAACGAAGAAAATCGGCTCACACACGATGCTTTCTGCGGAAAATCCCGTGTTTATAATAAGAGGAAAAAAGCGATGAAAAGGATCATCATCGGCGGCACGAACAGCGGCTGCGGAAAAACGACAGTGACCTGCGCAGTCTTGCAGGCACTCGTCAACAGAAAAATGCGCGTTGCATCGTTCAAGTGCGGTCCCGACTACATCGACCCGATGTTCCACGAGAAAATTATCGGCACATCGGCATTCAATCTTGACAGCTTTTTCTGCGATGACAACACGCTGAAATATCTGCTTTGCGAAAACGGCGGCGATGCGGATATTTCCGTTATCGAGGGTGTAATGGGCTTCTATGACGGCGCAAACGGCAGAGGTTCGGCGCACTCCGTTTCCGAAATAACCGAAACGCCTGCGGTCATCGTCATCGGCTGCAAGGGCATGAGTGACTCTATCGGCGCAGTGATGAAAGGTTTTCTTGAATACAAAAAGCCGAACAATATAATCGGATTTATCTTCAATCAACTGCCCGAAAAGCTTGCGGAGAAAGCGGAGAGCCTTTGCCGTGAGCTTGGAACGGAGTATTTCGGGTTCATTCCGAAGAACGATCTGACGTTTGAAAGCCGTCACCTCGGGCTTGTCACGGCGGACGAAATTTCGGACATAAAGGAAAAATTATCACGGCTCGGTGAGCTTGCGGAGAAAGATCTGAAGCTTGATAAGCTGCTCGGATTTGCGGAAAGTCCGCTCCCGAAGTTCACTCCTCCGAGCCTGCCGAAAATAAGCGAACGCCCCGTTGTCGCAGTTGCAAAGGACAGTGCGTTCTGCTTTATTTATGACGATAATATTTCACTTTTGCAAAAGCTCGGCTGTGAAATAGAGTATTTTTCACCGCTTTATGATAAAGCCGTTCCCGAAAATGCGGACGGGCTTATCCTTTGCGGCGGGTATCCCGAATTATATGCGGAAAAGCTGGCAGAAAACAAGTCTATGCTTGAAAATATCCGTGAAATGATTCGGTCGGGAATTCCGACTATCGCCGAGTGCGGCGGCTTTATGTATCTTCACGAAACGCTGGAGGACAGCAATGGAAACGAGCATAAGCTTGTCGGGATAATTGACGGAAAGGGTTACAAAACGCCGAAGCTGAACCGTTTCGGTTATGTGAAAATGACTGCGGAAAGTGACAATTTGCTTTGCAGAAAGGGCGAAGTTTTTTCTGCGCACGAGTTCCACTACTGGGACAGTACGAACTGCGGAGAAGCTTTTACAGCGGAAAAAACAGACGGTCGAAGTTGGAAATGCGCTCACGCAAATGATAATATGTACGCAGGTTTTCCGCATCTGTATTTTTATTCAAATATCGAAACAGCGGTGGATTTTGCACGAAAATGCGCCGGGTTCAAACGCTCAAAGGAGGAAAAATAATGGGACTTTTACATATCTACTGCGGCGACGGAAAGGGCAAAACAACGGCATCGCTCGGACTTGCACTCCGTGCTTCGGGGGCGGGAATGAAGGTCTGCTTTTTACAGCTGATGAAAGGCGGAGAAACGTCCGAGCTTGCATCGCTCAAAGCTTTGCCGAACATAAAGGTTATCCGCTGCGACAGGCACTATCCGTTTTTCAAAAATATGACCGAAGCGGACAAATCCGACATCACCGCCTGCCATAACAGCCTGCTTGAAGAAGCCTTCGGCGGTGGTTTCGATATGGTCATTGTCGATGAATTCAATGCGGCTTACAAATACGGACTTATAGATAAGAAACTTGCGCAGATGCTTGTTTTTGACGGTCTGGAAAAAGCGGAAGTCATTCTCACGGGCAGAGATCCCAATGAAATTTTCCTCGGAAAAGCCGACTATGTCAGCGAGATAAAGTGCGTCAAGCACCCTTATGAAAAGGGCATCACGGCGCGAAAGGGGATAGAGTTTTGAAACTTGAATATGTTTTGCCCGAGGATATCGAGAAGCGAAGCTTTCAGATAATCGAGAGCGAACTTGGCGGCAGAATTATCCCCGAAGAGGTTAAACCCGTTGTGATGCGTGTCATTCACACAACGGCTGATTTCGACTATCTCGACAGCCTCTGCTTTTCCGAAAATGTTATGCAGACTGCGGAAAAGCTGCTGAAAAGCGGCGCGGTCATTGTCACCGATACAAATATGGCGAAGTCGGGCGTGAACAAGTCCGCGCTGAAAAAACTCGGCTGTGAGGTGATGTGCTTTATGTCCGATGAGGACGTTGCCGCCGATGCAAAGCGAAACGGAACGACCAGAGCGACAGCCTCGGTGGACAAGGCGGCAAGGCTCGGAAAGCCTGTGATATACGCAGTCGGAAACGCACCGACAGCGCTCGTCCGATTGAGCGAAACTATTCGGGACAAAAGCTTTGTCCCTGCGCTTGTGATAGGCGTTCCCGTCGGATTTGTGAACGTCGTCCGTTCGAAAGAGCTTATAATGGCATCGGGAGTGCCTTACATAGTTGCAAAGGGAAGAAAGGGCGGCAGCAATGTTGCGGCGGCGATATGCAATGCGCTTTTGTATATGTTCGGCGGAAGATAAAGGGTACGTTTTTCAGCGTATCCTTTATCGATTTTATGAAAACCCTTGATTTTTTCTATCGGTTATGTTAGAATATACTCAGCAGGGTAACAGCTGCTTGTTTTTATAAATATAAGTTAGCTTACAGTAACTTGTATGAAGCTTTTTTATAAAAACAAAAAATTATATAGTGATATTAGCTATAGCTAACTTAGGAAAGGTTGATCATAAAATGAATGAATTGCCAAAACTTTCGGGAGTTCCTGAAACAATGCTGCAAACTATTTATGCAAGAGCAAAGGAAACAAAAACGCGCGGTGCAATATCGGATAAAAAGGCTGTCGAAATTGTAGAAAAACTCAACTACGATTTCTCACTTGCCGATAAGGATAAAGCGATGCATGACGGCGTTATCGCTCGAACGATCGTCCTCGACAGACTTGCGGAAAAATATCTCGCGAAGCTCAAAAACGCTGTTGTCGTAAATATCGCCTGCGGTCTGGACACGCGCTGTTACCGAATGAAAGGCTTTTCGCACTGGTATAATCTCGACCTGCCCGAAACTATCGAAGTGCGGAGCAGGATACTCACACCGACCGAAAAGATAACGCAGATACCAATGTCCGCAATGGACGACTGGGGCAACGGGATAGCGGAAAAAGGTGTTCCTGCGCTCGTTATCATCGAGGGTCTGACGATGTATCTTTCCGAGAGCGATGTGAAGCAGATATTCGCAGTCATCGAAAAACGCTTTGAGCACGCTGTTGTACTTGTCGAAACGATGAACCCAATGGTAGCAAAGCGTATAAAGGAAAAATCGATCGAGGGCAGCAAGGCAAAATTCACCTGGGGCGTCAAGGACGGCCGGGCGCTCGCCGCCCTGCTGCCGGGCTTCCGGCTTGCGGGCGAGCACTGCCTGACCGAAGGCATGGCGGCCTTCGTGCCCATTTACCGGCTGCTCGATAAGCTCCCGCTGATCCGGAACATCTCCAACCGCATCGCTATCCTGCAGGAGACCGGCGAAGAGGAACAGCCCGAATGCGGAGGTGCCAAAGCATGAAGATCTATCCCTTCGGCGCGCCGGATGCTATCGACATGATACAATGCCCCTATCACGACGCCTGCGTGCACTACGGCTGCCCGGAGCTTTGTCCCTGCTTCTGCGACAGCGACGATATCACCTACAACGACCTGCACCCCGACCTTCTCTGGCGCCGCACCAGGACACTCGGCCGCGGCAACGACTGCTGCGACTTCTGCCTGAAGCTCCGGTAGGTGCAGGGGTTCCAGTTCTTTTTTACCGGAAGGAGGCATACCCATGTCGTTTTTGGAAAATACCCGCAGCCCGGCCGGGCTGGGCGGCAAGCTCATGGTCCGCATGATGAACGTCGGCCACCGCGCGCTGGCGCGCTGGGGCCTGCGGTTCCTGCTGCTTTCTGCGGACGAAAAGGTCCTCGACTGCGGCTGCGGCGGCGGGGCGAACATCCGCACGCTGTTGAAAAAATGCCCGCAGGGCATCGTCAAGGGCGTTGATATTTCTGACGTGAGCGTCACGACGGCGCGGCGCGTCAACCGCAGCGCCATCGCGGACGGCCGCTGCGCTGTATGGCAGGGGAGCGTGGACGAGCTGATCTTTGCCGCGGACTGGTTCGACGCCGTCACGGCGTTTGAGACGGTCTATTTCTGGCCGGACCTGCCAAAAAGCTTCCGCGAGATCCGCCGCGTGCTGCGCCCCGGCGGCACGCTTCTCATCTGCAACGAATGCAGCGGCGACGCGCCCGGGGACGAGGCGTGGACAAAAAAGATCGCCGGCATGCGGATCTACCCCGCCGCCGAGCTGCAGCGGCTGCTGGAGCAAGCCGGCTTCCGCAGGATCCAGATCCATAAGACCTCCCGCTGGCTCTGCCTCACCGCCCAAAAGCCTGATTGAGGGTACCGACCCGACGAACGGCAAAGCCGTCAGACACCCGGCTGACGGCTTTTGCTGACGGACGCGCCCGTCCACGCGGAAAACGCCCGCTGAAACGAGCCGGTCCTGCCCGCCATGCGTGATGGGCACGCCGAGAAACTCCGCGTAAGCGGGGTTCTTCACCGGCTGCCTTGCTGCAGCGGACAGCGGCGTGACCGGCTCCTGCGTCGCCTTGCGGATCAGCCCGACGAGGAAAACGAACTCGATCCCGACGAGGATCTCCGGAAGCTCCAGCCCCGCGCGGGCGGATACGAGCTCCACGCTGAGCTCCGTCTCGGTCTCTTCGACGCGATATAAAAGCGCGCCGATCAGCGGCTTGTACTGCGCCAGCCGCCGCAGGCAGGTCCGCGCGTCCGGGCTGCAGGAAGCGGAAGTATTCCTCCGCGCCCAGGCACGGCGCCTGCCGCGCGAACAGATCCTCCGGCAGCCCGGCCTTTTTCAGGACCTGCTCCACGCAGAAGCCCATAGCGGAGAGATAGTCCCGGTAAGCTCTGACGATCAGAAAATTTGTCATGCGAAGCCCTTCTTCTGGCCTCTATCATACCTGAAAACCGTGCGCGCTGCAAGCGCCTTGCCGCATCAGCTGAATGTCCGGAGGAACCAGTCGAACACGCGGTCGCCGAAGAGTCGGTGGGTCCAGACCATCGGATTTGCGCCGAACCCGACCAGATAGCGCGTGCGGGGCCGGCGCTTGGTGACGGCCTTGCGGACCGTTTTTGCGATCAGCGCTGGCTTGGAGAGCAGATCGCCGCTGTAATTCTTGATCATGCCGTCTGCGGCCTTATTTGCCATTTCCGCATATGCACCGTTTGTCGACGTTTTTTTCAGAGGTATCATAGAGGCACCATCTACAGGAGAACTGCCATGTCCGGTTTTACAAAGCAGGCCATCCAGGCGAGCTTCCTGAAGCTGCTGGATACCTATCCGCTGCGCGATATCACCGTCCGGATGATCACCGAGGACTGCGGGATCAACCGCAAATCCTTTTACTATCACGATCAGGATATCCCCGCCCTGCTCGAGCAGATCCTGGCGGACCAGGCCGCTGCGCTGGTCTCTTCGTACCAGTCGGTGCGCTCGCTGGAGGAATGCCTGAGCGCCGTGCTGGAAAAGCTGATCGCGAATAAGCGGTGCGTGCAGAATATCTACTGCTCGGTCAACCGGGACGTGTTCGAATCGGCGCTGATGCAGGTCTGCGGCTATCTGACCGGGCTGTATGTCGATTCGGCCGCGCAGGGCTTTGCCATTTCCGCGCAGGACCGGGAGCTGGTCGCGGGCTTCTACCGCGGCGAATGCTTCGGGCTCATCATGGACTGGGTCATGCGCGGCATGCCCGACAATGTGCTCGCCTATTTCCACCAGCTCTGCACCCTCCGCCAAGGCACGACCGAACACCTCCTCCGCCGCATCCACACCGACACGGAATAAAAGCCAAAGCAGCCCGGCGCGTTTGCGACGGGCTGTTTTTGGATGGCATCAGGGGGCGGGGTGGGTGGTTGACCAGAGGGTCTCGGCGGTGGGCTTCCAGCATTCGGCGTAGGACTTGCACTTTTCGCACAGGTGCTCGGCGCTTTCCGGGGCTTCGAGGTCGGTGGAGTGCGCGCCGCTCTGGGCCACCATCTTCGGCAGCAGCTCCGGGTTTTCCAGCATGGGGCAGGGGCGCAGATGGTTGCCGTTGAAGGGCTGACCCTTGCGGTAGAGCTTGAACAGCGGCTGCTGCAGGCATTCCAGGAAGCTCTTTTCCCGGATATTCGCGCTGGAGTAATGGATGAACACGCAGGGCTCCACATCACCCGCGGCGTTGATATGGCAATAGATCCGGCCGCCGGCCACGCAGCCGCCGGCAAACTCGCCGTCGTTCTGGAAGTCGATGCAATACAGCTCCTTGCCGCCGGTCACGCCACGGATCTCGCGGACGCGGTCTTTCATATACGTGCGCTGCTCCGGCGTCAGCAGCAGATCGGTCGAGGCATTGATGCCCACGGGCATATAGTGGAAGTACCACGCGAAGACGCAGCCCTTGGAAATCAGCAGATCGAGGAAGCCGTCGCTTGTGACGACCTTATAGTTCTGGCTCGTATAGCAGATGGACACGCCGAACGGGATGCGGTGGCTGTGCATCAGCTCCATCGCGTCCAGCGCTTTCTGGAAATGTCCATTTCCGCGGCGGCCGTCGTTGGCTTCCTCAAAACCCTCGACGCTGATGGAAACAAAGAAGTTCCCCACGCGCAGCATCTCCTGACAGAATTCCTCGTCGATGAGCGTGCCGTTGGTAAACGCATACACCCTCGCCTCCGGCGGCCCGTACTGCGACTGCGGGTACAAGAAAAAACCGGCGGCAGGCACAAAATAACGCTGCAGACTGGAAAACAGGGACATGAACAGATACGCCGTGATCTGCGGGCAGGAGAGAAGGAAAACGATATGCTGTATTCGGAAAAAATGAAAGCCACGGACAAGGGCGGCTGCCGCCCGTCTTTCAAAAAACGAAAGGAGTATCTGACATGGACAGGATCAAAAAGAACTTCGGCTTCGGCTGCATGCGGCTGCCGATGCAAAACGGCGAGATCGACCTCGCGGAGACAAGCCGCACGGTGGACGCGTTTCTGGACGCGGGCTTCAACTACTTCGATACCGCCCACGGCTATCTGCAGGGCAAGAGCTAGACCGCGCTGAAGGCCTGCCTCACCAGCCGCTATCCCCGCGACCGCTATGTCCTGACCGACAAGCTGACGGCGAACTTCTTCAAGACCGAGGCGGACATCCGCCCTCTGTTTGAGCAGCAGCTCGAGGCCTGCGGCGTCGAGTATTTTGACTTTTATCTGATGCACGCGCAGGGCGCGGGCAACTACCCGCATTTCAAAGCCTGCCGCGCCTATGAGACGGCCCTTGCCCTCAAGGCCGAGGGCAAGATCAGCCATGTGGGCATCTCGTTCCATGACCGCCCGGAGGTGCTCGAGCAGATCCTGACGGACTATCCGCAGATCGAAGCCGTCCAGATCCAGTTCAACTACGCGGACTACGACGATCCCGCTGCCCAGAGCCGCGCCTGCTATGAGGTCTGCCGGAAATATGACAAGCCTGTCATCGTCATGGAGCCGGTCAAGGGCGGCAACTTCGTCCGGCTGCCCGAGGACGCGAAGGCCGTATTGGACGCGCTGCACGGCGGCAGCCCGGCAAGCTACGCCCTGCGCTTTGCCGCGGGCTTCCCCGGCATGATGATGGTGCTCTCCGGCATGAGCAGCATGGAGCAGATGCAGGACAACATTTCCTTCATGCAGGACTTCCGGCCGCTGAACGAAGCGGAAATGGCCGCAGTCGAACGCGTGCAGGAGATCTTCCACAGCAAGCACTTCATCCCCCTGCACCTCCTGCCGCTACTGCACCGACGGCTGTCCGCAGCACATCTCCATCCCCGACCTGTTCGCCATCATGAACACCAAGCAGCTCTACCACGACTGGAACGCGGACTATTACTACAGCGTCGTCCATACCGTGCCCGGCCGCAGAGCGTCCGACTGTCTCAAATGCGGCAAATGCAAAAAGGTCTGTCCCCAGCATTTGCCCATCCGCAGGCTGCTTGAGGACGTGGCAAAGGAATTTGAAAAAGCCTGATATTTTCCGGCGGGAAAACGACCCGGAAAACCGACCAGCGGCGCTCAGGAGCGCCGCTGATCCTGTGCGTGTGGGGCGGAGACCTGAGTGTCCGGGGACGGCTCGCCGCGCCCAAATTTCAGAAGATTGTCGACGGTCACGGCGGCGATGTTGTTGAGCGCTTCCTTCGTCAGAAACGCCTGATGCGAGCTGACGATGACGTTCGGCATGGCGATCAGCCGCACGAGCGTGTCGTCCTCGATGATGGCCTCCGAACGGTCCTCATAGAAAAGCTCCGCCTCCTCCTCGTACACATCCAGACACGCTGCGCCAATCTTCCGGCTGCGGAGCCCCTCGATGAGCGCTTCCGTGTCCACCAGCGCGCCGCGGGATGTGTTGACGATCACGACGCCGGGCTTCATGCCGGCGATGGCCGCCGCGTCGATCATGTGCCGCGTCTCATCCGTGAGCGGGCAGTGCAGCGAGATGACGTCCGCCTGATGAAAAAGCTCCGGCAGCGCCGCATAGCAAAGACCGCTGCCCGGATCCGGGAACTTGTCATACGCCAGCACCCGCATCCCGAAGCCCCGGCAGATCTCCGCGAACACGCGGCCGATCTTGCCCGTGCCGACCATCCCGGCGGTCTTGCCGTGCAGGTCGAAGCCCGTGAGACCGGACAGGCTGAAATTGAAGTCGCGCGTGCGGATATAGGCCTTGTGCGTGTGCCGGTTCACGGTCAGCAGCAGCGCCATCGCGTGCTCCGCCACCGCGTAGGGCGAGTAGGCCGGGACACGGAAGATGCGGAGCCTGCCGCGGCATGCGCGCATATCCACATTGTTGAAGCCCGCGCACCGCAGCGCGATGACCCGGACGCCGAGCCGGTACAGCTCGTCCGCGACCTTCGCGTTCACTGTGTCGTTGACGAACACGCACACGCCGTCAAAGCCGCGCGCGAGCTGCACAGTGTCCTCGCCCAGCTTCGTCTCAAAGTACCGGATCTCCAGCCCGGTCCCGGCGGCGTGGGCGTCAAAGCCGGGGCGGTCATAGGGTTTTGCATCAAAAAAAGCAAGTTTCATAGCGATCCCTCCAAGCCTTTTATGGCACCGCCCGCCGTTTTCTATACATGCCGCAGCATGCAGCTGCCGCCGATGGCCGGAAAGACGCAAAAAAATCCCGCCTGCCCGGGCGGCAGACCCGGTCCAGCTCCCGCAGCGCCCGCAGCGGCTCGTCCAGCAGGTGGATGACGTTCGCGGCCACGACCGCGTCAAAGCGCCCGTCCGGGTAGCCGAGCCGCGTGATGTCCGCCTGCGCGAACCGCACGTTGCCGCATTTTGCATACTTTCGTTCTGCCTGCGCGAGCATTTTCTCAGAAAAATCCGTCGCCGTCAGCGCCCTGCACCGCGCCGCGATCACACCGGTCAGCAGCCCCGTGCCGCAGGCACATTCCAGCACCTCGTCCTCCGGCCCGATGTGCGCCGCCACCGCCGCGCACATCGCCCGGTTCGCCCGCCGGTTGATCCCGTTCGCAAACACATCATACACCCAAGCCACCCGATCCCAAAACATCGTGTATCCTCCCGAAGCTAAATTAGATATCTCTAACTAATCCCTTAAAAAGCGGCCCCACCAAGGGCCGCTTTCAGTGTATTACAGCAGCCGCCGGAGCGCAACACTGTTTCCGGGAAACCGCCGAAGTTGTGAAAAACTACTTCCAAAGGCCGGAAAAGAATGATACAATGGGGAAGAGGTGATCAAATGCTGAAGGTTTTTCTGGTGGAGGATGAATGCGTCGTGCGGGAAGGGCTGCGCGAGTGCATCGACTGGGCGCGGTACGGCTTTGAATTCTGCGGCGACGCGCCGGACGGCGAGCTGGCGCTGCCGCAGATCCGCAAGCTGCGCCCGGACATCCTGATCACGGACATCAAAATGCCGTTTATGGACGGGCTGGCGCTCAGCAAACTCGTCTGCGCGGAGCTGCCGGAGACAAAAATCATTCTCATCAGCGGCCACAACGACTTTGAATTCGCGCAGGAGGCCATTGAGATCGGCGTGGAGCAGTATCTGCTGAAGCCCGTGACGAAAAGCTCCCTGCTGAAAACGCTGGAGGATGTCAGCCGGAAGATCGACGAGGAACGCGAGCAGAAGGCCTATCTGCGCCGCTTCCAGCAGGAGGGGCGGGAGTATGAGCAGTATGCCCGCCGCAAGTTCTTCGAGCAGGTCACCTCCGGCTCTTTGCGCGTGTCGGAGATCTATGAGCAGGCCAAAAAGCTGCAGATCGATATCGACGCCGAGGGCTACACCGTCATTTTGCTGACGCTGCAGAGCCGGGGCGCGGCGGAATATTCCCAGACGCTGGCCGACCGGCTCGAGGAGCTGATGGCCTACCTGCTGCGCTACGGCGAGTATCTGCTGTTCCGCTGCAACCTCATGACCTACTGCATCATCGTCAAGGGCAGCGGCGCAGGCCTGAACGACGCCGTACACCGCTGTCTGGAAAACATCCAGCGCCGCTGCGGCGGCGACGAGGCGCTCGCCTGGTACGCGGCAGTCAGCGACCCGGTCGCCCGCCTGAGCGAGCTGCCCGGCTGCTACGCCCGGGCGCACACGATCCTGTCCTACCGGCATCTGCTGCCCGAGCAGCATGTCCTGACGGCGGACGTGCTGAAAAAGCCGCAGCGCGGCGGGCTTTCGGAGCTCGACGAGGTCGACGCCAGCAAGGCCGACCCCGCCATCATCCGCAGCTTCCTGCAGACCGGTATGCGTGAGGAGATCCCGGATTTCGTGTCGGAATACCTCTCGTCCTTCGGAAACGCGCTCAACTCTCTGCTGTTCCGGCAGTATGTGCTGCTGGAGCTGCGCTTCAGCGCCATCCGCGCGGCCAAGAGCTTCGGCTATTCGCAGGAGGAATTCCTGCGTCCGCTCGAGCCCGCGCAGGCGCGCGCGGTGGACGCCGACCTGCCGGAGCTGAAAAAGAGCTGCGCCGCATTTCTGCGCCGCGCCATCGAGCTGCGCGAGGAAGAATCCGGCAACCAGTATAAATCCATGCTCAAGCGGGCGCTGCACTATATCGACCAGAACTACACCGACGAAAATCTCTCCCTCAACGCCGTGGCGAAGGCCGCCAATATCAGCCCCAACTATTTTTCCGGCGTTTTCAGCCAGGAGATGGGGCAGACGTTCGTCGAATACCTGACGGAAAAGCGGATGGCCCGCGCGAAGGAGCTGCTGCGCTATTCCGGCAAGCGCTCGAGCGAGGTGGCCTACGAGGTCGGCTACCGCGACCCGCGCTACTTCAGCTTCCTGTTCAAAAAGACGCAGGGCTGCACGCCGAGCAGCTACCGCGCGGGAAACGGAGACGGACATGAGGCGAAATGAGCCGCATCCGTCGCTGGACGGAAAGCTGCGGCGGCTGCTGTGGAGCATGCTGCTGCTTGTCTGCGTGATTTTGGTGGCGACGCTGGCGATCTTGCTTCTGCACAACCACCAGTATTCCATCGTCACGGCCAATATCGTCCGCGCCTCCCAGTTCAACCAGAACTTCAAGGAGGACGTCGACCTCAAAATGTATTACTACGTCATCGACAGCAACTACGGCGAGACGCTGCCGCTGCAGGAGGTCGACGAGGCGACCGCGCTCGCGCAGGAGCTGCTGGCCGGCACGCAGGACCGGCAGAGCCGGAAGGCCATCACGAGCGCGATCAATCTCTGTGAAAATCTGCGCGAGCGCATCCTGCAGATCACCGAGACCGAGGGCTATGACGCCCGCATGGAGCAGCTCGAGTCCAACGTCTATATCCTCACCGAGCTCATCCAGCAGTATTTCTATACCTATCTCTACCACGAGGCCGGGTATCTCGATTCTCTGCAGGCGGCGCTCACGGCCAGACTCTGGCTCGAGCTGGGGCTGGTCGCCGTGGGCGCGCTGGTGCTCGTGGGCGTGCTCATGCGCCGCTCGGCGGCCATCAGCCGCAGCATCACGCAGCCGATCTACGCTCTGCGCGAGCGCGCGCAGTCGATCGGCCGGGGCGACATTGCCGCGCGGGAGCCGGTCGTGGCCGAGGATGAGACGCTGCAGGCGCTCAGCAGCAGTCTTGAGCACATGGCACAGCACCTGCAGCAGCAGATGGAGCTCAACCGGCAGGAGCAGGATAAGCTCCGCGCGATGGAGCTGGCCCTGCTGCAGAGCCAGATCAACCCGCATTTTCTCTACAACACGCTCGATACCATCATCTGGCTCGTGGAGACCGGGAAGAACGAACAGGCCGTCGAGATGGTCACGAGCCTTTCGAATTTCTTCCGCAGTTCCCTGAGCCAGGGCCGCGATATCATCACCCTCGGCGAGGAGGAGATCCACGTGCGCAGCTATCTGGAGATCCAGCAGGTGCGCTACCGGGATATCCTGCGCTATGAGATCCATGTCCAGCCGGAGCTGCGCGGCTGCGTGCTGCCGAAGCTGACGCTGCAGCCGCTGGTGGAGAACGCGCTCTACCACGGCATCAAGCTCCGCCGCGGCCTCGGCTGCATTCTGGTCGACGCCGCGCAGGAGGATGATCGCGTCCGCATCACGGTCCGCGACGACGGTGCGGGCATGCTGCCCGAGCGCCTGCAGCAGCTGCGGCAGAGTCTCGACACTGAAGAGCAGGTCGGCTTCGGCCTGCGGACGGTCTACCGGCGGCTGCGGCTGCTGTACGGGGAGCAGTGCTCCATGGAACTGGAAAGCGAGCCGGGCGCCGGGACGACGGTCACACTGCGCTTTCCCATCAGAAAGGAGGCCGGGGCATGAGGCGGCCGATACTGCTGCTGCTGAGCCTTGCGCTGCTGCTGGGCCTTGGCGGCTGCATGCCCTACGTCCGGCAGACGCCGGAGGAGGAGACGACGCTCATTACCGTCGGCTTCTCGCAGGTCGGCGCGGAATCGGACTGGCGCGTGGCCAATACCGAGTCCATGCGTGAGAGCCTGAGCGAGGAAAACGGCTTCGAGCTCCTGTTTGACAACGCCCGGCAGAAGCAGGAAAACCAGTTCAAGGCCATCCGCACCTTCATCCAGCAGGACGTGGACTATATCGTCCTCGCCCCCGTCACCGAGACCGGCTGGGAAAGCGTGCTGGAGGAGGCCCGCGCGGCCGGCATCCCGGTCATCATCGTCGACCGGCAGGTGGAGGTGGACGATCCGTCGCTCTACACGAGCTGGGTCGGCTCCAACTTCCGCAAGACCGCCGACGAAGCTGTCGCCTGGCTTTCCGAAAAGCTCAAGGCGGACGGCAGGGAAGAAGCCGTGCAGATCCTGCACCTGCAGGGGACGCCCGGCTCCACGGCGCAGCTGCAGCGCAGCGCCGCGCTCGCGGCGGGCGCGGCCGCCCATGCGGACTGGACCATTGCCGCGCAGCTGAACGGCGATTTCACGCAGGCAAAGGCATATGAGGAGACGTTGGCCTATCTGCAGAGCAATCCCGCGCCGGACGTGGTCTACTGCGAAAACGACAACATGTGCTTCGGCGTCATGCAGGCGCTGGACGAGCGGGGCATCGCCTACGGCGATGGCGGCGTGACGCTCATCTCCTTTGACGCGGGGCGGACGGCGCTTTCCTACTGCAAGGACGGGAAGATCGATCTGTGCGCCGAGTGCAATCCGCTCCACGGCCCGCGCGTGC
>ENA-UEYI01000663-UEYI01000663.1-human-gut-metagenome-genome-assembly--contig:-NODE-663-length-33249-cov-6.280478_pt1 | contig 33249 bp, 30 predicted proteins | sample MGYA00242900_ERZ507916 | MGnify/ENA primary metagenome ERZ507916 (study PRJEB26167, sample SAMN06115521) | human gut metagenome | host: Homo sapiens | place: China:Chongqing | collected 2015-09-02...
CTTTTTCGCGCTTTCGGTTGTCGGCTCGCTAGACGTATTACCCGATACGCCGTCGCTCGCCGCCATCCGAAATCATCAAAAAATCTGTTCTTTGCGATAAACGCTTTCGCACGTTGGATTGCTAGGCGTACGCCCGGTACGCCGTCGCACCCCACCGCACGAAATCATCGAAAAAATCCTAGTTTTTAAGGCGCGTAGCGTTTTTGCGGCAACAAAGGCGAGATAATTAAAGGCAAACGACCGAACGCGTACCAGAGGCACGCGGAGCGGAGTTTAACGCATAATTAGCCGCCATATTGTCCGCAAAAATTATTAGTGATAGTTAAACTAACCCTAAGCGATAATCAAAACGACGGAGAGTATTATGACGAATCAGTTTTCGAGAACCGAGTTGTTGATAGGCGCGGAAGCGCTGAAAACGCTGGCGCGGTCGCGCGTGGCGGTGTTCGGCGTGGGCGGCGTGGGCGGCTACGTTACGGAAGCGTTGGTGCGTTCGGGCGTGGGAGCGCTCGATCTTATCGACAACGACACCGTGGCGCCGACCAACCTTAACCGTCAGATTATCGCCACTCACGACACGATCGGACTTTACAAAGTCGACGTGGCAAAAGCCCGCGTGTACTCGATAAACCCCGATTGCCGCGTGACTACTTATAAAACTTTTTACCTTCCAGAAACGGAAAATACGTTTAATTTTGCCGATTACGATTATATCGTCGACGCGATCGACACGGTGGCGGGTAAGATCGCGCTGGCAGTCAACGCCAAAGCCGCGGGTACGCCGATAATCTCGTCGATGGGCACGGGCAACAAACTCGACCCGACGGCGTTTCGCGTAGCCGACCTGTACGATACCAAAGTCTGTCCGCTATGCAAAGTCATGCGCCGCGAGTGCCGCCGAAGAGGAGTAAGCGAACTCAAAGTCGTGTATTCCGAGGAAGAGCCGCTTACGCCCGCAGAGAGCGACGAAGCAACGGGCAAACGCCGGACACCCGGATCGACGGCGTTCACCCCGGGCGTGGCGGGGCTTATCATCGCCGGCGAAGTAGTGAAAGACCTGATAGGATATAAAAAATGACCGATAATTTCAACGACAAAGATATAGAAATCACCGCGGAAGAACTCACGGAGAACGCCGCCGACTACGTTATTTACGATATGCGCGCGGCTACCGACCGCGCCTACGGACTGATTCCCGGCTCGATATCCGCGACCGCGGACGAACTCGCCGCCATGACTCCCGACGGCGACGGCAATGGCAAAAAGATCGCGATCTGCTGCGCTCACGGCGAATTCAGTCTGGAACCGGCCGAAACCATGCGCGAGCGAGGGTTTAAGGCGTACAGCCTTCGTGGCGGTTACGCCGCGTGGCTGAGGCTCGTCATGGCAAAGCAATCCGACGACGAAACTGTTTGCGCCCGTGTGGAGCAGAGCATCCGCAAAAAATTCCGTGCGTCGCTGATGAGTCCGTTTATCCGCGCGCTGAAAGAGTACGAACTGGTAAACGAGGGCGACCGAGTAGCGGTGTGCATTTCGGGCGGCAAGGACTCGATGCTCATGGCGAAACTATTTCAGGAACTGCACCGTTACAGCAATGTGAAATTCGCTCTCAAATTCCTCGTCATGGATCCCGGCTACAACGCCGAGAACCGGCGCGTAATCGAAGAGAACGCGCGGCGGCTGAACGTGCCGATCGAGATTTTCGAGTCGAACATTTTCGAATCGGTGTACAACGTGGAAAAATCGCCGTGCTACCTTTGCGCGAGAATGAGGAGGGGCTACCTCTATAACTTCGCGAAGTCGCTCGGTTGCAATAAAATCGCGCTCGGACACCACTACGACGACGTGATCGAAACCATACTCATGGGTATGCTGTACGGCGCGCAGATCCAGACGATGATGCCCAAACTGCATAGTACGAACTTCGAAGGAATGGAACTTATCCGCCCGATGTACTTTATCCGCGAGGACGATATCAAGGCTTGGCGCGACTACAACGACCTGCACTTTATCCAGTGCGCCTGCCGCTTTACCGACACCTGCACGACGTGCAACAACGGTCAGAACCATTCCAAACGTCAGGAAGCGAAAGAACTGATCCGCACACTGAAAAAGACGAATCCCAACGTGGAAAAATGTATTTTCAAAAGCGTGGAGAACGTAAGCCTCGAAACGATAATCGCCTACAAAAAGGGCGGGGTAAAGCATAGTTTCCTCGAAACTTACGACGAAGCGAAAACGCCCGACGGAAGCACGGAAGATTAAAACGAAACGGAAGTGACGAAATGCCCGATAAAATCGTAGTACGCGGCGCACGCGTGCATAACCTTAAAAACGTCAACGTGAATATCCCGCTCGGCAAGTTCGTGGCGATTGCGGGAGTGTCCGGGAGCGGCAAATCGTCGCTCGCGCTCGGCGTGCTGTATTCCGAAGGCTCGCGCCGATATCTCGAAGCCTTGTCCGCGTACACCCGCCGCAGACTCACGCAAGCCGAAACCGCCAACGTGGACGAAATCGAGAACGTTCCCGCCGCGCTCGCGCTTCATCAGCGTCCCACGGTGCCAAACGTCCGCAGTACTTTCGGCACGCTGACGGAACTTAGCAACAGCCTCAGGCTTATGTATTCGCGGCTTGCATGCCATATTTGCCCGAACGGACACTTGGTGCCGCCGTCGTTCGCCGTCGCCGCCGGGAAAAAACTCGTTTGCCCCGAGTGCGGCGCGGAGTTTAACCCGCCGAGCGCCGAGGATTTTTCGTTCAACTCGACGGGCGCTTGTCCGACTTGCTCGGGTACGGGCGTGGTACGCACGGTCAACGAAAGTTCGCTCGTGCCGGACGAAAGCCTTACGATAGACGAGGGAGCGGTCGCGCCGTGGAATACGCTTATGTGGTCGCTTATGACCGACGTCTGCCGCGCCATGGGCGTGAGAACGGACGTGCCTTTTCGCGACCTTACGCCCGAGGAAAAGGAAATCGTATACCACGGTCCCGCCGAGAAAAAGCATATTTTCTACAAAGCGAAGAATACGAATCAGGCGGGCGAACTCGACTTTACTTACTATAACGCCGTATACACCGTGGAGAACGCGCTCGCCAAAGTCAAGGACGAAGCGGGCATGAAGCGCGTATCGGGTTTTCTTACCGAAAAAGTTTGCCCGGACTGCGGCGGGACGCGGCTCAATAAGGTCGCAAGATCCGCAACGCTCGACGGTAAAACTCTGCCCGAAGCGCTCGCAATGCCGCTCGGCGAACTCATCGAGTGGGTGAAATCTATCCCCGCGAAACTTCCCGAGGACATGCGCGCGATGGCTGAGAGCATCGTCAAAGAATTTACGTCCGTGTCCGCGCGGCTTATCGATTTGGGCTTGGATTATCTTACTCCCGACCGTGCGGCGAACACGCTGTCCACGGGCGAATTGCAACGGGTGGGGCTTGCCCGCGCCGTGAGAAACAAAACCACCGGGGTAATGTACGTCCTCGACGAGCCGTCTATCGGCTTGCACCCCGCCAACGTCGACGGTCTGCTGGCGGTGATACGCGACCTCGTGGCTCGCGGCAACTCCGTTATCGTCGTCGACCACGATTCGCGCGTTATAAGCGCCGCCGATTACGTCGTGGAAATGGGCGAGGGAGCGGGCAAAGAGGGCGGCACGGTCATCGCCGAAGGCACGGTGGAAGATGTCGAACGCGCTCCGCATACGATCATCGGCGGGTATCTGTCGGGCGAGAAAAACGCACTCGTCCGTCGCCGCGTCGCCGAAGCGGAAACGTTTGCGTTCGGTACGATCGAAATGAAAACTCGCCCTATCCACACCGTAAAAGCCCTCGACGTAAAGATCCCGAAAGGTCGGTTGACCGTCGTGGCCGGCGTGTCCGGCAGCGGCAAAACGACTACGGTGCTTGAAAGTTTAGTACCCGCTCTCAAAGCGAAAACCGCCGGTGAAGCGCTCCCGCCGCACGTCGCGGACATAACCGCCGACGGCATACGCAGAGTAAACCTTATCGACGCGACCCCGATCGGAATCAACGTCCGTTCGACCGTCGCGACTTATTCGGGCGTACTGGACGAACTGCGAAAACTTTACGCCGCCGCGCCGAAAGTCAAAGAACTCGGACTGAAAGTCAACGATTTTTCGTACAACACCGGCTCGCTGCGTTGCCCGACTTGCGACGGCACGGGCGTGATTTCCATGGATATTCAGTTTCTGCCCGACGTCGAGATCGTCTGTCCGGACTGCGGCGGCAAACGCTACGCTTCCCGCGCGGAAGAAGTAAAAATCTACCTCTGCGGCAAACCGTACTCTATATCCGACCTTATGAACGTAAGCGCGAGCGAAGCGGCGGGCTTGTTCAAGGAGCATAAAAAGATCCGCGAGAAACTCGAAACGCTCGTAAACCTCGGTTTAGGATACCTTACGATAGGCGAGAGTACGCCGTCGCTGTCGGGCGGCGAAGCCCAGCGGCTGAAACTCGCCACCGAAATCGGCAAAACGCAGAACGACGCGGTTTTCGTGTTCGACGAACCGACTATCGGCTTGCACCCGCGCGACGTAAGCGTTCTCCTCGGCGTATTCGACCGATTGATAAACGCGGGCGCGACGGTAGTTGTCATCGAACACGACCTCGACCTTATTAAAAACGCCGATTACGTTATCGATATGGGACCGAAGGGCGGCGAAGCGGGCGGCAGAATAGTCGCGATCGGCACGCCCGAAGCGATCGCCGCAACCCCGCGAGCGTCACCGGCAGATACCTGAAATAAATATAATCGCGATAAACCGTCACGGAAAAATTTTCCGCGGCGGTCTTTCTATCCGCGAAGTTTTTTAAGTCGGCGCGGGCTGATTCCGTACGCTTATATATATAAAGAAAAGAAAAAGTGCGGCGATAATTCGACTTCACAGAAATTTCAAAAAATTAAATCGATAAAATTATACGCAAATACTTGCCAAAATGCGACAAGAAAATATATAATATACTTGCGAGATTGCGGGGGCTGCGATGAGCGGCGTTTTTTTGCTGCCACGAAAAGCCCGAAAAAGCAATCCGGAAAACAAGTAAACTAATTTTTTTAAGCCACAAAGGAGGCTAAGAGAACGTATGAATAAGATTACCATTATCGGTAGCGGCAGAGTAGGCTCGACCATTGCGTACTCGCTTACTTGCAGAGGACTCGCGTCCGAGATCGTCATCATCGACATCAACGGCGAACGCGCGCTCGGCGAAGCGCTCGACATTCGTCAGGGTCTTGCTTACGACAGCGCGTGCCAGGTGTACGCGGGTACTTACGAGGACGCAAAGGACTCGGACATCGTAGTGATCACTTCGGGTATCGCGCGTAAACCCGGTCAGTCAAGACTGGAACTCATCAACACCAACATCGCGATCCAGAAGTCCATTATCCCCATGATCACGAAGTACGCCCCCGACGCCGTTTACATAATGGTATCCAACCCCGTCGATATTCTTACGTACTCGTTCTGCCGTCTGTCGGGTATCCCCGAAAACCGCATTATCGGTTCGGGCGCAATCATCGACACGGCAAGACTGCGCGCGCGTATCGCCGAGTACTGCGGACTCGAGGTTGGCAATATCCACGCCTATATGTTCGGCGAGCACGGCGATTCCGGCTTCTCGCCCTGGTCGCTTGCCCGCATAGCCGGCATGCACGTAGAGGACTATCAGAAAGAAGTGGAGAGAAACAATATACTCACCGCTCAGATCAATATTCCCGAGATCGAGAAATACGTCCGCGAGTCGGGCGCGAGAGTTATTTCGCGTAAGGGCGCTACTTTCTACGCTATCGCTTCCACCGTGTGCTATATCGTCAAAGCCGTTCTCGACGGCTCCAACACCGTGCTTACCGTTTCCAGCATGATGCACGGCGAGTACGGTATCGAGGACGTGTGCCTCAGCACGCTCAACATCGTCGGCAGAAACGGTATCAGCGGCAAGATCAACCCCGTGCTTACCCCCGAGGAACTCGGCAAACTTCAGCATAGCGCCGACGTACTGAAAGATATCATCAACCAGATCGACTGGAAGAACTAAAAAGCGGAGCGTAAGACGATGGAATACCGTATAGAAAAAGACACTATGGGCGAAGTCAAGGTTCCCGCCGACAAATACTGGGCGGCGCAGACCGAGAGAAGCCACGAGAACTTCCGTATCGGCGGCGAAATCATGCCGCGCGAAATCACGCACGCTTTCGGTATTTTGAAAAAAGCCGCGGCGATCGCGAATTACAACCTCGGTAAACTGCCCGCCGAAAAACTCGACGTAATCATAAAGGCTTGCGACGAAGTGATCGAGGGCAAACTCAACGAGCATTTCCCGCTCGTCGTATGGCAGACGGGCAGCGGCACTCAGTCGAATATGAACGCCAACGAAGTCATCGCCAACCGCGGCAACGAGATCGCGGGCAAGAAACTTCTGCACCCCAACGACGACATTAACAAGAGCCAGAGTTCCAACGACACGTTCCCGACCGCTATGCACATAGCCGCCGTGACCGCTATCGAGGACAAACTTTTTCCCGCTATGGAGAAACTCGCCGCGACCTTCGCCCGTCTCGAGAAAGAGAACGAGGGCATCGTCAAGAGCGGCAGAACGCACCTTCAGGACGCCGTTCCCATCGCTTTCTCGCAGGAAATCAGCGGCTGGAGAGCGATGATCGAAAAGACCGAAGCGCAGATTAAACTCACGCTCCCCGGGCTTAAAGAACTCGCGCTCGGCGGTACCGCGGTAGGCACGGGGCTTAACGCGCCCGACGGCTTCGACGAAGAAGTCGCCCACGAAGTCAGCGTTATCACCGGCAAAGTCTTTACCACCGCGCCGAATAAATATCACGCGCTCACCTCGAAAGACGCGCTCGTGTTCGCTCACGGCGCCATGAAAGCGCTCGCGTGCAACCTGATGAAGATCGCCAACGACGTACGCTGGCTGGCATCGGGTCCCCGCGACGGCTTGGGCGAAATCTTTATTCCCGAGAACGAACCCGGTTCGTCCATTATGCCCGGCAAAGTCAACCCCACGCAGTGCGAGTCCATGACCATGGTCGCGGTGCAGGTAATGGCAAACGACGTAGCCGTTTCCATGGGCGCTTCGCAAGGCAACTTCGAACTTAACGTGTTCATGCCCGTCATTATCTACAACTTCCTCCAGTCCGCAAGGCTTCTCGCCGACGGCATCACCTCGTTCGAAAAGAACTGCGTGACCGGCATCCGCGCGAACAAGGAAAAAATGGCGTACAACCTCCACAACTCGCTTATGCTCGTCACCGCGCTCAACCCCTATATCGGCTACGAGAACGCGGCTAAAACGGCGAAGAAAGCGTATAAAGAGAATATCTCGCTGAAAGAAGCGTGCGTATCGCTCGGCTTCCTTACGGCGGAACGCTTCGACGAAGTGTTCAAGCCCGAAGCAATGGCTTACCCGCACGAGCATAAAGAAAATAAGTAATTAAGTAATAAGTAAATCGGAAATAAGCGGCTTGCCGCGAACATACGGACGGAAACGCCCGTTACAACGAGGAAACAACGACCGATGAAAATTTGTTATTATCCCGGCTGCACCCTGAAAACGCAGGCGAAGGACCTTGACCGGTACGCAAGGGCTTCCGCCGCCGCGCTCGGGGTGGAAATGGAAGAAATCGAAAACTGGCAGTGCTGCGGCGCGGTTTATCCCACCGCGCGCGACGAAATCGCGACCAAACTGTCCGCAGTCCGCGCGCTCGACTACGCGCGGCACAACGGCGGCAAACTGCTCACGCTTTGCTCGGCTTGCCACAACGTAATCAAACGCGTCAACGACGATATGGCAAATGACGCGAATATCCGCACCAAAGCCAACAACTACCTTAAACTCGACGAGCCTTACGGCGGCGAAACGCAGGTTATCCATTACCTCGAAATGCTTCGTGACGAAGTGGGCTTCGACGAGATAAAAAAACACGTCGTAAACCCGCTGAACCGCAAGATCGGCGCGTATTACGGCTGTCTGCTGCTTCGCCCGAGCAAGGTGATGGCGTTTGATAATCCCGAAAATCCCACGATTATCGAGGATTTTATCGCGGCTATCGGCGGCCGGGCCGTAAAGTACCCGATGCGCAACGAGTGCTGCGGGGCTTACGTCGGACTGAAAGACCCCGATCTTCCCGCAAAACGCAGCAAAACGGTACTTGACAGCGCGAAAGAGAAGGGCGCGGAAGAAGTCGTTACGGCTTGCCCGCTGTGTCAGTACAACCTCGCGCACAACGGCGGGGGAGCGGTCAAGGTCACTTACTTCACCGAATTACTCGCGGAAGCACTGGGGGTAAAAGCATGACGGACGATCGTATAGAAAACGTATTGCGCATTTCCGGCACGGACGTGAGAAAGTGCATGAAGTGCGGCAAATGCTCGGGTCGTTGCCCGGCGTATAAGGATATGGACATAAAACCCCACCAGTTCGTCACGTTCGTGGCGACGGGCAAGTTCGACAGACTTCTTAAAAGTAACGCGATCTGGCACTGTTTGTCTTGCATGGCGTGCGTGGAGCGTTGCCCGAGAGGCGTAGCCCCGCAAGGCGTGATCGAAGCGGTGCGCGACACCGTGATAAGAGCGCAGGGCGGCAACGGCTTGAAAGCGGAGGATATCCCCGCGGTCGTGGACGAGTTCATACCCCAGCAGTTAATAGTCAGCGCATACAGAAAGTATAACAAATAAGCGAGAGAAAGGATTATGCAGAGAATCGGAGTATTTATTTGTTGGTGCGGCAGTAACATCGCCGCGACGGTAGACGTACAACGCCTCAGCGCGCTCATAAAAGCCGAGCCGGGCGTGGTGTACTCCGCCGATTACCAGTATATGTGTTCGGAAAACGGACAGCAACTTATCCGTAACGCGATACGCGAATACGGACTTACCGGCGTAGTCATCGGCTCGTGCTCCCCTAGAATGCACGAAGCGACTTTCCGTAAAGCCGCCGAAGCCGAAGGACTTAACCCCTACATGGTAGAGGTCGCCAACATCCGCGAACAGTGTTCGTGGATTCACAAAGACAAGGAAGAAGCGACGGCAAAAGCGCTTATCCTTATCCGCACGGCTATCGCGAAAGTGCGCCTCGACGCGCCGCTCACCGCGGGCGAAAGCCCGGTAGTCAAGCGCGCGCTCGTCATCGGCGGCGGCATCGCGGGTATTCAAGCCGCGCTCGACATCGCCGAAGCGGGTTTCCCCGTCGACATCGTGGAAAAGAATGCCACCATCGGCGGCAGAATGGCGCAGCTCGACAAGACGTTCCCCACGCTCGACTGTTCGGCGTGTATTTTGACGCCGAAAATGGTCGACTGCGCTCAGAGCGACAAGATCGACATTTTGTCGTACTCGGAGATCGAGGAAGTCAAAGGCTTCGTCGGCAATTTCAAGGTCAAGATCAGAAGGAAAGCGCGTTACGTCGACGAAACCAAATGTACGGGTTGCAAAGCGTGTATGGAAAAATGCCCGTCGAAGAAAGGACTTAACGAGTTCAATATGAACCTCAATAACCGTTCGGCGATCTATATTCCGTTCGCGCAGGCGATCCCGAACGTGGCGGTTATCGACCCCGAGCAGTGTATTAAACTCAAAACCGGCAAATGCGGGCTTTGCAGTAAGATCTGCGGCGCGGGCGCAATCAATTACGAAATGCAGGACGAGTTCGTCGAGCGCGAGTACGGCGCGATAGTGGTCGCGACCGGCTTCCGTCCGATCAAACTCGACAACTTCAACGAATACGGCTACGCGGACAACAAGGACGTAATCACTTCGCTCGAACTCGAACGCCTTATGAACGCGGCGGGTCCCACGAACGGCGTGCTTCTTCGCCCCAGCGACAACACGCACCCGAAGGTTATCACCTTTATTCAGTGCGTAGGCTCGCGCGACGTGTCCGGTTGCGGCAAGCCGTACTGCAGCAAGATCTGCTGTATGTACACCGCAAAGCACGCGATGCTTATCCGCGAGAAATATCCCGATACCGAAGTCCACGTTTTCTATATCGACGTGCGTACCCCCGGCAAGAACTACGACGAGTTTTATAGAAGAGCGGTGGAGCAGTACGGCGTGGATTACATAAAGGGTATGGTCGGCAAAGTTTACAACGAGAACGGCAAACTCATGGTGCAGGGCAGCGACCTTATCAACAACGAGCAGGTTGTGATTCCGTCCGACCTCGTGGTACTCGCTACCGCGATCGAACCCGAGCCCGGCGTCAGAAAGATCGCCACGCTTCTCACCGCCAGCATCGATACCAACAACTTCCTCAACGAATCCCACCCGAAACTTCGCCCCGTAGAAAGCCCGACCGCGGGCGTGTACCTCGCGGGCGTGTGCCAGGGACCTAAAGACATTCCCGAAACCGTTTCGCAGGCTTCCGCTTGCGCGGCTAAGGTAATCGGGCTTCTTGTAAAGGATCACCTTAAAACCAACCCGTGCGTCGCTCACGCCGACGAACAGATGTGCAACGGCTGCTCGCAGTGCGCCAACGTGTGCGCTTACGGCGCCATCACTTACGTCGATAAGGAATTCCGTATCGGCGGCGGCAAGACCGAAATCCGCCGTGTCGCTTCCGTCAACCCCGCGGTATGTCAGGGTTGCGGCGCGTGCACCGTCACTTGTCCCTCGGGAGCAATGGACCTTAGCGGATTCAGTTCTTCCCAGATTATGTCGGAGGTCGAAGCGATATGCAAGAGATAATCGAAAACGAAAACAAAGAATTCGTGCCCAACATCGTGGCTTTCTGCTGCAACTGGTGTTCCTACGCGGGCGCGGACCTCGCGGGATCGAGCAGACTGTCATATCCCGCTAACGTCAAGATCGTGCGCGTGCCTTGCTCGTGCAGAGTCAACCCTATGTTCGTCCTCAAGGCGTTTCAGCGCGGCGCGGACGGCGTGATTCTCTGCGGTTGCCACCCCGGCGACTGCCACTACGTGACCGGCAACTACTACACGAGAAGAAGAATGGCGATGCTGTTCAGTTTCCTCGACTTCCTCGGCATCGAAAAAGAACGCACGAGAGTGGAGTGGGTTTCCGCGGCAGAGGGCGCTAAATTCTCCGCCGTCATGAACGACTTCGTAAAAACCGTCACCGAACTCGGCGAGAATAAACGCCTTGCCGACCTTCGCGTCAAGGAGGATTAACCATGCAAGAGTTACAGAACAAAGTCCTCGAAAAAGCGAAAGAACTGCTTGCTTCCGGCGCGGTAAACAAGGTCGTCGCGTGGAAGAAAGGCGAGTTCGCATACGATCCCAGCCCCGCCACGTTCGACAGTGCAGAGAGTCTTAGCGAACTCGTGTACGACGATTATTGCGGCGCGAACCTCTCGAAATACCTTATCGAGGTAGCGAAAGGCGACGGCAAAGTCGCGGTTTTCCTTAAGCCTTGCGACAGTTACAGTTTCAACGAACTCGTCAAAGAACACCGCGTCGACCGCGACAAGGTTTACGTCGTGGGCGTGGAGTGCAGAGGCAAGCTCGACAATTACAAACTCGAGCAGAAAGGCATTAGCGGCGTTACGAGCGAGAACTACGACGGCGAGGACGTGAAATTCACCACGATCTACGGCGACGCTTCCGCAAAACGCGCCGAAGTGCTGCTCGACAAGTGCGCGACCTGCAAGGGCAAAAAGCACGTCGTAGCCGACGAAACGATCATCGTCTACAACGAACCCGAAATAAAGAACGACCGCTTCTCGAAAGTGCGCGAACTGGAAAGCATGACCGCCGACGAGCGTTACGAATTCTGGAGAAACGAACTCAGCAAGTGCATCCGTTGCAACGCGTGCAGAAACGTCTGCCCGGCTTGCTCGTGCCGCAAGTGCGTGTTCGACAACCCGAAGTCCGGCGTGGCGGCGAAAGCCAACGACGTAAGTTTCGAAGAGCAACTTTACCACGTTATCCGCGCGTTCCACGTCGCGGGCAGATGCACCGACTGCGGCGAGTGTTCGAGAGTATGCCCTCAGCATATTCCGCTGCACCTTCTCAACAGAAAGTTTATAAAGGACATCGACGCGGTTTACGGCGAGTTTCAGGCGGGCGAGGTAGCCGAGGGCAAGACCCCGCTTACCGAGTTTACGACCGCCGACCTCGAGCCGAGCGAAGTTTTCCGCATGACGGAGGGCAAATAATATGAAAAAAGTCATTACCGCCGATTTAACCGAATTCTACGCGGCGCTTGCGGAAAAAATGCCGCTGTACATCCCGATGAAAAAAGCGGGCGAAACCAACTACGGTTGGTACGACGGCGTAAACCCGGTCGATATCGATACGCTCAAAACCGTAAAATCCCCCAAGGACGCGTTCTTCCCGCAGAGCGAGAATATGATGAAGTTTCGCACCGAGGGCAAGAAAATCGACATTATCGACGTGAGAGAGGACAAGGCTCCCTTCGCCATCTTCGGCGTACGCGCGTGCGATCTCAAAGCGTTCGGTATTCTCGACAACGTGTTCTTAGGCGATCCCGTGGACACCTACTATAAATCCCGCCGCGACGCCGCCGTGATTTTCACGCTCGCTTGCGGCAAACCGCAGGAAAGCTGCTTCTGCAAAGTGTTCGAGGTCGACGCGGCAAACCCCATGGGCGACGTGACCATGTGGAAAGCGGACGACGCGTTGTATCTTAGAGCCAACACCGAAAAGGGCGAGAACGCTTTGAGCGAAGTTTCCGGATTTCTCCGCGAAGCCGACGAAAAGCCGGTGGAGGAGATACAGAAAACCACCCGCGAAATCATCGAAAAACTTCCGTACAGCCACCTCGATATTTCCCGCTTCAAGCACGAGAACCTCAACGAACTGTTCGACGCTCCCGAGTGGAAAGAACTGTCCGAGGCTTGCCTCGGCTGCGGAACCTGCACGTTCGTATGCCCGACCTGCCAGTGTTTCGACATCCGCGACTTTAAGACGAATAAGGATATTATCCGTTTCCGTTGCTGGGATTCGTGTATGTATTCGGACTTCACGCAGATGGCGGCGGCGAACTCGCGTACCACGCAGCTCCAGCGTTACCGTCAGCGTTTTATGCACAAACTCGTGTATTACCCGTCGCAGTACGGCGATTACTCGTGCGTGGGTTGCGGCAGATGCGTCGTGAAATGCCCGCAGCACCTCAATATCGTCAAAGTAATTAAAAAATTAGGGGGCGGCAACAAATGATAAACGAAAATCTTATTCCCCGCATAGGCGTAGTCACCGATATCAGAAAGGACACCGCCGACGTCAAGACTTTCAGAGTAGTCGGACGCGACGGCAAAAAACTGTTCGAGCATCTTCCCGGTCAGTGTGCCATGGTGTCTATCCCGGGCGTGGGCGAGTGTATGTTTTCCATTACCTCCTCGCCGACCAACGAAGAATTTATGGAGTTTTCCATAAAGAAATGCGGTTGCGTGACCGAAGTTATTCACTCGATAGAGGTCGGACAGGAAATCACAGTCCGCGGACCTTACGGCAAAAACTTCCCGGTCGAGGGCGACTTCAAGGGTAAAGACCTTCTGTTCATCGCGGGCGGCATCGGACTTGCCCCGCTCAGAAGCGTAATAAACTACGTTCGCCATTACCGCCAGAACTACGGTAAAGTCGTCGTTGTTTACGGCGCGAGAAGCAAGGACGATCTCGTCGATATCGAAGAGATCCGCACCGAGTGGATGAACGAGCCGAACTTCGAAGTGTATCTTACGATCGACCGCCCGCAAGAGGGGTGGGACGGACACGTCGGTTTCGTACCCGCTTACGTCAAGGAACTCGGACTCGATCCCGGCATGACCGCGGTGCTTTGCGGTCCGCCGATCATGATCAAGTTCACGCTTGCGGGACTATTGGAACTCGGCTTCTCTAAAACCCGCGTGTACACCACGCTCGAACTTCGTATGAAGTGCGGTATCGGTAAATGCGGCAGATGCAACGTAGGCGACAAGTTCGTTTGTAAAGACGGTCCGGTGTTCAGAATGGACGAGCTCGACGAACTCCCCGACGAATATTAAGAGGTAACGATTATGGAGAACAAAGTAAACGTTTATTTCTTCGGTAAAAAGTATGAAGTACCCGCTTCGCTTACTATTATGAAAGCGATGGAGTACGCGGGTTACAAACTCGTGCGCGGTTGCGGTTGCCGTAACGGTTTCTGCGGCGCGTGCGCTACCATTTACCGCATAAAAGGTCAGCAGGAACTCAAAACCTGCCTTGCTTGCCAACAGCAAGTGGAAGAGGGCATGTACGTCGCTACGCTTCCGTTTTTCCCGCTCGTAAAACAAGTCTACGATATCGAGAAAATCAAGCCCACCGAGCAGATCATGATGCAACTTTATCCCGAAATTTACAGTTGCATCGGCTGCAACGCCTGCACCAAATCTTGCACGCAAGGGCTTAACGTTATGCAGTATATCGCCTACGCTCAGCGCGGCGAATTCAAAAAGTGCGCCGAAGAGAGTTTCGACTGCGTAATGTGCGGCGTTTGCTCGTCGCGTTGTCCCGCGGGTATTTCCCATCCGCAGGTTGCCGAACTTGCCCGTAGACTTTACGGCAAGTACGTCGCGCCCGAGTGCAAACACCTCGATAAGCGCGTCGCGGAAATCAATAACGGCGACTTCGTGAAACTCATGGAAGATATAATGAATAAGCCGATCGACGAGATGAAAGAACTTTACAATCATCGCGACATAGAGAAATAAGGAGAAACGAAAATGTATAATTACACGGACGAGCAAGCGGCTTCCATAAAGCGCGTAGAAGCGACCAGAAGCGAGCGCCTCAACAATCTCTATCCCCGCATGACCGCAGACGAAAAGGACGCGGTACTCAAAGAAAACCACCCCGACTATATCGAATCGGCTTACGAAACGCTGAAAGTCGGTCCGAACAAGGGCGACAAAGTGCTTCACGAACTTGCCGCTCTGCTTCAGGGTAAGTCGCGCGTGACCGGTAAGAAAATCGACCTTGCTCACCCCGACTACGACGTGGACGTACTCGTTATCGGCGGCGGCGGAGCGGGTTCCAGCGCGGCAATCACCGCGCACAACGCGGGCGCGAACGTAATGATCGTTACCAAACTCCGCATCGGCGACGCCAACACCATGATGGCTGAGGGCGGTATTCAGGCTGCGGACAAGGAAAACGACAGCCCCGCGATCCATTACCTCGACGCGTTCGGCGGCGGACACTTCGCGGCAAAGCCCGTGCTCCTCAAAAAACTCGTCTACGAAGCCCCCGACGCTATCAAGTGGCTGTCCGATCTTGGCGTAATGTTCGACAAGGACGAGAACGGCAACATGATCACCACGCACGGCGGCGGCACTTCCAGAAAGAGAATGCACGCGTGCAAGGACTACTCGGGCGCGGAAATCATGCGCACGCTCCGCGACGAAGTTCTGAACCGCAAGATCCCGGTAGTCGACTTCACCGCGGCGATCGAAATTATCAAGGACAACAACGGCAACGCCGCGGGCGCGGTACTCCTCAATATGGAAACCGAAGAAATCCTCGTGGCGAAAGCGAAAACCGTCATTATCGCGACGGGCGGTGCGGGCAGACTTCATTATCAGGGTTTCCCGACGTCCAACCATTACGGCGCGACCGCCGACGGACTGATACTCGCGTACCGCGCGGGTGCAAAACTCCTTTACGCCGACACGCTTCAGTACCACCCGACGGGAGTAGCCGAACCCACGCAGATTTTCGGCGCGCTCGTCACCGAAAAAGTCCGTTCGCTCGGCGCGCAGCTCGTCAATAAGAACGGCGAACCGTTCGTGTACTCGCTCGAAACCCGCGACGTAACCGCGGCTTCCATTATCCGCGAGTGCCGTAAGCGCGGCAACTCCGTCAAAACCACCGACGGCGAGGGCGTCTGGCTCGATACGCCTATGATCGAAATGATCGGCGGCGAAGGCACGATAGAGAAGAGAATCCCCGCAATGATGCGCATGTTCGGAAAGTACGGCATCGATATCAGAAAAGAACCGATCCTCGTTTACCCGACGCTGCATTACCAGAACGGCGGCATCGACATCGACGGCAACTGCGAAACGGCGGTGTGCAACCTGTTCGTAGCGGGCGAAGCGGTGGGCGGTATCCACGGAAGAAACAGACTGATGGGCAATTCGCTCCTCGACGTCATCGTATTCGGCAGAGATGCTGGCGCGGCGGCTGCCGAGCGCGTCAAGTCTGTCAAAAAAGTCGGCAGACTTACGCTTTCGCACGTTCGCGCGTTCAATAAGGAACTCAAAGAAGCGGGCATGACCCCGACGGTATTGTCCCCGCAGATTCTGCCGGACTACCGCAGAAAAGATATGTAATCAATTTTAAGAGGTAATAAATAATGTTAGAAACTTTCGCTACGATTTTCGAAATCGTAATGGTCATCTGTTTCGGCGCGTCCTGGCCGTTCAACATCGTCAAGGCTTACAAAGCCCGCACGGCTAAGGGTACCAGCCCGCTATTTATGTCGCTTATCGGCGTGGGTTACGTCGGCGGCATACTCAGCAAGATCCTCAAATGGATCGAGTTGGGCGGACTCACCTGGCTTCAGTACGTTGCGTTCGGCTTTTATATCATTAACCTTATCATGGTGTCGACCGGACTTGTGATCTACTTCAGAAACAAATCGCTCGATAAAAAAGCGGCTTCCGAACAAACAAACGCCTAAGACGGCTTTTATCATCATCACGCAATAAATTTTTTACTATAGAGAGGATAACAATATGTTAAAAGTCACCGTATGTATCGGCAGTTCCTGCCACGTCAAAGGCTCGCGTCAGATCGTCGACGAACTCAGATACCTCGTCAAGGAAAACCACCTCGAGGATAAAGTCGAACTCGCCGGCTCGTTCTGCCTCGGCAAGTGCGAACAAGGCGTTTGCGTCACCGTGGACGGACAGCTTTTCTCCGTTCAGCCCGACAAAACCAAAGACTTTTTCGAGAACGAAATCGTTACCAGAATTTAACCGCTTCGGTTTTTTGTCGACAGAAAAAACGAAACCGCTTTACCGCCCGTTCGGTCAAGGCGGTTTTCTCGTAGACTATATGTTGCCTCCGAACCGCTGAATATCATTACGTCATCCTGAGCGAAGTCGAAGGATCCAGCCGAAGGCGCATAATATAACTTTAACATCGGATTCTTCGGCTACGCCACTGAATGACGTATAAGGATTAGTGCTTGTTGTGAGTAAGAGATTCCACGCAACTAAGTCACGCCTCTAAAGCGGAATCGTGACTTAGTTTCTTTGAATGACGGTAAGAACGGAAACTGCGCGTTATAAATTTAAATCTACCGCGCAGTTTCCGTCTTACCGCGTCATTCAGAGGTTAAAAGTATGCGCCCTATTATTCGGAGCGAATACTTTTAACCGTGGAATCCCCGACATGGAGCGACCAATTATCCTTAACTTTCGAACGCAGTCCGAAAAAAATTCCGCGGCGCGTTCACGCATCGTCAACGCACGCGCGGAATTTATTCCCGCGCCGCCCGCGAGAGAATTGACAAGCGGACGATACTACTGTATACTTAATAAGAATAACGCCCGCGGCGGACGAAACCTACTGCAAAACCGCCGCCGCAAGAAAGAGGAAAATCGCATGATAAAAGACGTGTTTCTTAATTACGAAGCGTTCTACGATATGGTGCTTTCAGCAACTATAATGTCCAACGCGCAGACCGAGGAATACCGCTCGGACGCTCGCAAAATTATCGGCTTTATCGCGAAGTCGTACGCGCTGAGCCCCGAACTTACCGCCGAGTGCGAGCGGATAATACTCGACGAACTCTCGCGCCTCGGCAAGATTACCGATCGTCAGGTCGTATACTCGGCTCGCCGTCCGGACGGGCAGTACGGCGATATGGATTCGCTGTTCGACATCAAGGGCGACGCGCTGGCTACCGTTCAGGCGCTCGGCAAGGAAGCGGGCATACGCGAAGGGTGGTTCGATTACGGCCACTACAAGACCTATCAGGCGAATATCCGTTTCGAGAAAATCAACGTCGCGAGCGCGGGCGGTAACGTCATCGCGGTGCGGCAGGCAGGGATTCTCCACGCCCTCGGCATAGGTACGGAAAAGAACCTCAACAAAGCGGAACTCAGACTGATGCAGTGCGCGATCTGGGGCGATATTCCGTCTATGCGTCTGGTTGCCGAAGTCTACCGCGAAAAGGGCGAAACCGACAAAGCCGATCTTTACGCCGAAGTCGCGGCGATCGCCGGCGATTATTTGTACGCCGGTTGCACGGTCATTCCGTCGTTTGACAAGCACGAGTATTCGTACAAAGCCCGCGAGATTTACGCGCTGATTTCCTCGATTCGTCAGGACGTGGTGCGCGCTTACGACAAGTACAACGTCGATTTTTCGTTCGTCGAAGCGCTTCGCAGCCCCGAACTAGACTACTACAAACGTATGGAAATTATCAACAACTACTCGAAGAACGAGTGGAAAGAAGTGACCAACGCTTCCGTCAACCCCGCGGCGAAGGTCAGAATCGGGTTTTAAGGAGGGAATATGCCGTATAATTCATTCACCGAAGAAGCAATAGCCAAGTATCGCGAGCAATACCTCGAAAACTCCGGCAAACTGTCGTACGTCGAACTTTTGGGCGGCGAAGCGGTGGAAACCGTTCTGTACCGCGATCTTCCGAACACCGAAGTCAAAGGCTATCCGTTCGCGAGCGACTACGTGGACGAGAAGGGCAAGACGTACTCGGCGGATGAGTTCGACGCTATGGACGAAACCGCGCGTAAAAAACTCGAACTGCGCTTTCACTTTCTTCCGAAGTACCACGAACTTTACGTCGGCACTACCGGCAGCGGCAAAACCACCGGCTGTATGGAGCCGCAACTAAGGGCGATTTCATCGCAGAAGAACAAGCCCAACCTCTTTATCACCGACCCCAAGGGCGAACTTTTCAGCCACAACGCCGCGCACCTTAAAAAGCACGGCTACAAAACATACGTTCTCAATTTCAAGGACTTCGCGCTGTCCGACAGATGGAACCCGCTGGGCGAACTCTACCGCAAGCAAGTCGAGATCCGCGACGCGGGCGGTAACGCCGCAATGCACAAAGGCGAGCCGCGCGAGGACCTTATCCGCTACGGCGAAGATAACGAGTTTACCGATTTTTATATCGAGTACGACGGCAAAGCGTTTCCCACGGGCGAAGCGCTCGACCGCTACGTCACCGTCGTCCGCGATATGAAGAAAGCGGAAGTTTCCTCGCTCGTCAGCGAGCTCGCCACGCAAATGATCCCGCTCACCAGTCAGATCGACCGCACGTGGGAGCAGGGCGCGCAGAACCTTCTCAGAGGTTTGCTCCTTATTATGCTCAGCGAAGCCGACGATCCCGCTTCGGGCTTCGACGAGAATGTAATGACGCTGAAAACGCTGAACGATTATTACCGCCGCTTGCGCACTGACTTCGTGGACTCGGCGGACAGAGAATACCTTAACGACTGCGGCAGTCACCCGCTGCTTAAGGGCAAATCGGCAGAAGCGCTCGGCATGATTACCACCGCGCTTTGCAACGCGCCCAACACCTCGCGCAGTTACTGCGGCGTGTTCGAGGGCTATATGAATATGTGGATGCAGGGGCATATTTTCGCGCTCACCACAGGCAGTACGATCGACGTGGACGAGAGCGAGCCGTTCGCGATCTTTATCGCCACCCGCGACTACGACAAGAGCGACTACGTTATCGCCGGCGCGTTCATCAACTGGGTCTACCGCAGAATGTTACTCAAAGCCGAAGCAAAAACGGGCGCGGTCAGCGCGACCGACCCGCCGCGAGCCACGCATTTTATGCTCGACGAGTTCTGCAATATTCCCCAAATATCCGACTTCGAGAACAAAATCGCCACCGCGAGATCGCGTAATATCTGGTTCCATTTGTTCGTGCAGTCGTACGACCAACTCGACCTCGTGTACGGAGACAAACTGTCCTCCGTTATCCGCGACAACTGCAACGCGCAGATTTTCCTGGGATCGCAAAGCCGCAATACAAAGGAACGTTTCTCCGCCGAGTGCGGCAAAACGTGGGTACCCGCGATAAGAACGTATTTCGACCCGCTCGACCGCTCGATGACCGAAGTCGCGGTAGTGCCGGTCAGCGACCTCGACCTTATCAAAGAGGGCGAAATCTACGTCAAGCGCTTGTACGCGCCCGTGATTTTGTCGCAGTTCGTCCGCAGTTACAAGTGCGCCGACCAAGGCGCGTTCGCGGACTTCTATAACCCCGACGCGTTCCGCAGTTACGCTCCCAAAAACTACGCGAACTACACTAGCGAAGAGCATACCTATAAAAAACTGCTTCCGAAGAAAAAACAAAAGAAAGACGACGCGTTCGACTTCCCGATTTAACAGGCGTCTTTTTCGCGTTTTTCCGAAACCTCGATAGCAGTACGTCCTTGTACAGCGTCCTCGGTTTCAAAAAAATCATCGGAAAATATGCTTGCTCTTTTAATAGCAAAAAGAAAAGATTGATGCAAAATTTATACTAACCCCGCGAACAATCACGAAAAATACTTGACAAATCCGAAATGAATCTGTATAATATCAAGCCGACTAAAAAATTACGAATATCCGACAAGGAGGAATAGAATTATGGCAAACGGCGACAAAATGGCAGAGAAGGCGTTTAACGAGTTCAAAAAGCGCCTTAATAAGATTAAATGGAATTATTCCGCGGGCATGGCGGGCGGCAAGCGCGTTATCCATACGGGCGTGCAGGGCGACGACGTTCCCATGGAGTTGCATATCGTGTTCGACCACGAGCGCGAACTCACGCTTTTGTTCTCGCAGCTTCCCGTAGCGCTCCCCAAGGACAAGATTATCGAGGGCGCGGTGGCGATCGCGATGGTCAACCACCATATACTTCAGGGCTGTTTCGACCTCGACGCGGACGAAGGAACGGTCACGTTCAGACTTATCGACGACTGGACGGGCGGCGTTTCCGACGGCGAAGTTTGCGAAAACATGCTCGGCATGGCTTGCCAGACGATCGACAGATACAACGATAAACTCATAGCGTTCGCCGAGGATAAAATGACCCGCGACGAACTGTTCGCGTTCGTCCGCGGCAACTGATTCCGCGTTTTTCCCGAGCCTAAGAATCGGAACTTTTACTCACCTTGTAAAATCGGAGGGCACTGCAATGACCGCAGTTATAATAATTTGCCTCGTCTATATGGCTTTACTGCTCGCGGCGCTCGGCGCGGCGTACTTTTTCGGCGCGGACGACGGCAAGATTCGCGTAAAAAGCCGCAGCGCGAAACTGCAGTTTCTCAAATCGTTCAAAAAAGGCAAGTTCGCGCTGATTTACATCGCCGCGTTCCCGCTTTACTATTTGGGGATTCGCCACTCGGGCGAGTCGGTCATAAAATCGCTTATGGACGCGATGACCAACTGCGTCGAAGTCGTGGTATTGAAGTACAACTACGGCGACGTGGTGGGGCTGATGAACGAAAACGCGCTTTACCGCGCGGTCATGTTCACTTGCTACGCGCTGGTCACGCTCAATGCGTTCATGTTCATTTTTACAGTTTTACGCGAAAAACTCTACAATTTAACGCGTAGATTCGCTATTACGAAGTTCGCGAAAAAAGCCTATGTTATCGCGGGCGACAACGCCGCCAACCGCGCGATTATCCGCTCGATGGGCAAGAAAAAGAACGTGGTTCTGCTTGTCGACAAGATTACCGACGACTCGCGCGACTTCGCCTACGTCGAGAGAATCGCTATAGCGGGAATGAAAAGCAAGCCCGTGTCCGCGGCGCTCACGCGGCTTTTCGGCACGTTCACTAATAGGTCGGTCGGCGTTATCGTCAACCTCGGCGACGACTCCAAAAACCTCGCATATTGCGACAAGATCGCCGATATGATAATAGGCTCCGGACTCGACCGCTTCGCGATAGACGAGGAGCGCGGACTCGGCGCCTACGTTTTCGGCGAGCCTGAGAACGAATCGACTTTCCTCTATTACGAGAAAACCACGGGCGGTTGCGTACATTACGTAAACAAGTACAAGCTCGTCGCGATGGACTTCTGCGGCAAACACCCGCTCACCGAGTTCATGACGAGTAAGCAACTCGATACCGATACCGGGCTGATAAGACCCGAAACCGAAATCAACGTCGTGATGCTGGGCTTCGGCAAGACCGGGCGCAAACTTTTTCTCACGATGCTGGAAAACAACCGCTTTATGAAAAAGGGCGCGGACGGAGTAGCCGTACCCAAAATCGCAAACTACTACGTTTACGACAAGGTAGAATCCAACAACGACAAAACGCTCAACCACGGACTACTGCGTTTCGATCACGCGTACGTAGATATGCTCAGCAATGAGAGCGAGTATCTGCCCGTACCCGAACCGATCGCGAGAAGAAAGTTCTATCGGCTCGACGTCGGCGACAACGACTTTTACGCTTCGCTCCGCGACAACCTCTCGACGGGCGGCGATAACGCGTTCAATTCCGTCATTATCGCTTGCGGAAGCGACCTGCAGAATCTGGATCTTGCGGAAAAACTGACCGAAAAGCTGTCCGAATGGGGGATGCGCGACAACACCCGTATTTACGTCAAGATACGCTCGGGATCTCTTACGAAGAACGTAATCGACGTCAAGTACGCCAAGCGCGGCGGCTATTACACGTTCGGTAACGAAGCGGAAGCGGTGTATAACCTTAAAAAAATCGTGTCCGAAGAGAACGAACGCATGGCTAAGGATCGGCACTTTTGCTACACTTACGAATACGCTGCAGAGAATGCTTCCGAAGCGGATGTTATGCGCGCGGCTAACGAGAAGTGGTACGTCGGCTGGCAGCAGGTTCAGCGCGAGTCCAACGTTTACGCTTGCCTTGCGATCCGTATGAAACTGCAACTTCTGGGTTTCGACCTCAGCCGCGACCCGAGCGCCGCGGATATGACGGACGAATTTATGAAAAAGTATACCGGCGGCGACCCGATCGTCTACACGGGCAAAGAAGTCAAGGGCAAAAAGATCGTCGACTACGGCGATTGCAACTTCGTGTGCGGCTCGGTGCGCGACAACCTCGCCCGTCAGGAACACGAGCGTTGGAACGCGTACATGATCTGCTCGGGCTATGTTCCCGCGACCGTCGAGGAAATTAAAACGCTCGACAAACAAGGTATGCTCACCCGCCGCAAGCACGGCAATATCACCACGTTCGAGGGCTTACTCGACTACCGCAAGATAATGAGCGCGAAGAACGGCAGAAGCGAAGCGGACAACGATGTAATCAAGTACGATTATCAGATACTGGACGATCTGCCGTGGCTGCTTAAACGCAACGGCTACAAAATCGTCGAGAGAGCGACCGACAAATGAAAGGCTGCATACTCGTAAACGCGTACTTAAAAGGCGAAGAATATCTCTATCAGGCAAGAAGGCTGAAAGAGGAATTTGCCGTTTTAGGCGCTAAAGCCGATATAATTCCGCTCGGCGGCATGCCGATAGTTATCGAGGGCGACAGGATAACGAACGCGATTGACGGCTACGACTTCTACGTTTTCTGGGATAAGGACAAGTACGTTCTGTCCGCGCTCGAAAAAGCGGGCAAGCGCACGTTCAACCGCGCCGCCGCGATAGAGAAGTGCGACGACAAAATGACGACTTATATCGCGCTCGCGGAGGGCGGCGTACCGCTCGTAAAAACCGTGCCGGGACTGCTGTGCTTCGATCCGTCTGCCGAAATCAGCCCCGGATCGGTCGAGCGGCTTGAAAGCCTGATTCCGTATCCGATCGTGGTCAAGGAAGCGTACGGCTCGCAAGGCAAAAGCGTGTACCTCGCCGAAAACCGCGAAAAACTACTGGATATCGCCGAAAAACTAAAATGCAAACCGCACTTGTATCAAGAATTTATCGCGGAAAGCAAAGGGCGCGACCTTCGCGTTATAGTGCTGGGCGGCAAAGTGCTGGGCGGCATGCTCCGCGACTCGGGCGGCAAGGATTTTCGCTCGAATATCGGCGCGGGCGGCTTTGGCAAAGCGTGCGAGCCTACGCGCGAGCAAGCGGAAATCGCCGTAAAATCCGCCGAAATTCTGGGACTCGATTACTGCGGAGTGGACTTACTGCTCGGGAATAACGGACCGATAGTCTGCGAAGTCAATTCAAACGCGTTTTTCCGCGCGTTCGAAAAGGTCACCGGGGTGAACGTCGCCGCGGCTTACGCCCGTTACGTTCTCGCCGAAACGGAAAAGTAAATCCGAAAGGACGGAATATGAACGAAATTTTCGTACACAATTTAATACGCCGCTTGCGGGAAGAAAGAACGGTCACGCTCGGGCGCGTTTGCCGCGAACTCAGGTGCAGTTACGCCGACGCGTTCGACGGAATACGCGAACTTGCCGAGATAGGACTATTAGAGTACGAGGACGACGGCAAATTCCGCGTGCGCTTCGACGAGGACAAAGCCCGCGCGTTCAAGCGCAATCACGGCGCGTATATCGAACGCCGTCCGAAAGCCGAACTCGACGCGCTGTCGAAGAAACTTTGCTCGTTCGACGCGTCGCTGCTCGCGAAAATTCAGTCGTACCGCGGTATGACCCGCGAACTTCTATATACGATATTCGACGGCGACAGACTAAGCGAATCGCTCGATAAACTGGAAAAACTCGGGCTCGTCGTGCGCAACGAAAAGGACGGCAAATACTATTCCACGCTCGAGCCAAGACAAGGCGAAATCCTCGCGAATGAGATTATCGACAGAGAAGCAAAGGAAGAGGAAGAAGCGGTAGAACCACCGAAAAGCCTTGACGAAATCGACGCCGCCGACTTCGACATACCCGACGCTGCGGTAATAGAAGAGCAGCCAGCGAGCGATACGACAATACTGTTTGACAATATCGACGTCATCGACGAAATTCTCAACAGCCTCGAAGAAACCAAAAAGAAAAAGCCGAACGACGGCGAATAAACTAAAAATACGGAGCGAATTATGGGAAAGTTTAACGAAAAATATTTTATACCCGATGAAAAAGACAAGAACGCAACCGCGATCGACGGAATAATCGGCGAAGACGAACAAGTGCTTTGGCGCGGCAAACCGAAAAAATCGGCGTTTATACTGAACGCCGTCGTTAAAATGCTGCCGATCGCGCTGATATGGCTGCTGTTTGACGGCGTGTTTATCGGTATTCTTATTGCGAACGGCGAGCATATACCTGCGTTTTTCAAGATTTTCGTGTGCGTATTCCTCGTGTTTCACCTGATCCCCGTGTGGATATGGATCGCGAACGTCGTGACCGCGAGCCGCCGCCACAAGAACACCGAGTACGCGTTCACGAACAAGCGCATTATCGTCCGCAGCGGCGTGGTGGGCATAGACTTCAGAAACGTTTACTACGCGGACGTGGACAGCGTGAACCTCAAGGTCGGACTTATCGACAAAATGACGAAAGTCGGCGATATTTATATCAACGCAAAGTCCGGCTCGGCGGTTATCCTCGACGTAGAAAACCCGTATTTTCTCACGCAGAAGCTTCAGAAAATCGTAGTCGACATAAAGACCGACGTGCTTTTCCCCAACGACTTGCGCCCCGAAACCAACCGCGGCTACAAGACTAAATACGACGGCGGCGACAAAGAGTAAAATACTTGATTTTGCGGGATTTTCTATAAATTACCTGAAAATTACCGAAAAACAAAACTTTCCTGTCCGATACGACGCGAAAATACTTGCAAAAACGAGAATTTGCTTGTAATATCTAATGGGTGATTGTTTTGACCGAAGAACGCGATTATAAATCGACCACTTACGAGATAGAAGAGCGGTACTTTTCGCCGTACGCGGCGAAAAGCAAAGAAACCCGCGGGCGCAGAATTCCCATCGAGGAAAGCCCTATGCGCACCGAGTATCAGCGCGACCGCGACAGAATAATCCATTGCAAGGCGTTTCGTAGACTTAAACACAAAACGCAGGTTTTTCTTGCCCCCGAAGGCGACCATTACCGTACGCGGCTTACGCATACGCTGGAAGTCAGCCAGATTGCCCGCTCGATTTCGCGCGCGCTTTGGCTCAACGAGGACCTTACCGAAGCGATCGCGCTCGGTCACGACCTCGGCCACACGCCTTACGGACACGCGGGCGAACGCGCGCTCGGTTATTTCACGCACTTTTGCCACAACGAGCAGTCGCTGAGAATGGTGGACGTACTCGAGTACGACGGCAAGGGTATGAACCTTACCTACGAGGTGCGCGACGGCATACTCAACCACACGAGCCGCGGCAACGCTTGCACGCTCGAGGGACACGTAGTAGCCTGGAGCGACCGCATCGCCTACATTAACCACGATATCGACGACGCGATAAGGGGCGGCGTGATTAAAAGCACCGATATTCCCGAGCGTTACCGCCGCGTTTTCGGCGAAAACAACGGCAAGCGCATCGATTCCATGGTTATGAACGTCATAGACAACAGTTTCTGGAAACCTATAGTCGAGCCGTCTGACGACTTCAAAACCGATATCATGGGCTTGCGCGAATTTCTGTTCGACAAGGTTTACCGCTCGTCCGTCGCGAAAGCCGAAGAGGGCAAGGCGATAGATATGATAAAGTTTCTGTACGAGTATTTCTACGCGCACAGCGACAAGATACCGCGAGAATTCTTAGATATGGACAGCACGCTCGAACAAAAAGTGTGCGACTACATTTCCATGATGAGCGACCAGTTCGCGGTAAGACTGTACGAGGACATCACCGTCCCCAAAAGTTGGTCGAAATTTTAGGAGGTCGAATAGGCGTACTTGCAGAACGACGACTGGAGAACGTGGACTGAAGAGTTGTTGGCGAAAACCGACATCGTGAAAGTTATTTCGCGATACGTGCCGCTGACGCGCAAGGGCAGAACCCTATGGGGGTGCTGTCCGTTTCACCATGAAAAAGAACCGTCGTTCGCGGTGCACGACGACAAGCAATTCTATTATTGCTTCGGTTGTAAAGAGAGCGGCAACGCGATAACGTTCGTCCAGAAAATGGAGAGTATCGACTATATCGACGCGGTAAAAATACTCGCCGCAGAAGCGAAAATGGAACTTCCCGCTTACGACAAGACGAAAGCGGGCGAGAACGGCGTTTCGCGCGAAAAACGCGAGCGGCTGTATTCGCTTATGCGCGACGCGGCAAAGCACTACCACGAAAACCTCTACGGCGAGCGCGGAAAACTCGCCCGCGAATATCTCGAAATGCGCAAAGTCCCGCAAAAACTAGTCACACGTTTCGGCTTCGGCGCAAGTTACGACGGCGAAGAAATCATAAATTATCTTCTCGGTAAAGGTTACACCCGCGCGGAAATGAAAGAAGCGGGGCTAATAGAACAGAAAGCCGACCGCTGGTACGACGTTTTCTACGGACGGCTGATGATACCGATAATAAACAACCTCGGCGAAGTGGTCGCGTTCGGCGGCAGACTTATCGATCCCGGCACGCACATTCCGATTAAGTACCGGAATTCCACCAACACGCCGATATTCGACAAGTCGCGCACGCTGTACGCGATCAACCTGCTCAAGAAGAAAAAACAGCGCGAACCGGTGAACAACGTGATTATCACCGAGGGCTATATGGACGTGCTGGCGCTCCACAAAGCGGGCTTCGACACGGCGGTGGCCAGCATGGGCACGGCGCTTACCTACGCGCAGGCGAAACTTATCCGCAACTATTCAACCAACGTTTACATAAGTTACGACGGCGATTCGGCGGGGCAGACCGCGACCTTACGCGGACTGGACATACTGCGCGACGCGGGGCTTAACGTCAAGGTCGTTTCGCTCCCCGACGGACTGGACCCCGACGACCTCATAAAGGAACGCGGCGCGGAGGCTTACGCAAAACTTTTAGAGGAAGCGTTGCCGCTGCCGGCGTTCAAACTCAATTATCTCAAAAAACGCTTCGACCTCAACGCGCCCGACGGCAAAGCCGCCTACGCGGTGGAAGCGATGAAAGTGGTTAAGGCGCTCGAAAACCCTGTCGAGCAAGAAGAATATATGAAGATCGTGCACGACGTCACCGGTTACTCGATGGACGCGCTCCGCAAGCAAGCGGACATTATCGTGACCGAAGAACGCCCGAGTCGGATGCAGCCGGAAGAAGAGGTAAAGCCCTCCGGCACCCGCGACAAAGCGGAATTATTCGTGGTGGCTTCGGTGGCTCACGGTATGCCGTACGTTGACTTCGGAGAGGACGTGTACCCGTACTTGAGCAGCGACGTGGATCGCGAGATTTACTCCCGCGCCGTCGAAAAATTCAAATCGGGTACGATACCGTCCGTTTCCGCGCTGTACAGCGAGTACGACCCGCGCGACATCGCCGAGATCGTCGAGTACGAGTTCGTTCGGGGCGACGACGAAGCGAAGTACCGCGCGTGCGTCAACAAACTCAAGATCGAGCGGCTCGAAGCCGAAAAAAAGCGCCTTACCGAAGAGTACGCCGCAAGTCGGGACGTGAAATTATTGAACGAAATCGCAAAGATCGACGGTATGCTCAGGAACTTAAAAATCGGAGGAACAAATGATTATATCTGAAGGTGAACAAACGGTTAAAAACGCAAAGAAGAATGTGGGGACGGAACTCGACCCCGAAGCAATCGTTCCGGTAAAGAAAAATATCGACGAAGAACTCGCCGCGCTTACGGAAAGAGGGCTTAAAAAAGGTCGGCTGACCATGGAAGAAATCACCCGCGACCTCGTTCTCAATTGCGACGCGTCCGTGGACGACGTGGACAAGGCTTGCAAGAAACTCATTGCGAACAAAGTCACGGTCGTCAGCGACGAACCCGTTACGGTCGACTTCGACGAATCCTACGTGTTCGAGGATTCGACGAAAGCGTACTTAAAGTCGCTCGGCAAGGTCGAACTTCTGACCCCGGAGCGCGAAAAAGAACTCGCCAAAAGAATAGCCGACGGCGACAAAGCGGCTAAGAACGAACTTACCGAAGCGAATCTGCGCCTTGTGGTGTCTATCGCGAAACGCTACGTCGGCAGAGGATTGGACCTCGACGACCTTATACAGCTTGGAAACCTCGGGCTTATGACCGCGGTCGATAAGTTCGACTACACCAAAGGTTTCCGTTTCTCGACATACGCCACGTGGTGGATTCGTCAGGCGATAACCCGCTCGATAGGCGACCTCGCGCACCCGATACATATTCCCGGCTACGTCAAGGACAATATGGACAAGATCAAAAAACTGAGTTCGGAAATCGAGCAGAAAACGGGCGAACCCGCTTCGGTATCGGAACTTGCCGAACTCATGCAGATGAGCGAGAAACGCATACAGTTCTATCAGCAGCTTATGCCCAAGCCCCGCTCGATCGACGACCCCGTAGGCGAGGACGACGGCAACACCACGATTATCGACATTATCCACGACCCGAACGCCCGCACCCCCGAAGAAGTCATCGAGGACGGCATACTTCGCGAACTCATTTTCGACGCGATTTCGGCGCTCGACCCCCGCGAGCAGATAATCATTATCGATCGCTACGGGCTTAACGACGGCAGACCGAAAACGCTGGAAGAAGTGGGCGCGATTCACAACATCACCCGTGAGAGAGTGCGTCAGGTCGAGCAGAAAGCGCTCAAAAAACTGCGCGCGCCGAAACTCAGCAAATCGATAAGGAACTACAGAAGCGCTTAAAAGCGAATTTGTCATAACGAAAAAGGCAATAATACGAAAGACAATAGAAATAATTCAAGGCATCGACACTTAGACGTAACGAGACGGCAGAGCCGTCTTATGAGGAATTATGGAAAAACAAGTATTAGACAAAATCATAAAAACGCTTAACGAAAAATATAAGACCGAGGGCAAAGTCACCTATGACGACGTAAACGCGGCGTTCGGCGGCGGCACGCCCGCGCCCGAGGACGTCGACGACGTTCTCGGCGCGCTGTGCGACAAGGGTATCGAGCCGGTTTCCGCTCAGCCCGCCCGAAAGAACCGCAGCGAAAAGATCGAGAACGAAATCAAGCGCCTTATCAAAATCGGCAAAGTTCACGGACACCTTACCTACGACGAAGTGGGCGAAAAACTCGCCGTCGAGTGCGAAGCGAACGCCGAGCAGATGGAAGAGGTATTCAAGATACTCGGCGAGAACGGTATTCAGATCATAAACAATACCGTCGACCTTATCCACGACGATATCGACCAGATCATGAACGAGGTTTCCATCGACGATCCGGTCAAAGTCTACCTCAAAGACATCGGCAAAGTGCCGCTTTTGACCGTCGAGGAGGAACTCGAGCTCGCTCACCGTATGTCGCAAGGCGACGAAGCGGCTAAACAACGCCTTAGCGAAGCCAACCTTCGACTGGTCGTGTCGATCGCAAAACGCCACGTCGGTCGCGGTATGTTGTTCCTCGACCTTATTCAGGAAGGAAACTTAGGTCTTATGAAAGCGGTAGAGAAGTTCGACTACACCAAGGGCTTCCGTTTTTCGACGTACGCCACATGGTGGATTCGTCAGGCTATAACCCGCGCCATCGCCGACCAAGCCCGCACGATTCGTATTCCCGTGCACATGGTCGAAACGATAAACAAACTTACCCGCACGACGAGATTGCTCGTTCAGCGTTACGGCAGAGATCCGTCGCCCGCGGAAATCGGCGCGGAAATGGGTGTGTCCGAAGAACGCGTCCGCGAAATCCAGCGTATCGCGCTCGACCCGGTGTCGCTCGAAACGCCTATCGGCGAGGAAGAGGACAGCCACCTCGGCGACTTTATCGAGGATCAGAACGTCAGCGCTCCGCAAGACGCGGCTACGTTCACAATGCTCAAAGAGCAACTGCTGGGCGTACTCGATACGCTCACCCCGCGCGAAGAAATGGTCCTCAGGCTTCGCTACGGCATCGACGACGGCAGACCCAGAACGCTCGAAGAAGTCGGCAAAGAGTTCGACGTAACCCGCGAGCGTATCCGTCAGATCGAAGCCAAAGCGCTAAGAAAACTTCGCCACCCGCAGCGCAGTAAGAAACTCAAGGATTTCATAGATTGATAACGCGCATCGACGCCGTGTGTTCGCTGATTCGCCCGGGCGCTTCGCTCGCGGACATCGGCTGCGATCACGGGCTGGTCGCAAAGTACGCGCTCGATCACGGAGTACAACGCGTCGTCGCCGCGGATATAAGCGAAAAATCGCTGTCGAAAGCCCGCGCGCTTTTATCGGGCTACGAGAACGTCCGCTTTATCGTCAGCGACGGCTTCGACGAAGTGAACGAACGCGTGGAGCAAGCTGTTATCGCGGGACTGGGCGGCAGCAAGATCGTCGACCTTATATCGCGGCTCGACTACCGTCCGGCGCTCGTACTCGGCGCGCAGTGCGATCAAAGAAAACTCCGCGAGTATCTCATAACTCACGGTTATAAAATCACGCACGACTTTTGCTTTTACGACCGCGGCAAGTATTACGACTTTATCCGCGCGAAAGAGGGACTCAGCCCGCCGCTTACCGGAATTCAACTCGAGTTCGGCGCGTTCTACAAGGAGAAAAACCCGCACTTAAAGGCGAAAGCGGAAGAACTGAAAGACAAAATTCTCGGCTACAAACTCACGCCGAGGAACGAAAACAGACTGAAAATGACGGAGGAGGTACTGTCTTGGCAATCGTAAACGACGTTATAAACGCTTTTTCCAACCTCGCGCCCGTGACCGATATGGAACCGGGCGGCTACGACAACGTAGGACTGCTGGTAGGAGAGCGCGAAGCGAACGTCACGCGCGTTCTTTGCTGTCTTGACGCGACCGTCGCCGTTATAGACGAGGCGATAGCCCTCGGCGCGCAAATGATAGTAGCGCACCACCCGATGATTTTCGCGCCCGTCAAAACAGTCACGACCGATACCGTTATCGGCAAAAAGACGATAAAAGCGATAGAAAACGGCGTTGCGATTTACGCCGCGCACACAAACCTCGACTTCACCCCGGACGGAATCAACGATTACGCCGCCGAGCTTCTGGGGTTGAAAGCCGTCACCGTCACGGCCCCGTTCGGTCAGCCCGGCGCGGGAATGGGCAGAGTAGGCTCGCTCGAAAACGCCGTGACCGCAGACGAGCTGAGAAAGCGTTGCGCCGAGGTTTTCCGCGACGATTTCGTAAGGATAATCGGCAGTAGAACCGCTACCGTAAAAAAAGTCGCCGTAATCAACGGCGCGGGCGGCGGCGATACCGAGTATATCGACGCGGCGATAGCGGCGGGAGCGGATTGTCTTGTGACCGCCGACGTAAAACACCACGTCGCGGTGCACGCGATCGATCGCGGATTTACGCTTATCGAACCTCAGCACTACACGATGGAGCACGTTTATATCGAAAAACTCGCGGCGAAACTTCGGGAGAAGTTAGCGGGCGTAGAAGTGTTCGTATCTGAAAAGGACGTTATCCCGCGCGTATAAGCGCACGACCCAAACAAAACACGGCAGGCTCGCCCTTGCGCGGACCCGCCACGGAGGATATTATGGATTTTAGCAAATTGTTGGAGTATCAGAAAGTCGATCTCGAGTTCAAGAAACTCAACGACGAGATAGTCAAGAACAAAGATTACAAGACGATGAAAGCGAAAAAGGACGAGTTCAACGCCGCGAAACAAGCGGTAGGCGAGTCCGAAGCGCTTGCCGACTCCGTAATGAACGCGTACAACGGAGCGCTCGAATACCTTAAAGCGAACGCCGCTAAGATCGAAGCGATAGTCGCGAAACTCACCGGCGGCGAACTCGACGAGGAAACCGAAAAAACCGCGGTAGAGGAACTCGAAACCCTTAAAAACGCGCTCGGCGAATGGGAAAAGAAAGCCGCCGCGCTCAAAAGCAACGCTGACAAGGCGATCGCCGACTACACCGAAGCGCAAAAGACGGGCAAGACCGCCCGCGAGGTTTACGCCAAAGCCAAGGCGCAGTATGAGGCGTTCAAGCAAGGCAAGGAAAAGGAATACGAAGCTCTTAAAAAACGCCTCGGCGAACTGCAGAAAAACGTCGAGCCGAAAGTGTTCGAGGTTTACAAGCAGATAACCGCCGAGGGCAAGTACCCCGCGTTCGTTCCCGTCATGGGCGACGACGCTTCGCCCGCTTGCGGCGCGTGCGGAATGGGACTTTCCGGCACGGCTAAGAACGACCTTAAGAACCAGGGGTACTGCCGTTGCGAAACTTGCCGCAGAATAATCTTCAAGCAAGGCTGAAAGTAATCGGAAAACGGTAACTTTTTCTATGAGAGGAGCATAAAAAGTTATCGGGGTTTTATAAAAAACGGAGAGAAAAAGGA